>Ga0335073_10013812_pt1 | contig 11325 bp, 12 predicted proteins | sample Lox_Sample_22_FD_207093 | JGI IMG/M metagenome (GOLD analysis project Ga0335073, IMG submission 207093) | Soil microbial communities from Loxahatchee National Wildlife Refuge, Florida, United States - Lox_Sample_2.2 | ecosystem: Environmental > Terrestrial > Soil > Wetlands | place: USA... | reverse complement strand
TCGAGGTGGCGGCGCAGCAGGCGGCCTCGATCGGCTCGCCTTACCTGCTCGAAGGCACTCCGGCGGTGCACGAGTACACCGGCGTCATCAACATCTCCGGCAAGCGCGAGGGCGTGGTGTTCTTCACCGCGCCCAAGGCGATGCTCACGGTGCTGCTCATGAAGATGCAGGAGAACGACTTCAGCCACGAGACCATGCGCGATCTGGTCGGCGAGGTCGCCAACACCATCTCGGGTAACGCGCGCCGCGATTTCGGCCGCGAGTTCGTCATCTCGGTGCCCTCGGTACTCTCGGGCGAGAAGCCCGCCATCCCGCAGAAGCCGGGACTGCGCTCGTTCATCATCCCCATCAACTGGCGCAGCCACTCCGCCAAGCTGGTCGTCTCGCTCACCTGAGGCCCTTCAGGCCGCGGCGTCCTCATCCGCGCGCAGGCGGTAGCCGACTCCGGTCTCCGTGACCAGGTAGCGCGGCTGGCCCGGATCCGGCTCGAGCTTGGCGCGCAGATTCTTGATGCACACACGCAGCGAGCGCGAGTCGTCCTCGCGGCCCGGCCCCCAGACCTCGCGGATCAGCTGCCGCTGCATGACGATCGAGCCGAGCTGCTGCGCGAGGCAGCCGAGCACCCGGTACTCGAGCGGCGTCAGGTGCAGCTCGCCCGCGGCGCCGTGCGCCTCGCGCCTGGCGAGGTCGACACGCACCGGCCCGAAGCGCAGCACCGCCGCGGGCGCGGCGTGCGTCACGCGGCGCAGCGCCGCCCGCAGCCGCGCCAGCAGCTCCGGTGCGCTGAAGGGCTTGACGATGTAATCGTCGGCGCCGGCGTCGAGCGCCGCGACCTTCTGCTCCTCCATGGTGCGCGCCGACAGCACCACGATCGGCACCGTCGACCAGGCGCGCACCCGGCGGATCACCGTGAGCCCGTCGCCGTCGGGGAGCCCCAGATCGACGAGCAGCAGGTCGGGCTTGTGGCTGCGGGCCTCGATCTCGGCGCGCAGCGCGGTATCGGCCTCGATGCAGCGGTAGCCTTCGGCCGTCAGCAGCACGCGCAGCACGGCGCGGATGCCCGGCTCGTCCTCGATCACCAGCACCTGGTGCATGGCCTCGGTCATGCGGACACGGTGGGCAGCGTGAACACGAAACGCGCCCCGCCGCCCTCGCGGCGCTGCGCCTCGATCTCCCCGCCATGGGCGCGCACGATCGCCTGCGCGATGGCGAGCCCGAGGCCCACGCCGACCACGCTGCCCTCATCCTGACCGCGCTGGAACTTCTCGAACAGCCGCGCCGGGTCGCCGGCAGGCAGCCCCGGCCCTTCATCCTCGACCGCCACCTGCACGAAGTCCCCGAGCGGCACCGCCGACACCGACACGCGCGTGCCGGCCGGGGTGTACTTGGCGACGTTGTCGAAGAGATTGCCGAGCAGCTGCACGATGAGCGTGGCGTCGACCCAGACCGGCGGCAGGTCCGGCGGCAGGCGGGTTGCCACGCGGTGGGCGGCCAGCGGCTGCTCGTAGCGGGCGAGCGCGCTGCCGATGAGATCGTCGAGCGTCTGCCAGTCGCGCCGCAGCGCGACCTGGCCCGACTCGAGACGCACCAGGTCGAGGACGTTGGAGACCAGCTCCGACATCTCGTGCGCGGTGGTCTCGATGGAGCGCGCCAGCTGCACGCGCGTCGCCTCATCGAGCGACGCGCCGTGCTGGGCGAGGGCGCTGCCGGCGCCGGCCATCACCGCGAGCGGCGTGCGCAGGTCGTGCGAAATGGACGACAGCAGCGTGTTGCGCAGCGTCTCGCGCTCGGCCGCGAGACTCGACTGCACCGCCACCTCGGCGAGCTGCGCGCGCTCGATCGCGAGCGCGACCTGCCCGGCGAAGGTCTCGAGCAGGTGGCCCTGCTCGGGCAGCAGCACGCGCCGCGCATTGTCCGGCAGCACCGCCAGCACGCCGACCGTACGCCGCTCGTCGCCGAGCGGGACGTACAGACCGCGCGCGGCGGGCAGCGTGTCGGAGCCGAGCCCGGCGCGCCGCCCGTGGTCCGCGACCCACTGCGCCACGGCGAGATCGGCGCCGCGGAACGAGGCCTCGAGCGGCGGCTCGGCCGGATAATGCAGTTTGCCCGCCGCATCCGGCAGCAGCACGGTGGCCTGGCACTGAAACACCTCGGCGACGTGCCGCACCGCCACCCGCGCCATGCCGTCGATGCCGCGCGTGACCGACAGCTCGCGGCTCATCGCGTAGAGCAGCGCCGTGCGCCGCTCACGCGCGCCGGCCACGCGGGTCTGCTGCCGCACGCTGGCGGTGAGGGTGGCGATCACGAGCGCGATGGTCACCATGGCACCGAAGGTCACCAGGTACTGCACGTCGGAGACCGCGAACGAGAAGCGCGGCGGCACGAAGAAGAAGTCGAATGCGGCGACGTTCAGCACCGCGGTGAGCGCCGACGGCCCGCGCCCGAGCTTCAGTCCCGCCACCGTCACCCCGAGCAGGTAGACCATGACGAGGTTCGAGAGCTCGAAGTGCGGGTACATGCCCCAGGCCAGCAGCGTGCAGGTCAGGGTGACGGCGAGCGCCGAGACGTAGCGCTCCCAGTGTATGGCCGCCGCTTCCGGCAGCGGCAGCGGGGTCGCGCGTGCGGGCGGCATGCGCTCGGCCGCGGCGATCAGCACGACATCGAAGCCGCGCGCCCGGCGCGCGAGCTCGGTGGCGGCCGAAGGCCGCAGCCACGCGCGCCAGCCGTGCCGTTTGGGCACGCCGACAATGACGCGCGTCGCGTGGCGCGTGTACGCATACTCGAGCAGCGCCTCCGCGACCGAGGGGCCGTCGAGCGTCACCGACTCGGCGCCGAGCGACTCGGCGAGCCGCAGCACGTCGATGCGGCGGTTGCGCTGCGCGTCCGAGAGCCGCAGCAGGCGCGGCGTCTCCACGTAGACCACCGACCACAGCGCATCGAGCGCGTCCGCCATGCGCTTGCCGGCACGCACCAGCTGCTCGGCCTGCTCGTCCGGACCGACGGCGACCAGCACCCGATCGCGGGCCGCGCGCGCCTGGCTGCGGTCGGCGGGCAGCTCGCGCGAGGCCGCCTCGACCCGGTCCGCGACGCGGCGCAGCGCGATCTCGCGCAGCGCCATCAGGTTCTGCTTGCGGAAGAAGCGCTCGACGGCGGCCCCGGCCTGGCTCGCGACGTAGACCTTGCCGGCATGCAGCCGCGCGATCAGGTCATCGGGCGGCAGATCGATGAGCTCGATGTCGTCTGCCTCGTCGAACACGTGGTCGGGCAGCGTCTCGCGCTGGCGGATGCCGGTGGTCTGGTAGACGAGGTCGTTCAGGCTCTCGAGATGCTGGACGTTCACGGTCGTCCAGACGCTCACCCCGGCCGCCAGCAGTTCCTCGATGTCCTGCCAGCGCTTCGGATGCCGCGGCGCGGGCTCGCCCCCCACGAGGTTGGAATGCGCCAGCTCATCGACCAGGAGGATCTGCGGGTGGCGCGCGAGCGCTGCGTCGAGGTCGAACTCCTGGCGCACGATGCCGCGATAGCTCACCGCCAGGGTCGGCAGCCGCGGCAGGCCCTCCAGCAGCCGCTCGGTCTCGAGGCGCCCGTGGGGCTCGACATAGCCGACCACGAGGTCGGTGCCCGCGGCGCGCATATTGCGGGCCGCTTCCAGCATTGCGTAGGTCTTGCCGACGCCGGCGGAGGCGCCGAAGAAGATGCGCAGCCGGCCGCGCTTCGCGCGCTGCTCCTCGGCCTTGACGCGCTCGAGCAGCTGGTCGGGATCCGGCCGGGCTTCGGCCATTTCAGGTCATTTCAGCGCGTCGAGTGCCAGATTGAGCTCCAGAACGTTGACGCGCGGCTCACCGAGTACTCCGAGCAACCTACCCTTGCTGTGCGCCGCAATCAATGCCTCGACCCGCGCCTGCGGCAGGCCCCGGGCGCGCGCCACGCGCGCTGCCTGGTACTCGGCGGCCGCGACACTTTCCTCGGGGTCGAGGCCGCTGCCCGAGGCGGTGACCAGGTCGACGGGGACCGGGGCGCGGTTACCGGGATCCGCGGCGCGCAGCGCCGCGACGCGCGACCTGACGGCGTCGATGAGAGCGGGATTCAGGGGGCCGAGATTCGAGCCGGTGGAGCCAGTGCCGTTGTAGGGCTGCGGAGTGGTCGCCGAAGGGCGGCTCCAGAAGTACCCCGGACCCGCGAAGCTCTGTGCGAGCAGAGCGGAGCCGATGGGCCTGCCGTCCCGGTAGAGGAGGCTGCCGCCCGCCTGGCGCGGGAAGAGCGCCTGCCCGATTCCCGTGACTGCGAATGGATAGACGAAGCCGGTGAGCGCCGTGAGGATCACGAGCAGGACGATCGCCGGACGCAGGATTGCGGTCATGGTACGGATCCCTGGCATCAGACGAGGTGTGAGACCGCGAGTGCCATATCGATGAGCTTGATGCCCGCAAAGGGAATCAGGATCCCTCCCAGGCCGTAGACCAGCAGGTTGCGCCGCAGCAGCACGGCCGCGCCGAGCGCCCGGTACTTCACGCCCTTCAGGGCGAGCGGAATCAGCGCGACGATGATCAGCGCATTGAAGATGACCGCCGCCAGGATGGCCGAGAAGGGACTCGCCAGATGCATGACGTTGAGCGCATCGAGCTGCGGATAGGTCGTGGCGAAAGCCGCGGGTATGATCGCAAAATACTTGGCGACGTCGTTGGCGATGCTGAACGTGGTGAGCGAGCCGCGCGTCATCAGCATCTGCTTGCCCGTCTCCACGACCTCGATGAGCTTGGTGGGGTTGGAATCGAGGTCCACCATGTTGCCCGCTTCCTTGGCGGCCTGCGTTCCGGTGTTCATGGCCACGGCCACGTCGGCCTGAGCGAGCGCCGGCGCGTCGTTGGTGCCGTCGCCGGTCATCGCCACGAGGCTCCCCTGCCCCTGGTGCTCGCGGATCAGCTTCAGCTTCGCCTCCGGGGTCGCTTCGGCGAGGAAGGAGTCGACACCCGACTCGGCGGCGATGGCGGCCGCGGTGAGTGGATTGTCGCCGGTGATCATCACCGTCTTGATGCCCATGCGGCGCAGCTCGCCGAAGCGCTCGCGGATGCCGCCCTTGACGATGTCCTTGAGCTCGATGATGCCGAGCACCCGCGGGCCGTCGCTCACCAGCAAGGGGGTGCTGCCGCGCCGCGCGACCTCGTCCACGGTGGCCTGCACCGCCTTGGGGAAGGCCTGCCCGAGCTTCTCGACCTGGCGGCGGATGGCGTCGGCCGCGCCCTTGCGGACCTGCCGCTCGCCGATGTCGACGCCGCTCATGCGGGTATGGGCCGAGAACGGCACGAAGGTCGCATGCAGCGAGGCCAGATCGCGCTCGCGCAGCCGGAAGCGCTGCTTGGCGAGCACGACGATACTGCGCCCTTCCGGCGTCTCATCCGCCAGCGAGGCGAGCTGCGCGGTATCGGCGAGCTCCTCCTCGGCGACGCCGGAGGCCGGAATGAACGTCGCGGCCTGGCGGTTGCCGAGCGTGATGGTGCCGGTCTTGTCGAGCAGCAGCACGTCCACGTCTCCGGCGGCCTCGACCGCCCGGCCGGAGGTGGCGATCACGTTGGCCTGCATCATGCGGCTCATGCCCGCGACGCCGATCGCGGACAGCAGCGCGCCGATCGTGGTCGGAATGAGACACACCAGCAGCGCGATCAGCGCCGTGATCGTGATCGGCGTCCCGAGCTTCGCCGCCATCACGCTGTAGAGCGAGTACGGCAGCAACGTCGCGGTCGCAAACAGGAACACCAGCGTCAGCGCCACCAGCAGGATGGTGAGCGCGATCTCGTTGGGCGTCTTCTGCCGCCTGGCGCTCTCGACCATCGCGATCATGCGATCGATGAAGGTCTCGCCCGGGTTGGCCATGATGCGCACGACCAGCCAGTCCGACAGCACGCGCGTGCCGCCCGTTACCGAGGAGAAATCGCCGCCGGACTCGCGGATGACGGGCGCGGACTCGCCCGTGATGGCGCTCTCATCGACGGATGCGGCGCCGTCGATGACCTCGCCGTCGCCGGGAATGAAGTCGCCCGCCTCGACCAGCACCACGTCGCCCTTGCGCAGCAGGTCGCCGCGTACCCGCGACTGGCGGCCGTGGTCGGCCGGATCGGCGAGCTTGCGGGCCATCACGTGCTGCTTCAGGCCGCGCAACGCCGCCGCCTGTGCCTTGCTGCGTCCTTCGGCGAGCGCCTCGGCGAAATTCGCGAACAACACCGTGAACCACAGCCAGATGGCGACGTTCAGGATGAACCAGGCCGGCGCCTCGCCCCTGCCGCCGAGAGCCTGGACCCACAACAGCGTCGTCAGGATGCTGCCGATGTACACGACGAACATCACGGGGTTGCGCCACTGCACGCGCGGGTCGAGCTTACGGCAGGAGTCGACGACCGCGGGCCACATGAGGGTGCGATCGAACATCGACAGACGCCGCCGCGTGCCGCCGGCCGGGCGCGCGGCTGCCGGCACTTCCTGCGTGATCTCAACCATGTGAGCCACTCCAGAGCATCAGGTGCTCGACGATGGGTCCGAGAGCCAGGGCCGGGACGAAAGTCAGCGCCCCGACGAGCAGCACCGTGCCGATCAGCAGGACGACGAAGGTGGGGCCGTACGTCACCATCGTGCCGGAGGTCGCGGGGACGCGTTTCTTGGCGGCGAGCGAGCCGGCGATCGCCAGCACTGCCACGATCGGCCAATACCGCCCGAGCCACATCGTCAGTCCCAGCGCCGTGTTGTAGAACAGGCTGTTGGCGGAAATGCCCGCGAATGCGCTGCCGTTGTTGTTGCCCGCCGAGACGAAGCCATAGAGGATCTCGGAGAATCCGTGCGCGCCGGGATTGGCGGCGCCGGCCTGGCCGCCCGCAACGCTCACAGCCACGGCGCTTCCCAGCAACACGATAAACGGCATGACGAGAATGGCCACCGAGCTCATCTTGATTTCGAAGGACTCGATCTTCTTGCCGAGATACTCGGGGGTCCGTCCGATCATGAGCCCGGCGATGAACACGCCCACGATGGCGAAGATCAGCATGGAGTACAGACCGGTACCGACACCGCCGAACACCACCTCGCCCAGCATCATGTTGAACAGCGGCACGAAGCCGCCGAGCGGGGTGAATGAGTCGTGCATCGAGTTCACGGCCCCGCAGGAGGTGCCGGTCGTGACCGTGGCAAACAGGGAGGAGGCGGCGATGCCGAAACGCGCCTCCTTGCCTTCCATGTTGCCGCCGGGCTGCAGCGCGCTAGCGCCCTGGTCGACGCCCAGCCTGCCGACCAGGGGATTGCCGCCCTGCTCGTTCACGAGGGCGACATTCACCAGCACGAGAAACAGAATCGTCATCGCCGCGAGCACCGCCCAGCCCTGGCGCGTGTCCCCGACCATGCGCCCGAAGGTATAGGTGAGTGCCGTGGGTATGAGCAGGATGGCGAGCATCTCCAGGAAGTTCGTCAGCGCCGTCGGGTTCTCGTAGGGATGGGCCGAGTTCGCGTTGAAGAATCCGCCGCCGTTGGTGCCGAGCTCCTTGATCGCCTCCTGCGAGGCGACCGGCCCCATGGGCAGGGTCTGCGTGCGCGTGGTGGCGCTTTGCATCACGGGCTCGCCCCTGGCATCCGTGACCGGGTTGCCGGCGGCATCGAGCTGCGGCTGCTGATACTGCAGCGTCTCGAGGGTCGTGACGTCCTTGTAGGCGCTGAAGTTCTGCAGCACGCCCTGGCTCACGAGCGCCACGGCGATCAGCGTCGCGAGCGGCAGCAGCACGTAGAGCGTCGCGCGGGTCATGTCGACCCAGAAGTTGCCGACGGCCCGGGCGCCGTGACGCGCAAACCCGCGGATCAGGGCGACCGCCACCACGATGCCGGTGGCAGCGGAGAGGAAATTCTGCACGGCGAGCCCGGCCATCTGGCTGAGATAGCTCATGGTCGACTCGCCGGAATAGCCCTGCCAATTCGTGTTCGTGATGAAGCTGACCGCCGTGTTGAAAGCGGAGTCCGGCGCAACGTTGGCGAAGTGCTGCGGGTTCAGCGGCAGCCACAGCTGCAGGCGCTGCAGCGCGTACACCACGAGCGCCCCGAGGGCGTTGAATACGAGCAGCGCCAGGGCGTACTGCTTCCAGCCCATCTCGACCGCGGGGTTGACGCCGCATAGCCGATAGATCCAGCGCTCGAGCGGCGCGCCGACGCGCAGCGGCCAGATCGGTCGGCCCTCCATGACGTTCGCCATGTAGAGGCCGAGCGGCTTCACGCACAGCAGCACGGCCGCGAGGTACACGATCAGGAGGAGCGCCGCTGCCGCGGTCATCAGAATTTCTCCGGCCGGAACATGGCGTACAGCAGGTAACCGAACAGGCCCAGCGTGAGCAGGCCGCTGACGAGGTACATGGCGTTCATTCGATGCCTCCGAGGCGGGAAATTGCCGCCGCCACCCAGTGGGTCAGGGCGTACAGAACCAGGATCACCACGACGAACACGATGTCCATGCAATCCGCCTTTGGTAAGGAAGTTGCGAATGAGCGCGGCTGCGGGCCGCTGAAGTTAGCCGGCGCCGGGTGATGGGGCTGTTAAGAAAAGGCTCCGCCCGGTGCGGCGTCGCCGGCGGCCGCCGCGCGCCGAACTGTGACGTCTGCACTGTCGCGTGCGCGGGTTTTCGAGCGTCATAGCGGCCCGATGCGCCACGCCTGTCTCCATCCTGTCATGCGCCGCCGGCATGCTGGGTGCCCCGTGCAAGCCGGGCACTGCTGATGCACTCCAGTCCGCTCACCGTCATCAAGCTGCGCCGCGAGGTGGCGGCCCGCTATGCCCGGATCAATCGTCTGTGGCTCACGGCGCGCAACGCCTACCGGCGGCTGCACGAGGCGCCGATCCACGACTTCATCGCACTGCGCGACGCGGCGCTCAGACTCGACCAGCTCGACCGCGGCCGCGCGGCGCTGCTGCGTGACCTGAAAGCGCTGGCGGATTAGGCGCGGCGGGCCCCGCCGCCCGACAGGACGCGCGCCGGCAGCAGGATGATCGCCCGCAGCAGCTCGAACACCCCTTCGACTGCGAGTCCGACCAGCCGCAACGGCAGCAGCAGCAGCCATACCAGCGGGTACAGCACCAGCGCCGCCAGCGCCAGCGGCCAGCACACCACCAGGAGCAACAGCCACAGCAGGAAGGCGATCATTTGACGATCCTCGCTCGACACGCCACAGTCACAGCGTACCGCACATGACGACCCCGCGCGCATACCAGCCTCCCCCGGCCCTGAGCCCCGGGGATCGCGTCGCGGCGATCGCGCCGGCGAGCTCCTTCGACCGCCCCTCCTTCGAGGCGGGGCTCGCGCTCATCGCCGCCCGCTACCAGGTGAGCTACGGAGCGGGCCTCTACGAGCGGCAGCGCTACCTCGCGGGCACGGACGAGCGGCGCTTCGCCGAGCTCGCCGCGGCGCTCGGCGATCCGGCCATCCGCGGGGTGTTCTGCGTCCGCGGCGGCTACGGGGCGACGCGGCTCCTCGGACGGCTCGCGGCGCTGCCGCCGGCGCCACCGAAGCCGCTGGTCGGCTTCTCCGACATCACCGCGCTGCACCTGTGGCTGCAAAGCCATGGCACCGTCAGCGTCCACGGCCCGGTGCTCACACAGCTGCCGCTGCTGCCGGCGGCGACCTGCGCACGGCTGTTCGCCCTGCTCGAGTCGGGGACGCCGCCGCCGCCGCTGCGCGCCGCCGAGACTTACGTCGATGGCGTGGCGGAGGGACCGCTCCTGGGCGGGAGCCTCTCGATGCTGACGCGGGTACTCGGGACGCCGTACATGCCCGACCTCGAGGGCGCGATCCTCCTGCTCGAGGACGTCGGCGAGCGGCCCTACCGGCTCGATCGCATGTGGACGCATCTCACGCTCGCGGGCGCGTTCGCACGGGTGCGCGGCATCGCGCTCGGCACCTTCGTGAACTGCGAGGAGCGGAACGCCGATTACCGCGCCGCCGACGTGCTGCGCGATCTCGCGGCCGCGACCGGCCTGCCGTGCGCGGCCGGCTTTCCCATCGGCCATGGGGACCTCAACGAGCCGGTGCCGCTCGGTGCACGCGTGCGGCTCGATGCCGGCGCGCGCACGCTCACCTTCCTCGAGGGCGCCGTCGCGTAGCAGATGTCCGCCAAAATCGCTTCCCTGATGCGCAGCCGGCAAAAGCCCCGCCTTTTGCCGGCGACCGACGCAGTGATGTCCGCCAAAATCGCTTCCTGCGATTTTGGCCAATCTAATTAGTCGAGACGCCTGACCGCGACCGAGAGCAGCGCGCCGTTGTCGGCACGCTCGACGCTGAGCTCGAGCGGACGGCAGCACACCTCGCAGTCCTCGATGTAGGCGCCATCGCCCGCGGTGGCGTCGACGCGCGTCTCGAGCCGCTCACCGCACCACGGGCAGCGCACCGCGACGAACTCCTCGGGCGCGGGGCCCGCGAGCCGGTCCGCGCCGGGCTCGTACACGGGCTCGAGCCCGTAGAGCCGGTCGACGCTGTCGGCATCGAGGCGCGTGATGCGCCCCTTGAGGTTTTCGAGCTCCGTGGCCTTGCGCCGGGTCATCGTGCGAGGATACGCCAATATGCGCAAAGTCCCCGCCGCGCTGCTGTCGGCGTGCGTGACCGTGGCCGTGACGCTCGCGGCCTGCTCCGACACGCTCAAGGCCGAGAATCCCGCGGCAATCATGCTCGCGGGCAACTGGAAGCTCGATCATGCCGCGAGCGACGATCCGCAGCAGCTGATTGCGAAGATGCGCGCCGAGGCGCAGAAGATCCTCAGGCGCCAGGCCGCCCAGGCCGGCGCCATGGAGGCCGTGGCGCCGCGCGGCGCTGGCGGTCGCGGCGGCGGCGCGCAAGTGCCGGACGTGGACACCACGGCGCCCGGCAACGAGGCCGGCGGCGGCCCGCATGGGCCGCGCCCCGACCCGCTGCAGCACTCCCCCATGATGCACCTGCTGTCCCAGGTGCTCGCACGCGGCGAATGGCTCACGGTGCGCCAGACGAGCGATGAGCTGTCGCTCGATTTCGGCTCCACGCAGCGCAGCTACACGCCGGGCGGCCGCAGCGTCGTGTCCGCCGAGATGGGCGTGGCGGATCAGACTTCCGGCTGGCATGGACGCGAGTACGTCATCAACATCAAGGCGCAGCTCGGCCCGAACGTGCTCGAGCGTCTGAGCCTCTCCCCCGACGGCACGCAGCTGATCGACAAGGTACACATCGGCGCGGCGGAGCTGCCGGCCGTCGACCTGACGCGCGTCTACCGCCGCACCACCGAGACGGCGCCGCGCGCCGTGCCGTCGACCGACTGAGCTTGGCCGCCCCCGCGCACGCGC
>Ga0335073_10013811_pt1 | contig 11326 bp, 10 predicted proteins | sample Lox_Sample_22_FD_207093 | JGI IMG/M metagenome (GOLD analysis project Ga0335073, IMG submission 207093) | Soil microbial communities from Loxahatchee National Wildlife Refuge, Florida, United States - Lox_Sample_2.2 | ecosystem: Environmental > Terrestrial > Soil > Wetlands | place: USA... | reverse complement strand
GGGCGCGGTGGCGGGCGCGGTGGCCGCCGGCGCCGCCGCGGTGGCGTGCGCCGCCGCGGGCCTGCGGGCGGCGGGGCGCCGCCGCGCCATCCTGCTGGCGGTGGCGGCCGGGCTGGCGGACGCGTGCGCGGCGGTGGTGACCATGGCGTTCGCCCACACGGCGGGGCACGGCCTGGCCGCCGTCGCCACGTCGTGGACGCCCTACGCGGTGGTCGCGTGCGGGATCGGCAACGTGCTGCTGACGCAGACCGCCTACCAGACCGGCCGCCCCCTCGTCACGCTGCCGGTCATCTCCGCGGTCACGCCGGTGGCCAGCGCGGCCATCGGCGTGGGGCTGCTCGGCGAAACGCCCCGGATGGGGATAACCGGGGATGTCCTCGCCGGCCTCGCCGTGCTCGTCGCCAGCCTGGCGCTGGCCTGCCTGGCCCGCTCCGCCCCGCCAGCCGGCGCGGGGCCAGCCGACACGGGGCCAGCCGACACGGGGCCACCGGACCCGGATCAGCGCACGGCGGCGGCGGTGAACCGGAACCCGATGCCGGCCCTGCGGGTCATGGACCGGAGCCACACGGTGGAGGCGCCGATCCCGGCGGCGATGAGCGCGATGGTGGTCGCGGCCCACACGGGCACGTACGTGCCGACCGGAATGGTCGCGAGCAGTGCCCCCAGGCTGACCGCCAGCGCCAGGAACACGCCCGCCCAGAGCACGGTCACCTGCCCGAAGAACCGGTTCATCCGCTGCTGATGGACGGCCGGGCAGCGCAGCCCGATCACCTCGGCGGCCAGCCGGGCGGCGATCGGGCTGTTGCCGCGCGCCGTCCGGGCGAACAGCACGCACAGGCCGAGGTTCGCCAGCGGGAAGTGCAGCAGGAAGATCCACAGGTTGCCGGTGATGATCGCGGCCAGCGTCTGGACGGTGAGCACCACCAGCGAGATCGTGACGAGGCCGGGGACGGACTTGGTCACGATCCTGCGGACGCCGGCGGTGACCCAGATGGCGGCGAGCATGGCCCACAGCCCCGCGTCGCGCCCGCCAAGCCACGCGGCGAGCACATAACTGGCGGTCGGCAGCCCGAAGGATTCGGCGAAGTTCCAGCAGGCGGTGCGCGCGAGCAGCACCGGCCTGGGAAGCTCGAGACACTCGGACGTGGCGGACGCCGGGCCGCGCGTGGCGGCGGCGTCACTGTCGGGGCCGGGGACGGTCCGGAACGTTGGCGAACAGCTCCTTCCGCTCTTCGGGTGGCGCTGGTCAGTGACCTAGCGTACTGGCGGTCCGGCCGGGCGGTCACCGGAACCCGCAGAAGGCCTGCCCGCTGACGGCCCGGTCATGCTTCTGGGAGTCACGCCCGGTTCGTTCGGGATAATGCTTTTGTGAGGTACCTGGTCACTAGCGCGGCAATGGACCGTCTCGACTGGCTTCTTGACGGGCTGAACGGGGCCGCGGGCTGGGGTGCCGACGCCGCCGGCGTGCTCGCGCCCGAATTCGCCGCGGTCATGCCGCCGGACCGCTTCGTCGAGCGGATGCGGCAGCGGGCGGCCGCCCTCGCGCCGGTCGCGGTGGCCGGCTTCGACACGGGCGACCATACGGCGACGGCGCGCATCCGCGTTCGCGACGACAGCGTGCAGGTGGTGACCTGCGCCGTCGAGGAACGGGCGCCGTACCGGATCACGGCCACCAGGACGATGGCCCTGATCCCGGGGTTCCTGACCCCGCGGCTGCCGGCGGACTTCAGCGCCTACCCCCCGCTGGCGGGCCGGGGCGCGGGCAGCCGGCTGATCGTGTTCTCCGGGCTGCCTGGCTCGGGCAAGAGCACGCTGGCCGAGGCGACAGGACGCGAGCTGCGCGTCCCGGTGTTCGCGGTGGACTGGCTGCTCGGGTCGCTGACCCCGTTCGGCGGGTACCACCAGGACGGGCTGTGGGAGAGCGGCGCGGAGCTGCTGACCACCCTCGCCTTCAGGCAGCTGCAGCTCGGCCAGTCGGCGATCCTCGACTTCCCGGCCGAAGACCTCGCCACCAGGACCCGGTGGCGGACGCTCGCGCGCGCCGCCGGGGCGGGGTTCCGGGTCGTCGTGTGCGCCTGCTCGGACCCGCAGGTGCACCGCGCCAGGCTCGAACGCAGGGAGCGCCGCATCCCCGGCTGGCACGAGGGCGGCGACTGGGCCAACGTCGAGCGGCGGATGGCGCGGTTCCCGCCGTGGACCGGCGAGGTGCTGAAGGTCGACACCGTCCGGCCGCTGGCGGACAACGTGGCGGCCGTGCTCGGCTACGTGGGCGGCTGACGCGAGCGCCGCACCGGCCGACCCGCGCGCGACGCCATACTGGAGTGTGCGAGTTCGCGCGTTCGCCGGCGTGGCGGGCCCGGTCGTCTTCACGGCCGCGTGGGTCGCCGGCTCCCTCCGCCAGACCGGCCACGGCGCGCTGAGCGTCCAGCTCAGCGGGCTGGCGGCGGACGGCGCGCGGGACCCCTGGATCATGATCACCGGGTTCCTCGTGCTTGGCGGCTGCCTGGTGATCTTCGGCCAGGAGCTGGCCGCGGAGGCCGGCGGCCTGGCGCCGCGGCTCATCCAGGGCGCGGGCGTGCTCACGGTCGCGGCCGGGCTGCTCCGCCGCGACCACGTGGAGCTCACGAGCGGGCCGGTCTCCTGGCACAATGACGCGCACAACATCGTCAGCCTGGTCCTCTACGGGGACCTGGTGCTCGCGCAGCTGCTCCTCGCCCGCGGCTTCGGCCGGGATCCCCGCTGGCGCGGCTGGCGCCCGTACGCGGCGGCCGGCGCGATCGCGTCGGCCGCCGCCCTGGCGGTCTTCATCCCGGACACCACGTCGCGGTACGCGGGGATCCTGCAGCGCGTCGCGGTCACCATCCCGCTGGTCACGGTCACCGCCGTGGCGGCACGGCTAGCACAGAAGGAGCGCTCACATGACGGAACCGGCTGACGGCGGCGGCCGTAAGCGGGTCGGCTTCATCGGGCTCGGGCACATGGGCTCGGCCATGGCCGGCACGCTTGTCGACGCCGGCTACGACGTCACGGTGTGGAGCCGGACGGCGGCCCACGCCGACGAGCTGGCCGCCCGCGGCGCGACCAGGGCGGGCTCGCCGGAGGACGCGATCGCCACCGGTCACCTGTTCTCGATGCTGGCCAACCAGGACGTGGTGCGCACGGTCCTCCCGGCCGGGCTGCTGCGCGCCGCCCCGGCCGGCTTCATCCACGTCAACCACGCCACGATCAGCGCGCGGGCGGCCGCTGAGTTCGCCGCCGAGGCCGCGGACGGCGGCTACGGCTACGCCGCCGCCCCGGTGCTCGGGCGGCCGAACGTGGCCGCCGCGGGCGCGCTGACCATCCTGGCCGCGGGCGCGCCCGCGGCGGTCGGGGCCTCGATGCCGATGCTCGAGGTCATGGGCCGCCGGGTCTGGCGGTACGGGGACGTCGCGGCGTCGGCGAACCTGGCCAAGATCGCGGTGAACTACCTGATCGCCCACGCCCTGCAGGCGCTCGCCGAGTCGGTGACGCTGCTGGAGCGGTACGGCCTGGACACCGGCCAGTGGATCGAGATGATCAACGACAGCGTCTTCCCCGGCCCTGTCTACGGCGGCTACGGCGACGCGATCGCCCGCCAGAGCTACACGCCGCCCGGGTTCACCACGGTCCTTGGCCAGAAGGACGTGCTGCTCGCCCTGCAGGCCGCCGGCGACGCCGGCACGGCGCTGCCAAGCGGCCCGCTGCTGCGGGAGATCTTCGCGGCCGCGGTGGCCGAGCTCGGCGAAGATCTCGACTGGGCCGCCATCGCGGAAATCACGCGCCGCCGCGCCTGAGCGGGCGGGTATGCCGCTCGCGCAAATGGGCACAAATAGCGTCATGACCGTGACCGCGCCCGCCACTGTCCGCCACCTCGTCACGCGATCGGACGACCATCCCGCCCTGGTGGTGCCGGAATCGGATGCCTCGATTTCCTACGCCGCGCTGCAGCGCGCGCTCGACCGGGCGGCGGGGCGGCTGGCCGCGCTCGGCGTACGCGAAGGGGACCGCGTCGGTCTCGTCGCGGCGAACGGCCCGGCGCTGGTCGTGGCGTTCCTCGCCGTCACCGCGCGCGGCGCGGCGGCCGCGCCGCTGAACCCGGCGCTGAACGTCGCCGAGCTGACCGCCGAACTCGGCGACCTGCGCGTCTCCCGGCTGCTCTCCGACGGCGGAGCCGGGGCCGCCGGGGCCGCGGCCGCGGCCGGCGTGCCCGCGAGCACGATCACCGTGCGGGACGGCCTGCTCGAGGTCGACGGCGAGGCCGGCGACGCGCTCGAGGCGGCCGCCGACCCGGACACGCTCGCCCTCTTGCTGCACACCAGCGGCACCACGAGCAAGCCCAAGACCGTGCCGATCAGGCAGCGCAACATCGTCGCGTCGACCGGCGCGGTCGCGCGGAGCTACGGGCTGCACGGCGAGGACGTGACGATGTGCGTCATGCCGCTGTTCCACGTGCACGGCCTGGTGGCCGCGGTGCTCGGCACGCTGTCGACCGGCGGCACGGTGGTCCTGCCGCGCTTCCGGCCATCCGCGTTCTGGGACGAGGTGGCCCGGTACCAGGCGACCTGGTACACGGCGGTCCCGACCATCCACGCCCGGCTGCTCACCCAGGCGGCCCTGGCCGGCCAGGGCGGGCAGGCCGGCCAGGGCGGGCAGCGCGGCGCCCCGCCCGCGCACCGGCTCCGATTCGTCCGCTCCTGCTCGGCACCGCTGCCCTCGGTCCTGTGGCAGCGCTACGAGGAGGCGATCGGCGTCCCGCTCGTCGAGGCGTACGGCATGACCGAGGCGGCCCACCAGATGTCGTCGAACCCGCTGCCGCCCGGCGAGCGGCGGCCGGGGACGGTCGGGCAGGCGACCGGTATCCAGATCGCCGCGCTCGGCGACGACTGGCGGCCCGTCGCCGCCGGGGACGAGGGGGAGGTCGCGGTGCGCGGCCCGTCCGTCGTCGACGAGTACCTGGACAACCCGGCCGCGACGGCCGCCTCGTTCCGCGACGGCTGGTTCCGCACCGGCGACGTCGGCAAGCTCAGCCCGGACGGCTACCTCACCCTCGTCGGCCGGCTGAAGGAGCTGATCAACCGGGCCGGGGAGAAGATCTCGCCGTACGAGGTCGAGGACGTGCTGCTCGCCCATCCCGCGGTCGCCGAGGCGGCGGCGTACCCCGTCCCCGACGAGAAGTACGGCGAACAGGTGGGCGTCGTCGTCGTGCTCCGCGGCGACGGCGCGGCCACGCCCAGGGAGCTAACCGCGCACTGCGCGGATCGTCTGGCCGCCTTCAAGCGGCCGGCGAGGGTGACGATCCTGGCCGAGATCCCCAAGGGGCCGACGGGCAAGATACAGCGCCGCACCCTGGCCGCGCTGGTGGGCCAGTGAAGGTCGCGGTGGTCGGCGCCGGGGCGATCGGCGCGTATGTCGGCGCGGCACTTGACCGGGGCGGCGCGGACGTGCACCTGATCGCGCGCGGCAAGCACCTGGAGGCGATGCGCGGCGACGGCGTGACCGTGCTCAGCCCGCGCGGCGACTTCCACGCGCACCCCCACGCCACGGCCGACCCCGGCGATGTCGGCCCGGTCGACATCGTGTTCCTCGGGCTGAAGGCCTACAGCTACGCCACCGCGGGACCGCTGCTGCGGCCGCTGCTGCGGCCAGGTACCGGCGTGGTCGCCGCGCAGAACGGCATCCCGTGGTGGTACTTCCACGGGCTCGCGGGCCCGCACGAGGGCCGCCGCATCGAGGCGGTCGACCCGGGCGGCGCGGTCTCCGCGGTGATCCCGCCGGAACAGGCCATCGGCTGCGTCGTCTACAGCTCGGCCGAGATCGAATCGCCCGGGGTGATCCGCCACGTCGAGGGCACCAGGTATTCGATCGGGGAGCCCGACGGCACCGTGTCGGACCGCTGCACGGCGTTCAGCCAGGCGATGGCCGCCGGCGGCCTGAAGTGCCCGGTCGAGAAGGACCTGCGCTCGGACATCTGGCTGAAGCTGCTCGGCAACGTGGCGTTCAACCCGATCAGCGTGCTCACCCGCGCGACGATGGGCGAGATCGCCGCGCATCCGGGCACCCGCGCGCTGGTGCTGGCCATGATGCGCGAGACGGCGGAGATCGCCGCCAGCCTGGGGAACCCGCCCAGGATCTCGGTCGAGCGCCGGTTCGAAGGCGCGGCGAAGGTCGGCGACCACAAGACGTCGATGCTGATCGACTTCGAGGCGGGCAAGCCCCTGGAGTCGGACGCCCTGCTGAAGGCCCCCGTCGAGCTCGCCAGGCTCGCCGGCGTGCCCGCGCCCAGCCTCGAGCTGGTGGACGGGCTCATCGACCTGCTGACTGCTTCAGGCGGTTAGTCAGTACACCGGGGTAGTCAGTACACGCAGGGAATGCCGAACGGCGCGTTCGGCGTGACCGTGACCGTGCCGCTCGTCAGGCCGTTGTTCCCGGCCGAGGTGGACGACGGCGTGGCCGAACCGCTTGATCCGCTGCCGGACGAACTGAGGCCGGCGGGCACCGCCGTCACGGTCGAGCCGAGCAGCACCTCGACCTGGCCGGCCGGCAGGGACGACAGCGCCGTCGCCGTCCCGGCGCCGGTCTTGGTCGCGATGATCGCCGCGTTCGCCTGCGCCCCGCTGCCGTAGAACACCTGGGTGCCCGAGTCGAGGGTCTGCGACTGGTCCGACGCGTTGGCCACCGTCCCGGCCTTGTAGCCCAGGGAGGTCAGCGCCGCCGAGACGTCGCCGGCCAGCCCCTGCGTGCCGCTGCCGTTGTAGACGTCCACCGTGACCGTCGACGGCGCCGGCGCCGTCGTGGTCTTCTTGCTGGCCGGGGCCGCCGGCTGCGGGTAGAACGCGCTGTTCACGTACTGCTGGAGGTAGGGCACGTCGATCGTGTTGACGTCCTGCGGCGTGCCGTTGAGCGGCATGTCGTTCACCTGGCCGGAGATCGGCAGGGTCTGGAACGTCACGTGGCCGCCGGTGAGCGCGCGCATGTTGTTCGCGAAGTCGAACAGGTTGAAGGTCGAGTCCGTGCGGAGGTACTGGCTCGCGATGCCGAGCATGGACTGGAGCTTGCCGAGGTCGCTGAACACGTTCTCGTGCTTGAGCGCCCAGATCACGTAGTCGATGACGGCCTGCTGCCGCTTGGTCCGGCCGATGTCGACTCCGGGGAGCGTGTCACGGGCGCGGACGAACGCGAGCGCCTGGTCCGCCGCCAGGTGCAGGTACTGGGCCCCGCCCTTCTTCAGGTTGTAGCCGTCTTCGAGCGCGTTCCAGCCGGAGGACGGGTCCTGCAGGTTCCCGCCGTCGTTCCCGCTCCACGGCTTCACGCAGACCTCGATGCCGCCGAACGACTGGGCCAGGTAGAAGAAGCCGGCCAGGTTCACCTCGACGAAGTGGTCGATGTGCACCCCGGTGACCGCCTGGACGGTGTCGATCTCGAACTGCTGGCCCGCCTGGTTGGCGAGGGTGTACCGCTGGTCCTGGCTCATGGACGAAGCGGAGGTCTGGCCGAGCGACTGGTTGTAGGCGAAGTCGTAGGCCTGGTCGATCTTGCCCTCGGTGATCCCGTCGTAGGTGGCGTGCGGGTAGTTGACAAGGTCGTCGCGCGGGATCGAGAAGCCGACCGCCTTCTGCCCGCCGGCGAAGATGTGGATGAGGATCAGCGTGTTGGTGTCCTGGCCGCCGACCTCCCCCGCCGACACGGCGGACGCGTTGCCCGCGTGCATCGCGGTCAGCAGGCTGTTGGGCAGCGTGTTCCCGTAGTAGTCGGTCCGGCTCTCCAGGCCCATCACGAGGATGTTCATGGCGCCGATCGAGGGGCTGCCGCTGATGGAGATGCCCTGCCCGGTCGAGCTGACGAGCCCGACGACCTGGTGGGCGTAGCCGGCCACCACGAGCGCCACCGCCGCGACAAAGCAGGTCGCTATGTACCCCACCTTGGTGGCGATCAGGTGCATGAAGCGCGACATATTTTCTTTGCCGTCCCTCCACGCATGCCGGGGAAAGGTCGTCTTTCCCCGATCGTTCCTGCACCGTTGCCGTAACGCTACCTTGACCAGCCCCATTGGTCGGCCATGTCGCCGGTTCGTCACACGATTATCAGCTAATTCAAAGCTAACCCACGCTACTGCGGTCGCGGCCGGGCGGCCGCGAGGTAGGTGTCGGCGCCGCGCTGCACGACGGTCTCGTCCTGGTTGACGACCGCCACCTCCAGGCGGGCGATGCCGCGGTCCGGCCTGGACCGCGACCGGCGGACCTCCGCCACGGTCCACCGCGCGGTGATGCTGTCCCCTGGGTAGACGGGACCGGCCAGGGTGCGTTCGAACGCCAGGAACGCGATGACGGCGATGTCGTCGACGACCGGCGTGCGCAGCCCCTGTGAGATGGCGAAGACCAGGGCGCCGTGGGCGATCCGCCCGGTGAACGGCGTGTTCTCCCGCGCCCATTCGTCGTCGGTGTGCAGCGGGCTGAGGTCACCGGACAGGCCGGCGAAGGCCGCGATGTCCGCCCTGGTGACCGTCCGGGCGGCCGAGAGGTGCTCGCTGCCCTCCCGCAGGTCCTCCAGGTACGTGGTCATCCGGCGTCCAGGGCGAAGTTCGGCAGCACGCCAGCGTCACCGGCCGGCGTGAAAACCGCGTGCACCGGCTGGTCGCAGCCGATGGCGCCGGTTTCGCCGACGATGCGCGCCGTCACCCGCGGACCCTCGTCCAGCTCGATGATCGCCAGCACGTACGGGCAGTCGGCGGCGAACTCGGCGTTGGGCGTGCGGTGGACGACGGTGTAGGTGTGCAGCCGCCCCCGGCCGCTCGCGGCCGTCCATTCCGGGTCAGGCGCGAAGCAGCCCGCGCAGTGGCCGCGCGGGTAGAACTGGCGGCGGCCGCAGGCCAGGCAGCGCTGGATGAGCAGCGTCCCGTCGCGTGCCGCGCTCCAGTAGGCCGCGGAGAACTGGTCGGCGAGCGGCGCGAGGCCGGGGGCTGCTGGCAGTGCTTCTGGCAGTGCTTCCGGCATGGGCTCAGACTCCGAGGATGAGGGTCGCCGACGTGGACAAGGACCCGCCCATGCCGTGCACGAGCGCGGTTCGCGGGCTGTCCAGCCGGACGCCCGGTGAATCGCCGCGCAGCTGCCTGACCGCCTCGACCACGGCCAGGGCGCCGCGCCGGCCCGGATGGTTCGAGGAAAGACCGCCGCCGTCGGTGTTGACCGGCAGCCGCCCGCCGGGGGCGAGCTCGCCGGCCGCGGCGAACTTGCCGCCCTCGCCCTTGGCGCAAAAGCCCAGGTCCTCGAGCGCCAGCAGGACGGTGATCGTGAAGCTGTCGTAGAGCTGGGCGCAGTCGATCTCGGCCGGGCGCATGCCCGCCGTCGCGAACGCGCGCGCGCCGGAGGCGGCCGCGGCGGTGGCGGTGAACGGCCACATCTGGTTCATCGACACCTGCCCGAGCGCTTCGCCGAAGCCGAGCACGTAGACCGGCCGGGTGCGCATCGACCGGGCGTTGCGGGCCGACGTGAGCACGAAGGCGCCGCCGGAGTCGGTGACCACGCAGCAGTCCAGCCGGTGCAGCGGGTCGGCGATCACCGGTGAGGCCAGCACGTCGTCGACGGTGATCGGCGCCGAGTACCTGGCGTCCGGGTTGGCCGCCGCGTTGGCCCGGCACTGGACCGCGATGGCGGCGAGGTCTTCGGCCGTCGTGCCGTAGTCGTGCATGTGCCGCCGCGCGGCCAGCGCGTAGGTCGCGACGGTGCTCGGGCCGTAGGGCAGCTCCCACTGGCCCGGGCCGTGGGCGTAGGTCAGGTAGTCCGCCGCGCCGTGCGGCCAGGAGTAACCGCAGGCCGCGTACGTAACCAGGACCACCTCGGCCAGGCCGGCCTGGATGGCGGCGACGGCATGGCCGGCGTGCGAGAGCGGCGCCGCCCCGCCGATGTCCGTCCCGTCGACCCAGCGCGGGCGCAGCCCCAGGTACTCGGCGATCTCGGCGACCGCCATCTCGCGCGCGCCTTCGGCCGGGAAGGAGGCCGCCGTGGCGAGCCCGTCGACGTCGGCCAGGTCAAGGCCGGCGTCGGCCAGCGCGCCGCGGGCGCACTCCGCCTGGATGGCGAACGGGTGCACGCCCGGCGCCCGGCGGCGCGGCGACTCGTAAGCGCCGGCGATCGCGACCTCCCCGGCCCAGCTGGCCGGCACGGCTAGTCCCGCACCGTGAAGTGGAGCAAGCCACTCAGGCCGCGCTTGGCGGCCTCGTTGGCGACGACGAGGCGCTGGATCTCCGAGGTGCCCTCCCAGATCCGGTCGACCCGCAGCTCACGCCACAGCCGCTCGACCGGGTTGTCGCGCATGTACCCGCGGCCGCCGAAGATCTGGACCGCGCGGTCGGCTACCCGGTTGGAGGCCTCGGAGGCGGCCAGCTTGGCGGTCGCGGCCTTGGCGTGCAGCGTCTTACGGTCGCCGCCCTGATCGAACTCCCACGCCACCTGGTGGGTGAAGGCCCGGTTGACGGCGATGTCGGTGACAGAATCGGCGATCATGCCGCGGATGAGCTGGCGGTTGATGAGCGGCTCGCCGCCCGCGATCCGCTGCGCGGCCCAGTCGGTCGCGAGGGTCAGCGCCCGCTCGGCCGCGCCGATCGTGCGCGCGGCGATCATCAGCCGCTCCTCGGTGAACCAGTCGCGGGTCAGCTCGTACCCCTGGCCGACGCCGCCGAGCACCGCGTCCGGGCCCACCCGTACGTTTTCGAAGGCGAACTCGGGGTGCTCGTAGACGAACGTGTGCGTGTAGCGCGGCGTCCGCACCACCTCGATTCCGGGCGTGTCCGCATCGACCAGGAACAGCGTCGGCGCGTGCTCCGGTTCGGCGAACGCGAGCACGAGCAGGAAGTCGGCCACGTCACCGACGGTGACGAACCACTTGGTGCCGGTGATCCGGTACCCGTCGCCGTCCCTGACGGCCGACGTCCTGATGGCCGACGGGTCCGAGCCGGCCGTTTCCTCGGTGATCGCCACGGCGTCGCGGCGATCACCGCGCGCCGCGGGGATGAGGTACCTTTCCCGCTGCGCCGGGGTGCAGGCCAGCAGGGGGTTGGCCGGGCGCCAGACTGTGTCCCACAGCGCGTTGGTCAGGGTGCCGAGCACATCCTGCACGACGACCTGCTCGAGGACGGTGAGGCCCGCCCCGCCCCACTGCGCCGGCACGTTGATCGCGTTCAGGCCCGCGGCGAGCACGGCCTCGTGGATGGCGCGGTGGGCGTCCGGCCCGAGGCCGTTGTTCAGCTCGCAGTCGTCCTCGTACTTCGCGATCGCCGCCGCGAGATCCAGTGCTTGCTGGCGCAGCCCGGCGA
>Ga0335073_10013810_pt1 | contig 11327 bp, 9 predicted proteins | sample Lox_Sample_22_FD_207093 | JGI IMG/M metagenome (GOLD analysis project Ga0335073, IMG submission 207093) | Soil microbial communities from Loxahatchee National Wildlife Refuge, Florida, United States - Lox_Sample_2.2 | ecosystem: Environmental > Terrestrial > Soil > Wetlands | place: USA: Florida... | reverse complement strand
ATCGTCCGCAGGATTGCCTGGACTGCCACCGGCCCGTTGGCGGCGATCAGCCCGGCGATCTCCAGCGCCTTGGTTAGGGCCTGGCCGTCCTCAACCACATGACCGATCAGCCCGCACGCTAGGGCTTCGTCGGCGGTGATGTGCCGTCCGGTGAGCAGCAACTCGGCGGCGACGGTGTAGGGAATCTGCCGGACCAGCCGGACTGCCGACCCGCCGAGCGGGAACAGCCCCCAGCGCGCTTCGGAGACACCGAACCGAGCGCTGCGACCAGCCACGCGGATATCGGTTGCCTGCAAGATCTCGGTGCCGCCGGCGATTGCGGGACCCTCGACGGCAGCTATCAGAGGCTTCGTCAGCCGCCGGCCCTTCAGCAACGGCTCGATCACGGTCGGGTCGAACGCGCCGGACGAGAAGGAGTCACCTGGGTGCGACGCCGTCATGGCCTTCAGGTCGGCACCGGCGCAGAACGCGCCTCCAGCGCCGGTCAGGATGCACACCCGCACCTGCGGATCGCTATCGACCCGATCCCAGGCCTGCTGCATGATCGCCATCATCGGTCCGCTGAGCGCGTTGCGCGCCTGGGGGCGGTTCATCGTGACGATCAGGACGTGGCCGCGCAACTCGACTAGCGCATGCGGCTGCTCGTCGCCGGAAGGAGCTGCGTCCCGCCAGGCCGCGGCAGGACCGGCGGCGGCAGGACCGCCGGCGCCAGGACCGGCGGCGCCAGGACCGGCGGCAGCAGGACCGCCGGCGGCAGGACCGGCAGGAGTCGAGGTCACCGCGGAGGCCTCCTTAACCGCGCAGCGCAAGTTGCTGTGCCTGTTCTTCTGGGCACGTTTTCCGGGTACGTTTTCTGGGGCGTTTGGTTGCCCCGAACGATAACACGTTCTAGTTTCGTACCCATGGCGCTGAACATTGCTGACCTGTTCGAGCATGCTGCCGACGCGGTACCTGGGCGCCTGGCCATAGCCTGCGGCGACGCGCAGGTCAGTTACCGCGAGCTCGAAGCGCGCAGCAACCAGCTCGCGCATTACCTGTCCGCAGCCGGCGTTGGTCACGGCGACCACGTTGGTATCTACGGGAGGAACTCGATCGAGCTCATCGAGTCGATCCTGGCCTGTTACAAGCTGCGGGCCATACCGGTCAACATCAATTACCGGTACGTGGAGGCTGAGCTCCGCTACCTGTTCACCGAGGCAGAGCTGGTCGCGCTGGTGCATGACCGCCGGTTCAGCGACAAGGTGGCGGCACTGCTACCTGCCTATCCAGACCTCAGTGCGGTACTGGCAATCGAGGACGGCAGCGGCGTGCCATTGCCAGCCAGGGGTGTCGACTTCGCGGCTGCGCTGGCCGACGTCTCCGCTGCCCGCGATTTCGGCGAGCGCAGCGCCGACGACATTTACATGCTCTATACCGGCGGAACCACCGGTTACCCCAAGGGCGTGCTCTGGCGGCATGAAGATGTCTGGCGCACGCTGGGCGGCGGCATCGACTTCACGACCGGCGAGCGCTTGCCGGATGAATGGGAACAGATCCGTCGCGGTACCGCCGGGCCAGCTGGCATGGTCCGGCTGACCACGGCACCGCTGATTCACGGCAGCGCACAGTGGGGCACCCTGCCGGGACTGTTCAGCGGCGACACCGTTGTGTTCGTGCCGCAGTTCGACCCGCACGACGTCTGGCGCGCGGTGCAGCGGCACCGGGCCAATGTGCTCATGATCACTGGCGATGCTATGGCGCGTCCGCTGATCGAGGCGTACCAGCAGGAGAAGTACGACGTCTCCTCCCTGCTCGCGATCTCCAGCAACGCGGCGCTCTTCTCGCCGAGCGTCAAGGATCAGTACCTCTCGCTGTTGCCGAACGTCGTCATCACCGACGCGATCGGGGCATCCGAGACCGGCTTCACCGGCCTGGGATACGTATCGGCGGGCAACAAGAAGCCTGAGGGCCCGACGGTGACTGCTGGACCGTCGACGATCGTGATCGATGAGCACAACAAGCCGGTGGGACCGGGCGGGATCGGCAGGATCGCCCGCGGCGGCCACATCCCGCTGGGCTACTACAAGGACCCGGACAAGACCGCCGCGCTGTTCGCCGAGGTCGACGGCGTCCGGTACGCGGTGCCCGGCGACTTCGCCAGGGTCGAGGAGGACGGCTCGATGACGCTGCTCGGCCGCGGCAACACCTGCGTCAACACCGGCGGCGAGAAGGTGTACCCGGAAGAGGTTGAGGGCGCGCTGAAGTCGTTCCACAGCGTCTTCGACGCGCTGGTGATCGGCGTACCCGACGAGCGCCTCGGCCAGCGGGTCGCCGCTGTGGTCCAGCCGCGGGACGGCCAGGTCATCGACCTGGCAGCGCTCGAGGCCCACCTGCGGACCATGATCGCGGGTTACAAGGTGCCGAGGTCCGTCTGGGTTGTCGAGCAGATCAGCAGAACCCCCGCAGGCAAGGCCGACTACCGGTGGGCCCGCCGGTACGCCGAGGAGCGGCTGGCAGCCGTCAAGGCGCAGCCCTCCGGTGCGGCCGAGGCGACCGTTCAGCCCGCCTGAGGAGGCCGAGCATGCGTACAGCGATTTGCGACCAGCTCGGCATCGAGCACCCGATCATCGGGTTCACCCCATCCGAGCATGTCGCTGCTGCCATCAGCCGGGCTGGCGGGCTCGGCGTGCTCGGCTGTGTCAGGTTCAACGACGCAGCAGAGTTGGACCAGGTCCTGGATTGGATGGACGCCAGCACCGACGGCCGGCCGTACGGCATCGACGTGGTCATGCCCGCGAAGATCCCGGCCGAGGGCGCGGCGATCGACCTCAATGAGCTCATCCCGGCGGGCCACCGCGAGTTCGTGGACCAGACGCTGATCAAGCTCGGCGTGCCGCCGCTGCCAGCCGACGCCCAAGCCAGCGACGGCGTGCTTGGCTGGCTGCATTCGGTCGCACGCGCTCAGGTTGAGGTCGCGCTCGCGCATCCTGCCCGGCTGATCGCCAATGCGCTCGGCTCGCCGCCCCCGGACATCATCGCCAGCGCGCACGACCACGGGATGCTAGTGGCGGCCCTAGCCGGGAAGGCGGCGCACGCACAGTCGCACGCCGCTGCTGGCGTCGACATCGTGGTGGCGCAGGGATATGAGGCGGGCGGCCACACCGGCGAGATCGCCAGCATGGTGCTGGTGCCGGAAGTCGTGGACGCCGTCGGTCCGGACATCCCGGTACTTGCCGCTGGCGGGATCGGCAGCGGCCGCCAGATCGCTGCCGCGCTCGCGCTCGGCGCGGCCGGCGTCTGGATGGGCTCCGCCTGGCTGATCACAGCCGAGTACGCGCGGCTTTCTCCGCTACCGGGCCTGCGTGAAGCGCTGCTCGCAGCGACCTCATCCGATACTGTCCGGTCGAGGATCTACAGCGGCAAGCCAGCCAGGCTGCTGAAGAACAGCTGGACCGATGCATGGCTGGAGCCCGGCGCACCCGATCCGCTGCCCATGCCCCTGCAGAACCTGCTCGTCGCCGAGGCGCACCAGCGGCTGATGCGAGCAGGCAATCCGGACGTGATCCCGATGCCCGTCGGGCAGATCGTCGGCCGGATGAACGAGGTCAGGCCCGTCGCCGACGTTATCGCTTCGCTGGTAACCGAGCTGGACGAGACGGTTGCCCGGCTGGACAGCCTGCGCTGAGCTAGCTGGACAGGACTAGCCAGCCTGGCTAATCGCCGGTGACGCCGTCGATCAGCTCGCGGAGTAGATCGGCATGGCCGTTATGGCGGGCGTACTCCTCGATCATGTGCAAGTAGACCCAGCGCAGGTCCATCGTGTAGGTGCCGGTCCCGGACCTGCGATCGAAGGTGAATGTCTCATCCAGTGCCCGGCCTTCGGCCGCCTCATCGGCGGCTGCGCACTCGGACCGGAAGGTCGCGAAGTCAGCTTCGGCACGCTCAGGGTCGGTGAGGTCGAAATCACCGTCCTGGTGCTCGTCACTGCAGAACAGGTCACCCAGTCCTGCCTGACCGGCGAACCGCCGCCGGAACCACCAGCGCTCGACTTCGGCCATGTGCCGGACCAGGCCGAGCAGTGACAACGTGGATGACTCGACGGGCCGGGCGACGAGGTTCTCACCATCCAGGCCGGCGCACTTCCAGAGCAGAGTAGCCCGGTGGTAATCGAGCCAGCCTTGCAGAGCGGCGCGCTCGCCCGCGACTTCAGGCGGCTCGTTCCGGACGACTTCAGGGGCTGTCCAGGTCATTCAGCAATGCCTATCGGACCGCGTCTGGCGATGCAAGCGAGTTTCCTGAGCTATGCCGGTGCCGGGCGGTCCCGCTTCGGCAGCCTGCTGACCGCAGCCTCGTACGAAGCGTCGATCGCCTCGGTCAGCTCGTCGGGCGGAATGGCGCCGTTGAAGCGCAGCGAGTTCCAGCCGGCCTTGCCGATATAGCGCATCACCACCGCATCGCCGGGATAGCGGCTAATCCACTCGTCCGCGGCCTCGCGCGTCGGTGCGCACTTGAGCCCTACGGCCAAGTTCTCGCCAGAGCCGAGAAAGGCGAAAATTTTGGTCCCGACCTTCGTGACGACGCCGTCATCCCACGGCTCGTCCTGCCATGCCCCCGGCTTTGCCAGGCAGTAAGCGAGCACTTCATCCCAGGTCACGTAGGCCTCCCGTGGTAGCTGATGCCGACGACATCGCCACGCTGCTGTGACAGAACCCAGTCTGATACCTCAGCCAGGTCAAGGTCGGCATGCAGCGCCTGCGGACCCGCAGTGGTCGTCTCAGCCAGCACCTCGCCGCGCGGCGAAATGACCATGCTCGGGCAGTGCTGATCGGGGCTGGCCACATTCGCCGCCAGCACGAACCGCTGTGTTTCCGCCGCCCTGCTGATCAGGTGGCTGCGCCACACACCGGTCGCGATCTGCGGGTTCGCGGCGTAGGTAAGGTACGCAAGGACCCGCGCTCCGCTGCGCGCTAGCACATGCCACTGCTCGGGATACTTCAACTCGCGGCAAAGCTGAACGCCGATGGCGAGCGACGGCCGCTTCAAGCGGAGGAGCGGGAGCGAGGCGCCCGGGGTGATCCGGCCGCGTTCGTGAGTCGCCAGGTTCACTTTGCGGTAGGTCCAGCGCTCGCCTGCCGGGCCGACGTAGATCGCGGCATTGCTCCACCCGGCCGGCTCAGGCAGCAAAGACCCGCAAAGCACATGCACGCCAAGCTCGGACGCTGCGCCGGCGACTGCGGTCAGGCCTGCCGTCAGTGCAGGCACGTCGAGCCGGTCAAGCCCGGAGAGCTCGTCGTCGTAGCCCGACAGCGCAGCCTCGGGCAGCACAACCAGGCAGCCCGGCCGCGTCTCAGCCCGCAGGAACGAGACGACGCGCTCGCTGTTGCGCGCCGGATCCCAGCTGATTTCAAGCTGGCCGACCACGACCCGAAGGCTCATCCACGCGCTGCCAGGCCGCGACGTCCGGCCAGCGTCAGCTCACCTGGGCCGGCAGGCGGCAGGACTGGCAGCCGTTCGTCTTATACACGATCACGCCGCCATAGAGATGCCCGCGAAGGCCCATCCGGCGGAAGACGCCTACCCACAGCGGCTCATGGCGAGCGTCCAGCAGGATCGCGCCAACATGGTCGGCCTTGACGAACTGCGCGAACTGCGCGACCTCGGCTGGCGAGCCCTCGTTAAGGTCCTGCACCGGATCCGGAAGGTCGGACCCTCGGGTGATGGCCTGGTTAATGTACCCGCCCGCGATCCGCACGTAGAAGTCAGTCTCCGCCTGCCAGAGCAGGCCAGCGTTGCCGAGCGTGGATATTACGACGACGACCTCGCCGCGCGACAGGTGGCGCTGGTACTGCCCCGAGCTGATGAACTTGGGCACGCTGGTGTGGGGGTCAACGCTGATTGCTGGCGTGTCGAGCGCGATGAAGGCGATCACGAGCACAGCCAGCGCCCAGCGGGCCCACGACGCCCGCCTCGCCGGGCCGGCCAGCCACAACGCGGTTGCCACCGCTAGGACGAGGTAGGCAAAGAGCATCAGCCGCGACGGGTAAGCATTGCGCAGGATCGGCAGCCGCCACAACTCACCCCACGGCAGCTTGACGACGGCTGAGCCCTCAAAGTACAAAGCCGAGCCGAGTGCGGCCACGACGATGAACACCAGCATGCAGGTCAGGAACCGGACGAGCTTGCTGGACCAGCTGGTCACGGCAAGCAGCACGACTACCAGAAGCAGCGGGACGCCGACGTAGCACGCCTCGGATACTCGGCTCGGCTCGGCCGCGATGTGTGTCAGCCAGGCGATGCCGAAGGTCCGGGTTCGCCGGGGGAGGACGAGGCTGGCCACGTCCATGCCCACAGCGGACGTAAGCTTGGGCGTCTTAACTGTGAGCATGTACGCCAGGTAGGGTGCGGCGAGCACGGCCGCGACCGCGTACGCCAGGCCGACCACCCTGGCCAGGCGGGCTATCTGCGGGCGGCCGTCCCGCCCGGCCAGCGCGAAACCGACCAGCAAGCTGACCGCCAGGATGGCGGTCAGGTCCGCGAACGTCTCCAGGAACAGGTAGAACTGCAGCGCCATGGTCAAGCCTGCGAGGATCACGAACGTGCGCGTGCGGATGCTGCCGTCCCGCCAGACCAGGATCAGGTAGGCGAAAATTGGCACCAGCAGGCTGAAGGTCAGGTTGAGCTGGCCTGCGGCGCTGTGGTTCATCTCGTAGGCCGAGAAGCCGAAGACAGCGCCGCCGACCAGAGCGGGCCAGAACTTCCCGGTCAGCCGCCGGCACAACACGAACGCGGCCCAGGCCGACACCGGCAGCGCGATGGCGGAGAGCAGGTTGAACGACGCGATCGGCCCGTCCACGATCGTCAGTGGCGAGGCGAGCAGGGCCAGCGGCGGAACGGTAGTGACCCAGGCGAGAGAGTGGCCGGCCGCCCCGGCGATCTCGTGGGAGTACAGCGGATCGAGCCCGTGCCCGATCGCATACGGCCACCAGCGCAGGCCCCACGTGTAGAAGTTCGGGTCCATGCTCTTCTGGTCCACCGTCGCCCAGCTGAGGTGGTCAATCAGACCGCGGGCCGAGGTCAGGAGCCAGACGAGCAGGTAGAGAGCCAGCGCCGCGACGCCCTGCAGCGCAGGTGAGGAAAGAAGGTTACGGTGCGCAGGAGGCGACAGAGTCTCCGGCTCCTTGTGCTCTGCTAGCTGCGCACCGGCCCGGCTGGGCCGGCCGTCCTCAGGGTCGCTGATCGCGGTCATGACGGCGGAACAGGCTGACCATTAATCAGCGGATCCTGGTGAGCAGCCGGCCACAGCGCATCGGCATCGGCGCGACCGCCAGGCGTCAGCCCGCGCGCCTCCCGGACAAGGTAAAGCGGCCTCGCCCGGACCTCGTCATAGATCCTGGCCACGTACTGGCCCACCATCCCGATCACCGTCAACTGCACCCCGCTAAGGAACGTAATCGTGACCAGCAACGAAGCATAGCCGGGCACAAGGGAGAAGCCCGCGAGCTTTACCGCGATAGCAGTGATGCCATACAGAACCGATGCCGCCGCCATGAACAAGCCCAGCGTCAGCGCGAACCGCAGCGGCGCAGTGGAGAACCCCACGAATCCGTCGAACGCCAGCCTGACCATCTTGCGCAGCGGGTACTTACTTTCCCCTGCTGCTCGCGAGGCCCGCACGTACGGCACCGCCGTCTGCCTGAAGCCCACCCACGAGAACATCCCCCGCACGTACCGGTTCCGCTCCCGCATCAGCAAGAACGCGTCTAGCGCCTTGCGGTCTACGAGCCGGAAATCCCCGACCTCCATGGGCTGGTCGATCTCGGCTAGCCGCCGCTGCAGCCCGTAAAAGAGCGTCGCCGTCTTCCGTTTGAACGTCGTCTCGCCCTCGCGGTGCTCCCGCACCGCGTAGACGACCTCATACCCTTCCTGCCACCGCGCCGCCATCTGCAAGATCACCTCTGGCGGATCCTGCAGGTCGGCGTCCATCACGATCACCGCCTGCCCGGCCGCCACGTCCATCCCCGCGGTGATCGCGATCTGATGCCCGAAATTGCGGGAGAGCTGCAGTACCTTGAACCGCGGATCCGCACGGTTAGCGGCCACCATCAGCGCATAACTGTCATCCCGGCTGCCGTCATCTACGAGCACGACCTCAGCCGGGCCGTCCAGCTGATCCATCACTTCGGTCAGCCGGCTCACCAGTGCCCCGAACGACTCCTCCTCGTTATAGATCGGGATGACGATCGAGTACCTGACAGTCTCCAACTGGATCCATCTCCATTCCGCGCCCGTGGACCCCGGCCACTGCAAGTCAGGAGTGACTGAAACGACGATACTGGCCCCGCCAGCCGCCACCAGCGTTCCGGCCCGGAGGGCAAACTGCTGGGCCTGGGTCAACGCAGCCTGCGCCGACAGCCCTGCAGTTTAACCGGCCGCACGGACTGGTGAGTGCTGGGAATGTCGGAACTACGGTAAAAAATGGCTTAAATTTGACAAATCGGCGTGTCCTGCCCGTGCCTGTCGGCTGCGATCCGGGCTGTCTAGGTAGCCCGCAATGCTGCCTTGGCCAGCTGAATCCGGCCAGGGGCACGGCAGGATAGGCAGCCGTTCGTCGGATAGACGACGACACCCCCGGCGGTATGGCCCACGAGACCGACCTTGCCGAAGATGCCCGCCCACGGCGGTTCCTGGCCGGCCTGCAGCAAGATCGCGCCGACATGGTCGGTCTTAACGAATCTCTCGAACTGCGCCAGGCGCGTCGGCGTGGCAGCGGCGAGGTGCTGCACCGGCAGCGGCAGGTCCGTCCGATGGCTGATCCCCTCGGTAAAGTACCCCCCGGCGATCCGCATGTAGAAGTCAGTCTGGGCCTGCCAGAGCATGCCAGCGTTGCCGACATCGGATACCACGACGACAACCTCGCCGGGCGACAGCTGACGACGGTACTGCCCTGAGCTGATGAACGTCGGCACCGAGGTGTACCGGCTCACCTTGATCGGCACGGTGTCCAGGGCAATAGATGCGATCACGAGGACGACCAGTGCCCAGCTGGCCCACGGCACCCGCTTCGCCGGTCCGGCCAGCCATAGCGCGGTTGCCACCGCCAGCACAAGGTAGGCGAACAGCATCAGGCGAAGCGGGATGGAATTGCGCACCAATGGGACGCGGAAGAGCGCCGCCCAGGGTACCTCCCCGCGCCCACGGCCCTCCACATATACCTCTGGCCCGATCGCGGCCACGATGATCAGAACGAGCATGCAGGACAGGAACCGGACCAGCTTGCTGGACCAGGTGGTGACGGCGAGCAGCACGGCCAGCAGCAGCAGCGGGATGCCGACGTAGCACGCGGCGGAATCACGGCTCGGCCCGGCGGCAGCGTGTATCAGCCAGGCAATCCCGAAGGTCCGGCCTGGCCGGGGGATGACGAGGCTGGCCAGGTCCATCCCAGGGGCGTGCTTGAGCTTGGGGGCCTTGATGGTGAGCATGTACGCCGCGTAGGGCGCGGCCAGCACGGCCGCGACGACGTAGGCCAGGCCGACGACCCTTGCCAGGCGCGCTATCTGCTGCTGGCCGTCTCGTCCGGCCACCACGATGCCGACCAGCAAGCTGACCCCGAGGACGGCGGTCAGGTCCGCGAAGATCTCGACCGACAGGTAGAACTCCAGGGCCATGGCCAGGCCCGCAAGAATCACGAACGTGCGAGTGCCGATGCTGCCGTCCCGCCAGACCAGGACCAGGTAGGCCAGGATCGGCAGCAGCAGGCTGTAAGCGAGGTTGAGCTGGCCCGCCGAGCCGTGGTTCATCTCAAAGGCCGAGAAGCCGAACACGGCGCCGCCGGCCAGGGCGGGCCAGAACTGCCCGGTCAGCCGTCGGCACAACACGAACGCGGCCCAGGCCGACAGCGGCAGCGCGATGGCGGCCAGCAGGGAGAACGACACCACCGGCCCCGCGACCAGAGTGATCGGGGTCGCCAGCAGCGCTAGCGGCGGCACGGTCGTGACCCAGGCCAGAGAATGGCCGGCCGCCTTGCCGATCTCGTGGGTGTACAGCGGATCGAGCCCGTGCCCGATCGCGTACGGCCACCAGCGCAGAATCCAGGTGAACAGGTTGGGGTCCTGGCTTGCCTGGTCGAGCCGGGCCCGCCCTGGATGCTCGAGGATCGGCCGGAACGCCGTGCCGACCCAGACGATCAGGTAGACAACGAACGCGATCCCGCCCTGCAGCGCGGGCGATCTGAGCCGGCCAGGAAGCGCGGCCGGCGACGTAGCGTCTGGCTCCTCGCGCTCGGTTAGCTGAGCGCTGGCCTGAGTAGGCCGTTCGTCCCCGGGATGACTGATTGCGGTCATGACAACGGCACACGCAGCGGCCGCGCCCGGACCACGCCAGAGGTCCGGGCCCCGAGCTGGCCCAACATGCCGATCATGAACTGCACCCCGCTAAGGAACGTATCGCGGCCCGGACGAAGCATAGCCGGGCCGTCAATCTCGGCTCATGCTTGCAAATCAAGTGACGCAGTTCACAGCTCATGGCGAGATTTTCGGTCATCCGGTTGCCTGATCCAGACTGACGCGCGCATGATCTCGGTGCTCTCCAGCGCCCGGCTAACGGGGACCTCATAGCTAGCAGCGGGATGAAAGCGATGCCGGGGGAAGTACCGCCGTCCGATGTCGCCCGCGAGCACCTCGGATCCGGCCGCAGCAGCCCGGTCCAGGAAAGTCATCACCAGATCGGACAGGTCCCGCTCGTACCAGACGTCGCCGGCAAGCACGACGTCTGCCTCATGGGTACTGTTCAGGACGTCCGGCACCAAGGAGACTGTGACCTGGTTGGCGAGAGCGTTCAGCCGCGCAGCTGTCCTCGCGAACGGGTCGGTATCGCTGGCGGTGACTGCCGAGGCCCCGGCTTTCGCGGCGGCAATCGCGACAAGGCCTGATCCGCAGCCGACATCAAGCACGCTCCGGCCGCTAACCAGCGCCGGATGGTCGAGGACGTAGCGAGCGAGGGCTTGGCCGCCCGGCCAGGCGAACGCCCAGAACGGCGGCGCCAGCTCACTCTGACCGGCCTGCAACTCGGTGCCGTGCCATGTCTCGTAGATGTCAGCGGCCAGGTACAGGCTGATCTCGTCAACGAAGGGCACTGGTGTCAGCCCAGTGGCTGACAGCACGAACTCGGTGCAGTTCACGGCCGCCTCCCACCAGAACCTAGCGCGGGGGGACGGACTGCCGCGGGACTGCGAGTTGCGCCAGGTGGCGATGTGCCGACTGGACCGCGCTGGCGCCTTCACCGACGGCGGCGGCGACTCGCTTCGTGGATCCGCTGCGGCGCTCAGCCCCCGCTCGAGCGCTCGCTGCAAC
>Ga0335073_10013809_pt1 | contig 11327 bp, 9 predicted proteins | sample Lox_Sample_22_FD_207093 | JGI IMG/M metagenome (GOLD analysis project Ga0335073, IMG submission 207093) | Soil microbial communities from Loxahatchee National Wildlife Refuge, Florida, United States - Lox_Sample_2.2 | ecosystem: Environmental > Terrestrial > Soil > Wetlands | place: USA: Florida... | reverse complement strand
GCCACGCAACCACCTCTCTCTAGGAATGGTTGTGTTACTCTTTTGTGGAACATCCACTGGTCTCTTCCCACACGAAGTACCTCAACGGGGAGCCTCGGAACAGGAGACCGCCAATGAAATCGCATCCATTGAGTTTGCTCGTGATCGCGGGACTGCTATTGCTGATGGTTGGCTGCCAAAAGCCTTATCATCAACCTGATGAGCGTTATGTCCTGGTCGCGGCCAATATCAATCTTCCTTACTGGCAGGAAGCCTCGGCGGGATTAACCGACATTGGCAAGCAGGCGGGCGTGAAGGTCGATATGCAGGGGCCCGCGACATTTTCGCCAGACGAAGAACTCGCCGCCTTCCAACAAGTCGTGGCGCAACATCCTTCGGGCATCATGGTCTCCGTCAGCGATCCCAAATTGTTCAAAGACCCCATTGATCACGCGATCCTGCAGGGCATCCCGGTTATTTGCATTGACGCGGACGCCCCGGATTCCAGTCGCGTCCTGTTTATCGGTACCGACAATTTCCGCGCAGGACAAGACAGTGGCAAGCGCATGGCTACGCTTCTCGGTGGGCAAGGCCGCGTTGTGATCGTCACCCTCGCCGGCCAGTTAAATGCCGAAGACCGCGTACGCGGTGTCAACGACGTGCTGAAAAAATTTCCCGGCGTTCAGGTGACCGAAACCATCGATGATAAAGGTGATGTCCGTGTCGCCGACGATGCCATCGCCGCCCTTCTCACCAAAAAGGAAAAAATCGACGGAATCATTTGCCTGGAAGCTTCCGGCGGAGAAGGCGCTGCCGACGCGCTTCACCGCCTCGATATGACCGGGAAAATCAAAATTGTGGCGTTTGATAAGCAGCCACAGACCCTCGACGGCATCGAAAAGAAATGGATCACTGCCACGGTGGTGCAAAAGCCCTACGTGATGGCTTTTTATGGTGTGCGCTTCCTCGATGACTTACACCATAACGCCGTGCACGAATTCAAGGATTGGGCCACCGCGCCCACCGCCCCGCTCCCGACTTTCGTCGACACGGGAACTGCGCTGATTGATTCCAGCAATCTGGCCGCCTTTCAAAAGGCTCTCGCCGAACATCCTAAGCCGGTAATCTAGTATCTTCTCTTCGTAGAGAAGCAATCCCAGTCTCGAGTGCGTTGACGCTCCGCGCAGTTGTAGGGCTCGCCTTCTGAGGTGGGCCGTTGGTTTCTCAACCAGCCACCTAGCAAAGACGCAACCACAAGCACGAACGCTCCCATCCACCAGGGGTGAGGCCTCCCTCCTGCCCTTAACTGCTAGTCATTGAGGAATGCCTCCCGCGATGAAGGCTTGTCCCGAGGATTCTTTTTTTGCCCCAGTCGAGGATCCAGGTTATCGCTTCTTCGTCAGAGCACGGCTTTTGCCGTGCCGTAATTGCGTCGGAATCACTGCGGCTTCAGCCGCTGCGGAAAAACTCTGTTCTTTAGGAGGCGGCGGCTTCAGCCTCCTCGCAAGTTGCATGGAATGAGTCGGGCTTTAGCCCCTGAAGACTCTTCGTCTGACTTTTTCTGCCATCTCTTCATCCGCGCCATAAGCGCTTGGCACCGGGGGTCGGAGCTTTAGAGTCTGTGTGACAACTCCTGTTTTTCGTCAGGGCACGACTTCAGTCGTGCCGTAACCAGCGCAGCATTATTGCGGCTTCAGCCGCTGAGGGCCTGCTTACGAGTTCTCACACAAACTCTTTAGCTCCGACATTAAGCGTAAGCAAGAACTGGGCTTCAGCCCCTGAGGAATTGCCTCTGCAGTTTGTCAAGGGACAGGCCACCAGGGGCCGCAGATTAAGCCAGCCCGTACGCCGCGAACGTAACAATGGACGCCAGTCCCAGCGCCGAGCCGAGTACCGCGCCGGCCAGCACGTCGCTCAGGAAGTGCATCCCGAGAATCACACGGGAAACGCCTATGCTGATGGCCAGAAAATACAGCGGTCCCTCCAGGCCCGGATAAAAGTAACTCACCACCAGCGCAATCGAAAACGCTGTCATGGTGTGGCCCGAAGGAAATGAGAATTGATCCGGCGGCAGCACGTTGGCCCAACAGTGCGGCTGCAACTGACATGGCCGGGGACGGTGGCTGAGCTTTTTCAGTGCCTTGAACACGAAGATGCCAAGAATCGCCGCGGCGCCGGCAGCACCGAAAGCCACATAGCCGCGGGAACCGCCAACTGCCAGCAGCAACGCGCCCAGGCTGTACCATAGCCATCCATCGCCCATGCGCGTCGCCGTCAGCATCCAGAAACGAATCCACCGCGGCGCGCTCCAGTTGTTCACCCGGCGCATCACCCGGTGATCGCGGTTTTCGATGAAACCCCAGACGGTTTTGGCCACTGCCATGGCTACCTCTCAGCGGGCCCAGTTTGCCTCGAACCTGGAATCCACATCCCAGAGCATGCGCGGCCGCCGGGCTTCCCCAAGCAGTGGCGCTGCCCATTTCTTGCAGAAACGAATTTCGTTCAGCCAATGACCGGCTGTGATCGCCGGCATAAATACCGTAAACGGCAGAATTGCCGAGGCCCACGGGTTTTCCTCGATGAGCGCGCCCGCGAAGCGGCAAATGTCCAGTGTCAACTTTGTGTACGACCCATGCTCCCCGTGAACGATCCCGCGTCCTGCGCGCAGACCCAGGAAGAACTCGTCGACAGTCCGCGAACCGGGCACTTGCGTAAACGTCAAGGCCACCCCGTGGAGCGTATGCGAATCGCTCCCGGCAATACCGATCTTGTCCAATCGCCTGGCCAGTTTCTCGGCGCTGCGATTGGACTCGCTCCACATCTGCCCGTTGCGGATTTCAAACGCCGGTACGTAGGAAGCGAACCAGTTGAAGTCTTCCAGTTCCCGTCGGCCTGTCAGTCCCGAAAACACGTGGTTGACGCTGAAGAAAAGTTTGCGTTCCGTCAGGTACATCAGCAGCGCGATAAAGTCCCTACGCCGCCGCTGGATTTCCACGTGATCTCTTTCGTTGATGTCGTATACCCCCAGATGCATCTCCGTTCCGCTGGGCATCGTCACCGTGACTTCCTCGCTCAGGAAAAAGTCCGGATATTTGCGGAGCACTTCCGCGGCGTCAATCGAGTCGTGGTCGGTTACCGTGACGACAGACATCCCCCGCTGCTTACAGCGGTGGTACACGTCTTCGGGTTGGTTATAGGACTCGCGGCAAATGCGGGTGAGACCCGGGGTATTGCACATCCCAGAGCCAGTGGTATGTACGTGAAGGTCGCAGCGCATGTCAAAATCTTAAGCAAAGGATATGAACAAACCATGAAGCGCGCACAAAATATGAGTGAAAAAACTGGTGGAACTCATTGAACACAAATGAGTTTCAGAGTTTTCCACATGGCATGTTGTGTGCTCTTGCTTCCTACTCCTTCCGCCATGCGAGAATGCCCCCATGACCACCATTCAAATCCTCTTCCATGACGCCGGTGGAGGTCACCGCAACGCCGCTGTGGCCTTGCAAACCGTTATCGGTCAACAAAATAGACCCTGGCAGGTGGATTTGGTGCAATTTCAGGATTTAACCGATCATCTCGATGTCCTGCGTAAACTCACCGGCATCCGCATTCAGGAGCAATACAACATCCTGCTCAGAAACGGCTGGACACTCGGAGCCACTCAGCTGCTTCGCGTTTTGCAAACGACCATCCGCATCTTTCACCGGCCCATGGTCAAGCTTCTTACGGACCATTTCCGCAAGCACCCTGCCGACCTCATGGTCTCCGTAATCCCGCATTTCAACCGCGAGATTGCGGAAGCCTGGCATAGCTGCTATCCCGACCGCCCATTCGTCACCATCATTACCGACCTCGCCGACTTTCCGCCGCACTTCTGGATCGAGCCCATGAAAGACCAATACGTCATCTGCGGTACAGAGCGAGCGGTGGAACAAGCGCGGCAGATCGGCAAGGATCCTTCGCATATTTTCGCGACCTCCGGCATGATTCTGCGTCCGGATTTCTATCAACCGGATATCACGGACCCTATCGCCCTGCGCAGGGAACTGACTTTACGCCCGGATTTGACGACGGGCACGCTGTTGTTCGGAGGGTTTGGCTCCAAGGTGATGTACGACATCGTCGATCGCTTGGAAGCGGCGGCGCTCCCGCTGCAGTTGATTGTCATTTGTGGGCGCAACGAAAAACTTGCGGAGAAATTCCGTGCGCGCGCCTGGAAAATGCCTGTGCACGTTGTGGGCTTCACAAAAGAAGTGCATCGCTTGATGCGCGCTGCCGATTTCCTGATCGGCAAGCCCGGCCCCGGCAGCGTCGCCGAAGCCATGGTGCGCAAATTGCCCGTGATCCTCGAGTGCAACGCCTGGACCTTGCCGCAGGAGCGTTACAACACCGAATGGGTCCGGGGAAATAGCGTCGGCATCGTGCTCAATAATTTCAGGGAAATCGTCACCGCTGTGCAGCTAATCTTGGAACCTGGAAGACTGGCCGAGCTGCGCTGCAATGTAGACAAGCTCAACAACCGCGCCATCTTCGAGATCCCCGAGATTTTCGCGAAGCTACTCACCCAGCCCGGGTCTTAACTGGCGTTCCCAAAACGCTCGACGACTGTCATCCCGACCCTCGGGCTGCGGTCTTCCGCAGCTCGAGGCTAAGGGGTCCCTCTTCCGAATTCCGGCTTGGTTGCTGGAGCGCGTTGTTCTTTGCTCGCCACTCGCCACTAGCCACTGCTTCACAGGCCCGCGCGTTCCGCATGCGCAGGATGCGGCAGGTGCGGTTGGGCGTTCGGATTTTCCTTTGGTGCGCTGGCGCGAGGCTTGGCGCAGGTCACCGCCCAGTGGCGCGACGCGAATTTGGGCAGGTCGCACATCTTGCTGCATCCAACAGCGGCCTTCGACATCGCGCATCCGCAGTAGCACCCTCCGACCGAGGGTTGCTGCAACCGCGAAGAAGTGTCCGCCCAGGCGGCGAAGGCCAGGAGCGCGCTCGCCAGAAGCAAGTCCAATGCGACCCAAAGACCGATGCGACGAACGCGCTGCAGAAACGTCAATTTCATGGGAAGAGTCTCACGCCAGTGCAACAAAAAACCGATAGCACGAGCTTCCCAAAATTGTGTATTACCCGGGTTCTGATGGTACTAGAAGAGGCGCACGCTTATTCGGTACGAACCTGGAGTTCCAGAATGAATCCCGCGCCCTATTTTGGTTCAATTGCCCATCCCTTCGTTTCGATCTAACCACACTGTTTACAGCTAGATGGCCTCCGTTGCCGCATCCCCAACCTTTGGCTGCGCTCGTGCATTACCCCTCGCGTAGGCGCGTTTCAAATGCGGGTTTCACGGAATTGCAAGCGAGGGGGAAGGGGCTTGCTTGCGCTTTCTGGAACTCGTAACCACCTGCCTCTGAGAGGGAAGCTAGGATGGATGACCCCACGCGCCGGTGTGAAAACGACACTGGCACAGAAACGCGCCTTCCGGGGCTCCCGGTCCCAAGCGGGAGCCCCCGTTATTTTGTTCCACGAACTCTTACTTCTTCGCTGTCGGCGGCAGCACTCCGTTCAGCCGCAGATACATCGATGCCTCCGCATAGTGATCAGCCCAGCTACTCGCCAACACCAAGCCAAACCAGCCCCGCGTGACCGTTTTTCCGCCGAATCCTTCCGTGGTTTCTCCTAACTTCGCATCCTCCAATTTACCCAGGCTTTCCGAGCAGAAGGCGAACGAGCTTTGCAGCGCCGCTACCAGTTTTTCCTTGGGGTCGCTGTCTGTCACTTCTTCGCTCTTGTGCGCACTGACTCCGCTCACTTTGCCGCAAAACAGGTAGTTCGATTCGATCATGTGCGCCACGAGGTGGCCGAAACTCATTTGATCCGGCGTGGGTTTGAAATTGAATTTGTCGGCGGGCATAGCTTCTACTGCGGCAACGGTGTTCCTCTCGCGCCCGGGCAGAATGTCTCGCAGGGCGCTGCTTACCGGATTAGGGTTTGTTTGCGCATATGTTGCGGGTACGAGACCCGACATGCTGAGTAGCAACGGAACCAGGATCATCACAGGTCTTTTCATAGGCATCTCCTCTATTTGACTGGATCTTGGCTGGATCGCAGCGCACCGCAGCATAGCGCGAATCCGCCAGTCTACAAGCTCCGGTTAGACGATTTTGGCGTACAGATTGTTTCCGCCAACCACAGCCGCGAACCACCCCAACGACTGCATAAACGCATGAAATCTGTCATCCTGAGCGCCTGTGACTCTTTCGGACGGAAGGTCCACGTCGGTTTCGACGGCGTATTTGGAGTGCGGGAGCCCAGCTCCCGCCGGTACACACCCGCATCCTCACCACAACTCGCCCAGCGGCAGCCCGGCTGCCGCCGGAAACCAAGCCCACCTCACGAGATCGAAACACAGCCGAACGCCGGGCGGCGCCGGTGTCTGCCGCACCTGTCTGGGCCGCCTTCTAGTCGGCCCGTTCATACGTCTACTCTTTAGCCTGAGCGCCAGCCCGTTCCTTCACCTGTTTTGCCAGCTCCCGAATCTGCTCGTCGCTGATTTGAATCTCCCCATCCAGCAAGACCAGTAAATGCCCGGAACCCCCGTCGCGAAACCGCGCGTCCTGGATTTTCGCGTAGCCCTGCACCGCGGGAGGAAGGGTTGCGCTGAGGTCCGTGCCTTTTTGCAGGGCCTTCAAGATGGCGTCGCGGATTTTCTCGCGCAGCATGTCACCCAGTGTTCCCGAGCGCAGCAATTCCCCCAAGGACCCATCCGCCTGGATCGGCCCCACTTCCGGTACCAGGCGCAGTTCGGTGCTGTCCTGCTCCACGGCTGGGGTCAGCGTCATCTGCATCACCGCATTGCCACCCACCAGGCGCTTTGCCTCCTGCTTCCCGAACACTTTGGCACAGCCCCAGCGTTCGTAATGCAGTTGCACGGTCGCCACACTTCCCGGCTCGGCAGGGTTGAGCGTGGCGTGCTGGATCGTGATGCGGTCGCCGCAATGATCATCCTTGTCCAGTTCGGCGCTGAGCAGTTCCGTCAGATTTTGCTGCAAATCGGAAAGATCCCCGGTGAGTTGCAGACTCAGCGTGTTCAAGCCTTGCGCCTGTCGCGTTAACGTGATCAAACCGGAGGCCACCAGAGTGATGCGCTCGTCCTTCACGTTCACCGGTATCTTCACGGGCGGAATTTTGAAGCTGACCGTCTTATCCCCAGCGCTAGCGGGTGCAGCAGCCATGACACTGATGGAAAAAAGGGCGCACGCGCAGAGGCACACTGGGCGGAAATAGCTTTTCAAGGATCGGTAATCTCCTGACTCTCCGAGGTGGATGAGGGGGCGCGAGCATCGGTTGCCTCGCTATCGTTTTCCGGCTTCTGCGGATTGACCGGCGGGTTCGCGGCTAATTCACCTTGCTCTTTACCGCAATGCCCGCCTTCCCAAGGACGTGTGCCACTTGCGTGTCGCGTAGCCGCGAAGCGTCGTACTCGAAGGTGAGCAGGTTCTTCTGCTCATCCACGCGGAATTTCCGCAAGCCATAAGTATTCGCGAATTCGCCCAGCCGGTTGAGCTGTTCCAAGCTCAAAGGCGACTGCAGTTCGTAGGTGATTTCGAGGAGTGTCATGCGCAAAAGTATACCAGCTCTGCCCAGATTGCCGCAGCGTGCCGGAACACCCCAAGCCAACATCGAATAGAGTAATCTACCCTGGACCATACATGTCGAACACACCACTACCCGGCTTGCCCATCTTGCCCGCCGCTCCCAAAGAGAAAGACCCGGTCTGCGGAATGAGCGTGGACCCCGCAAAGGCTGCGGGAAAAGTCGACCACGCCGGGAAAACCTACTATTTCTGCTCGCCGCGCTGCGCCGAGCGCTTCCGCAACGAGCCAGAAAAATTCCTGGCCGCGCCAGGCTCCGCAGGAATGGAACACGCGCACGCTGCTAAAAGAGCCAGCAGTCCTGCCCCGCAAAATATCCGTTACACCTGCCCCATGGATCCGCAAATCGTCCAAATCGGTCCAGGCACTTGCCCGATTTGCGGCATGGCGCTCGAGCCCATGGACATCATTGCAGAAGAACAACCCGACCCCGAGTATGAATCCATGCGCAAGCGCTTCTGGGTGAGCGCCGCGTTTTCACTTCCTTTGTTGATCCTATCGATGTTTGGCGAATTGTTAGGCCTGCATTGGCAGAGCAGCACCAGAAATGCCATCGAGTTTCTCCTGGCCACGCCCGTAGTTCTCTGGGGTGGCTGGCCCTTCTTCCAGCGTTTCTGGAGTTCGCTGGTAAACCGCAGTCCCAACATGTTCACGCTGATTGGCCTCGGAACCGGCGCAGCCTACTTCTATAGCGTGGCCGCCACCCTATTCCCGCAGCTTTTCCCAGCATCCTTCCGCGACATGCATGGCGCGGTCGCCGTGTACTTCGAAGCCGCTGCGGTAATCACGACGCTAGTTTTGCTTGGGCAGGTTCTGGAGTTGCGCGCGCGGCATCGCACCAGCGGCGCCATTCGGGAATTGCTCCATCTGGCTCCGCAAACCGCATATCGTGTTTCCCCCGCCGGCGACATGGAAATTCCATTGAACGAGGTGCAGCGCGGTGACAAGTTGCGGGTGAGGCCCGGCGACCGCGTGCCCGTCGACGGCACCGTCACGGAAGGCGCAAGCTCGGTCGACGAATCCATGGTCACTGGTGAGCCTTTGCCAGTAGACAAAGGTCCTGGCGACAAGGTTACCGGCGGAACACTCAACACCAATGGCAGTTTTGTGATGCTGGCCGAACGCATCGGCAGCGAAACACTGCTTGTGCAAATCGTGAAAGTCGTTGGCGAAGCGCAACGCAGCCGCGCGCCCATGCAACGGCTCGCCGATCGTGTTGCGGGCTACTTTGTTCCTGGCGTGGTCCTCGCGGCAGTGCTCGCATTTATCGGCTGGGCCATCTGGGGGCCGGAGCCGCGCTTCGCCCACGCATTACTCGCTGCCGTATCTGTGTTGATCATCGCCTGTCCCTGCGCACTGGGTCTGGCAACGCCCATGTCCATCATGGTCGCCGTCGGACGCGGCGCCACGGCCGGCGTGCTCGTGCGCAATGCCGAAGCACTGGAAACCCTCGCTCGCGTTGATACACTCGTCGTGGATAAAACCGGCACGCTCACCGAGGGCAAACCCGTATTAAGCGCCGTCCAACTTGCTCCAAGCACAAAATTACAAGAAAATGCGCTGCTTTCCTTAGCAGCAAGCGTGGAGCGCTCCAGTGAGCATCCCTTAGCCCGCGCCATCGTGCGTGCCGCGGAAGAACGCAAGCTGCCTCTCGGGCCGGTCAGCGAATTTCAGGCCAGTCCCGGTGGTGGTGTTCAGGGCCATGTGCTCGGGAAGCACGTAGTGGCCGGAACGCCCCGCTTCCTCAAAGAGCAGGGAATTACCGATTCTGCGCGCGACAACTGGCCAGCCGCCGCAAATTCCCCTTCTTCAACAACGATTTTTGTCGCCGTAGACGGCCAAATCGCCGGAGTCTTGTTCCTCTCCGACCAAGTGAAAGCGTCCACGCCGGAAGCGATTCGCCAACTCCGCGCCGATGGCCTCCGCGTGGTGATGCTCACCGGCGATCGCCCAGAAACGGCACAAGCCATCGCGCGCGAATTGCACATCGAAGAGGTCAAAGCCCAAGTCTTACCCCAGGAAAAAGGCGAAGTGGTCAAGCAATTGCTCCGTGATGGCCGCGTCGTGGCCATGGCGGGCGACGGCATCAACGATGCTCCCGCGCTTGCCGCCGCGGATGTGGGCATCGCCATGGGCACAGGTACGGACGTGGCCATCGAAAATGCCGGAATCACGCTGGTCAAGGGCGACTTGCGTGCTTTGGTGCGGGCAAGAAAGCTGTCCAGGGCTACGGTCGGGAACATCAAACAAAATCTCGCCTTCGCCTTCGTCTACAATCTTTTGGGAATTCCCATAGCGGCCGGAGTCTTTTATCCATTTTTCGGCTGGCTCCTTAGCCCAATGATCGCCAGCGCCGCCATGAGCTTCAGCTCCGTCTCCGTAATCACCAACGCACTACGCCTCCGCCGCACGCAACTCTAAAGGCTGTGCGGACCTCCGATCTTTCGTCACAGGTCTTGCTTTCGTGGGGCCCGCCTTCTGAGGCGCACGTGGCACAGGCACTCCTGCCTGTGCTCTTGGGGTTGTCCGTAGCACAGGGTTCACAACTTTCCGGAAATTATGCTCTCAGGAGGCGCATGCAGGGTCCATGTGTCTTGTCGCTTCGCCTGTAGAGCCCGCTTTCTGAAGCGGGCCGTTCGTTTTTCATTGCGTCTTGCCTCGGGCTTTCAGCCCCGAAGGAATTGCTTTTGACTTTTTCGGTAGCGCCCTCACTTCTCGCACAACCACCGCCCTGACTTTCCCCGCCCTCTTTCGTCTATAACTATGCCCAGCGGTGGAACTTTGTCATGAGGCACTTCGTATCAATGGGTGAGTGTGCGAATCGGGCGAAGTGGGGGTCGGTATGTCCAGTAATGGGAACAGTTTAGGAAACGGAAAGGCCGCCAAGAAACGGCGCCGCAGGATCATCGTTGGATCCATCATCGCGCTGGTGCTGGTTGGCGGAGGCTACGGCGTCTACGCGGCGCTGCGCCCCAGTCACGATATTGACGCCTCGAAACTAGCTCCCGTCGAGCGCGGAGATTTGGCGCGCGTTGTGGTGGCCACCGGAAAGATTGAGCCGCTATCAAAAGTCGAAGTGAAATCCAAGGCCAGCGGCATGGTGAAAAAACTCTATGTCGATTATGACGACAAGGTCACCAAGGGCCAAACCCTTGTCGAACTCGACAAAGTTCAATTAGAAGCGGTCGTGCGCGAGGCCGAGGCCAATTATCAGGCGGCCCAGGCCGAGTTGCAGTCCGCCAAAGCCCAACTCGAGCGCAACAAAGTCGATGCGGAAGGTCCCGATGTGCCTTTCCTGAAGCTGAACATGGAGCGCGCTCAACAAATGCTGAACGATGGCGTCATGTCCAAGAGCTATTTCGAAGACGCCGAGAAAAACTATCAGCTGGCGCTGAACAAACAAATGAGCGCGCAACGCAATCTGCTGGTTTCCCAGGCGGAAATTGCCAAGGCCGAAGCCCAAGAGGCCCAAGCCAAAGCCGCGCTGGAAAATGCCCAAGAAGATTTGCGCAATTCTACGATCGTCAGCCCCATTGATGGCTTGGTGCTCTCTCGCGACGTGAGTGTTGGCGACGGTGTCAGCTCGATTCTCATTCTCGGCTCTCAAGCCACCCTGGTCATGACCCTGGGCGACACCAGCGAAGTGTACGTGCAAGGCAAAGTGGACGAAGCGGACATCGGCAAGGTGTACTTGGGCCAACC
>Ga0335073_10013807_pt1 | contig 11328 bp, 8 predicted proteins | sample Lox_Sample_22_FD_207093 | JGI IMG/M metagenome (GOLD analysis project Ga0335073, IMG submission 207093) | Soil microbial communities from Loxahatchee National Wildlife Refuge, Florida, United States - Lox_Sample_2.2 | ecosystem: Environmental > Terrestrial > Soil > Wetlands | place: USA: Florida... | reverse complement strand
CCTGCCAGTAGCAGGTCAGCTCGCGAACGCTTCGGGTGGGGGGCAGGCGCAGACGAGATTGCGGTCGCCGTAGGCCTGGTCGATGCGGCGGACCGGGGGCCAGTACTTGGCCCGGCGGTCGACGCCCGGCGGGTAGGCGGCCTCCTCGGCGCCGTACGGGTGCTTCCACTCCCCCGCGATGAGCATCTCGGCGGTGTGCGGGGCGTTCTTCAGCGGGTTGTCCAGGGCGTCGTACTCACCCGAGGCGACCCGGCCGATCTCGGCCCTGATCGCGATCATCGCGTCGCAGAACCGGTCCAGATCGGTCAGGTTCTCGCTCTCGGTGGGCTCGATCATCAGGGTGCCCGCGACCGGGAACGACATCGTGGGGGCGTGGAACCCGTAGTCGATCAGCCGCTTGGCCACGTCGTCCACGGTGATCCCGGTGTCACGGGCCAGCGGGCGCAGGTCGATGACGCACTCGTGGGCGACCAGGCCGTTGCGCCCGGTGTACAGGACCGGGTAGTGCGGCGCCAGGCGCTTGGCGACGTAGTTGGCGGACAGCACCGCCACCTGGGTCGCCTGGCGCAGGCCGGCCGCCCCCATCATCGCCACGTAGGCCCACGAGATGGGCAGGATGCCGGCCGACCCGTACGGCGCGGCCGCCACCGGGCCGGTGTCACCGCGGCCGGGCAGGAAATCACGCAGGTGCCCGCGGACCGCGACCGGGCCGACGCCGGGACCGCCGCCGCCGTGCGGGATGCAGAACGTCTTGTGCAGGTTCAGGTGCGACACGTCGGCGCCGAAGGCGGGCAGGTCGGCCACGGCGACCAGGGCGTTGAGGTTGGCCCCGTCGATGTACACCTGCCCGCCGGCCGCGTGCACGGCCGCGCAGATGTCGGTGACGTTCTGCTCGTAGACGCCGGCCGTGGACGGGTAGGTGATCATGATGGCCGCGACGCGCCCGTCGTGCGCCGCCAGCTTGGCCTCCAGGTCGCCCAGGTCGACGGCGCCGCTCTGGTCGCACTTGACCACGACGACGCGCAGCCCGGCCAGCACCGCGCTGGCCGCGTTGGTGCCGTGGGCCGACTCCGGGATCAGGCAGACGTCGCGGTCGGCGTCGCCCTGGGAGGCGTGGTAGCCGCGGATGGCGAGCAGGCCGGCCAGCTCGCCCTGCGAGCCGGCGTTCGGCTGGACCGAGACCGCGTCGTAGCCGGTGAGCCGGGCCAGCCGCACCTCGAGCGACTCGATCAGCTCCAGGTAGCCGCCTGCCTGCGCGGCCGGCGCGAGCGGGTGCATCCGGGCGAACTCCGGCCAGCTGATCGGCTCCATCTCGGCCGCCGCGTTGAGCTTCATCGTGCACGAGCCGAGCGGGATCATCGACCGGTCGAGGGCGATGTCGAAATCGGCCAGCCGCCGCAGGTAGCGCAGCATCGCGGTCTCGCTGCGGTGATCGCGGAAGACCGGGTGGGTGAGGAACTCCGAGGTGCGGCGCAGGTCCGCGGGCAGGCCGGGGCCGTTTCCGGCCGGCTCGGAGAGCTCGATCTCGGCCGGGTCGGCGACGAAGCAGAGGGCGGCCACGAGCTCCCGGAGACGTTCGTCGGTGGTGGTCTCGTCGCAGCTGACCTGGAGCGCGTCGTCGTGGGCGAGGTAGAGGTTGTACCCGGCCACCCGGGCGCGCTCCAGCGCGTGGGCGGCCTCTTCACGCCCGCCGGGGAAGCGAATCCGGATGGTGTCGAAGAAATCACCCGGACCCGTTCGTTGCCCGAAATCGTGCAGGGTCGCGGCGAGGACAGCGGCGCTACGGTGCGCGCCCCGGGCGATGCGGGCCAGCCCGTCCGGGCCGTGGTAAGCAGCGTACATGGCCGCGGTCACGGCCAGCAGGACCTGGGCGGTGCAGATGTTGCTGGTCGCTTTCTCCCGGCGGATGTGCTGCTCGCGGGCCTGGAGCGCCAGCCGGTAGGCGGGCTGCCCGTCGGCGTCCACCGACACCCCCACCAGCCGGCCAGGCAGCTGGCGCTTGAGCGCTTCGGTGACCGCGATGTAGCCCGCGTGCGGGCCGCCGAACCACAGCGGGACGCCGAACCGCTGGGTGGAGCCGACCGCGACGTCCGCGCCCGCCTCGCCCGGCGGCCGGAGCAGGGTGAGCGCGAGCGGGTCGGCGGCCACTGTGGCCAGCGCGCCGTGGGCGTGCGCCGCCTCGATCAGCGGGGCCGGGTCGCGGACGACCCCGGACGCGCCGGGATACTGGAGCAGGACGCCGAACAGGTCTTGCTGGCGCGCGATGGCCTCGGCCGTGACCGGCTCGACGACGAGGTGGATGCCGAGCGGCTCGGCCCGGGTGCGCAGCACCGCCAGGGTCTGCGGCAGGCAGTCGGCGTCGGCCAGGAAGACGTGGCCCTTCCTGACCGCCCGCCGGGCCAGCGTCATCGCCTCGGCGGCCGCGGTGGCCTCGTCGAGCAGCGACGCGCCGGCCCACGGCAGCGCGGTCAGGTCCGCCACCATGGTCTGGAAGTTCAGCAGCGCCTCGAGCCGGCCCTGCGAGATCTCGGGCTGGTAGGGCGTGTACGCGGTGTACCAGGCCGGGTTCTCCAGCACGTTGCGCCGGATGACGGCGGGGGTGATGGTGTCGTAGTAGCCCAGGCCGATCATCGAGGTCAGTACCTGGTTCCGGCCCGCCATCCGGCGCAGCTGGGCTAGCGCCTCGGTTTCGGTCAGCGGGTCCGGCAGGTCTACCTGGGCCTGCGGCGTCCCCGCGGGCAGGGCGGCGGTGATGAGCTCGTCGAGTGACGAGTACCCGACCCGGTCGAGCATCTGCTGCTGCTGGTCGTAGGCCGGGCCGATATGGCGAACGGCGAAGTCTGTCATGGAGCCTCCCCGGAAGCTGCGTGGTCGCTGCCTGGCTCCCCGTCTGTCACGTCACCCCCCATGGGCTCCGCTTCAGAGCTGCCTGTCCCGCCCGGTTCGTGTGCCTGAGAGGTTCCGGGGATGTTGCCCCTTCGGCGCCCGCGACTGTGCGGTGACTCTCCCGGCCGGTGTCATCGGCATGTCCGATGTTACCCGAGGCTGGCCCAGATTGTGGGACGCGGGGTCAGCTGGTCCGGCGCAGGCGGCGCTTGGCCAGGTCGTCGGTGAACGCGGTGCCGCCCGGCGGCACCGCGACGAGGCCGTCCTCGGCCCGGATGGCCGGCAGCACGGCCAGGTCGCCCTCCACCTCGCGCCAGACCCGGCCGAGGGCGATGCCGAACACGCCCTGGCCGCCGGCCAGCAGGTCGACCACCTCGTCGGCGGAGGTGCACTCGTAGACGCTGACCCCGTCGCTCATCAGCGTCACCTGGGCCAGGTCGGCGCTGCCGCGGTCGCGCAGGTGCTGGACCGCGGCCCGGATCTGCTGGAGCGAGATCCCCGTGTCGAGCAGCCGCTTGACCACCTTGAGGACCAGGATGTCGCGGAAGCTGTAGAGCCGCTGGGAGCCGGAGCCGTGGGCGGCGCGCACGCTCGGCTCGACCAGGCCGGTGCGGGCCCAGTAGTCGAGCTGGCGGTAGGTGATCCCGGCCGCTGAGCAGGCCGTGGGCCCGCGGTAGCCGATCTCGTCGGGCAGCGCGCCCGGCTCGGCCCCGTCCTGAAGGCCCGGAGCCTGAAGGCCCGGAGCCTGGATACCCTGGGTGGCAGAACCTCCGGACAAGCCGGGAACCTCGCTGTCCTCGAAAAGGGTGCCCTGCTTACCGGTGCTGTGCGAACCGTCGCTCTGCGAACCGTCGTCACCCCTGGTTACCGCCACGCCCACCTCCACGGGAGCTGACTACCCACGGTACTCGCACCGTAAGCCGCCCCAGGCTGCGGCGTCAACGACCGCCCACGGCGCGTCGCGACATTCCGGTCACGTAAGCCGGTCAGGTAGCCCGGCCGAAGTCCTCGGGCGAGATCGTGTCGAGGAACTCGCGGAACTTCTCCACTTCGTCCTCCTGCTCGTCCGGGATGGCCACGCCCGCCTCGTCCAGGATCTCCTCGCTGGCGAAGATCTGCGCGCCGGTGCGCAGCGCGAGCGCGATCGAGTCCGACGGGCGCGCGCTCACCTCCGCCCCGTTGGAGAAGACCAGGTCCGCGTAGAAGATCCCGTCCCGCAGCGCGGTGATGTTCACCGTGCGCAGCTGGACGTTGAGGACCTCGAGCACATCTCGGAAAAGGTCATGCGTGAGCGGCCGAAGCGAAACCATGCCCTGCTGGGCGAAAGCGATCGCTGTTGCCTCGACCGCCCCGATCCAGATCGGCAGGTATCTATCCCCCTGCGCCTCCTTCAGCAAGACGATGGGGCTGTTCGATGGCATCTCGACCCGGACGCCGATGACCTCCATCTGCCGCACTACAGCTCCGTCCTCACGTGCCTGGGGAACCTCTGCTGGCCACCACTCCCTTTGCCAAGGTACACCCGTAATCGACCGGAGGCCGAGCGCAGCCCCCCGGCCGCGGGTCCGCTGGCGGGCATGGCGGCGTGCCTGGTCGCGTCCTGAGCGGGCCCGGATCCAGCCGGGGCGGGCGGATTCAGGCCTTCGAGCTCGAGCACGCGGGCGTGCAGCGGGGCCGAGGCCAGGCCCGCCTCGGCCAGCGCGGATTCCACCAGCGTGGCGTGCAGCCGCAGGGTGAGATCGGCGATCTGCCAGGCCGTCCTGGCCGCCGCGTCCCGTGCGCCCGCCCCGCGCTGGCGCAGCTGGGGCGCCACGACCTGCTCGACCAGGTTGGCTTCCCGGTCGGCGGCGGCCTTGACCGCGCGCAGGTGCCTGGCCTGCACGCCGTACTGGCGCAGGGCGGCCAGCGCCCGGGCCACCGCGAGCGCGTCCCCGCCGTAGTGCCGCCCCACCCGGCGGATCAGGCCGTACTCCTCGAGCTCGGTCAGCTCCGCGTCGCTGATCTCGGCCGCGTCCAGGAGCTGGCGCCGGGTCATGTCGGCGCCCGCCCGCCCGGCCGGCTGGCCGTCGTCCGCCCCGGATCCGCTGCCGCCGTCGGCCAGCCGCTCCCTGATCACCCGCAGCGGCAGGTAGGAATCCCGCTGCATGATGAGGATGTAGCGCAGCCGCTCGATGTCGGCGGCGGAGAAACGGCGGTACCCCGAGCGCGATCTGGCCGGCTCGATCAGGCCCTCGGCCTCGAGGAACCTGATCTTGGACGGGCTGATGTCGGCGAATTCCGGCCGCAGCTGGGCGAGTACCTCGCCGATGCCGAACTGGCCGTTCGTCTCAGGCATAGTCCTGGGCGCCCCGCCCGCGGCGGTCGGCGGAGGGCGTCCTCGGGTCCGGGCCGACGTCCTGGCTGGTCAGGAACAGCAGCCTGAACTTGCCGATCTGCACCTCGTCCCCGCCGGCCAGCTCGGCCTCCTCGATCCGCTCCCGGTTCACGTACGTGCCGTTGAGGCTGCCCACGTCGCGGACCGTGAACCGGGCGCCGTCCCGGTAGAACTCGGCGTGCCGCCGGGAGACGGTCACGTCGTCGAGGAAGATGTCGCTGTCCGGATGGCGGCCCGCGGTGGTGAGCTCGCCGTCGAGGCGGAACCGGCTGCCCGCGTTGGGGCCGCGCATGACCAGGAGCAGCGCGCTGCCCGGAGGCAGGGCGCCGAACGCGGCGGAGTCAGGGAACAGATCCTCGCCGAATTCGTCCTCGGTGCGGCCCAGCGAGATGGTCGAGGTGGTCTCGCCCGGGCGCTCGCCGCCGGGACCAGCCGGGAAGCCCGGCCCGGCCGGCATCCCGGCTCCGGGCGGTACGGGCGCGGCGAGCTGGGTCCCGCAGTACGAGCAGAACCTGGCCCCGTCGGGATTCGGCCGACCGCACCGGACGCAGTAGACGCGTGGCATGGCTCCGCTCGGCCTCCCCTGGTCGTACTCATCATCGTCTTCGAGCGATTCAGCCCACGGTACGCGAGACGGGGCGGAGCGGTCTATGCGCCACGCGAACAGCCCGCGCCGTCTGCGCTGGCTATTTTCGCCGCGACGCTTCCGCCACACCGCCGTATCACCTCCGCCGTGCACCCGCTCGCGATGCGCGATTGTCTCACATTCGCGAAAACCGCGTGGGTTGGCGCCTTTCGCTCGCGTGAGGACACAGCTTACCTGGCGGCGGAATGAATATCCGGGGACCTAACCGCAGTATCCGGGACAACGGTCCCTGACCGCCAGTAGATGATCAGCACCTTTTCCTAGCGTCCGGCCTGCTCAACCACGGCGGCCCACTCCTCGAGCAGCAGCTGCGCCGTGTCCGCGTCATTTCCCTCCGCCCACAGGTTGGTGACCGCGTCGGCCGGATCGGGCAGCACCAGCACCCAGCCGCGGTCCCGCTCGATCACGCGCACGCCGTCGGTGGTGTCGATCTCGTGGTCGCCCGCCGCCTCCATGACCGTGCGCATCACGCCGCCCTTGGCCGCCCACGGCGTGGGGATGGACCGGCGGAGCAGGTGCGCGGCCGGGATCCGGGCGTCGATCTGGCTCAGCGTGAGCCGGGTCCGCGCGACCAGGCCGAGCAGCCGGACGAAGGCCGCGATGCCGTCGATGGTCCGGGCGCACTCGGGCACCACGAACCCGCCGTGGCCGTCGGCCGCGAAGATCACGTCGTCCTGGGCGGCGGCCAGGGTCAGCGCGTGCATGGTGGTGGGCGTCCACTCCACCTGGACGCCGTGGTACCGGCACACCTGCTCGGCCACCCTGGTCGTGGTCACCGGCAGCGCGACGCGGCCCCGCTTGCGCTCGGCCGCCACCAGGTCGAGCACCGACAGCAGGGCCCGGTCCTCGCTGACCAGCTCCCCCTTCTCGTCGACGAGCTGGATCCGCTCGCCCACCGGGTCGAACCTGACGCCGAACGCGGCCCGGGACGAGGACACCACGTCGGCCAGCCGCTGCAGGCCCGCACGCTGCTGCGCGACGGTCTCGGTGGGCGACACCTCGTCGAGCCGGTTGTTCAGGGTGTGCACGTCCACCCCGATGGTGCCGAGCAGGCTGGGCAGCACCAGCGACGCGGTGCCGCCCGCGCAGTCCGCCACCACCCGCAGGCCGGCCTCGCGCACGCCGCTCATGTCGACGCAGCGCAGCAGCTCGCGGGTGTAGGACTCGACCACCCGGGGCAGGTAGCTGAGCTCGGCGATCTCGCCCGGGAAGGCCCGCCTGAACTCCTGCCGGGAGAAGACCCGCTCCAGCTTGCGCTGGTCGGCCTGGGACAGCTCGGCCCCGCGCTCGTCGAGGAAGATGATGTCGACCGACTGCGGGTCCCCCGGCGTGGTGCGCAGCGCGATCCCGCCGCTGTAGTGATCCCGGGCGGTCTCGTACCTGGCCACCGGCAGCGGCTGGGCCTCCAGGTCCACCACGTTGATGGCGCTGGCGTTGAGCGCGCCCTGCACCGCGCGCTTGAGCGTGCGGGCGGCCCGGGACACGTCCCTGGAGGTGGTGACGGTGGAGCCCTTGCGCAGCATGGTGGCGTAGGCGCTGGCCAGCCGGACCGCCAGCTCCGGGGTGACCTCCACGTTGACCAGGCCGGACACGCCGCGCGGGCCGAACAGCGTGCGCTGCCCCCTGGATTCCCAGATCACGCTGGTGTTGACCACCGCGCCGGCCTCGATGGTCTTGAACGGGTAGACCTTCACGCCGGCGGACAGGTAGGCCTCGGGCTCGATCACGCACTCGTCCCCGACGACGGCGCCCTCCTCGATCCTGGCCAGCCGCATCACGTCGGTGTTCTTGCCGACCACGCAGCCGCGCAGGGTCACGCCCTGGCCGATGTAGACGTTGTTGTGCACCACGGCGCGGTGCAGGAACGCGCCCTCCTTGACCACCACGTTGCTGCCGATGACGGTGTACTCGCGCAGGTGGGCGCCCGCCTCGATCTTGGCGTAGTCGCCGATGCACAGCGGCCCGGTGAGCACCGCGTCCGCGTCCACCTCGGCGCCGGGAGCGACCCACACGCCGGGCGAGACCTCGAAGCCGGCGATGTCGGTCTGGACCCGCCGGGCCAGCACGTCGGCCTGGGCCTTGAGGTAGCTCTCGTGGGTGCCGACATCCTCCCAGTAACTATCCGAGACGTAGCCGTACAGCGGCGCCCCGCGCGCGAGCAGCTTGGGGAAGACGTCGCCGGACCAGTCCACCGCCTCACCCGGCGGGACCTCGGCCAGCACCTCGGGCTCCATCACGTACAGGCCGGTGTTGACCGTGTCCGAGAACACCTGACCCCAGGTCGGCTTCTCCAGGAAGCGCTGGATCTGCCCGTCCTCCTGGGTGATCACGATGCCGAACTCGAGCGGGTCGGGCACCTTGGCCAGGGCCACCGTGACCAGCGCGCCCTTGTCCTTGTGGAACCGGACCAGATCGGTCAGGTCCATGTCGGTGAGGGCATCGCCCGAGATGACGAGGAAGGGCTCGTCCCGCAGGGCCTCGCCGGCGTTACGGACGCTGCCCGCGGTGCCGAGCGGCATCTCCTCGGTGGCGTACTGCAGGCTCATCCCGAACTCCTCGCCATCGCCGAAGTAGTTCCGGACGAGGGCGGCGAGGAACTGGACGGTCACCACCGTCTCGTCGAACCCGTGCCGCTTCAGCAGCCGCAGCACGTGCTCCATGATCGGGCGGTTGGCGACGGGAAGCAGTGGCTTGGGCTGGTTCGCGGTCATCGGCCGCAGGCGCGTTCCCTCGCCTCCTGCCATGACGACGGCCTTCAATGGCTTCCTGGCTCCTTCCCGGTTTCCGCCATTATGTGCACCCCGTCGTGGGCGGAATCAAGGTCGCGCCTTGTCACCTAACGAGCTCGCAGTGTCACCGATGAGGCTCCTGACCTGAACCAGGTACAGCATCGCGGCCCACCAGTACAGGACGGTTCCCCAGGTCGCGAACGCCCAGCCTAGTATCCGGGCTAGCGTCCCGCCCCACCCGGGGTGATCACCAAGAAAGAGCAAGGGGAACGCATAAAGCAAGCAAAGGGTGGCGGCCTTGCCGACGAAGCTCACCTGGAGGGTGCCGAACCCGGCTCGCCGGCGCAGCACCGCGAGCGCCCCGCCGACGGTGATCTCGCGCAGCGCCAGGACCGCGACCAGCCACCACGGGATGATGCCCCGCACCGCCAGCGCGACGATGGTGGCCGCGATATAGAGCCGGTCCGCGGCCGGGTCGAGCAGCTGGCCGAGCCTGCTGGTCTGGTTGAGCGCGCGGGCGATCTTGCCGTCCAGCCAGTCGGACAGGCCGGCCGCCATGAGCACGCCCACCGCCCAGTAGTCGGCTGTCGCGCTGCGCGGGCCCAGCACCAGCCACAGGAACAGCGGCACGCCGGCTAGCCGCAGCGCGCTGATCCCGTTCGGGATCGTCAGGACCCGGTCCACGGACCCAGTATCCTGGAGGAAATGACTATCGCGGAAACGGGGGCGCCTCCGCGGGCGGCTGACCCCATGGTGCTCGCCGAAGCGGGCCGGCGTCGGGCGTTCGCCGTCATCAGCCACCCCGACGCGGGAAAGTCCACCCTGACCGAGGCGCTGGCGCTGCACGCGTCGGCGATCACCCAGGCGGGCGCGGTGCACGGCAAGGCCGGCCGGCGCGGCGTGACCTCCGACTGGATGGCGATGGAGCGCGCCCGGGGCATCTCGATCACCTCGGCGGCGCTGCGCTTCGACTACCGCGACATGGTGCTCAACCTGCTCGACACGCCCGGCCACGCCGACTTCTCCGAGGACACCTACCGGGTGCTGTCCGCGGTGGACTGCGCGATCATGCTGCTCGACTCGGCCAAGGGCCTGGAGCCGCAGACCCTGAAGCTGTTCGACGTCTGCCGCAGCCGCGGCGTGCCGGTGATCACGTTCGTGAACAAGTGGGACCGGCCCGGCCGGGAGGCGCTCGAGCTGCTCGACGAGGTCGAGCAGCGGATCGGGCTGCACCCGGCCCCGGTGAACTGGCCGGTCGGGGTGGCGGGCGACTTCCGCGGCCTGGTCGAGCGGGCCTCCGGGGAGTACGTGACCTTCGAGCGGACGCCCGGCGGGGCCGGGCGGGCCCTGGAGACGATCCTGGACCCCGCGGCGGCCCAGGCCCGCGACGGCGCGGCCTACGACACCGCCCAGGAGGAACTGGCGCTGCTCGACGAGGTCTACGGCACCTCGGTCGACATGGAGACTTTCCTGGCCGGGGTGACGAGCCCGGTCCTGTTCGGGGCGGCGCTGCCGAACTTCGGGGTCCGCCGGCTGCTGGACGCGGTGACCTCGTTCGCCCCCGCGCCGGCCCCCCGGGATGACATCAAGGGCGAGCCCCGGCCGGTCGGCGCCCCGTTCTCCGGGCTGGTGTTCAAGGTGCAGGCCAACATGGACCCGGCGCACCGCGACCGGATGGCGTTCGTGCGGGTCTGCTCAGGCCGGTTCGAGCGCGGCATGGTGCTGACCCACGCCGCCACCGGCCGCCCGTTCGCGACCAAGTACGCGCAGTCGATGTTCGGCCAGGACCGGGAGACGGTCGAGGAGGCCTTCCCCGGCGACGTGATCGGCCTGGTCAACGCCACCGCGCTGCGGCCGGGCGACACGTTGTTCGCGGGCGACGTGCCGGTCGAGTTCCCGCCTATTCCCAGCTTCGCGCCCGAGCACTTCGCGGTGGTGCGCGGCAAGGACGCCGGCAAGGCCAAGCAGTTCCGCCGCGGTATCGAGCAGCTCGACACCGAGGGCGTCGTCCAGGTCCTGTCCTCCGATCTGCGCGGCGACCAGGCCCCGGTGCTCGCCGCGGTCGGGCCGCTGCAGTTCGACGTGGTGCTGCACCGGCTCGAGCACGAGTTCGGCTCCCGGGCCGACCTCGACCACCTGGACTACACCATGGCCAGGCGCACCGACGCCGACGGCGCCCGGGTGCTGGCCGGCCAGCGCGCGGTGGAGGTGCTGACGCGCCGCCACGACGGCGCCCTGCTCGCCCTGCTCACCGACAAGTGGCGGCTCGCCCAGGTCCAGCGTGAGCACCCGGACATCCTGCTCGAGCCCCTGCTGGCCGGCTGAGCCTGCTGGCCGGCTGAGCCTGCTGAGGCGGCTGAGGCGGATGGGCCTGCTGAGGCGGATGGGCCTGCTGAGGCGGATGGGCCTGCTGAGCCGACCTGGCCGGCTGGGCCTGCGTCCCTAGAGTCACGCGCGCCTCAGGTGCCGCACAGAGTGCGGGCTCCTGGCCGCTGGGCGGTCTTCTCGGGTGGGTTGCTGCTGCTGGCCAGGACCGTTCGCCACGTCCGGAAGCCGCGGGGCCCGGGAGCCGCGGGGCCCCCGGGGCCCGTGCTGCCCCGTGCTGCCCCGTGCTGCCCCGGGCTGTGGGGATAGCGGGGTGGATTGAGGCTGCGGGGTGATTTTTGTGCACCATAGACCCCTCAATCGACCCC
>Ga0335073_10013806_pt1 | contig 11328 bp, 5 predicted proteins | sample Lox_Sample_22_FD_207093 | JGI IMG/M metagenome (GOLD analysis project Ga0335073, IMG submission 207093) | Soil microbial communities from Loxahatchee National Wildlife Refuge, Florida, United States - Lox_Sample_2.2 | ecosystem: Environmental > Terrestrial > Soil > Wetlands | place: USA: Florida... | reverse complement strand
GCGCCGAGCTGGCGGAGCTCCTCCGCCGTCACCGGCCCGACGGTGCCGACGATCCCGGCGGTCAGGCCGGGCGTGACGGCGCTCAGCGCGGTGCCGGACTGGAACACCGTGCCAGGAAGCGGGTAGATGGTCGGCTTGAGCTGGTTGTACCGTGCCCGGGTCACGGTGAACACCGGCTCGAAGAACGTGGGGTGGGCCTTGGCGGCGGTGATGGCGGCGCCGACCGCGGCGGCGGGAGCGCCCGCGGCGACCAGCGCGGAGCGCAGCGAGGCGGCATCGGAGATCCGGGCGCCCTCCACGCCGATCGTCACCACCTGGCCCTGGCTGGTCAGCGGGGTGCCGTGCGCGCCGAGGATGCCCGCGCGGGCCGGCCAGGTCGTCTGCAGCGCGAGCTGGTCCCCGGTCCGCAGCTGCGGCGCGATCGTGGCCGGCGACCACTTCACCAGCCACCTGCCCTGCGTCAGCACCAGGTGCAGCGCGGACTTCAGGGTGACGGGGCCGAGGCCAGCCAGCGTGAGCCGCTCGGTGATCGGCGTGCTGGCCGCCGAGGTGCCGGTGCGCATCGTCCCGGCCGTGAAGCGGGCCTGCCCGACGGTCAGGTCGCTGAACGCGGCCTGGTTGACCGCCGCGAAGTCGGCCGGCGGGTCGCTGGTCAGCCGCCGCATCGCCGCCCAGTCCTGCCTGGCCCAGGCCGCGAGGTAGGCGCTCGCCGTGGTCTGCGGCAGGGGCGTTGAGCTGCTGCACCCGGCCAGCAGCGCTCCGCTCAGGGTCAGCGCCGCCGCGACGGCCCGCGGTGCCCTCATGGCCAGCAAGCGTACGGAACCCGGCGCAACCGGCGGTGGCAATTGCCGCAGGAACCCCGTAAGATGCGCCCCCTGTTGCCGGCGCGTACCGATGCGTAATGTCGGTGCCCTGGGCTAAGGTCCGGGCCATGCGACTGCTGCACACCTCGGACTGGCACCTGGGCCGGTCGCTGCATCGTGCGGACCTGCGGGCGGCCCAGGCGGCCTTCCTCGATGACCTGGTGGCGGTGGCCCGCGCCGAGCAGGTGGACGCGGTCCTGATCGCCGGGGACGTCTACGACCGGGCGGTGCCGCCGGTCGACGCCGTCGAGCTGTGCGAAGACGCCCTGCTCAGGCTGCACGACACCGGAGCGGCGATCGTGCTGATCAGCGGCAACCACGACTCGGCCCGGCGGCTCGGGTTCGGCAGCGGCCTGCTGGAGAAGGCGGGCGTGCACCTGCGCACCCGGCCCGGCGCGCTGGCCCGCCCGGTCCTGCTCGAGGACGCGCACGGGCCGGTGGCGGTGTACGGGGTGCCGTACCTCGAGCCGGACGCGGTCCGCGGCGAGCTGCCAGGTGCGGCGGAGCTGCCCGGTGCGGCGGAGCCGTCCGCCGAGGTCCCCCGGGGGCACGCCGGGGTGCTCGGGCACGCGGTCGCCTGCATCCAGGCCGACGCCGACGCCCGCGGCATCCGGCGCCGGGTCGTCCTGGCGCACGGCTGGGTCACCGGGGGAGCGGCCAGCGAATCCGAGCGGGACATCTCGGTCGGCGGCGTGGGCCAGGTGCCCGCGGAGCTGTTCGCCCGCTTCAGTTACGTCGCCCTCGGCCACCTGCACGGCCAGCAGACCGTCGCCCCCCAGCTGCGCTACAGCGGCTCGCCGCTGCCGTACTCGTTCTCCGAGGCCGCGCACCGCAAGGGCAGCTGGCTGGTCGAGCTGGACGCCGCGGGGACCGCGCGCGCCGAGCAGGTGCCGGCGCCGGTGCACCGGCGTCTCAGCGTGCTCCGCGGCCGGCTCGCCGACCTGCTGGGCTCGGCCGCCTGCACCCGGTACGAGGAAGACTTCGTCTCCGTCACGCTCACAGACCCGCGGCGCCCCGAGGGGGCGATGGACGCGCTGCGCGCCCGGTTCCCGCATGTCCTGGTGCTGGCGCATGAGCCGGAGGGCGCGGTGCCCGACGGCCGCGGCTACCGGGCCCGTACCGCGGGCCGCGACGACCTGGCCATCGCCGCCGAGTTCGTCAGGCACGTCAGCAACGCGCCGCCCACCGAGGGCGAACAGGACCTGCTCGCCCGCGCGTTCGAGGCCGTGCGCACCGAAGAGGACGCCGGCTGATGCGCCCGCACCGGCTGGGCGTGACCGCGTTCGGCGCGTTCGGCGGCACCGTGGAGGTCAGCTTCGACGACCTGGCCTCCTCCGGGCTGTTCCTGCTGCACGGCGAGACCGGCGCGGGCAAGACCACGCTCCTTGACGCCCTCGGGTTCGCCCTGTACGGGCGGGTACCCGGCGAGCGCGGCAAGGCCAGGCGGCTGCGCTCGGACCACGCGGGCCCGGGCACGCCGACCGAGGTTCGGCTCGAGGCGACCATCGGCGGGCGGCGGATGCGCATCACCCGCAAGCCGGAGCAGGAACGCGCCAAGCTCCGCGGCGCCGGCACCACCACCGAGCAGGCCAAGGTCCTGCTCGAGGAGCTCGCCGGCGCGTCCTGGCGCACCGTCTCCACCCGGGTGGGGGAGGCGGACGCCGAGATCGCCGACCTGATGGGCATGTCCGCCGACCAGTTCTTCCAGGTCGTGCTGCTGCCGCAGGGCGAGTTCGCCAGGTTCCTGCACGCCGACGCGGGCGACCGGGCCAAGCTGCTGCAGCGGCTGTTCGGCACCGACCGGTTCCACGCGGTCGAGGAGTGGCTGGCCCGCCGCCGCAAGGCCACGGCGGACGAGGTCAAGGAGGCCGAGCTCGGCGTCTCCGGGCTGACCGCCCGGGTCGCCCAGGCGGCCGGCGTCCCCCTGCCAGAGGGCGTCCCCGCGCCAGCCGATGCCCCTGCCCCAGCCGACGAGGCGCAAACGCTACCGTGGGCCCGCCAGCTGGCCGAGGCCGCGGCGGCCCAGGCGGACGCCGGCCGGGTCCAGGTCGCCGCCTGCCGCCAGGTCCTGGACCAGGCCCACGACCGGCAGCGCGAGGTCGGCGGCCTGGCTGACCGGCAGCGGCGGCGCGCCGATGCCCTCAGCACCAGGGACCGCCTGGCTGCAGCCGAAGTCGGCGTCGGCGAGCGCCGTGACGAGCTCGCCGCCGCCGTCCGTGCCGCCGACGTCGCGCACCCCCTCACCGAGGCCGAGCGCACCGCCGCCGCGCTCGCCCTGGCCCGCGGGGCCGAGGCGCGCGCCAGGGAGCAGGCCGGCGCCACGGCGGCGGCGACCGCCGCCGAGCTGAGGGCGGCCGGCCAGCAGCAGGTGGAGCAGCTGGGCCGCCTGGAGGCGCTGCGGTCGCTGTCCCGGCAGGCCGCCGACGAGGACCGGGCCGCCGGGACCGCCCGCGCCGTCACCGCGACGCTGGCCGCCCAGATCGACGCGGCCGCCGCCGAGCTTGCCGACGGGCAGCGGCAGCGTCCCGGGCTGAGCTGTGAGCGCGACGAGGCAGCCGGGGCCGCCCAGCGGCTGCCTGCCGTCCAGGCCAAGGCCGACCGCTACCGCCGCGCCGCCGACGACGCGAGGGCCCTGGTCAGCGCGCGGACCGACAAGAGACGCCAGGAGGACGCCTACTTCACCGCGAAGATGGAGTACCTCGAGCTGTTCGAGGAAGCGTCGCGGCTGCGCCGGGCCCGCATCGACGGCATGCGCGCCGAGCTCGCGGCCACCCTGGTCGACGGCGCGCCCTGCCCGGTCTGCGGCTCGCTCGACCATCCCGAGCTGTGCGAGCTGCGCGGCGAGCGGGTGACCCGCGAGCAGGAGGAAGCCGCGGACGCGCAGGCCACCCAGGCCTCGGAGCGGGCCGAGACGATCGGGGCCAGGCTGGGCGCCGCCGACACCCGCGTCACCGACCTGTCAGACCGGCTGGCCGAGGCCGGGTTCACCGTCGCCGCCGACCTGGATTCGCTGCGGGCCGAGGGCAAGCGGCTCGACACCGCCGCGCGCACCCTGGCGGCGCAGGCCGCCCAGCTGGCCGCGGCCGCGGCCCGGCAGGCGGAGCTGCAGGCCGCGCTGGAAGCCCTCGACCAGGCCATCGCCGCCGCCGACAAGCACCTGACCGAGCTGACCGAGCAGCGCGAGTCCGGGCTCCGGCTGGCCGCCGAGGCCGACCAGCGCGCCGTCAGGCACCGCGAGTCGCTGCAGGCCCAGCTCGGCGGCCAGCCCGACCTGGACGCCGCGCTGAGCGCCGCCCGGCAGGCCGCCGACGCGCTCATCGCCGCCGCCGACGCGGCCGACGCCACCACCCGCGCCGCCGCGGACGCCGCCCGCGCCGCGGACCTGGCCGCCGCCGCGGCGGCCGGGGCCGGCTTCGCCGACCTGGAGGCGGCCCGGCGCGCCCGCCGGGACGCTGCCTGGCGGGCCGCGACCGACCAGGCCATCCGCGACCACGAGGCCCTGGCCCGGGCGGTGGCCGAACTGCTCGCCGATCCCGACCTCGACGTGCCGCTCGACCCGCCCGCCGACCTGGCCGGGGCCAAGGCGGCGGTCGAGGCGGCTCGTCAGGCCCACGACGACGCCGTGGCCGCCTGCGACCGGGCCCAGCACCAGGCCGATCAGCTCGCCGACCTCGCCCCGCGGCTCGCCGCGCGCCTGGACGAGCTGAAGCCGCTGGCCGAGCGGGCCGCCGAGGCCAAGCGGCTCGCCGACCTGGCGGCCGGCCTGGGCGCCAACACGCTGCGGATGACCCTGTCGTCGTTCGTGCTGGCCGCCCGCCTGGAAGAGGTCGCGGCCGCCGCCAGCGAGCGGCTGCTCACGATGACCTCCGGCCGGTACTCGCTGGTGCACACCGACGCCCGCCGCGGCGGCGGCCGGTCCGGCCTCGGCCTGCTCGCCTGCGACAGCTGGACCGGGGTGGACCGCGACACCAGCACGCTGTCCGGCGGCGAGACCTTCCTGGCCAGCCTGGCCCTGGCCCTCGGCCTGGCCGACGTGGTCACCGCCGAGGCCGGCGGCACCCGGATCGAGGCGCTGTTCGTCGACGAGGGCTTCGGCAGCCTGGACGAGGACACCCTCGAGGAGGTGATGACCGTGCTCGACGGCCTGCGCGAAGGCGGCCGCCTGGTCGGCATCGTCAGCCACGTCGCCGAGCTCAGGCAGCGCATCCCCGCCCAGGTCCGCGTGCACAAGGGCCACGCCGGCAGCCACCTGACCGTCCGCACCCGGGCCGGCTAAGGAGTATTTATTCCGAACGGACCTGGTTCAAGCCCTGGGACATGCTAAAACCTAACCCGGGAGGGGGGTGACGGCTGTGGCTGAGCAAAAGCACGGCCCGGAAAAGGAATCCTGGGGATTACTGTTCGCGTACCTGGCCGCATTGGGGGTGCCATCAGCGGCGGTGGCGCTCAAATGGCCCGTGGTTATCAGGCATCCGGTCCTTGGCGTCGTCCTGCTGGTCGCCTGCGTGATGCTCGCCGGCCTGGTCGGACTGGCCCGCCAGGTATGGCGTAAGAAATACAACGACCGGCTCATCGACTGGCTCGGCGCGGTCATTGACCGGCGAATCACCCGCTTCGAGCGGCAATACCGGAAGCATCTTTTGTCGAGCCTTCGTTTTGTCGACCTCAAGGGGCAAGTCGATCGTTTTTTTGACCCTGATCTCAGCGACGTATACGTGGACGTCGCCCTGCGGCCAGGCGAGCCGGGCGAAAAGCTGTCCTCCAGTGACCTGGCGGTGGCTGGTCTCCCGGTGCCCGCGGAGGGCGAGCGGAAGCCCTCGGCCCTGCCTGCGGTGGGCGAGCGGAAGTTCATCGCCGATTTCCTCGGCCGGCCTCAGCCGCGGGTGCTCGCGGTCATCGGCGCGCCCGGCAGCGGCAAGACCACGTTGCTGCGGTATACCGCCCGCGAGATGTTCCGGCCAGGCCGCAGCCGCCAGATCCGGAACGTCCCGATCCTGCTGTACCTGCGGGACCACGTCGCCGCGATCGTGGCCGAACCCGAGGCGGCGCTGCCTGCGCTGGCGGCCTCCGCCCTGAAACGTTACGGCCTGCCCGACGGGGCCGGCTGGCTTGACCAGCGGCTACGCGCCGGCCGTTGCGTGGTCATGCTGGACGGCCTGGACGAGGTGGCCCGGCAGGAAGATCGCCAGGCGATCTCGGAATGGGTGTCGGTGCAGTGCAGCCGTTACCCGGACAATGACTTCGTCGTTACGTCCCGTCCGCTCGGCTACACCACCGCCCCGGTCGAGGGCGCGATCTTGGTACAGACCCAGCCGTTCACCCCCGCGCAGGTTCACCGGTTCGTGCATCGCTGGTATCTGGCCGAATGGCGGCTCGGCACCAATGCCGACGACCCGGATATCACCCGGCCGGCCGCAGCCGAGGCGGACGAGCTGCTCGCCAGGCTGCAGGCGGCTCCGGCGCTGCGTGCTCTGACCATCAATCCGCTGCTGCTGACGATGATCGCCACCGTGCACCGGCGCAGCGGCGCGCTGCCCGGCAGCCGGGCCGAGCTGTACGACCGGATCTGCGAGGTTCTTCTCTGGCGCCGCCAGGAGGCCAAGAACCTACTCAGGCCGTCACATGGGGAACTGACCGGCGCGCAGAAAAAACGGCTGATGCGGATCCTCGCCTTCGAGATGATGCGGCGCGAGATCTCGGACCTGTCCAGCGATGAGGCCAAGAAGGTCCTCCGCCCGGTGCTCCGCAACATGAGCCATGAGCTGACCGTCGATGAACTGCTCCACGACGTGGCCTCCAACGGCCTGTTCATCGAGCGGGAAACCGGCGTGCGCGCCTTCGCCCACCACACCTTCCAGGAATACCTCGCCGCGGATCACATCCAGGACCGGCACCAGCCGGAGGTCTTGCTGAGCGCGGTCAGCGACGCCTGGTGGCGGGAGACCACGTTGCTGTACATCGCGCGGAACGATGCCGGGCCTGTCGTGGAGGCGTGCCTGGCCGCTGGTACCCTGCCCGCCCTTACCCTGGCTTTCGACTGCGAGGTGGAAGCCCGCGAGCTCTCCCTGGACCTGAGAGACAGACTGGCCACCTTCCGCGCTGATGAGTTCCCGGCTGACGCCTATCCTCAGCACCGGCAGCTGATGAGAGGCGTCACCGTAGCCCGTCATCTGCGCGATGTCATCGAGACCGGTGCCGGCGCCCGCATCTGCAGCCGGCCGGTCAGCCGGGGCATCTACCAGTACTTCCTGGAGGACACGACGGCACGTGGCCAGCACCGGCCGCTTGACGTCGCGGCCGACGCGGGAGCGGACGGCGAGGACCGCGTGGTCACCGGGATGCGCGGCAGCGATGCGGTCACCTTCGTCGGATGGATCAATGACCTCACCGGCACCCCCCTGGCCTACCGGCTTCCCACCTGGGACGAAATCCGGGACCCGGGGGTTCGTGCGGCCCTCGGAAGGCAGCTCGGGCCGGCGGCCCACGGCGTCTGGGCGGCGCCCGCGCGCCCGGGGGATCCGCCGCGGCTCTATCCGATAGGCGATGGTCATGACACCGGGACAATCAGCGAGACCGTGATCCGGGAACGGCTCGAGGCCGACTTCGCGGCCATGCCGCTTACGCTCGGCGTCCTGCCGCTTCTGGTACACGCCAGCGTGGCCGCCCGCATCCTGCGCGATCGAGCTCCCGCGGGGCTCTCCTGCGACCTGTCGATCAGCCTCGGCCCGACCGTCGACTTCCTCCGCTATCTCGGTGACACCCTCGAATCCGGGACATCCCGCGACCGCGTCCGGGCCTTCGACGTGGCCGTCGCGCAATCCGTAGCAGCCGACCTGCATAACGCCCGCTCTCTCATCCGGGACCTTGACTACGTTCCGCACAGTGTCCGCAGCGGCGGCCAGGTCAGCGTCGACATGGACCGGGTGGTCGCCCGCTACCTGGCCCGCGTCGTGGCCCGCGACCTTCACCTGGTACGCGACCTCGTCCTCCTCGGCGAGGACAAGCGCCACGGTGAGCTTGGCCTTACCCGCAACCTCGAACTGGCCCGCGATCTCGGCCTGGCCCGCGACCTCGACCTGGCCGATAGCCCGGTCTTCGGCTTCGCCCGCAATCCTGTCCGGTTTCCCGTCCGGGACCTCGGCTTCCGTCGCGGTAACCATCAGCTTGATCACGTCCTCGAGCTCGAGCTCAATCTCAACCTCGCCCACGCGGCCGTGCCGTTCCTCGGGCAGGCGCTGTCGCAGATGCTCGATTTCGCAGCGTTCTCCATCCCGGCTGATGACCCCGATTCCTACCGGGACCCGGTCGAACTGACGCGGACGGGCAACGCTCTCGCCGGGCGTTTCGCCGAGGCGGCCGGGATCGGCGGGGTCGGCCACGCGCTGTCGGCTGACTCGCTGGCGGACCTCGCGCACCGCGCGATTGGCGAGCTGCGGGCCCGGCTGACCGCGGATAGTCCCCAGGTGCAGTGGGCGTGCCGGGTCGCTGATCGTTTCGAGAGGCTCGCCGCCGGTGTCTTGTCCCGGGAGCAGCGAGTGGAAGCACCGGTCGTACCCGCCTTGCGGATCATGGCGCTGTGCCTGGCCGCCGAGGCTGACGCCCTCAACCTGCCGGAAGCGGGGGAGGGGTTCCGGCAGATGGCGGGCGTGATCACCTGGCTGGAGCAGCGTCATAACGGAACCCGCCCGGCCACCGAGACGATTGTCCTGGCCGTGACGTAGCCAGTCCTGCCGGGTTGGACGCGGGCGGCGCCGCGACGCACCATGGGGGCATGCGTGCCATCGCCTGGTGGGGCGGCCTGAGCCGCAGGCGCCGGACGCTGCTGGCGGTGCTGGCCCTGGCCGTGGTGGCGGGCGCCGTCGCGGGCACGGTGCGCGCGCTGGCCGGGGGTCCTCCCCGCGTCGACGAGAGCCGCCCGGGCGACGTCCTGCTCGTGCCGGGATACGGCGGGAGCACCACCGCGCTGGACCGGCTGGCCGCCAGGATCGCGATGTTCGGCGGGCACGCCACCGTGGTCCAGTTGGCCGGCGACGGCACCGGGGACCTCCAGCTGCAGGCGAACGTGCTGAACGGGTACGTGAACCAGGCGCTGGCCGCGGGCTCGGGCCCGGTGACGGTGATCGGCTACTCGGCCGGGGGCGTGGTGGCCTGGCTGTGGGACGTCGACTACGACGGCGTGGCCAAGGCCCGCCGGATCATCACCCTGGGCTCCCCGCTGCACGGCGCGGACCTGGCCGCCGTCGGTGCGACGGACGTGCCCGGTGCCTGCCCCGCCGCCTGCGAGGAACTCGTGCCCGGCAGTTCCATGCTGAACCGCCTGCAGGGGACCGCGTCGGCCACCCGCCCGCCGTGGCTATCCCTGTGGACCACCGACGACCAGGTGGTCCAGCCGCCCGACTCGGCCCGGCTGCCCGGCGCGGTGAACGTCCCGCTGCAGTCGATCTGCCCCGGCGTCTCCATCGGGCACGGCCAGCTGCCCACCGCCCCGCTCGTCGTCGGCATCGTCCTGCGTACCCTGCGCAGCACCGCCCTCACCTCGCCCCTCCCGTCCGACTGCGACTCCCTGCAAGCCCTGGGCGCTCCAGGCTCATAGGCGGCGGCTCACAGTCCGGCAAATATGGCAAATCGCCACACGACTGACGAGCAAAACCGCTACCGTGCAAGCCAGGAGCGACGCGAACATTCCGCCATGTCCGCCGGGGGGACCGGGACCTGCGACTGTTTCCTCGTTGGGTTAGTGGTGCTAGAGAAAATGAGCCGAGGATTCCTGCATGCGATTGGCGTGACCGTCGTCGGGCTATCTGTCATATGTGGTGCCGGGTGCGCGAGTTCGAGTTCAAGCAGCAGTATGCCCAAGGTGTCGGGCCTGGAAAAGACCGACCTCACGGTCGGCGCGGTGCCCGTCGCCGACGAGGCTGGCCTGTACATCGCGCAAGATGAGGGCCTGTTCGCGGCCGAAGGCCTGCACGTCACGATCGATTCCATCGTCAGCAGCGCCGACGCCACCCAGGGCCAGAACGACGGCAAGTTCGACATCACCGCGGGAAACTCCGTTTCCTACATCCAGGAGCAGGTGACCCACCAGTCCAATCTGGAGATCGTCGCCGAGGGCTCGCTGATGCAGCCGGGCAACCAGGCCCTGTACACCCTGCCCGGGTCGCGGATTACCGAAGAGTCCGACCTCAAGGGCGCGCGGATCGGCGTCAACGTCCCGAACAACATCGGCACGCTGCTGATCAGCTCCATGCTCCGCGAGTACGGGATATCGCCTGGCCAGGTGCATTTCGTGGCGATGCCCTTCCCCGAGATGGGGCAGGCGCTGCAGCGGCACGTCATAGACGCGGCCTGGCTCCCCGAGCCGTTCGGCAGCGCCGATGGGGCGAGCCTGGGCCTGGCGGAACTCTGCGACCTGAACCAGGGCGCCACCCAGGGCTTCCCGGTCGGCTGGTACGTCGTGACGAAGGCCTGGGCAAAGAAGTACCCGCGGACGCTGGCGGCGTTCCTCGACGCGCTCCGTCAGGGCCAGGAGATCGCCGACACCCAGCGGACGGCCGTGGAGCAGGCCATGGAGAAGCTGCCTCCCCCCTACGCAGTGCCGCCCATGATCGCCTCTGTCATGTCGCTCGAGACCTACCCGCTGAGCGTCGCACCGGACATCGACCGGTCCCGCGTCCAGCGGGTGGCGAACGAGATGTACCAGTTCCAGATGCTGAGCCAGCCGTTCAATGTGAGCTCCATGCTCGGCGGCCTCTAAGCACGCTAAGCACGCTAAGCACCAGCCGTTACGCGGTGATGTCCTTGGTGGAGAAGTTGGCCCAGGCGGCCGCCAGGAAGATCACCACGTACACCGCCTGGATGCCGAACCCCCGCTGGATGTCGCGCCAGAAGATGGGCTGGCGGAAGAAGTCGACCCAGGCCAGCCAGTACCGGGTCGGCAGGTAGGGCTGGACCACGGTGGCCGCGTTGAGCGTGACCAGCACCTCGCTGGCCACCAGCGCGGCCAGCGCGCCCAGGGCCGAACCCAGGGCCGAATCGGTGATGGTCGACAGGAACAGCGCGATCGCGGCCACGCCGAGCATGGACACGGTGATGAACGCGATCGCGCCCGCGGTCCGCTCGGTCACCTGGAGCAGGCTCAGCGGCGTGCCGGACAGCGAGGTGACGGCGCCGCCCGCCGCCTGTCCCGCGGTCGGCGCCTGCCCGGCCAGCCCGGCCCCGGCGCCGGTGCCCGGGCCCGGCGGCGGCTGCCCGACCGCCGCGGCCTGGGACGGGCCGAGCAGGAAGACCCCGGTCGCGTAGGCCGTGAACGTCACCGCCAGCACCAGGAGCAGCACGTACGCGGTGACCGAGATGAGCTTGGCGACCAGCAGCCGGGTCCGCCCGACCGGGCGCACCAGCAGGTAGCGCAGGGTGCCCGTGGCGGCCTCGCCGGCGATGGAGTCGCCCGCCACCACCGCGACCGCGA
>Ga0335073_10013805_pt1 | contig 11328 bp, 11 predicted proteins | sample Lox_Sample_22_FD_207093 | JGI IMG/M metagenome (GOLD analysis project Ga0335073, IMG submission 207093) | Soil microbial communities from Loxahatchee National Wildlife Refuge, Florida, United States - Lox_Sample_2.2 | ecosystem: Environmental > Terrestrial > Soil > Wetlands | place: USA... | reverse complement strand
CAGGCTCTGGGTTATCGCATAATAGCCCGCCGCGATGTTACCCGCTGTAAACAACGACGGCAGAATATACATCCCCCTGCGCCGCCTGCTTCCCCGCACGTGCTCGGGACTCTTCAAGCCAGCGTCTCCGCCAGCAATTCTTCCTTCGCCGGCATCAGCTCCGGCGCGGGAATGCTGGCCAGAATGCTCGAGCCGCCTTTTACATGATCACCCTGCTTGACATGCAACTGCGCCCTGCCGGGCAAAATGACATCAACCCGCGAGCCAAACTTGATCAGTCCCACGCGCTGCCCGCGTTCCAGTCGTGTGCCTGGCGTTGGCTTAAAAACAATCCGGCGAGCCAGAAGGCCCGCAATCTGTTTGAACGCAACGGTATATCCCTCATCAGATTCGACTACAGCCAGATTCTGTTCATTCCTCTCCGCGGAGGCGGGATTCATTGCATTCAGAAATTCACCCTTCTGATACCGGACTTCCCGCAGCACTCCCTCGATAGGAGATCGGTTCACGTGGACATTAAACACGTTCAGGAAGATGCTCAACCGAAGCGTTTCCCCATCCGGAGCCGTGACACGCAGGACCTGCGTCACCTTACCGTCAGCAGGCGAGACCACCAACCCCTCACCTTGCGGAATCGGCCGTTCCGGATCCCGAAAAAACCACAGGAAGAACGCCGCCAGCAAGACAGGCGCAATACACCATATCCAGCCGCCAAGAAAGACCTGCAGCAGAACAGCAACAGCGATAAAAGCGATTCCGTAGAAATATCCGTCGCGGACCATGGGGCGAAGTATCTGACTCTCTCCCTTGATTATAGGATCTTCGCCCCACTTTCACCCGCTTGGCCTTGCCAGGAACACACGTGCACCTTGGAAGTCAGCCGATCAAGCGGACCGCGCGTTTTGAATTTGTCTGGATATGTCAGCCGACGTCAGGCGACGTAGGCGGCTTGATGGCTACTTCGTCGAGCCACCAGTTGATCTTTCACGTACAGTTTCAGCTTCTTCAGCCGGGTTTCTTCGAGTTGTTCCTCTTCGGACAGATAAGGCTTTTGGATTAAAATTGCCAATTGTTCCGAATAGTGACGATGTTGAGCTTCCAACCGATTTATTTCCTCACTATCCGGCAAGCCGTTTCCTTCCATGTCCATGCGAAGATACCTCCTCTTCATTCAGACGCATTCAACCTAGCACCGGGATGACAGGACCTTCAATGGCTTTTTAACAAAAAGTTTTCCACGGCTTAATCACTTGAATACAGGCTCTTTCCCATCAAAACAGCGTCCTCCTCGGGATCCCGATAGTAACCGCGCCGTGAGCCCTCCCTGATCAGCCCCGCCCGCTCGTAGAAACGAATCGCATTTATGTTACCGGCGCGAACCTCAAGCTGAAGCCGCTGGGCACTACCTGCTGCCGCCCACCTCGAAACGGCGTCCAGCAAGGCACTCCCCACACCGGTCCGGCGAACGCTACTGGCCACCACGATTGACTCAATTTCACAGATCTCAAGGATCTGCCGCAAAACAATAAACCCGGCGAGCCATTCTCCCTGAATCGCCACGAACGCGCCGTAGCCAACTCCGACTCCTTCAGCTAAAAGTGCTTTCTCATAAAGTGCGCGATCCCAGTGCGGAGCCTCCGGGGTGCTACGTTCCAGTGTCAGTACCTGGTCAAGATCCTGAAGCGCCATCACTCGAACGGCAGTCATTTTGCCTTGTCCGACGGCGACCCTGCTGCACGCTTGGCAAACAGTTCGGCGTCTGACCGCCGGAGATAATTCCCATCGATCGTGGCCACATCATCGAAGTCGTTGCCTCGCAATCTCGGTATCGCAAACAGCAGGGCATCTGCAGCCGAAGGCGGATCGGCAAGAATGGCTTCCGGGAAGACCCGTGCCGCGCTCTCCTCGCAAATAGCCAGGCGGCCCAGCAGACGTTCTCGTACTTCTCCCGGCAGCAGTAAGGCCTCTCCAGAAATCGCTCCAAAGTAAAACTCGCCGCGTCCGGCATCGAGCACGGCGGCATCTGTACCCGCCTTGTGAGTCAGCACCGCCAGCCGCGATACCGCCAGCAGGGGGATATTCAGTGCTTCCGCCAGCGCTTTGGCCGAACTGAGACCAATGCGCACACCGGTAAAGCTTCCCGGACCACGAACCACGACGACAGCCTCGAGATCCTGAAGCTCAACCCTTTGCTCTGCCAGAAGTTCCTGCATTTTCGGTACGAGTTCCGCCGAGTATGTTTTTCCCGCGATTTCCTTCTGCCCTATCAGGCTGATGGTCTCGTCACTCCAGCGCGCCAGCGCAACGGTGCCCATTCCGCCACATGTATCAATTCCCAGCAGCATCACTCAGACCGGATCCTGGCAGATTTCGAGCAGCACGCCACCTGCACTCGAAGGGTGCACAAAGAAATACAGATGGCCACCCGCACCCACCCGCACTTCATCAGATATCAGTCGCACGCCCCTAGCCTTCAAGGCCCGCAGCGTACCGGCGATATCCTCGACCTGCAACGCTACATGATGCAGCCCTTCCCCGCGCTTCTTGAGAAATTTCCCCACGGGAGAGTCCTCGGCCGTCGGCTCCAGTAGTTCAATGCGGCTCTCAGCCACTGGAATCATCGCGACACGCACCTGCTCATGCTCCACCGTCTCTTCCTGCGCTACCTCTAGGCCCAAGGCCTCATAAAAGCTGCGTGCAGCCTGAATACTGTTCACCGCAATTCCCAGATGGTCGATTTTCGTCATGAATGCGCTCCACGCGCGTCAAAGACCTGGGCCACCAGGCTGGGTACCAGCCGGTATGGATCTTCCTGTCCTGACGCGACCCGTTCCGCATGCTCCGCAAATTGCTCGCGGCTCAAACCATGACTGCGCGCCTCTTTCAGCAAAGCCTGCCGCACCATTTCCTCGATTCGCTCCTGCCAATAAGATTTGCGCCGCGCCTGCAGACGACCCTCCGCACCCAGCCAATCTCTCATCTGCTCGACAGCCTCCGAGAGATCATCGACGCCCTCGCCGGTCGTGGCGATCGTCTTCACGACCGGTGCAACCCATGCCTCATTCCGTCCGCTCAGCGACTGCAGCGCACGAATCTCCTTCTCCACCCGGTCCGCTCCTTCGCGATCTGCCTTGTTGATCACGAAAATGTCAGCGATCTCCATGATCCCCGCCTTGATGCTCTGCACATCGTCTCCCATGCCCGGAACCAGCACGACCAGAGTCACATCCGCGAGCCTCACGATATCGACCTCATCCTGCCCCACACCCACCGTTTCGATCAGTACTACATCTTTTCCGCTCGCTTCGATCACCTGAGAAACTTCAGCCGTTGCGCGCGCCAGCCCGCCCAGACAACCGCGCGTCGCCATGCTCCGCACGTACAGCCCGTTATCGCCGATTGCCTCCTGCATGCGGATGCGGTCTCCCAGTATTGCGCCTCCGGTAAAGGCGCTGCTCGGATCGACCGCAACTACACCTATACTCTGTCCCGAGACGCGCCAGGACTGTGCCAGCTTATCGACCAGCGTGCTCTTCCCTGCTCCCGGTGAACCCGTCACGCCGATTCGCAACGCCGTTCCAATGTGCGGAAAACAACCCGACAGCACATCAGTGGCCTCGGGAGCATCGTTCTCCACTAGTGAAATCGCTCGCGCCAGCGCCCGCACATCCCCGGCGCACACTCGCTCCACCAGATCCTTCACTCCGTTGGCTGGCACAGGCATTCGCAATCGATCATAAACAAAGCTGCCTCCGCCCGCTCGGGAACGGAGGCAGCGCAATGATTCTCTTATTGCTTTTGCGACGGAATAAAGTCCTCCATGACCGCCTCGCGCATCAGGTTCGGGGGCAGCAGGCCCTGCGCCAGAATGAAGTCGTGGAACTTCTTCTGATCGAACTTCGGCCCGAGTTGTGCCTCCGTATCCTTTCGTAACTGCAACAGTTTCGTATATCCGTAGAAATAGGAATTCGCCTGGCCCGGCATCCGGAACGTGTACCGCTCCACTTCCTGGTTCGCAAACGGCACGGAAAACACACACTCCTGCGTCAGCACCTTCATCGCATCGGTCGGCTGAATCTTCCCCGCCTGCAATTCCGGGTCAAGGAACGCTCGCGCCGCGCGCAGCAGGCGGAACTGCAAAGAAATCAGCTGACCCTCCAGCGGCATGTACGGTTTCGTAATGTATTCCGCGTACAGACCCCAACCTTCCACATTCGTACTGTTGAAGGCAAATAGCACGCGTGCCTGGGAAACACCGTGTTCAAGCATCGAGTCGAATTGCAGCTCGTGTCCCGGACGTGCCTCATGTGCAATCAGCGTCCACGACGCCGCATCGTAAGCGTAGTCGTCGACCTTCTCACTCTTCGCCGAATCCGCCGCGGCGGGCATATTCAGCGGCAACACAAATTCGCCCTGCTGCCCGGTATTGTTCAGAAACGGTGGAGGCACCATGTGCGGAGCCGGTTGCTGAGCGCTTTCGGCCGGTGTCCCCAGTCGAATCCGCGCCGGCCTGTCCGGCAGCGTCACGAGGTTCTCCTTCACGATGATGCCTTCGATATCCTTCAGACGGTTCTTATAAAAGGGCAGGATCGCCTCGCCCGTCAGCTGATCCTGTTTCAGGCGGCGAATCACGTCGCGATAATCGCCCGAGGGCCATCCGTGCTGCTTAGCGATCTGCGCCGCAACCGTCTGCATCTCCGCCTGGTATTCGGCAAATGCCTTATGCGCCATCTCCGCCAGTTGCGCCGGAGGAATATCGATCCCATACCCCTCAAGGTTCAACGCATACTCCTCCGGAGGCAGCCGAAAATCGGTCCTTGCCTTGGGCAGGATCTGTGCCCGCACCCACGCGTCGTAGTCCGTTAGCTGCGCCTTCAGCTTCGCCCACGGCTCTTCCCAACCAGTCAGTCCATACTTCTTGAAAGGATCCGGAATACCCTCCTGATACATTCCGTTTCGCTGCAAGCCCGTCTCCACCTGGGCCTTGGCCGGGTACAGGATGCCAGGTTTCGCCATCTGGCCTTCCATACGCTGCTTCAGGATCTCCGTGATCGGCTTGTAGCCCGACTCCATGCCCGCATACTTTCGGAGCCGCACCAGTGCTGCCTTACGGCGCTCAGGAGCAGTCTGGTCATCGAGTAACGCCTGCAATCCGCCGAAGACATACGCGCTCGCATTCAGGTATGGAACCTCATGCGTCTTGCTGAAGTCATACTGCTTTATTCCCAGTTCGGTCGTCTGGATCAGGATCCTAAGATCCTCGATCACATATTTGTTCTTCTCTTCGCCCGCGGCCACCCGCAGCTTGTCAAGGACGACATTGGTTTCAGCTATCTGTGCATCGTCATTCTGCTTCGTCGGCTGCGCGATTCCTTCATCAAACTGTGCCAGCCCCTGTTGGGACGCACCCTCCGGCGAGTACTTGTTGTTAATGTCAAGCAGGAGCTTGGTGTAGCCGTTACTCGTCTCAATCCAGCTCTTGTCCGTTGAGTTAGCGGTCTGTGCCGTCATCACACCTCCGGCCAGCAACATCGCAGTTATCACCCCTTGCGTTATCAATCGCATCGCGGTCTCCTCAAATATTCCGCGGGTTCGTGCAGAACACAAGATAATGCACTTAGACTCTGCATTTGTGCGGCATGAGATCTGTCTGGGACGAGTCGACCGCAGGGTGTGACGGCGGAGTCGCGCGGCTCTCAAATTCGACCATCGGGAGCCGCCTCAGCGAAGCTATTGCCCGTACCGGCCTCCGCCTGGACGGCCAGTCCTCACCCGCGCGAAGGATGGACCTTTAAGATCTCTCTCCCAATGACCATCCGCTGAATCTCGCTTGTGCCCTCGCCAATCGTGCACAGCTTCACATCGCGATAAAACTTCTCCGCTGGATAGTCTTTGATGAACCCGTAGCCGCCATGCAGTTGTACAGCCTCATCGCAGATGCGCACCGCGACCTCGCTCGCGTACAGCTTCGCCATGCTCGATTCCCGCGTCACGCGCTGTCCAGCGTCCTTGAGCACCGCCGCGCGCTGGGTGAGCAGTCGGGCTGCATCGAGTTCCGTCGCCATATCCGCCAGCTTCCACTGGATCCCTTGGAACTCCGCAATCGCCTTTCCGAACTGCCTGCGCTCCTTCACGTACTTAACTGACGCATCCAGCGCCCCGCGCGCAATTCCCAGCGACAACGCCGCGATCGAGATCCGTCCGCCGTCAAGCACCCGCATCGAATCGACGAACCCCTCGCCGAGCTTGCCCAGCAGGTTCTCCTCGGGAATCTCGCAATCCTCAAAGATCAGTTCCGAAGTGTCACTCGCTCGCAGGCCCAGCTTGTTTTCCTTCTTGCCCGGCCGGAACCCGGGAGTTCCCTTCTCCACAACAAACGCTGACAAGCCTCGCGTGCCTTGTTCGCGATCCGTCACCGCAATCACCACTGCGACATCGGCGTAATGGCCGTTGGTTATGAACGTCTTGTTGCCGTTCAGCACCCAACGGTCGCCCTTTCGCACCGCCGTTGTCCGTGCCGCACCCGCGTCCGAACCTGACCCGGGCTCCGTCAGCCCCCACGCGCCCAGCCAGTCACCGCTGGCTAGTCGAGGAACATACTTCTTCCGCTGCTCCTCGTTACCGGCCAGGAAAATGTGATTGGTGCACAGCGAATTATGTGCGGCAACAATGATGCCGACAGAACCATCGACCGCCGATAACTCTTCGATCGCCAGCACATAATCGACATAGCCCAGCCCGGCTCCGCCATATTCGACTGGAAAAATGACTCCCAGCAAACCCATCTGACCAAGCTGTTTCACAACATCCGCGGGAAATTCGGACGCCTCATCCCAGCGCGAAACGTTAGGCGCGATTTCTCGCGACGCAAAATCTCGAATTTCTTTCCGCAGTTGCTCCTGGTCTTCAGTCAGCGTAAAGGGATAAGTAGATAGGGCATTCTGCTCCGTCGCCGGCGCACTCATAAGTTGACTCCAATAAAATGGGTATCGCAAAAACTTGTGATCCTATCATCTATAGGAGACGGTTGTCGCCATTTCAACTTTGCATAGGCGGCTAAAATTGGCTGATTTCCCATCGCCCTAGCAGTGCCCTTATACTGCACTGACGTTTTGCGACGAGGCTGATACCACTGCGGATATGTTGGCTCTCCTGGGTTTGCTCGCGATAATCGCGCTCTTGGCCGCGATCCTGAGCCAAAAAATATCGCCGCTGGTCGCTTTGGTTGTTTTTCCGGCTGCCGCCTCCCTCGCGGCGGGCTTCGGATTGGAGACAGGCCACTTCATGCTGGCCGGCATTCAGAGCATCGCCGGCGTCATAGGCATGTTCGTCTTTGCCATCCTCTTCTTTGGAATCCTCACCGATGCCCGGACACTCGAACCGATACTTGCGTGGCTCTTGCGAACGATTGGAAATCGGCCATCGCGAATCGTTCCCGGCACCGCCCTGCTCGCGCTCCTCGTTCACCTTGATGGTTCCGGAGCCGTAGTCTTTCTCGTTACCATTCCGGCGCTGCTTCCTCTCTATGAAAAAGTAGGCATCGATAGAAGGATTTTGGCCTGCGTTATTTCTCTGGCAGCCGGGGTCAACTTTCTTCCCTGGACCGGACCAACCATTCGGGCTTCCGCCGCCCTGCACATCCCGGTTTCGAGCATCTTCGTGCCGTTGATCGGCGTACAAATTGTAGGGCTTGCCTTCGTCTTTATCGCTGCGACTTGGCTTGGCATCCGTGAGGAACGGAGGCTGGGGCTGAGAAGCGCCTTAGACCAGGATCCCGATCACCTCGACGGAATAACTGCCTCCGCCAATCTTCCTAAGCATTTCTTCCTTAACCTGTTACTCACAGCCATCGTTCTCGGGACGATGGTGAGCGGAAAGGCGGATCCCGCCATCGTTTTCATGCTGGGGACCGTGGCTGCCCTCATTCTCAATTTCCCCAGTCCCGCTGCCCAACAAAGCAGAATCGCAGCTCACGCCCCCGCTGCAATTCTCATGGCCAGCATTCTTTTTGCCGCCGGGGCATTCACCGGCATTATGAAGGGCACCGGCATGCTCAGCGCCATGGCAGGCGCTGTCGTTCACCACCTTCCGCAACACGGCGGAAAGCATATTCCCCTTGCGCTTGGCCTGCTTTCCATGCCCCTAAGCTTGTTGTTTGACCCGGACTCTTTTTACTTCGGAGTCCTACCAGTCATTGCAACCGCGGCAAGCTCCTTCGGCGTTGCGCCCGTGGCGGTAGCTCAGGCCGCATTGCTCGGCGTACACACTACAGGTTTTCCTGTAAGTCCGTTGACGCCCGCAACATTCCTGGTAGTCGGTCTTTCTGGAGTAACTCTCGCTCAGCATCAGCGCTATACCATTCCGTATCTGCTTTCGGCATCCCTCCTGATGACCGCTGCCGCCGTGCTCTTACGAGTGATACCGTTTTGACGTCGATGCATTTCACCTTACGGAGCGTGCTGCCGCTTGATCACCCCTTCAAAGCGGCGCTCTCGCGCACACACTCGGCCAGCCTGTCAGTAAGAAACTGCAGGTACTCCTCGACCCCGGCTCCGGTTTTCGCAGACACGCCAAAGCAACGCATGCCCGGACGAACGCCCTGAATATTGGCTCTCATGACTGCTTCATCGCACTCAACTGCAGCGCATAGATCCATCTTGGTGATGACCGCCACGTCGGCGCTGTTGAAGATGGTTGGATATTTGAGAGGCTTGTCCTCGCCTTCAGTCACCGATAGCAGAACGAGACGCAGATTCTCTCCCAGGTCATAGGAAGCCGGACAAACCAGGTTGCCGACATTTTCGATGAAGAGAAAATCCAGTGGGCCAACCTCCCAGTCCGCAAGTGCGCGCTCGACCATCGCTGCTTCAAGGTGACAGAGCGTTCCAGTTGTAATCTGTTTCACCGGGGCCTGGCTGCGCGCCAGTCGAACCGCATCGTTCTCCGTTGCCAGATCCCCCACCAGGGCGGCCACGCGATAGTTCTGTCGTAATAGCGACAGCGTCTTCTCGAGAAATGCAGTCTTCCCCGCACCCGGACTGGAGACCAGGCTCACGACGAACGTTCCCTCCGCACGAAATCGCTCCCGCAGAGCACGGGCAACCACATCGTTCTGCTTCAGAACATTCTTACGAACTTCCAACAGCCGCGGTTGCGCGCTCATCTCGGACCTCCAGAGCAGTGATCGCGAGTTCCCTTCCGTGAAGGACATCCGAAGTTGGCGTTCCGCACTCCGGACAGCAGAACCACTGCATCGAATTCAAAATCCTTTGCTCCTCGCACGCTGGGCAGTACACCTCAATCGGAATCTCACGAATCACGAGCCGCGAGCCTTCGAGCGGTGTACCCGCACAAGCCATCTCATAAGAAAACAACAGGGCGTCGGCGATAACGCCGGACAACGCACCAAGCTCGAGATGAACAGCGTCTATCGTGACCTCGCGGCGCTCAGCCTCTTCGATAGCCATATCGACAATGCTCATCGCGATGGACAGCTCATGCATAAGACCCACCGTTATCCCAGCCCTGCGCGAACACAGCTATGGCGGCCTGGCCAAGGCTGATACCTCCATCGTTCGGCGGCACCGCGTGATTAACCCATATCCGCAGCTTTTCCGTCTCGAGCAATGGCTTCAAATCCTGTAAAAGCAATTCGTTCTGGAAGACCCCGCCCGAAAGGACAACGTTGTAAATGCCTCGCTCTTCAGAGACCGTTCTGACCGTTACCGCCAGCCCTTTCGCAATTCCTCGTTGAAACGCGCGGGCAATCTCGCTCACCGGCCTTCCGCGAAGCCGCTCTTGAATAACCGCCGTAAGCAGCGGACGGAAATCCAGCTCGCCATCTGAAAAAGGAAACGGATATGCTTCGTCGGACGATGCCTTGCGCGCCAGCTGCTCCAGCCAGACGGCCGCCTGCCCTTCGAATGACGTCTCTCTCACAAATCCGAGCAGCGCCGCACCTGCGTCGAACAGTCGTCCCATTGATGTGGTCGGAAACGCGCGTACATCTCGACGGACAAGCTGCACTGCATTCACAAACCGTGACCCGAAGTAAAACGGCTCTGCGGTCAGGTCCGGAGCACTGTCAAGCTGCGACAAAAAGCCTGCCGCCGCCTGTACGGGATATCGGGCTGCAGCGTCGCCGCCTGCCAGTGCCGCTTGGCGAAGGTGGGCCACCCGCTCAAAACCGCCCGCTACACTTCCCGCAAAAATCTCGCCACCCCAGATGCTTCCGTCGTCTCCATATCCGGTGCCATCTACGCTCACGCCGACAACCATTTCCTCCCATGCACCGCGCTCGGCAAGTACCGAGACCAGATGAGCCCGGTGATGCTGCACCGCGCAACGGCGAGCCGCCGGCAGACCAAGAGCATGCATCGTGGAGGCATATTGCGGATGGCAATCGTGCGCCACCAGCAGATCCTCAAATCGCACGTCGTACATGGAAATCAGATCGTTCACGGTTTCTTCGAAAGCGCGAAAAGCCTGGTAGTGGTCCAGATCGCCAATGTGTTGGCTGACGAACGCCTCGCCATTCACCACTAGCGTTATCGTGTTCTTAAGGTCAGCCCCCAGCGCCAATATCGGTTGCTGTGTTGGGAGTACGGCCACGGCGCCCGGCGCATAGCCGCGACTGCGACGCAGAATCGTGGGGCCAAAGACCCCCGCGCGCGCCACAGAGTCGTCAACACGTCTTGCAATCGGACGCTCCCCAATCAGAAATGCATCAGCAATGCCAGCCAGCCGCTCCACTGCATCATCTTCCTGGTAGGCGATCGGCTCGCTCGAGCGGTTCGCGCTGGTCATCACCAGCGCATCCGGAGCCCCTGCGGCAAAAAGCAGGTGATGCACTGGCGTGTACGGCAGCATCACCCCCAGTTCGGTATTGTCCGGAGCGACTCCATCCAGCTCGACCTTCCTGGAAGCAAGAACAATCGGCCGTGCCAATGACAAAAGCAATGCCTCGGCATCGGGTGAGACGCGGATCAGTTCCCGAGCCGTCTCCAAATTCTTCGCCATCACCGCGAAAGGCTTCTCTTTGCGGAACTTTCGCTCGCGAAGTGCCCGATTCGCTTCACCATTTCGCGCGTCGCAGGCCAGATGATATCCGCCAATTCCTTTGACCGCGACGATCTTGCCCTCACGAAGAAGCCGCGCTGCGCGCGCAATCGCCGCCTCGCCGTCCGAGATCGTCGCCATGCCTTCAAGAAGAAAATAGCTCGGACCGCAATCGGGACAGGCCACAGGCTGCGCATGGAATCGGCGATTGGCAGGGTCGCGGTATTCATCGCTGCAATAGCGGTCCATCGGCCACTTACGCATCGTGGT
>Ga0335073_10013804_pt1 | contig 11329 bp, 8 predicted proteins | sample Lox_Sample_22_FD_207093 | JGI IMG/M metagenome (GOLD analysis project Ga0335073, IMG submission 207093) | Soil microbial communities from Loxahatchee National Wildlife Refuge, Florida, United States - Lox_Sample_2.2 | ecosystem: Environmental > Terrestrial > Soil > Wetlands | place: USA: Florida... | reverse complement strand
GCGCGCCCTCCAGAAGGCTTCTCGCGCGCGCTCGAAGACCCCGCGCATCCGTTGGACGCGTTCGCGCGGCCGCTGGAAGCTTTCGCGCGCGCGCCACAGGGCCTCACTCGGTCTCGAGGAACGATGGCGGTTCTTCTGGAGGCGATCCCGCGCGTGCGAGAAGCGATGGCGACCGCCGCAGCGACGCTCACGGGCCGTCGAGCGCCTCGTCGGCGTGCGACAGCTCGGTGAGGGTGACCGTGTGCTGGTCCGCCGCCAGGCCGGACGAGTGCATGAAGAGCAGCCCGAGGGCGACCTGCTGGCCGAACTGGCAGGCCCAGAGGACGTTGGCGTAGGCGGCCGAACGCGCGGCGTCCAGTCCTGGCAGGAACATGGCGAGGCCGACCTGCATGGAGGCCTGGAACGTCCCGACCATGCCCGGGCCGGCCGGGATCATCGCGCCGATCGCGCGGATGGCGACGCAGGTGTACGCCTGGATCATCGTGAGATGCAGGCCGAAGCCGAGCGCGAGGACCCACGTCGCGAGGCCGTTCAGGCCCCAGTAGAGGCCCGTCGACAGCAGCACCCCCGCCATGGCGCGCGCCGACGGGAGGTTCGTGAGCGCGGCCGCGAAGGATTCGAGGCGCCTCGAGAGCATGGGCGACCAGCGCGCCACGGCGCGCAGCAGGCGCGAGACCTCCTGGCGGCGCCAGCGGGCCGCCGCCAGGAAGACCAGCAGGCCGGCGAAGAGCACGAACACTCCGAGGCCGCCGCGCCGCGCCCACCCCACGTACGGCACGCTGGCCGGCAGTCCCAGCAGCAACACGACGAGCGCGCCGGCCACGGTGAGGCCGTCGATGAGCCGCTCCAGGACGATCGACACCATGGCGGCCGATCCGGAGACGCGGCCGGGCTCGCGCAGCAGGTAGGGCCGCGCGAATTCGCCCAGGCGGAGGGGCAGCACGAGCAGGGCCATGAAGCCCACGGCGCAGATCGACAGCAGGCGCCGGAAGGACAGCTTCTTCACCGGCGCCACCAGCAGGCCCCAGCGGACGGTGCGGAAGAGCTGCACGCCGAGAAGGAGCACGACGTGCAGGAGCACGTACCAGTAGTTCGCGAGCAGGAGCTGGGCCCAGAGCTCGGCGAAGCTCACCCCGCGCAGGGAGAGCGCCAGGGCGCCGAAGCTGATGGCGAGGCCCACGGCGAGCTTGACGGGATGCGCACGCACGGCGCTCCTGTGTACCACGGACGTTGACCGGCCGAGGGGCGCCGCGCTACGACGACGCGGTCCATGCCGCGCCGCGACGACCTCCGCAAGATCTTCATCATCGGGTCGGGCCCCATCGTGATCGGGCAGGCCTGCGAGTTCGACTACTCGGGGACGCAGGCCTGCAAGGCGCTGCGCGAGGAGGGCTACGAGGTCGTCCTGCTGAACTCGAACCCGGCGACGATCATGACCGACCCGGGCATGGCCGACCGCACCTACGTCGAGCCCATCACGCCGGAGGTGGCCGAGCGCATCCTCGAGCTCGAGCGGCCGCAGGCCCTCCTGCCCACCCTCGGCGGGCAGACCGCCTTGAACCTGGCCGTGGAGCTGGGCAAGCGGGGGGCGCTCGCCCGGTACGGCGTCGAGCTCATCGGCGCGAGCCTCGACGCCATCCGCAAGGCCGAAGATCGCGAGCTGTTCAAGCGCTCGATGGAGCGCATCGGCCTGCGGCTGCCGCACGCGGGCGTCGCGCACACCGTGGAGGAGGCGCTGCGCCTCGGCGAGGAGGTGGGCTTCCCCGCCATCCTGCGGCCGTCGTTCACGCTGGGCGGGCAGGGGGGCGGCATCGCCTACAACCAGGAGGAGCTGGCGACGCGGGCGGCGCTCGCGCTGCGCCTCTCGCCGGTGCACTCGCTGCTCGTGGAGCAGTCGGTGCTCGGCTGGAAGGAGTTCGAGCTGGAGGTGATGCGCGACCGGGCGGACAACGCGCTGATCGTGTGCAGCATCGAGAACCTCGACCCGATGGGCGTCCACACGGGCGATTCGATCACGGTGGCCCCGGCCCAGACGCTCACCGACAAGGAGTACCAGCGCCTGCGCGACGCCTCGCTGGCCGTCATCCGCGAGATCGGCGTGTCGACCGGCGGCTCGAACATCCAGTTCGCGGTGAACCCGAAGGACGGCGCGATGGTGGTCATCGAGATGAACCCGCGCGTCTCGCGGTCGTCCGCGCTGGCCTCGAAGGCCACCGGCTTCCCGATCGCCAAGATCGCCGCGAAGCTCGCGGTGGGTTACACGCTCGACGAGCTCCGCAACGACATCACGCGTGAGACGCCCGCGTCGTTCGAGCCCGCGCTCGACTACGTGGTCGTCAAGATCCCCCGCTTCGCCTTCGAGAAGTTCCCGAAGGGCGACGCGACGCTCACCACGCAGATGAAGAGCGTGGGCGAGGCCATGGCCATCGGCCGCACCTTCCGCGAGGCGCTCGGGAAGGCGCTGCGCTCGCTGGAGAACGACCGCGCCGGGCTGGACCCGCTGCGCGCGCCGGGCGCGCTGGCCGAGGCGGATCGCGAAACCCTGCGCCGCCGCGTGCGCGAGCCCACCGCCGATCGCCTCTGGCACGTCGGCGACGCCCTGCGGGCGGGCTTCGCCATCGACGAGCTCACGGCGCTCAGCGGGATCGACCCGTGGTTCCTGCGTGAGATCGCCGAGGTGGTGGCGCTGGAGGGGAGGGTGGCGGCGGCGCCCACGCTCGAGCCGGCGCTCCTGCGCGAGGCCAAGGAGAGCGGCCTGTCCGATCGGCGGCTGGCGTCGCTGACGTCGCGGCCGGAAAGCGAGCTGCGGTCCGCGCGCGCCGCCTCGGGGACGCAGGTCGTCTACAAGCGCGTCGACACCTGCGCGGCCGAGTTCGTGGCGCACACGCCCTACCTGTACTCGACCTACGAGCGCGAGTGCGAGGCGGCGCCCACGGCCAGGCGCAAGGTGATGATCCTCGGGAGCGGCCCCAACCGGATCGGCCAGGGGCTCGAGTTCGACACGTGCTGCGTGCAGGCCGCCTACGCGCTGCGCCGGCACGGCGTCGAGACGATCATGGTCAACTGCAACCCCGAGACCGTGTCGACCGACTACGACACGTCGGACCGCCTCTACTTCGAGCCGCTCACGCTGGAGGACGTGCTGGCCATCCACGACCTCGAGAAGCCCGAGGGCGTGGTGGTGCAGCTCGGCGGCCAGACGCCGCTGAAGCTCGCGCATGCGCTGAAGAACGCCGGGGCGCGCATCCTGGGCACCTCGCCGGACGCCATCGACCGCGCCGAGGATCGCGAGCGCTTCGCGGAGCTCCTCACGAAGCTGGGCCTGCGCCAGGCCGAGCACGGCCTGGCCCGTTCGACCGACGAGGCCCGCGCGGTGGCCGAGCGCCTCGGCTTTCCGGTGATGGTGCGGCCGTCGTACGTCCTCGGCGGACGGGCCATGGAGGTCTGCCGCGACGAGGAGGCGCTCGCCACCTACCTGGCCGAAGCCTTCCGGGCGAGCGCGGAGCGGCCGGTGCTCGTCGACCGCTTCCTGGAGGACGCGACCGAGATCGACGTCGACGCGCTGTCCGACGGCCGCGACGTCTGCGTGGCCGGCGTGATGGAGCACATCGAGGAAGCGGGCATCCACTCCGGCGATTCTTCCTGCGCGCTGCCGCCGTTCTCGCTGCCGGCCAAGGCCGTGGCGGAGATCGAGGAGCAGACCGTGGCGCTCGCCAAGGAGCTGGGCGTGGTGGGCCTCATGAACGTGCAGTTCGCGCTGCAGAAGGGCACGGTCTACGTCCTCGAGGTGAACCCCCGCGCGAGCCGTACCGTGCCTTTCGTGTCCAAGGCCACCGGCGTGCCCGTGGCCGAGATCGCGGCCCTGCTCATGATCGGCGAGAAGCTGGCCCAGGTGCTGCCGCCGGAGCGCCGCGGCTGGCGCACCGGCCACGTCTCGGTAAAGGCGCCGGTCTTCCCCTTCGCGCGCTTCCCTGGCGTCGACACGATCCTCGGCCCGGAGATGCGCTCCACCGGCGAGGTGATGGGCATCGATCGCGACTTCCCGCGCGCCTTCGCGAAGGCCCAGCGGGCCGCGGGCAACGGGCTGCCGGCCAAGGGCACGGTGTTCCTCTCGGTGCGCGACGCCGACAAGCCGCGCTTCATCGCGCTCGGGAGGCGCCTGCACGCTCTCGGCTTCTCGCTGCTGGCGACCGCGGGTACCGCCGCCGCGCTGGAGGCCGCCGGAATTCCCGCCGCGCGCGTGCGCAAGGTCGCGGAAGGGCGGCCGCACGTCGTCGACAAGATCGTCGACGGCGAAATCGACCTGGTCTTCAACACCACCATCGGCCGCCAGTCGATCCTCGACAGCTACTCCATCCGGCGCGAGACCCTGATGCACGGCATCCCGTACTGCGTGACGCTGGAAGCGGCGCTCGCCGCCGTCGACGCGATCGAGGCCCTGCGGCGCGCGCCCGTGGAGGTCCGCCCGCTGCAGGAATATCACCGGAGCGCTTGACTACTCCGCTGGCTGAGAGGGATCTCCCTAGACTTCCGAGATTCGACCTTCGCGCTCGAACGCTCTGCAGTGGTCTCCGAAGCCACGGTCGCAGCAACCCAACTCCCAGCTTTCGAGGTCGTGGTAGGGGCGGTTACCGCGAACTGCCCTCGATCCGGCTGTTGGCTTCGCTGGTTGCGCTCGATCCTCCAACCTTACCAACTTCAGCTTGACCACGAGCCGGCAAAGGCGTTTGCTCGCCCCCTACGGGTACGAGCCCTGGAGCCATAAATGGGGAAAGCAAGCGTTGCCGCATCGGCTGCAGCGGTTCTTTTTGGCCTGTTTGGTGGCTCGAGTGCGGCCGCTCAGGACCAACTCGTCCTGACCCCCAGCGGCTGGGCGCCGAGTCAGTGCGTTCACACGGTACCGCCCGGGTCGTCTATGGACATCAATGGCGTTGTGAGCCGCGATGGGCAGGTGGTGGGAACCATCGATCTGACCTGCCCGAGCCAGTGGGGCCCTACCGCCGCTCTGGATGGCGGCAGCTCTTTCGGCTCGAATGGCTGGGTTTCTGACGTCCTGTTCACGGCGAACTCTTCGGCTCCCGGGGCAAACTACGGGCAGTATGTCGGCGTGTCGGGGTACTGGAACGTTCCGCCCCTTCCTCCGAGCGGCGGCGATTGTCTCGCCATTTGGCTTGGGCTTTGGTCTACCAGCACCGACCGAATCCTGCAGCCAATCCTGGTGGTCGACTGCGGGACAGCCCAGACGCCGAATCAAGGTCAGTGGTATATCGAGGACTACTACTTCAACGCTGGCACCGTAACCAACACCCCGCCGATCGCCGTAGACGTCGGGGATCAAATCGACGCGACGGTTGCCCCGCTCGGCGGGCACCCAGTCGGCCAGTACTGGTGGTATCAGTGGATCGGAGACGAGAGGCTGGGGACGGGTGCCTCGTGGGAGTTCCAAAACAGCAACCAGTACTGGCAAGCCGTTCCGACCGCGGTTCTCGAGACTCCGGGCGGCACGGGCTACGAAGGAATTGGTTCCTGCGCGGACTTGCCCTCGAACGAGATCGAGTACTTCTACAACCAGCAGGTCTACGAGCAGGATAGCAACGACACGTTCGGCGACTGGACGCAGGTGACCGCGACTGGGACGTGGAAGCCAATGGCCGCTGGAACGATAACCGATTCTCCCTACTGCAACTACACCGCCGACCACTGGTATGGGGATTACTACTACGGCAACTGGGGTTACCAGGTGTCCTCGCTGCTATGGACGACGAGCACCGCGCAGCCGCCACAGCCAACTGGCTGCGTGCCAGCGGGAACGAGCGTGTCTGGCTACCCGGCGATCTACACCGACGGACCCAACTGCTGCGGCAATGAGACCCTCTGGACTCAAAACTCCGTGTGCTATTACGTAGCGGGCGCCGAGGGTTGCCAGAACCCAGGGCAGTGCATTTCAGGAAGCTGCAGCAACGAGATTTGCGGCACGGGCGCCATCACCGCGGCCTGCGGATCCACCGCGGATTGCACTTCCCCGGCCGGGTGCTGGCCCCCGACTGAGATCTGCCTCTTGCCGGGCGGAACCCTTAATTGCTCGGGCGGCGATCAGTGCCTTTCGGGTACGTGCGATCCGCCGTCATGCATCGACGACTGCCACATCCACCTTCCTTCGATCTGTGCGCTCAGCAATGCCGGGGAGCCCTGCCTTTCGAACTCGGACTGCTCGAGTGGCCTCGTCTGTGACAACGCGTACAACAACACCGCCAACATCCCCGGCGGGCCGTTCTCCACTTGGACTTGCGTCCCCTGATGTCCCGCGCCCGGCGTTCCATTTTGGTCTGGGCGCTGGCTGCCTGTGATATCTCGTGCTTCCAGCCGGTTGCCTCCCTAACAGCGGGTGGCCAAGGAGAGAGCAGCGGGACGGCGTCCAGCGGCGGAACGGCAGTAGGCAGTTCGTCTGGAGCAACCGGCGGAGGCGCACCGTCCTCAGCGGGTGGCTCCTCCAGCACCGGTGCCCCAGGGGGATGCTTTTGTCCTCCCGCCCCGCGAGGGCCTGGTTTGTGCCAGGTCGATGGGCCGCCGCCATGTCAGTGTCCGATCGCCGTCTCGTGCCCAAACTGGTGCCCCATTGACGGCGGCGTCCAGAACGGAGCCGCACCCTGTCCGGGGTTCTGCCCTTCGGACGCGGGGTATACCGTACCGGCGGTCGCGTGCGATGGTGGGTGTCTGTGGTTGGGATCCAGCTGTTCGCCGGGCGCCGACGCATCCTGCTGTGGCGGGCTGAACTGCGGTTCCGGACCCGACGGTGGGGGGGTCTGCTGCGCCCCGCTTGGATACCCCTGCAATGGCAGCCTCGCCGGAGGCTACGGAAGCCCGTTGCCTGCGAGTTGCTGCAGCGGTCTCTGTGCAGGCGGTGCCTGCGTCGAATGCATACCCCTCGAAACGTGGGGCTGCAGCGTCGACGGAGATTGCTGCTCGGGAGCGTGCAACGCTGGCACCTGCAGTTGTCGACCGCCCGGAGAGCCCTGCCAGCGCGACGCCGATTGCTGCAGCGGCTATGTCTGCGGGGGCGATGCTGGCTGCAGTCGCGCGGGCGAATAGGGTACGCTGAAAGGAGTCTACACCATCATGCCCGCACCCCAAGGCACGCGCATCCCCATGACGCTCTCCGGCGTGAACCGCCTCAAGGAAGAGCTGAAGCGCATCAAGACCGTCGACCGGCCCCAGAACGTCCGCGACATCGAGGAGGCCCGCGCGCACGGCGACCTCTCCGAGAACGCGGAGTACCACGCGGCCAAGGAGCGGCAGGGCTTCATCGACGGCCGCATGAAGCTGCTCGAGGACACCATCGCGCGCGCCGAGATCGTCGACGTGGGCAAGCTGGGCGGAGATCAGGTGAAGTTTGGCGCGACGGTCGTCCTGCAGGACGTCGAGACCGACGCCAAGGTCCGCTACCGCATCGTGGGCGAGCTCGAGGCCGACCTCAAGCTCGGCCGCATCTCGATCGCCTCGCCCATCGCCCGCGCGCTCATCGGCCGCGAGGTGGGCGACGAGGTCACGGTGCAGGCGCCGGGGGGCGGCCGGGACTACGAGATCCTCGAAGTGCTCTGGGTGGACGAGGGCTAGGCCGTCCGGGGCGGGCGCGTGGGCAGCATCGTCTGCTCGCTCGGCACCAGCGAGAAGAAGAAGATCAGCACCCCCACGATCGCGTTGTTCCACACCGTTCCCTGCACGGCCGTGTGCAGCGCGAACGCCGAGATGAAGAGCCAGACCGAGAGCGCGGTGTTGAGGTAGCGCGCCGGCGAGGCCGTGAGCGCGACGAGGGCGAAGATGACGCACAGCACCCCGAGGATCCAGGTGTTGGTCATCTGCGCGTAGTCGTGCGGCCAGATGAAGGCCGAGATGAAGAGCCAGACCCCGAGGACGATGTTCGCGATGCGAGCGGCCATGGGACGCCTCCTGGCCTGTACGCTACGCATCGGGATCCGCTCCCGCACGGCTGCGAGCCGTCTCGGCGGCCGCACGGAGAAAGGCTGGCGAAGCGTCAGGCCGGCCGCATAACCTGAACGCATGTCTGCCCCAGCGGCCCAGCAGCCGGGCGCCGATCCGCTCGCGCTCCCCCCGTCGGCCTTCCGCCGCGTGGTACCGGCGCTCGCCGAGGAGCTGGCCTCCCGGGGGCTCGCCACCGCGCGCGACGTGCTGCTGCGGCGGCCGAGCCGTTACGAAGACCGGCGGGCGCTCTCCGGGGCCGGCCAGTGCGTCGTGGGCGAGCGGGCCACCATCCTGGCCGAGGTGCGCCGGCCGCGCGAAGGGCGCCTGCGGCGCGGCGGCGGCACGTTCACTTGCCAGCTCGTCGACGCCACCGGCCAGCTCACCGCGGTCTGGTTCCACGCGCGCCCCTGGCAGGTCCGCGAGCTGACCGCCGGCCGCCGCTGCTTCTTCACGGGCGCGGTGAAGCTGTCCAAGCAGGGCGGCCGCGTGGTGTTCAACCCGGAGTACGAGGCGGTGGAGGAAGGCGACGCCGCCGCGCTGCACTTCGGCCGCCTGGTGCCCCTCTATTCCGGCGGGGCGCACCCGCGCGCCTACCGGACCCTGGTGGCCGCCATCCTCGACGGGGTCGCGCCGTCGCTGGACGATCCGCTGCCCGCCGCCTGGCGCGAGGCCGAGGACCTGCTCCCGCTGGGCGAGGCGCTGCGGGCGCTGCACTTCCCCGAGGCGCCGGAGGCGGAGGGGCCGGCGGGCCGCCGCCTCGCCTTCGACGAGCTGCTCTGGCTGTCGCTGGGCCTGGCGCGCCGCCGCCAGGGCGCGCGCCGCCGGGACGCCTTCGCGCTGCGCGCCGGCCCCGCGGAGCTGCAGCGCGCGCTCGCGGCCCTGCCGTTCGCCCCCACCGGCGCGCAGCGCCGCGCCCTCGACGAGATCGCCGCGGATCTCGGGGAAGCGCACCCGATGCAGCGGCTCCTCGAGGGCGACGTGGGCAGCGGCAAGACCGCCGTCGCCGCGGTGGCCCTGCGGCTCGCCGTGGAGAGCGGGTGCCAGGGGGCGCTCATGGCGCCGACCGAGCTGCTGGCCGAGCAGCACTTCCGGTCGCTGCGCGGGCTGCTGGAGCCGGCCGGCGTGCGGGTGGAGCTCGTCACCGCCGGCAGCGGCGGGGGAGATCCGCGCGGGTCGGCCGCTCGTCGCGGTGGGGACCCACGCGCTGATCCAGTCCGAGCTGGCGTTCGGACAGCTGGCCCTCGCCGTCGTCGACGAGCAGCACCGCTTCGGGGTGCAAGACCGCCTGCGCCTCGCCGCCAAGGGGCGCGCGCCGCACGTCCTGTTGATGTCGGCCACGCCGATCCCGCGCACGCTCGCCCTGGCCGTGCACGGCGACCTCGACGTCTCGGTGCTGGACGAGCTGCCTCCGGGGCGGCTGCCGGTGAAGACGCAGATCCTCGCGGGCAAATCGCGCGCGCGGGCCATGGAGGTGCTCCGCGCCGAGCTCGTGGCGGGGCACCAGGCGTACGTCGTGTACCCGCTCGTCGAGGAGAGCGAGAAGATCGACCTGCAGAACGCCACCGAGGGCGCAGCCAAGCTCCGTGCGGCGCTGCCAGAGGCGCGCATCGGGCTGGTGCACGGTCGGCTGGGAGCGCCCGAGCGCGAAGCCGTGATGGCTGCCTTCCGCGACGGGAAGCTGGACGTGCTCGTCGCGACCACCGTGGTGGAGGTGGGCGTCGACGTCCCGAACGCGACCCTGATGATCGTCTCCCAGGCGGAGCGGTTCGGTCTCAGCCAGCTCCACCAGCTCCGCGGCAGGGTGGGGCGAGGCACCGCGGCCGCGCGCTGCCTGCTCATCGCCCACGGCCGGCTCTCGCAGATGGCGCGGCGGCGCCTGCGCGCGCTCGTCGACAGCCAGGACGGCTTCCACATCGCGGAGGTCGACCTCGAGCTGCGCGGTCCCGGCGAGGTGCTGGGGACGCGCCAGTCGGGCCTGCCCGAGCTCGCGTTCGCCGACCCCTGGCGCGAGCGCGAGCTGCTCGCCCATGCGCGCGCGCGGGCGTTCGACCTGGTGGCGCGCGACCCCGAGCTCTCGTCCCCCGAGGCCGCGCGGCTCGTGCGCGGGCTCTCCCGCCTCTTCGGAGCCCGCCGCTCGCTCGCGGACGTGGCGTGAAGTGAATTCCCTGGCGGGGCGGCCGTCCATGGGTATGATGGGGCGTTCTTTGTCCCTTTCTCCCGGAGGAGGTACGCGATGAAGTGGCTCGGTGCGGTGGTGTTGGCGGCGGCGCTCGGCGCCTGCGGGCATCCTGACACGTTGTACGACGACGGCGACCAGGGCGCTCCAGAGTGTCCGATCCCGTCTACGTATGGGGGTCAGCCCGGCGTGCCTGGCGATCCATGCAGTAACGCCACGACCGATTGCTCTCCGGCCTGCTGCGAGTGCGCGAGCGGAACCGATTCGTACTGGGCCTCCGAGTGCATCGCCGGGAGCTGCGCAGATGATGGAACCGCTTGCGCGGATGCCTTCAACTCCGACGGCACCCTTTGTACGCAATAGCGGGTTCCGACTGTCAGCCACGCGAGCTAGGCTGCGCCCGTGCTCGCGCGCATCCTCCCGATTGACGCCGTTCACCCCGAGCCGCACCGCGTGCACCGCGCGGTGGCGGCGCTCGAGGCGGGTGGGGTGCTGGCTTTCCCCACGGACAGCTACTACGGCCTCGGCTGCGACGTCGGCAGCAAGCAGGGCATCGAGCGCATCTACCAGCTGAAGGAGCGCGACCGCCGCAAGCCGCTCTCGGTGATCTGCTCGGACCTCGCGGAGATCACCCGCTACGCCAAGGTGAGCAACTTCGCCTTCCGTGCTCTCAAGCGGCTCACCCCCGGCCCCTTCACCTTCGTGCTCGAGGCCACGCGCGAGATCCCTGACGCGCTCGCGACCAAGCAACAGACCGTCGGCATCCGCATCCCGAACGCCCCCATCGCGCTGGCCCTCGTCGAGCAGCTCGGCCGGCCGCTCGTGTCGACCTCCGCCGCCACCCCCGACGGCGAGCCCCTCATCGACCCCCAGGAGATCCTCGACGTCTTCGGCCACGGCCTCGAGCTGATCATCGACGGCGGCTACACGCTGCACGAGCCGTCGACGGTCGTGTCGCTGGTTGGCGACGAGCTGACCATCCTGCGCCAGGGCAAGGGCGAGATCACCGGCGTGCTGTAGGCCGAATCCTCAATAGTACCGCAGACATCGGCAGAGCCGTGCCGGCGCGTTGGAAGAACCAATGCGCGCGTTGGAAGAACCAATGCACGCGTTGGAAGAACCGATGCGCGCGTTGGAAGAACCAACGCGCGCGTTGGAAGAACCGATGCGCGC
>Ga0335073_10013803_pt1 | contig 11329 bp, 8 predicted proteins | sample Lox_Sample_22_FD_207093 | JGI IMG/M metagenome (GOLD analysis project Ga0335073, IMG submission 207093) | Soil microbial communities from Loxahatchee National Wildlife Refuge, Florida, United States - Lox_Sample_2.2 | ecosystem: Environmental > Terrestrial > Soil > Wetlands | place: USA: Florida... | reverse complement strand
CGCGGAAGTGTGCGGCTGATGGCAAGAGAGGCAGCTGAGCGGTGTCTTAACCCTGGTCTGATCGGCGGGGTCCATCACATCAGAGACAGGGTGGTTTTCGACCGGATGGCCAAGGCCATAGCGCAATGGCAGAATCGGCACCTTGTTCTTCACGTAGTAGTCATCTGGAAGCCTGACCTGCCCGTTAAAGATGGTCAGCAGATGGTCGGCTTCATCTTTTTGCGGGACAGATTCGGGTCCGTGGCACTCCAGGCACAATGCGTTGCCGGTCGCGCGAAGCAGCTTCTGGTTGTTGCCGCCGTGCGGCGTGTGGCAGGTGGCACAACCCTGGGCGAAAGCGGGCTGATGATGAACCGGCTTCTTGCTCAATTCATCCATGTCTGAATGGCAACTGGTGCAGATGCTGACGGAGTCGGTTTTGGGCAGGCCGGGCTGGCTGCCGGCGTGGGGACTGTGACAGTCTGTGCAATCGCCTGCCGCGCCCGGATGCGGAAATTTGGCGGTCTCGATTTCTTTTGCCTTGTCGTCATGGCATGTCACGCAGAGGGATTTGGCATCGGGCTGCGTGAGGACGACTTTGCCATCTTTGGCAGGCGCATGGCAGGTATCGCAACCATTGCCCTGGAAGGGCGCGTGCTGAAACCGCGCGAGAAGTTTGGGTGAGGCGGATTGGTGAGGATCGTGACACTCGAGACAGTTCGACGAGCCGAAAGGTTGATTCTGGTGCGCCTTCTGCAGATCGGCATCCTTCGGGTCGTGGCAATCGACGCAGAGTGCGGGAACAGCCTTGGTGAGGTGAAAGCGATTTTCGGCAGTGGGCTCGGGGCCAGTTTTGTGGACGAGATGGCAGGTATCGCACCCGGCGTCGAGCGCGGCATGATGACTGCCGTCTTTGGGAGTGTCCAGGCCGGTCTTGTGACAACTGAGGCAGAGGTTCTCTTTCTGGTCGCCGGAGAGCGGCTTAAGAAGTTGGTTCTTGTTGTCGCTGGAGTGCGGGTCGTGACACGCAAGACAATCGCGCACCGCAGGCGGATGCACGACGCCTTTGATGTCGGCAGCCTTTTTGTCGGAGTGGCAAGAGACGCACAGCGAGACAGGGGTGGCGGTAATCAGCTTGATGTGGGTGACGGCGCCGTTGGTGCGGACCTCGTGGCAACTGAGGCAGCCCGCAGCCATGGCCGAGTGTACCGATTTGCCCTTGGTCTTGTCTCCGTGGCACTCGAGGCACTTGGAAGCGTCGACGTTCTTGTCGAGAGGAACCGGGTGAACCTCGGCCGGTGCATATGAGACGCAAAGCGCGAAAAAGGCGACGACGAGGAGACCTTGCGCGAAGCGCACATGCCCCTGACAAGATGCAAGGTTCGTAAAGAGCCGGCCACGGCGTGAGAGCAGTCTCATAGGGACTCCGAGAGGCGCCTGTTGCACTGGCTCGCTCCTGCGCGCAAAGCAGGCCGCGAGTTGAATCCCGCACTGAGCCCAGTGACTTACGGGAACTTAACAGGCAAATTCTAATGACCCTTGAGATCAATGGCCGTGATATGGATCACAGTGTGGAGCGGGGCGCGATCGTGTTGATCCGACTAAAGTTCGGCAAGCTGCCAGTCGAAGAGGAGAGTACAGACCTGGAGGCAATAGACAATGCAACGGACTCTGTTGATCTGCTGGATCCTTGCTGCAGCAGCGGTTCTGACGCCGGCGCAGATTACCTCGCCCACGACCGATGTGCTGGGCGCACACCTGAATTATGGACGAGGCTGCACTGCCTGCCACTCGCCGCACAGCGGCGCGCGGGGGAACGGGAATATGCGATCGGCGGATGCGGCGTCGGGAGTGACAGCGTTGTGGGGCGAAGACGCCAGCGGTTTGTACGGCAAGACCATCACCACAGGAGGAGGCAAGTTTGTGGAGGTGCTGCCGACAAGTATGTCGGCAAATACGCCGGACGTGGGCGGTATGTTGACCTGCCTGAGCTGCCACGATGGCAATTACGCACAGCAGGCAATGATGCGCAACCGCGTCTATGAGCCGCTGCCAGCCACTTACGGAACCGTGAATGCCGTGCCAACGCTGCTGGGAAACAACGGGACCAGCGTGGGTAATTACATTAACCAGCATCCCATGGGGTTGAATGCCGCGGTCAACTGCGGGGGCGATGGTAACTGGGATTGCACCCAGATCAACGGCGTGGTCAGCATGAAGGGGGCCAGTTCTGGCCGGTTTGTGAACAACTATGGATTTTTTGTGAAACTGGGCGCCTATAACAACACCGCGGTTGTGGTGTGTACAACCTGTCACGACCCGCACGTAATGAATGTGGTGACAATCAGCCGTAACTCGAATTCAGGCCTGCCGCCCGGCACGTATACCACGATGTTCTTTTTGCGGGCTCCGTACAATCCGAACGACACAAATCCCATGTCGAACCAGACGGCACAGTTCTGCCGCCAATGTCATGCAGACAAGTCGAATGAGATGAATGGAAGCACTGCCGGGACCATCCTGTAAGCGGGACGTAAGGCGAGGCTGAGCCAGGTTCACCTTCTTGCGAGGGGAGCCTGGCGCGCGCCGACAGCGGCCACTGTGCCATCGGGGTTGTGAGCGGCCTGGTGGCAGACCAAGACACAGGTATTTGCGCCACGATTGTAGGAGATGGGTAAGCCGGCATTGGGAGCCACGACGTTGAGGTCAAAGTTAACCAGGCGCTCGCCGGTAATGGTTGCGCTGGTAGCCCCCATGCCATGCGCCGTGTGGCAGACAGAGCAGGAAAAGCCGGCATTGATATGCGTGCTGTGCTGGTTCCAGCTTGTGTTTTTGAGAATCTGGCTGGCGATGTCGTGACACTTACCGCACAGTGCGTAAGGTCCGTTAACGCTGGTATCGGGGTTCGGAAAGAGATCGGAGACAAGCTGACCGGGCGCGGTTGCCTGGCTGAACTCGTAGCGGCGCTCAAGGATGTGGGTCCAGCGCGATCCGTGCGGGCCATTGGCGCCGGTTCCGCCGAACTCGCGATTGTCGTCGCTGTTATGGCAGTCGGTGCAAAGAATCTGCATGCCCATTGCGCGTCCCTGCGTGATGCCATCGAGGTTCAACATGTTCGGCAGCAGGCTCGGCTGTGACAACGCGCTGCTGCGCGTGTGCATCACGGGATGGCTGGAGGTAGCGGAGACCCCGAATTGCGGGATCAGGTTGAGAGGGTCGCCCGCGGAGACCGCGCGAACCGGGAAATACCCGTAGATGGGCAAAATTTGCTTGCCGGTGCTGGCGCCATGACAGCGCAGGCAGTTTTCGTACTGATTGATGGCAGGCGTCAGTACGCTGGTGCCGTCGCTTGCACTGATGCCGGCGATGTTCTTCTGCGAAATTCGAAGCAGGGGTGGCACCGGAAAGACGCCAACCGGTTCAGCTCCATGCGCGTTGTGGCAATCGGCGCAGGTGGCGTGACGGTCGTTGTTCAGCAGGACTGCTTCAGAGGCGTCGTGGGGATTTGACGAAGTCGGGAAAGGGTGGCCGACTTTGGGCGCCGCGTACTCGGCAAAGACATCCTCGTAAGGAGGCATGGGCGAGATGTTGGTGCCGCCGTTGTGGCAGGAGATGCAATCCTGCTCATTGGAGCCGCGCAGGAGACGGGCAGCACCGCCCGCGTTGTGGGGTGCATGACAAGCGATGCAGGCATCGCCGCCAACGGTCGGGTAACTGCCGAGCATCGCCTGAGGCGCGATCTTACTGGAAGAAAGAGCGTGGGCGCTGGAGGACCAGTCGGCGAGTTGATTCACCTGGCCGCCCAACGTCCGGGTCGGATCGTGACAGGCGAGACAAAGCTGGCCTTGCGAGCTGTCTTTTACAAGGAAATTCTGTGAAGCGATGTCCTTGGCCTGCACGTGGGGATTGTGGCAGGTCGTGCATTCGATGTTGCCGTTGACGAGCTTGACGGCCCCCGTGGAGTCCGCAGTCTGGCCGTTGGCAGCGAGTGCGGCAACCAGGTTGACGGAGTCCTTGATCGGCAGCGCGAGGCTGAAGGGATGGGACGTCTGCAGAGCGGCGCCGAACACATCCGTGGAATTCATCGACCCCTGCGTCATGACCTGGCCATATGCCACCGTGGAGCCGACGGCCACGGTGCCGTCGTGACAACTGAGGCACATGTTGCTGGCCGAACCGAGAATCGGCTGCGCGCCAATATTCTTTTCAGAGTTGCTTGTGTAGGTAGTGTAAGTCTGAGTCGTCAGCTTCTGGTTCCAGAGTCCGATGTTGAGGCCGGAGTGGGGAGCATGGCAGTAGGCGCAGGCATCTGGCCGGGCCCCGGTGATGGGAGATTTGCTGCCAGGGCCCAGGTCGTGGACACCTAGCGCATCTCCGGCGATCTGGGCGTTTAGCCCAGCTGCGGCAGAGAGTAAAGCGATTCCAACGAGGAGGAAACCGGCCTTCATTTAATTCCCTCCCTGGGCCGGAGGTTTGAGGCCGCTGTATTGGAAGACCTGAACGCGGCGGTTGAACGAGTCAACCACAAACACCTGATCGTTATGGTCAATGAAAAGGCCTGCCGGCAACTGGAACTGTCCCGCATGAGTTCCTTTTGCGCCAAAGTAATAGAGCAACTGGCCCTGGCGGTTGAAGACCTGGACGACGCCCCACAGGCCATCGACAACATACAGATCGCCCTCGGAGTCGACGCTGACAGCTTTGGGCCGGAACATGGCGCCGTTAGAGTCACCGAGTTTGCCAATGGCGAACTGGAAGTTGCCAGAGCGATCGAAGGACTGCACGCGGAAGTTCATGGCGTCAACGACGAGGAGGTTCGGCCCATCGAGACGCAGCTCGGTGGGATCGTGGAACTCGCCCTGGGCATCACCTTCTTTTCCGAATGAGCCGAGAATCGCGCCCTGCATATCGAGGATGAAGACCTTGTCACGCAGCGTATCGGTGACATAGATGCGTTGCGCCGCAGAGTCGACAGCGATGCCGGTAGGGCGCTTGAAGTATCCTTCACCGCCCTTCAGGCTGCCGATGGTCCGAATAAACTTGCCGCTCGGCTCGAAGACGAAGATGAGGCCCGCATCGGAGTCTGTGACGTAGATATTGTCTTGCGCATCGACGGCAACGCACTGCGGGGTCCGCATTGCGTTCCTGGTTTTCTCGTTGCGTTCGATGAACTTGTACTTGCGCTCGGCAAAATCGAAGACATGCACGCCTTCGGCGCCCGGATCCGTCACGATGATTCGCCCGCGGGAGTCGGTGACAATGCTGTATGGGCGGACCATGAAGCGGTAGTCTGGCGCTCCGGCGATGACGTCGACCACCTTATTCCAGAAGCTTCGATTTGGCTTCACCTCGGACTCCGAGGTAAAACTCCGTTGCCATGTAAGAGAGCGGCCGCCATCCAGCGACATCTGCCAGAGCTCACGAGGCGCGCTTGCCTGGTTTTTCCGTGACGCCCATCCCTGAGGAAGCAGCATCGCGACGCACGCCAGGAAGGTGGCCGCGCCGAGGAAACGCCGATGTTTGCCGCTCAGAAGAAGTTGAACCAACGTGAGACTCCGACGTAGTAGGTTGAAAGAACTTCAGGCTTTGTCCCGGTAATTGTGAACCCTTGCTCGAGCCGGGAGTATCCGCTTGTGAAATACAGTTTGCGGTACTGATATTGAATGAGCGTGTTGAATTCGTTGTTCTGATTCGACGAGGTAATCGTGTCGGACGTTGTGTTTGTTCTCGACTTAGCGTACGCCGCGGCCAGGATCAGCTTCTTAACTGGGGTGCTGGATAATCCAAAAGAATAACTCTCTCCGCCGAAAAGGCTCAGCAGATCGTTCGGCACGGTGGGAGATGGAACGGGCACTGGAATCAAACCTGAACCGGTGGCCAAAGCCTGGCCGCTGGAGCGGGAATAGCTGCCTGTACCGGTAATCCACGCGCCATACCCTATGCTGGCGTTATACGTCTCGCTGCTGTTGGCCGTTCCGGCCTGCTCAGTCAGCGCGGTGCGTCCTCCTCCTGCACCCAGGCTCATATTGAACTGGCCCCAGCGGCGCCTGGCACTGGCCGAGTAGTTGTAAAACGAGTTCATATATGTGACCAGGAGCGTTTGCGCGTTCTGCGAGTAGCCGAAGGATTCGGTGAGATGCCAGCCGAGAATTTCGTCGGAGTAGTTCGCCGTCGCTGAAAATCCCAGGGTGTCTGCCCCGGTATTGTCAGACGAGTTCGCCGTCACGCCGCCCGAAACATTGAAGGTTCCGTTGAGGAGCCCATGCGAGTAGGTGGCATTTCCGCCGTAGGAATTGACGCCGTAGTCCTCGCCGAGAAAATGCTGTGTGCGCCGCTCGGCAAACGCCGATGTCTGCATGCTGGTGTCGATGGTGTAGCTGGCAACTCCCATCACGTCCAGGGAGTCAGAAGACTCATTCGAGTTGAGCAGCGGAATCGTGCTGCCGGCGTTGAGAACCGACTCGATGAGTTGGCCCGCCAGATTGTCAGAATAGTTGGCGCTCGCCGAAAGGGAGAGTTTGTTGATGGGATGCACCGCCGCAAGCATGTTGACGGTGTCGATGGTTCCGTTGGACCTGTAGCCCAGATAACTGCTGCTCCAGGTCGAGCGGTTGAACCCTGTCGAGAAGGAGCCGTGCAGCGGCAGAAGATGGGAGACGTTGAAGCCGGTTGCATTGTTGCTCGAATGGATATCAGTGGAGAGAGCGCCGGCCACAACCTCGGGAACGACCGAGTGGGCGCCACCGTTGGTGTAATAGGCACCCATGTTGAAGCCCTGGATTTGGTAACCGGAGTGCAGCGTCACGGAGTGGAAGTTATTGTTGCCCTCGTCACTCGTTCCATAGACCGTGTAGCGGCTGCTCCCCAATTGATAGCCAACCGAAAAGCTGGGAACATCGGGGAGGTTTTCATTCCAGTTGATGCCCAGCGTGTCGCTGTTGCCGTGGGTGACATAGTTTGCGAGACCGGGGACCGCGTAGTTCCCTTCGCTGTCGTAGGCTTTGGAGTAACTGATCGATCCGGGAAATTTGCTGCCGTTGAAGATGTTGGTGGAAATGTTGAAACCACTGGCATCGGAAATGGACTGGAAGTTGGAGTTGGCCCGCGACTGGTTCAAATAGAAAGAAGCGTTGTAGGAGAGGAAATTCGGATCGTGGAACGACCCGGTCAGGTTGGCGGCGCCGCCAATTGTCCAGCCATGCGTCGAATCGGCCATATTGCCGTAGCTGGCGGTGTACCCGGAAGAGATGGTCCCGTTAGCCTTGTTGGTGGTCTCTCCAAACTGCAATTGGGCAGGAACAGGCAACACAAACAAGAGGAAGCTTGCCTGAACAACAAACGCGACTTGCAACTTGCCCAACATTTCCTGCGACCCTTCAGTTCTGGGAATTGAGCCCCCGGGTTCTGCGTCTAATCTTTCCGGCCTTCCTGCAGCCGCCGTTCTACAGGCGGCGCACCTGCTTCACATCACTTCAATCTTTGCTGCCTTCTGCAACCGCTGATCGAGCGCGCTGCGCAACTCATTCTGCTTTCGCTGATGAAGCTCTTTCTCCAGTTCGGCGCTTACCTCCTGAAACTTTGATTTGCCCGCGGGCGTATGCACCTGGAGATGGACGATCGTGTAAGCCTCTTCAAGCTGAATGAGGCCACTGGTTTCTCCGGGTTTCATGCCTTTCAGTGCGGTGACGACCTGAGGAGCAAGCTGATCGATGGGCACGGGCTTGTGCTGGCCCATCATGACGCGGTAGTCGTCGTCTGAGATCTTCTCAGCCAGGAGGCCGAACTGCTCAGACGTCTTCGCTGTTCCGGCCTGGCGCATTGCGCCCTCGGCACGAGTGCGACCTTCTTTCAACTGCGCGGGAGTTGCATTTGGCGGCGGCAGAATTGAGATGGTCTGAAACGTATAGGTCTCAGGATGCATGAAGCGCGCCGGGTTCCGGTCGTAGTACGCGCGGGCTTCAGACGGCGTGACGATGCTCTTGTTCTCAACCTCAGTCTTGAGGAGCGCCTCGATCAGCAACGAGCGGCGGATCTTCTCATTCAGCAGCGCCTGCGCGCCATGGAACTCGCTTCGCACGAAGGCGTTGTACTCTTCGGGATTGGGAAACTGCTTGCGGAAATCGTTCTCAGCGCGCTGCAGCCGAGCAGCGGGCACAGTCATGCGCCTGCGAAGAGCTTCTTGATAAACCAGTTCCTCAAAGACCATCATCTTCATCGCGCCGTCCCGAATCTGAGGAGCCAGGTCCCTGGGAATGCCACCGTGCTGGCGGGCATAAGGGAAAATTGCGTATTCTTCGCGCAGCAGATCTGATTCAGTGAGCACCGAGCCGTTGATGCGAACCACAGGCTTACTGAGCGGAGAAGTTGCAGAGACAGCCGGAGTATTAGCGGATGACTGTCTGAATACAGTAGGCGCGTGTGAAGCAATCTGTGCGCCGGCTGTCGCGAAGACAAGCAGCATCGCTGCAAGAACGGGTGGTTGATGGTTCATCGTTGACCTCCCACTACGGAAAAGGAAGGGAGGGGGATGCTCACCCCTCCCCGAGTGCAACAGAGATTAGAAGGTTGTGACGGCGGTGCTGCCATTCATTTCGTTTGCCTCGCCACCATGGCACTGACGGCAGAACTGAGCGGTCTGGTTGCTGCCGACGGTTGCGCTGGCCGGGTTATACGGCGCACGGATGAAGAACATCGTTGCGTAAGTGCCGCTGGGCAGACCGGATTTTGCGCCGGTTGTGACCTTGACGACATTCATCAAGTGCTGGTTGTGGCAGGTGGTGCAAAGGACGACAGGAGTGCTGTTGTATATGCCTGGGCTGACAAAGAATCCGTAGTTCGTCACGAATTTCGAAGAGTTCGTGCCATTCATCTGGACAGCGCCCGTGGCGCTGATGGTGCAATCCCAGTCATACGTTCCGCCGCAGGTCATGACGGCGTTGAGGCCGACCGGGTGGTCGTTCAGGTAGTTTCCGGTCGTGCTTCCATCCTGACCGAGCAAGGTCGGAATGTTGTTCAGAGTCCCGTAGGTGCTGGGCAGGGACTCATAGACCTTGTTTTTCATCATGGCGCCCTGTGCATAGTTGCCGTCGTGGCAGCTGAGGCACATGAGTACGCCCGCAACGTCGGGAGTTCCGGCCGACAGGCTGGTGGGCAGAACCTCGACAGCGTTGCCATGCTCGCTCTGTCCGGTGGTGATGGATTTGCCGTACAGGCTGGTGACATCCTCGCCCCAGAGAGCGATGTTGCCGGCAGTCGGATCAGCAGTCTTTGCATTTCCGTTGCCGTAGACGCCGCTGTGTGGCGCGTGACAGGCCGCACAGCCGCGGCCGTAGTTGAGGTGGGCGCCGAGAACGTCGGTCGTCGGCGTCGTAATCTGGGCAGCCGCGAATCCGGCGGATGCCGTGAAAATCAGAGCGATCAATAAATTGCGTTTCATTCAGTAAAGCCTCCTCGTGCACGGTCCTAATTTGCCTGCCTGAATCGTGACGATGACCTGGCTGTGCGTTCTGGCCCGGTCGTGGTGCTGGACCCGTGCACGACTCATGCGGTTGCCGCGAGACCTTCACGATTTCGGCTTGTTTCGAATCTCACCTTGAGCTAAAGAGACATCGAAGCCTGCCGATAAATCGAACTGTGGCCGTGACCGGAATGCGACACCAAGTGGTGGGCGTTCTGGCACTGTCACGTATGGTGAATGCCCCGCACCAACGTTGCTATCTCAACACTGGTTTCGTGTGTCTTGATGTGACCTCTGTCACGGCCCTCACCTGAGACTGAAAAGCCCCCGCTGTCATGCGTGTGATCGCCGTCACTCGGCCACGTGACGCACCATGCTTCACTGAAGCTTCGGCATTACTCGCCTGACGGAACAGCAGGCCTGAACGGCCGGCGTTGCGCGAGAAGCGATGCCAGCGATCGGCAGAGCAGCCGATGCGCGTGTGGGAGCCTGTGGGATGGACAAGAAGCCAGACATCGCAGCGGTAGAAGGTTCAACCGTTCCCGCGCTGCGCGTCTACGCGATGGCAGGCATTTGTCTGGTTGTGGGACTGGCCATCGGATATGTGTTTCGCGGGTCTCTGGATCACTCGACAGCCGGACAGATTGCCGCTCACGAGGTGGCGGCGAGGCCTGGCATGGCGGCGGGGCATGTGCCGACCCTCGAAGAGATGAAGCATATGGCCGACACGCAAGCGGCCCCACTTCTCGACAAACTCAAGGGCGACCCAAACAACGGGGCTCTGCTTCTGCAGGTCGGCAGCATCTATCATGCCGCTCACCAGTACCCGGAGGCTGGGGCGTATTTCGGCCGGGCTGTCCAGACGGATCCGAAGAATGTTGTGTACCGCACCAAGCTTGCGCTGAGTCTCTACCGGGGCGGAGATCCGGACGGGGCGATAGCACAATTGAACCAGGCCTTAAGCAATGACCCGAATGACGCCAACGCCCTCTTCGATCTCGGCATGATCCGGATGGAGGGGAAGCATGACAGCAGAGGAGCGCTGGCTGCGTGGCAGAAGCTGCTCAAGACGAACCCTGGCCTGAGTCCAGATCGGAAGGCGACTGTGCAGAAGCTGATCGCAAATGTGATGACCAGCGCCGGCGAGCGACGTGCCACCAGGAGCAACAACCCATGATCGACACTTTGCGTCCAAGGGAACTTCGTTGGACCCGTGAGCGCGCGGCACTGGTGGCAATACTTTGCCTTGCGGCGGGGATCGCCGGAGGCTGGCTGCTGCGCGGTCTGCGGTCGTCGCCTGTGACCGCCGCGGAGCCACATGCGAGCACCTTTGCTGCATCGCAGGCGAGCCCTGCCACGACACAGGCATCCGATGCCGGGCGGCTAAAGGAGGCGGTCGACGCACAGGCAGCGCCGCTGATGCAGCAGCTTAAATCGGATCCACAGAATGTGGATCTGTTGATTGGTTTAGGCAACCTGTACTACGACGCGAAGCAGTACTCGGCCGCAGTTGATTACTATGGACGCGCCCTGCAGATCTCCCCAGGAAATGCTGCGGTGCGTACGGATTGCGGCACAGCGTACTGGTATATGGGCAACGCCGACAGGGCGCTTAGCGAATTCGATAAGGCGCTTCATGCGGTTCCAGATAACCCGAACACGCTTTTCAACCGTGGGCTGGTCCGGTGGCAGGGCAAACACGACAGCGCAGGCGCGCTCGCCGATTGGAAGCAGCTGTTGACGAAAGACCCGAACTACCAGGAAAAGGACAAGATCCGCCAGATGATGCAGGAGATTGCAGAGCAAACATCGAAGCGATAGAGGGTATTTCTGGTAGGCGAGGCGGGAATCGAACCCACAACCCCCGGCTTAGAAGGCCGGTGCTCTATCCAG
>Ga0335073_10013801_pt1 | contig 11329 bp, 11 predicted proteins | sample Lox_Sample_22_FD_207093 | JGI IMG/M metagenome (GOLD analysis project Ga0335073, IMG submission 207093) | Soil microbial communities from Loxahatchee National Wildlife Refuge, Florida, United States - Lox_Sample_2.2 | ecosystem: Environmental > Terrestrial > Soil > Wetlands | place: USA... | reverse complement strand
ATCCTCCAGCGAGCGGCGCTCCGGGCCGATCTCGGAAACCCGCAGCCCGGCGGTGACCAGGCGGGCGTTGACCGCCGCCGGGTCCGCCTCCGCGACCACCAGCCGGTCGCGGTCGCGCTGCTCCACGAGGCCATCCAGCAGGGCCGCCGCCCGGTCGGCGTCCGGAGTGTGCACGACCACCCGGCCCGTCGGCGCCCGCAACTCGTCGAGGTCCTGCTGCAAGACGAGCCTGCCGCGGTCGACGATGCCGACCCTGGTGCACAGCAGCTCGACCTCGCCGAGCTGATGGCTGGACAGGAAGACCGTGGTGCCCGCCCGGTTGAGCTCGGTGAGCAGGTCGCGGATCTCGCGGATGCCCTGCGGGTCGAGGCCGTTGGTCGGCTCGTCCAGCACGAGCAGGCGCGGCGCGCGCATCAGCGCGGCGGCGAGCCCGAGCCGCTGCCGCATCCCGAGGGAGTACTTCTTGACCGGGCGGCTGTCGACCCCGGCCAGGCCGACCTGCTCCAGCGCCTCGGCGATCCGCTTGCGGCGGGTGCGGCGGCCCAGCGGCCCCCGGGCCTGGCCGGAGGCGTCGATGAGCGCGAGGTTGGCCCGGCCGGACAGGTGCCCGTAGCAGGACGGCCCCTCGACCAGCGCGCCGATCTGCGGCAGCACCTCGGCGACCCGCGACGGCACCGGCTTGCCCATGACCTCGATGTCGCCGCTGGTCGCGTAGACCAGGCCGAGCAGCATCCGGACGACCGTGGTCTTGCCCGACCCGTTCGGGCCGAGGAACCCGTACCGGTCTCCCTCGCGCACGTCCAGGTCGACGTGGTCGACGGCCAGCACCCGGCCGTAGCGCTTGGTCAGCCCCCGCGTGACGATCATGGCTGTTCCTGCGCGATGGTCAGCAGGTCGGACGCCGCGCGGACCAGCAGGGACGCGGTGACCGTCCCGGTGAGCAGGTACACCGGCCCGCCGGACTGGGCCTGCGCCAGCAGCACGGTGAGCAGCGGCGTCTCGATCAGGGCGGCGGTCCCGCCGGGCAGGTTGACCCCGCCCGCGCCCGCGCTGATCGCCGCGTTCAGCGCGCGCTGGCCCTCGCCGTAGGGCAGCGGCAGCACGGCGAACCGGGAGAAGCCGGTCCCGTAGGCGGCCACGTCCGCGAGGCCGCGGGGGGCTGCGACGCGGTCCATGCCCGCGATCCGGCCCGGCAGCAGCGGGCCGAACCCGTTGAGGATCCCGCTGATGTCGGGCAGCACGGTGGTGGTGAAGCCGGTGCCCAGGGCCGGGCTCGGCGTCACCGTGGCCAGCGACGGGCGGCTCTGGCTCAGGTCAAGGAACCGGGCGACCAGGATGGGCTGGATCGATGCCCGGCCGATGATCGCCACCTCGACCGGCAGGCCGCTGGCCGGGTCGGCCCAGATGTCGATCGCGCCGACCGTGGTCTGCGGATCGGCAGGCACCAGCCGCAGTCCGGCCGCGGCCACCCCGGCCACTCGCTGCGACGGCAGCCGGGACAGGTGATCGGCGGGCGAGGCGTAGCCCAGCAGCCTGCGGGCCAGCTCGGGCGGCAGCAGGTCGGCGGCCCGGGGCAGCCGGACCGGCTCCGTCCCGAGGACCTGGGTGTACAGGTTGCTGCTGTAGTCCCACAGGAAGGTCCCGCGGCTGGTCTGGTAGGTGTCGGTCTCGCCGGCTGAGGTGACCACGTCGGCGCGCCACTGGCCGGGCGAGCGGTACCACGCCTCCTGGTCGGTGATCCCGTCGAGCAGCGTGCTCACGTCGCCGAGGTCGGGCAGGTCCGGCAGGCCGAGGTCGACCGAGCTCTCCGCATAGCCCTGGTACGGCACTCCGGCCGAGGCCAGGATGCGCGCCCGGAGCGCGGCGGCGGTCAGCGACGAGGCCGGCACCGGCAGCGCGGCGATGATGGCCGGCAGCCCGCAGAGCAGGGCGACACCGCACGCCACGACGAGCCAACGGCGCCACGCCTGGTGCCGGACGACGCTCACAGGCGGTGGCGGCCTCGGGTTGTCACCACGCCCCCACACTACGACGGGGAAACCGGCTGGGACACGCCCGCCCGCCTGACCTGTCTATTCCATGATCTTGACCTGAAACTAGTGAAATATGCAGGTTTAAGTCCAGAATCATGACAAAGACAGGTGCCTTGCCCCGGGTGAGGGCGGCGGCGGAGACTTGGGTTGGCTGGCCAGCGGGCGGCCGGCCAGGCTCGTGCCCGGCGAGGTACCAGCCAGCGGAGAACATGGGAGGCTCACGTGCGGATCGGCAACCTTGACGGCCGTCTGGTCATCTTGACCGGTGACAGCGCCATCGACGTGGAAGAGGTCAGCGCCGGCCGGTTCGGCCCCGACCCGCAGGCGGTGTATGAGCGCTGGGCCGACTTCACGGCATGGGCGCCGGGGATCCACGGCGCCGAGGCCGTGCTCTACGACCGGGAACTGCTCGGCGCGCCCGCGCCGGCGCCGCGGCAGTCGTTCGGCATCGGCCTGAACTACCGGGATCACGCCGACGAGTCGGGCTTCGGCGTGCCCGAGCAGCCGAGCGTGTTCACCAAGTTCCCCAGCTGCATCACCGGCCCATACGGCGACGTGACGCTGCCCCCGGGCGGCCACACCGACTGGGAGGTCGAGCTGGTCGCGGTGATCGGCGCCGAGGCGTGGCACGCGGGCGAGGCGGAGGGCTGGGACCACGTGGCCGGGCTGTGCGTCGGGCAGGACATCTCCGAGCGGATCACCCAGCTGGCCGGCGCGGCACCGCAGTTCAGCCTGGGCAAGTCGTTTCCCGGGTTCGGGCCGATCGGGCCGTGGCTGGTCACGCCCGACGAGTTCGCCGACCCGGACGACCTGGAACTCGGCTGCGCGATCAACGGCGAGGAAGTGCAGAAGTCCCGCACCAGCCACCTGATCATCTCGGTGCCCCAGCTCATCGCCAAGCTGTCCGCGGTCGTCCGGCTGCTGCCCGGCGACGTCATCTTCACCGGCACCCCGGCCGGCGTCGGCCTGGGCCGTGACCCGCAGCGCTGGCTCGCCCCGGGCGACGAGCTGGTCAGCTACGTCGAGGGCCTCGGCGACCTGCGGCAGCGCTTCGTCGCCGCGCCCGACGCCTAGGCCCGCTCGCGCGCTGATCGTCACCATTGACGGGATAGGTCCGGACTTCTTACGATGCCGAGTGCCGCGATGCCCGAAAGGAACCGCATGTCCGTCTTTGACGCGCCATGACCACGCCGCCCGGCCCGCCCGCCGCCGTCGACGTGCACGCCCACCTGGTCCCCCGCGGCCTGCTCGGCCTGGTGCAGGCGGGCGAGTTCCCGGGCCTGGCCGTCGCCGACGACGGCGACCAGCCCGTCCTGACCGCCGGCGCCGACCGGGTCGGCCCGGCCGGCGCGGGCATCACCGACGTCGCCGGCCGGCTCCGCTGGATGGACGAGCGCGAGATCACCGAGCAGTGGGTATCGCCGTGGATCGACCTGTTCACCTGGCACCGGTTCGCGCCGGACGAGGGCAGGCGCTGGGCGGCTGCGGTCAACGAGACGCTGGCCGACTCGGTCAAGGGCGGCGACGGAAGGCTGCGGCTGGTCCCGGCCGCGGACCTGTCGGCGGGCGCGGCCGCGGCGGCCAATGACGCGACCGCCCTGGCGGAGCGGTTCGCGTCGCCGGCCGTGATGCTGAGCACCCATCCTGCCGGGGTGAGTTCCGCGGCCGACGAGTCGCTGGAGCCGTTGTGGACCCGGCTCGCCGACGCCGGACTGCCGGTGCTGCTGCACCCGCCGGTGAACGGGCCGTCGCGGGCGTTCATGCCGCCGATCTTGCAGAACGTGGCCGGGCGGCCCATCGACACCAGCAGCACGGTCCTGCAGCTGATGGCGAGCGGACTCTTCGACCGGCTCCCAGGCCTCCGCGTCATCGTGGTGCACGGCGGCGGGTTCCTGCCGTACCAGGCGCACCGGCTGGACGGGCTGGTCCGGGCGGGCCTGCTCACCCGGACCCGGATGGCCGAGGCACCATCGGTCGTGCTGCGCCGGCTGTTCTACGACACGGTCACGCTCGACCCGCTGAGCGTCGAGTTCCTGGTCCGGCGGGTCGGCGCCAGCCAGGTGCTGCTCGGCAGCGACACGCCGTTCCCCATCACCGACCCCGACCCGGTCGCGACGATCCGCTCGGCGGACCTGAGCACCGCCGAACGGCGCGGGATCTGCTGCGACAACGCCAGGGCGCTCGCGCGGCGGTCCTAGATCAGGACCCAGACCACCTTGCCGAGGCCCCGGCGGTACGCCCCCCAGTCCTTGCTCAGGGCCTCGACCAGGAGCAGGCCCGGGCCGCAATCAGCATCCGGGCTCGCTTTCTGGCACACGACGGGCACGTATGCAGCCCGGGGATCGCGGAGCCGCTGACGGCCCGTTATGGCTGGTCATCGTCGAGGGAGTAGCCGAGGTACCGTTCCGCGGAACGCCGGACGGCCGCCGCGCCGTCGGCGGTGACTACCCGCCGCCACCAGGCGCCGTAGACGCGCTCGAAGCGCAGCGGCGCGATCAGGGACAGCGCGCGGCGGATCGTGCGCGGCCGCTCGGGGATGAGGTTGGGGTAGCTGTGCATGAAGCTGACCCAGCGGCGGTCGGCCACCACCGTGAAGATGTCGCCGGAGAACAGCGCGCCCTGGCCGTCCGGCCCGGCCGCCCAGTGCAGCACCTGGCCGCCGTCAAAGTGCACCCCGGCGTTGACCAGCGTCAGGCCGTCGCCGATCTCGCGGGTGTCGCCGTCCCAGAAGACCACCGAGTCGTCCGGGCGGACCACCCACTCGCGGTCCTTGTCGTGGATGTACACGGGCGCGTCGAAGGCGTGCGCCCACTCGATCATGGAGCCGTAGAAGTGCGGGTGGCTGATGGCTATGGCGCTGACGCCACCCAGCTCGGTCACGGCGGCGGCGAGGTCATCGTCGAGATAGCTGATCATGTCCCACAGGACGTTCCCGGAGGGGGACTGGACCAGGAGCGCGCGCTGGCCGATCGCGGTCGGCGGCTCCGCGCCGACCCCCAGGACACCCGGGCCCTCCGGTCTGGTCACGCCCCGGTGGCCCGCGTCGCGTAGCCCGGCGAGCGTCGTCCACCGCTGCCCGTCCCAGCCGACGTACTGGCGCTCGTCCAGGCAGATCGGGCAGTCCTCGCGCGGGGCGGGGTACTGGACGCCGCAGGTGACGCAGATGGGCAGGTCCGTTTGCATGCCCTCAGGTATACCCGCAGGTCGTGACGGTGGACCGGGAGAAGCCAGGCGCCCGAGTAACGCACGGCGCGCCGGGATCGCTCTAGGGGTGTTATCACCGCCTCGGGCCTCGGGCCGGGGCCCAACCGTTCAAGGAGAACCATGCGCGCATCCCTGTTGACGCGGGCCGGATCTGTTGTCGCCGCCGCCGTGATCGCCACCACCGGGGCGATGGCCGTGGCCGGTGCCGCCGATGCCTCGGTGCATTACCGCCACCGGATTCCCACGCACGTGTCGGCCTCGAAGGACCCGGTCGCGGGCTCGACCGACACGATGCTCAACGGCCGGCTCACGACCGGGTTCCGGCACCTGCGCAACATCCCGCTCGGGGGCAGGGTCGTCTTCCTGGAGGCCATCAGGTTCAAGCACGGCAGGATCTTCCTGGTCAAGGTGGCCCGCGAGGTCACCAGCACCACGAAGGGCACGGTGGGCGACGTCTCGATGTCGGTCGACCCGGCCAAGACCACGCATTACGTGTGGGTCTTCGAGGGCACGCATCGCCTGCACTCCAGCCACAGCCGCATCCTGACCGTCAAGGGCTGACGCGGCGTGAGTGCCGCATCGGCGGGCCGGCTGACCTGGTGCTGGGAAATGGCTAACCAGATGCTGGGAATAAGCCTGTGCGGGCGCGCACGGCCCGCCGGTGTGGGACTCTTTCTGCCGCGATGGCAACACGGGCTGATGACTTGGGCGGGATGCTGGCGCGTACCCAGTCGGGCGACGAGGCCGCGTTTCTCGGGCTGTGGCGGAGCTTGCAGCCACCTCTCCTGCGCTACCTCCGCGTCCTCGGCTGTGATGATCCCGACGACGTCGCGAGCGAGACGTGGCTGCAGGTGGTCCGCGACCTGCACCGGTTCGACGGCGATGACGAGGACTTCCGGCGCTGGGTGTTCACCGTCGGACGGCACCGGGCGATCGACGCCGCGCGGGCCCGGTTGCGGCGCCGGGTCAGCCCAGTGGCCGATGGCTTGGACAGCCTGGCCGACGGGCAGACGGTCGAGGATCAGGTGCTGGACGGGATGTCGGTCAGGAAGGCGATAGCGATGCTCGCCGGCCTTTCCCAGGACCAGGCGGAAGCGGTGGCACTGCGCGTCATCGCGGGCCTGGACACGCCCGCCGTGGCCAGCATCCTCGGCAAGTCTCCCGGCGCGGTGCGGGTGGCCCTGCACCGCGGGCTCAGGGCCCTCGCCGCCGATCCGCGGGTCCAGGCGCTGGCCAGCGGCACCGCCGCCGATCCTGGCCTGGACGAGCCGACGCCCGGTCCGAGCCTGCTGGCCCTGGGGGGAGGTGGGACGGAGTGAACGCTGACTTCCCCGGCCACTTCCCGGACGACCGTCGTGCCGGCTTCCCGGACGAGCTTCCCGGTGACCTTCCGGACGACCGTCCTGGCGACGTCCCCGACGAGTTCCCTGACGCCGTCTCTGACCCCCTCCCCGGCGACCTGCTGGGCGACATCGCGTCCGACGAGCCAGGGCTCGACGTGCTGCTCAGCCTGCTGGCCGCCGAGCCGGCGCCAGACGAGCTGGCCGGAGAGAGCGCCGCACTGGCCATGTTCCGCAGCAGCCGGTTGCCGGCCGCTGCCGTGCCCGGGCCGCCTCCCCCCGAACCCAGCGCGCCCGGGCCGCGCGCGCCCGGGCCGCATGCGTCCAGACCGCATGCGCCCGGGCGCCGCGCATCCAGCCCTCGTGAACACAGCCGGCCTGCCTCCGGGTGGCGCAGCCGCCCGGCGCGGCGGCTCGCCGCCGCCGTCACCCTGGCCGCGGCCGCGGGGTTCGCCGTCGCGGCCTACGCCGAGGCGCTGCCCGCGCCGCTGCAGCACGTGGCCTACGGCGCGCTGGGATTTGCCGGAGTCCCGGATTCGCACCACGCCGGGCCGGCCACGACCAGCTCCAACCAGACCGGCCCTGGCCAGGCCCACGGCGGGTCGCACGCGCCCGGCGGGGCGCCAGCCTCTGCGCCGCCGCCCTCGCCGCAGCCGGGTTCCTCGGCTTCCGCGTCGGGCCCGCCGCCCGCAGCCGGGCCGGGGGCACTGTCGGTCATCGCGGCGAGCAGCCGCATCGTCGCGGGCGGGAGCGAGACGTTCACCGGCCAGCTGACCGCCCAGGGGCGCGCCGTGGCGGGCGTGCGGCTGAGCCTGCAGGAACGCGTGGCGGGCCAGCCCTCCTGGCGTCCAGTCGGCTCGGCAACGACCGGCGCCGGCGGCAGGGCCGTCGTGACGGTCGCGGACCTGACCCGGAACGCCGGGTTCCGGCTGGTCGGCCCGGGCCGGGAGCTGAGCCGGCCGGTGCTGGTGATCGTGGTTCTTCCGGTGTCGGCCAGCGCCGCCATCGGTCCGGCGAGGAAGTCCGACACGCTGACGGTCAGCAGTCCCCTGGCCTCGCCCGGCAACGCCGTGGTGCTGCAGATCTGGACCGGGCTGCGCTGGCGGAGCGTGCAGGTGAGCAGCCTGAACGCTGCCCGCGAGGTCACGTTCGTGGTTCGAGCTCCGGCCAGGAGCCGGGAGTACCGGATGGTGCTGCTGCCCACCGTTGCGCACGCGATGTCGGTCAGCAACACGGTCATCGCTCAGCCGCGATAGGACCCGCCATGCTGGCGGTGGCGGGCCGTGGCGGCCGTGCTGGACGGTGGCGGTGGCGGTGGCGGCGGTCGCGCTGGCCGTGGCGTCCGGCGGTCAGCGCGGCGCGACCAGCAGGGTCTGGACGGCGGTGCCGCAGCGGCCGCGCACGTCCGAGACGGAAGTCTCGGCCAGGCCGGTGCCCCGTCCCTCGATCGTGGTCACCGCGTCGAGCAGCAGCCATTCACCTGCAGGGTCGCGCGCCAGGATAAGCGTGAGGTCCACGTTGATGAACAGGAACTGCATCGGCCTGAGGGCCGCGCTCACGCCGCTCCCCGAGTCGGCCAGCAGCAGGGCGCGGCACATCGGGGACGGCTCCTCGCCCGGGATCAGCGGGATCCTCGGGCGGGCCCAGACGCTGGCCGGGCCCGGCGTGTCAAAGCCGCCCGCGACGAACCGCCAGTCGACAGCTTCCAGGTAGCCGGCCGTGTGCCCGCCAGGGAAGGCCGGAGGCGGCTGCTCGGCCGGGACGGGCGGGGGCAGCGGGCCCGGGGGGGTGGACGGGCCCTGGCCGGCGGGCACGGCAATCCGCCAGCCGCGGACCCGCAGGACCTCTTGCCCGTCGGCTTCCAGCACCGCCTCGAGCAGGGCCACCCTTCGCCCCGGCCGCACGGTCCGGGCCCGGACCGTGATCTTCCCGACCGGCACCGGCCGCAGGATGTCGACCGTCACCCGGGCGAGGCGCTGCCCCTCGTCCGGCTCGTGTAGCTCCAGCGCCCGCGCCGCGAGCGCAGACGGCGGGCCGCCGTGCTGGGAGTGCTCGCTCCACGGCCCCGCGGTCGCGGGGGTAGCCACGAAGCTGTCCGTTCCGGCCGGCTCAAAGAAGGTGCTGTGCACGGAGTGGACGCTACCGGAGGTTTAGGGTGCGGCGGACCGGCCAGTAACTTGCCCGGGATGACCGTCCAGCGCCGCCGTGCTGCCGCTGCTATCGTTTGCATAGTCCTAGTGACAGCCGGGCCGACGGCCGGGACCTGCTCCTGGAGTCGGTACGCTTCGAGCGGTGGCGCCGTCTGTCCGGCACCGCGGGGCGTTAGCTCAATGGTAGAGCAGCGGACTTTTAATCCGTGGGTTCTGGGTTCGAGCCCCAGGCGCCCCACCTGCCTGACCTGGCCTTATGCGATCCGGAGAGCGCAAAGAGGCTTCCCGGTATGGGCAGAGGTTGGCCAGGGTATGGGCGCACGACTTGGGTACACGCGCGCTACACCTGCCGTTGCTCGCGATGACTTGAGGCTGGATGGCTCAGGGCGCCCGGCCGTTGGCAGCTGTTCCTGGCTGATGGCCGACATGGGGCTGGTGACGCGGACGCGCGATTTGCCGGGCTGGGTGAGCAAGGTTAAGCCCGCTCTCCATCACGACGCGTGCCTGCTGCCGCAGGGAGTGCCATCCCGCACGGCGGCGCCGCTGGGTGCCCGGAATCAAGCAGCCTGCCGCGATGATGAGCGCGGCGGTGTCTTCGGCGGCGCGGCGGGCCACCTCGGGCAGCACCGAGGTGTAGGTGTCGGCGGTGAGCACGATGCTGGAATGCCCGAGCATGTCCTGGACTACCTTCAGGTCCGCGCCTGCAGCGAGGGCCAGGGTGGCAGCGCCGTGTCGCAGTCGTGCAGCCGGATCGGCGGCAGGCCCGCGGCGGCCGAGAGCTGGCGGAAATACCGGGACAGCCGGTCGGGGGCAAGCGGGTCACAGTTCAGGCTAGTGATCACGTACCCGCTGTCATGGTAGCGATCCCCCATCACGACCTGTTCTGCCTGCTGGCCAGCCCGGTGCGCGCGCAGGGCGATCACAGTGGTGGTGTCAAGGGCGATGATGCGCTCGCTGCGGGCGGTCTTGGGCGAGCAGAGGATGATATGCCCGCCGTGTTGCTGCAGCTGCCAGGAGATGACCGCGGTTGCTGCGTCGAGGTCGATGTCGCACCAGCGCAGGCCGCAAGCCTCGCCGCGGCGCAGCCCGCGCAGTGTGATCAGGTGGTAGGCGGCGTACAGCCGGTGACCGCGGATCGCGTTCAGGAAAGCCGCAGTCTGCGCTGGTGTCCACACCGCGACTGCAGGACGGATCCCGGTCTGCTGCCACTGCTCGATCCGGGCGCTGGTCCAGACCACGGCCCTCGGGCGGCGGGCTGGGGGCAACTCGGCGCGAGAGGCCGGGTTGACTGTGATGTGGCCCGCTCGATGGCCGCGTTCAGCGCTGCCCGCAGGGTGGCCTTGACCCGTGCCAGCGTGGCAGGGGTAATCGGCGTCCCGGCCGCGGCATGCTGGCGGGCGATTGCGGCGAACATCGCCTGCACGTGGGCCGCCGACAGGTCAGCCAGCAGGATGCGCCCGAGATAGGGAACCAGGTACAGCCGCACGTGCGCGGCGTAACCGCGCAGCGTGGAGGGCCTTGGCCCCTCCCGGGACGCCAGCCAAAGCTGCAACCACTGGCCTACCGTCACCGGCGCTCCGTGATCGCCGGCAACGGGCATCTGCAGCCGCGCCAGCGCCCGCTGGGTATCGGCACGGGCCTGGAACCCGCCGCGGCGGATCCGGCGCCGCCGCGCGTCCGGGCCTTGCGGTAGCTCTAGGGACAGGTACCAGCTCCCATGCCCCTCATTGCCGCGCTGGGGGCACCGGGCTCCCAGCCGCCGTCCGGTCACCTGCTCCCGGCATCCGCACCACGCATATACGCTCCCCGATGAGCTCATCTCTATCCTCCTGGTTTGTTCCAATGCGATCGCCGACTGCCCGCGCCACAGAACGTCGCGGCACCCTGTTCTTACGGTCAGGGTGGCGGATGCGCGTGCGCCACGTGTATCCACCGCACACGCAGAGCTGGCATGGGCAGCGGTACAAGACGGTGCCAGTGAGAGCGGCTTTCAGTACGGCTCGAAGGCCCCGGGGATATGCATGGTGTCCTGGACGCGCGTATGCGCGCGCTCGGTGATATCGGAGTCTTCGAGGGCGGCCTCCGACAGCTCCCTTACCGTCACCAAGCTCGCGGGAACCGCACCGGAGCGGCAATTGAGGACGTTCATCCGCGGTGCGGCCGGGAATTATGCGCTCTCGCGCGCGTTACCATGAGTGGTAGCCGAGAACTGAGCCGGTCGTCTTGCGGCGGTTTTGCCCGTACCGTAGGCACGAGCCTGCCTACCGGCGGTTCAGGGTTCGTGCAAAGGCCTGCCGAAGCCCGTCTGCGTCGATCGTCGGAGATCCGCAGTTGGCTCGGCGTCCAAGGCACCAGGCCCTCTGCCCGGGACGTCTCGTCCCGGGCCGTGGGACTGTGCGGCATGCTGCCGTGGCCATTGTGTCCCGGCATTCTGAGGAGAAGTTTGTGGTTCTATCAGGCCAGCGCCAGGCGGGCGCTCGCCGTAGCGCCGCGCGGAAGCAGCGGGGCGTTCACCGCCGCGGTGATGTCGTCCCGGCGCTCGCCCGGACCGTCCGTGAGGTCGAGGCGGCTGCCCGGCGGGGCCGTGTGACGCCTGCCGTGC
>Ga0335073_10013800_pt1 | contig 11329 bp, 9 predicted proteins | sample Lox_Sample_22_FD_207093 | JGI IMG/M metagenome (GOLD analysis project Ga0335073, IMG submission 207093) | Soil microbial communities from Loxahatchee National Wildlife Refuge, Florida, United States - Lox_Sample_2.2 | ecosystem: Environmental > Terrestrial > Soil > Wetlands | place: USA: Florida... | reverse complement strand
CCCACGGCTTCCATTCCGTCCAGCCGCTGCTCTTCGTGATCGCGTTCCTGACGATCATCTGGGGCTCGGTGCTCTCGCTCGCCCAGCGCGACATCAAGCGGATGGTCGCGTACTCTTCGATCAACCACATGGGCATCGTGCTCCTCGCGATCGCCCTCGATTCCTCCCTCGGGCTCCTCGCGGCGGTGCTCCTGATGTTCGCCCACGGGGTGGTGAGCGGGCTCCTCTTCATGGCGTCGGGGAGCATCCACCACACGTACGGCACCCGCGACATCGCCTCGCTCGGCGGGATCACCCCGACCGCGCCGGGGCTCGCGACGATGCTCATGGCGGGATCGCTCGCCTCGCTCGGGCTGCCGGCCCTGATCGGCTTCCCGGCGGAATTCACGGCGTTCCTCGCCACGTACAACGGGCTCGGCTACTGGGTCCTGATCCCGCTGCTCGTGCTCGTCGTCACCGCCGGGTTCTACCTGTGGATGATGCAGCGGGTCCTCTTCGGCCCGAAGAAAGGGGTGCCGGAGGCCGCGCACGACCTGCCGTGGTACGAAGGGGTCGGCATGGGGCTCCTCGTCGCGCTGACCGTGCTGTTCGGCATCCTGCCGAGCCTGCTCGTGAACGTGATCGTGAACTCGCCGATCAAGGGATGGCCGGGGACGTGAGGCGTTGACGTTCACCGCGTTCGCCGGACCGTTCCTCCCCGAGATCGTGCTCCTCGCCGGCACGCTCCTGATCTTCCTCCTGGACGTCCTCAAGGTGCGTCGCATCGAGCTGACGGGAGGGATCGCCGTCGCCGCCACGCTCGCCGCGCTCGGCATCGTCGTCGCCGACCTCGGATTCGCGCCCCTCGCCTTCCTCGCGACGATCCCGACGTCCCAGATCGACGCGATCCCGGCCGCCGGCGCCGCGCCGCTCTACACGTTCACGTCGCTCGGGCTCGTCTTCCAGGGGATCTTCCTCGTGGCGGCGTTCTTCGTCGCGCTCGCCTCCACGAGCCGCCCGAGCGACGAGCGCGGCGCCCCGATCTTCTACGGGCTCCTCCTGCTCGCGACCCTCGGGATGCTCCTCGTCGCGATCGCCTCCGACCTGATCTTCCTCCTGCTCGCCATCGAGGTGACGTCGATCGCCTCGTACCTCCTCGTCGCCTACACCCGCACCGACGTCCGCGGACTCGAGGCGGCGATGAAGTTCTTCGTGATCGGCGCCCTCTCGACCGTCCTCTCGTTCTTCGGGGCCTCGCTCCTCTTCGGCGCCTACGGGACCACGAACCTCTTCCTGATCCGGGCCGCCGGGGCCGCGGTCGGCTACCCCGTCCTGGTCCTCCTCGGTTACGGGTTCCTCGTCGCGGGGCTCGCGTTCAAGGTCACGCTCGTGCCGTTCCACGCCTGGGCGGTCGACGTCTACGACGGGGCGCCGGACGACGCCTCCGCCTTCCTCGCGGGCGGGACGAAGAAGATGGGGATCTTCGCGTTCTTCCTCGTCTTCCTCGGACCGGTGCTCGTCGTCCAGACCTCGGGTCAGAGCGGCTACGGGCTCTTCGCGGGCTCGGTCGCGCTCGGACCGAGCGTGCAGCTGATGCTCGGCGTCCTCGCCGTCGTGACGATGACGGTCGGGAACGTCCTCGCCCTCCTCCAGAAGGAGATGAAGCGCATGCTCGCCTACTCCTCGATCAGCCAGGCCGGCTACATGCTGATCGGGATCGTCATCGGCACGGCGCCCGCCCTCGGCGGCGCGACGCTCCAGGTCTTCGCGCACGCCCTGATGAAGACCGGGGCGTTCCTCGTCGTCGGCGCCGTCGCGGCGCTCGGGGTCGGCCCCCTGATCTCCGACTGGCGGGGGCTCGGCGTCAAGCGCCCCTTGCTCGGCGGGGCGTTCGCGCTCATGCTGCTCTCCCTCGCCGGCGTGCCCCTCACGATCGGCTTCGTCTCGAAGTTCGTCCTGTTCAGCGCGGCGGTCCAGGCCCAGGGCTGGTTCATCTGGCTCGCGGTCGCGGGACTGCTCAACAGCGCCCTCTCCGTGTTCTACTACGCCCGGGTCCTCCGGGTGATGTTCTTCGACGCCCCGCCGACCGCCGCGAAGGCCCCCGCCGGCGCCGTGGTCGGCGGCGCAGGCCCGCCGGCCCTCCCCGTCGACGGCCTCGGCTACGGGCGGGCCGCGGCGATCGCCCTCATCGCGGGGCTGATCGTGGCGTTCGGCCTCTACCCCCAGCCGGTCCTCGGGGCGATCCAGTCCGCCGCCTACCACTTCGTGAGCCTGGGAGCGTGAGGGCATGGAGCGCTACGACGTCGTCGTGGTCGGCGCGGGTCCGGCGGGATCGGTCGCCGCGCGGGCCGCCGCCGAAGGGGGCGCGCGCACGCTCCTCGTGGATCACCGGCCCGAGCTCGGCCACCCCGTGCAGTGCGGGGAGTTCGTCCCCGCCCCCGAGGAGCTCGCCGACCTGTTCGACGCGCCCGACCTGATCGGCCGTTCGTTCGACATCCCCGCCGGCACCGTCCTCCGGGCGACGCGCTGGATGAGCTGCGTCGGGCCGTACGGTCGGCGGTTCCGTTTCCCGCTCGCGGGGTTCACCGTGTCGCGACGGGCGTTCGACAAGGCGCTCGCCTACCGGGCGGAGGGGGCGGGCGCGGAGCTGCGGCACCCGGTCGGCGTGACGGGACTCCACGGCCGGGAGATCCGCCTCGCCGGGGGCGGCGCGGTCGAAGCGCGGGTCGTGGTGGCCGCGGACGGGCCGCTCTCGACGATCGGCCACTCGGTGGGGTTCGTGCCCCGCCGCACGATGTTCCGGATGATCACCGCGACCACGGACGGGCCGCTTGACGACGAGATCGAGCTCCACTTCGGGTCCGGCGCCCCCGGCGGCTATGCGTGGCGGTTCCCGCGGGCCCACGACGCGAACGTCGGGCTCGGGGTGACGCGGGTGCCTCCGGGGCGATCGCTCGACGCCCTCCTCCGGGAGTTCGCAGCGACCGAGGCGTGGGGTCCGACGCGGGAGCCGACCCGCTGGTGGGTGCCGGTCGGCCCCCCGCCGGAGCAGCTCGTCCGCGGAATCGCCCTGTTCGCCGGCGATGCCGCGAATCTCGTCATGGCGACGAACGGCGGAGGGATCCCCACGGCGATGATGAGCGGCCGGCTCGCGGGCGAAGCCGCGGCGGCGCACGTACGGACGGGCGCCCCGCTCGCGGAGTACGACCGGGCCTGGAAGTCCGCCTTGTACGCCCCGCTGGCGCGCGGGGCCCGCATCCAGGCGTTCGGGGAGCGGTTCGTCGCCTACGACCCCCTCGTCGCGCTGGGCATGCGCTATATCGGGGCGTCGGGTCTCGACGCGATGATGCGGCTGCGGTGGCCCGCGCGTCTCGGAGGCGGCTCGTGACGAGTCCTCCGAACGGCACCGATTCGCTGGAGCCGTCGCTCGAGGCCGTCGTCTCCGAGACGTTCGGGGCGGCCGCGCTCTCGGAGGTCCAGAGCCTCCTGCCCGTGCTCGTCCGCGACCTCTCCGACATCGACTGGCGGCTCCACCAGGTCCTCGGCTCCACGTACGCGCAGCTGACCGAGGCGGCCCGGTACGCCTGCTCGACCGGCGGGAAGCGGGTCCGCCCGCTCTTGATGGCGGTCGCGCACCGGTCGCTCGGGGCCGAGTCGACCCGGCCGATCCACTCCCTCGCGGCGGCGTTCCAGCTGATCCACACCGCGACGCTCGTCCACGACGACGTGATCGACCACGCCGAGACGCGCCGGGGTCGTCCGTCGATGCCCCGCGCGTTCGGGATCCCCCTCGCGATCGTCTCGGGCGACTACCTCTTCGTCCGGGCGTTCGAGCTCGCCGCGGAGTACCCCCGCTCGATCATCCTCAAGTGCGGCGAGGCGTGCGCGGACCTCGTCGAGGGGGAGGTCCTCCAGGAGTCGTCCCGGTTCGAGCTCTCGACCGGGCGGGAGCACTACTTCCGGATCGTGGAGCGGAAGACGGCGGCGATCATCGCCGCGGCGCTCTCCTCGGTCGCCGAGATCGCCGAGGTGACGCCGCCCGCGGCCGACGCGCTCACCGGCTATGGGAAGTCCCTCGGCGTCGCGTTCCAGATCCGCGACGACCTCCTCGACATCTACGGCGACGCCGACCTCCTCGGGAAGCCGCTCTTCACGGACTTCCGCGAGGGGAACCCGACCCTCGTCTCCCTCGAAGCGTTCGCGCGCCTCGACCCGAAGCGCCAGGCGGAGTTCGAGGGCCTGTTCCAGCTCCGCCACAAGCGGACGAAGCACCTGCTGCGCCTGAAGGAGCTCACCGACCTCACCGACGCCGGCGCGGAGGTCGCCGCGGAGGCGTCCCGTTGGGCGGACCGGGCCGTCCGGGCCCTCGAACCGATCCCGTTCGGGCCGTACCGCCACCTCCTCGAACTGCTCGCGCGCGGGGCGGCCGACCGCCGCTTCTAGCCCGGCGGCTCGAACGCAAGCTACAAATTCTGCCGGCAGGCTCGAACGGGCACCGGGGCCCCCATGAGCTCGAGTTCGTCCTCCGCATCCTCGGCGGACGGCGCCGTCACGTTCGACCGGTTGCCGCCCCGCTGGGAGCCGACGCCGGTGATCCCGCAACGCCCGCTCGGCGTCGCGGTCCTCGCGGTGCTGATCGCGCTCTTCGCGCTCGTGCTCCTGCTCGCCGGGGTCTTCTTCCTGCTCGCGAGCTACTTCGGGCCGTTCGTGCCGTCGTCGCTCGAGGTGATCCCGTCGCTGGACGTCTGGGGTGCGGCGATCGTCGCGATCCTCGGGGCCGCCCTGCTCGGGGTCGCGACGGCGCTCTGGAACCAGGAGACGTGGGCGCTCTGGACGACGATCGTCCTCGTCTTCGCGACGACGACGTACCTGTTCTTCACCGAGTCGATCACCGTCCTCCTCCTGATCTTCATCGTGCTGTTCGTCTACCTTATCTCGGTGCGCCGATACTTCTACTGATGCGCCTCCTGCTCGCGCAGCTCGCGCCCCGGCCGGGCGATGTCGGGGCGAACGTCGAGCGGATCCGGTCGGCGGTCTCTGTCGCTCCGGTCGACCTCGCCATCTTCCCCGAACTGTTCCTCTCGGGCTACCGCGTCGGGGACCGGATCCATCGGCTCGCGCTCCGCGAGGGGGACGCGCCGACCTCCGCCCTCCGGGCGATCGCGCGCGAGTCCCGCGCGACGCTCGTCGTCGGGGCGCCGCTCGTCTCGCCCGAGCGCGCCGGCGAGGTCCAGAACGCCGTCCTCGCCGTTCGGCCGGACGGCGAGATCTACGTCCAGGTGAAGCGGTACCTGCCGACGTTCGGCCCGTTCGAGGAGGGACAGCACTACACGCCGACCGACGAGAGCCATCCCGTCCCGGTGCAGGCCCGCTCCGTCGGCCTCGAGATCTGCTACGACACGTTCTTCCCCGAGGTCTCCCGGGCCCTCGCGCTGGAGGGCGCGGAGCTCCTCGTCGTCGTCTCCGCGTCGCCCACCACGAGCGGCCCGCTCTTCGCGCGCCTGCTGCCCGCGCGGGCGATCGAGAACGGCTGCCCGGTGGTCTACGTGAACCGGGTCGGGGTCGAGGACGGCGTCGTGTTCGGCGGCGGGTCGGGGGCATGGGACTCTCGCGGGGAACCGATCGCGACGACGGCGCTCTCGGCGAGCGGTCTCGCTCCCGAGGAGGCGCTCCTCACGCTCGAGATCGACGTCGTCGACGCGGCCCGGTGGCGTCCGTTCCGCCCGGTCCTGCGCGACGTGGCGACCCGACCGGGCGTGCGTCCCCCGGCGGCCGGCTAACGGATCCCCAGCAGCACGCGATTCTCGAGGATCTGCCAGACGACGTCCGTGGTGCGGAAGCCGGCGGCCCGCAACCGCCGCACGTGCTGGGCGAGCGTCACTTCGCGCTCCTTCGGGTGCCCCGCCTCGCGCCGATCGTGCTCGGCGAACGCGTCCGCGAGCGCGGGGTCCTTGCGCGCATCGACCCACCACTCCCGCCACGCCTGCCACTCCTTCGCCCGTCGGATCTGCCGCCGCCGAAGGAAGATCCGCACCGTGCCGGCGCCGATCCGCCGGAGGTCCCGCTGAGCCGGCTCCCAGGGAAGGTAGTCACCGTTCAGGAACACCCCGCGCGGCCGGATCGCCCGACCGAGGTCGGAGTAGAGCCGCGAGAGCTGCGCGGGCGTGAGCCAGTGGAGGGCCGTGGTGCTCACGGCCGCATCGAACCGGCGCGAGGGAAGCGCGGACCTCCAGCCCGGCGCCCCGAGCTTCGCGTCGACCCAGGTGAGCCGGCCGCCGAAGGTGCCGAGCGCGCCCTGACCGATCCGGCGGACGACGGGATCGTAGTCGACGGCGAACGACCGGGCCGCCGGAAACCGCCGCAGGATCCGGGCGCTGAACGAGCCCGGACCCGCCCCGAGGTCGAGCACGGTGAATCGGCGGCCGAGCTGGGCCTCGAGCACGTCCATCATCGTGGTGAACCGCGCCTCGCGCGTCGGGTTGAACGACTCCTGCTGCCGGTCCCAGCGATCGAGCCAGCGGGTCCAGTGCGCGCGCCCGGGTTCGTGCGGCATCGTGCGCCCACGCGGACCGGACGGAATAAGGCCGTCGCACCCGGGTCCGGCCGCCCGGCCCCCGAGCGCATCGCTCAACTCGAACGAGGGCCTTATAGCGGCGGCCGCGCCCCCCTCCGCTCGGTGACCCCGCCTCCCACCATCGCGCAACAGCTGGCGGCGAAGCAGCGCGAGATCTCCGTCGCGGAGTTCTTCGAGCGGAACCGCCAGATCCTCGGGTTCGACAACCCGCAACGCGCCCTCCTCACGACGGTCAAGGAGGGCGTCGACAACAGCCTCGACGCGGCCGAGGAGGCTCGCGTCCTCCCCGAGGTCCAGGTCGAGATCTCGAAGGAGTCCGAGGAGCGCGTCCGCGTCGCGATCACCGACAATGGCCCGGGCATCCTCCGCAAGGAGATCCCGAACGTCTTCGCGCGACTGCTCTACGGATCGCGGTTCCACTCGAACCGCCAGGCGCGGGGCCAGCAGGGGATCGGCATCTCGGCGGCGGTACTGTACGCCAACCTGACGACGGCCCGACCCGCCCACATCACGTCGAAAGTCGAAGAGGAGGAGGCGGCCCACGTCCTCGACCTCGTCATCGACACCCAGAAGAACCAGCCGCGGGTCGTGAACGAGGACGTCGCCCTGTGGGATCGGGAGCATGGGACGCGGGTCGAGCTCGTCCTGAAGGCTCGGTACATCCGCGGCCGGCAGTCCCCCTACGAATACCTGCGCGGTACCGCGATCGTCAACCCCCATGCGCGCATCGTCCTCGTGGAACCCGACGGGACCCGGGTCACCTTCGAGCGCGCGGCGCAGGAGCTGCCCGTCCTCGCGAAGGAGACCCTCCCCCATCCGTACGGCCTCGAGCTCGGCGAGCTCGGCTACTTGCTGAAGGCGACCCGACGGCCCAATCTCGGTGAGTTCCTCTCCAAGGATCTCGCCGGGGTCGCCCCGCGGGGGGCCCGCGAGATCTTCGAGAAGTCCGGGCTCCGGCCGACGCGTCCGCCGGCGTCGATCCAGGGCGTGGAGCAGGAGAAGTTGCTCGCCGCCCTTCACGAAGTGCCGCTCGTCGCGCCGTCCGGCGAGTGCCTCTCCCCGATCGGGGCGGTCCTGATCAAGCGGGGGCTACGGAACGTGCTCGGCGAACTGCGGCCCGAGTTCTACGCGCCGCCGGTGAGCCGACCCCCGAAGGTCCGCGGCGGATTCCCGTTCATGGTCGAGATCGGGCTCGTCTACGGTGGGGGCCTCCCCCCCGACCAGCCGGTCCAGATCCTCCGGTTCGCGAACCGCGTGCCGCTCCTGTTCCAGCAAGGGGCGTGCGCGATCACCAACGCGATCTCGAACCTGGACTGGCGGCGGTACGGCCTCGAGCAGAAGGGCGGCTCGGGACTCCCGTCCGGCCCGGCGGTGATCCTGGTGCACGTCGCCTCGACGAAGATCCCGTTCACGAGCGAGGCGAAGGAAGCCGTCGCAGAGGACCCGGAGATCGACAAGGAGCTGACGCTCGCCCTCCAGGCGGCGGCCCGGCACCTGCGGGCCCACATCTCCCGGATGAGCCGCCGGAATTTCGCGAGCGACAAGTTCGCGATCATCCAGCGGATCCTTCCGAAACTCGCCGAGAAGACGAGCGATCTCGTCGGAAAGCCCGCCCCGGATCTGACCCCGGTCATCACGCGCATCATGGACGTCGTGAACGTCGAGACGCGCCTCACGAGCGAGGGGGGCGAGGTCCGGATGCCGGTCGAGGTGACGAACTACACCCCGCGGCCCCGGGTGCTCGAGCTGTTCGTGGAGATCCCGCCCGACGAATTCGCGGTCGCGACCTTCGCGCCCGCGCCCGAGGGCACGGAACCGGGCCTCGGCCGGGCGTGGTGGACCCTCCCGAAGCTCGCCCCGAACGAGCGGGCGCAGATCGAGGTCAAGTTCCCGCCGAAGACCGACGTGGATCAGAGCGACCTGGACTGGTACGTGGCGGGGATCGACGAGGCCCACGTGCTCGGGGCCGATCCGCTGCCCGGGGACTGGGACGTGCGGCTGCCCCGGACGATCGTCGAAGCGGCCGAAGCCGCCGCGGCCGAGTCGACCGCGTCGCCGGACGAAGAGGAGGTGGATTACGATGCCGCCGAGTCGGGCGCGCCCGCGAGCGACGAAGAGTGACGACGACGATCTGCCCAAGATCCGCGCCGACGCCCTCCAGCCGACGCTCGACCTGGCGGAGCAGATCTACCGGCAGCTCTCGAACGGCGAGATCCCCCGGATGCGCCTGCCGCTGCGCACGAAGCAGAACCTGGCGTTCCAGACCCGGGACGGGGTCTGGCGTCTCGGCAAGGCGATGGGGACGCGGAGCGCGCGAAAGCTCGACGGCGCGTTGATGCTGCTCCGGACGTTCTATCTCGTCGATTTCATCAACGAGATGTCCCGCGACAAGAAGACGTCGACCCTGCGGGAACTCTACTACATCAGCGAGGCGTGGGAGGACGCGAAGTTCCACAGCGAGGACGAGTCGAACCTCCTCATCGAGGACCTCGAGGTGATGTGCGAGCGCCTGCGCGAGGACTTCCGGCTGCATCCCGAGGAGAACGGCGCCTCGGTGATCGGCGACCTCACGATCAAGGAGAAGAACCGTAAGGGCGCGGTAAAGAAGATCAACTGCAAGGACGACGTCGGCGACGGCGGCTACTCCCTCCCGTTCAATGTCGAGAAGGAGAAGATCGAGTTCGTGGGAACGAGCGCGAAGTTCGTGATCGCGATCGAGTGCGGCGGCATGGTCGATCGGCTCGCCGAGAACAACTTCGACGAGGACCAGGACGCCATCCTGCTGCATCTGAAGGGCCAACCGGCCCGCTCCACGAGACGCTTCCTCCGGCGGATCACGGAAGAGCTGAAACTCCCGGTCGTCGTGTTCACCGACGGCGACCCCTGGTCGTTCCGGATCTTCGCCAGCGTGGCGTACGGCGCCATCAAGACCGCGCACCTCTCGAGCTACCTCGCGACGCCCTCGGCGGAATTCCTCGGCGTGACGGCCTCGGACATCGAGAACTACGATCTGCCGTCCGACAAGCTCTCCGAGCAGGACGTCCGGGCGCTGCAGGCCGAGCTCACCGACCCCCGGTTCGGGACCGCGGATTGGCGCGCGGAGATCGAGCTCATGCTCAAGAACGGGAAGAAGGCCGAGCAGCAGTCGCTCGCGAAGTACGGCCTCAACTACGTGACCGAGCACTACCTGCCGGAGAAGCTGACCGAGATGGGGGTCCTGTAGACCCCCGAAGACGAGTTCGTGGACGCGCGCTCGACGGCGCCGGTGACGGCGGTTCGGTCTCTCGGGCCGGACGTCGTGGCGCGGAGCGTGACGTAGCGAGGCGGGCGGCCGTGACCCGGGCCGACGATAAGTCTTAACGGGCGGAATCGTTTCCTCGTCCGGATGGGAACGTCGCTCGGCCAGCGATTCCTCGCCGAGTTCGTCGGCACGTACGTCCTGGTCCTCTCAATCGCGGGCGGGGTGGTCTTCTCCGACCACGGACCGATCACGGACCCCCTTGGGGTCGACCTCGTCGCCTCCCTCGCCCTCGGATTCGGGGTGCTCGGCGCCGCGTACGCGTTCGGCGACCTATCGGGGGCGTACTTCAACCCGGCGATCACGATCGGCGGATGGCTCGCGGGACGCCTGCCGGGACGGGACGTCGTCCCGTACATCGTCGCGCAGGTGCTGGGGGGGATCACCGCGGCGGGCGTGGTGGCCGGTGTCGCCTACGGGAACCCGGCGGTGTTCGCGACCGCCCAGCACACCGCGATCGCCTCTCAAGGCTACGCCGGCAACGGCTCCCCGTACACCGTCGCGCTCGGCTCGGTGTTTCTCCTCGAGGTCGGACTGACGTTCGTCCTCGTCTTCGTCGCCCTCTTCGCGACGCGGTCCGAGGGGTCGACGAAGAATCTCGCACCGGTCGGGATCGCCCTGACGCTCGCGATGACCAACCTGATCGCGATTCCGATCGACGGCGCGTCCGTCAACCCCGCGCGCAGCTTCGCCCCCGCACTCGTCGCGGCCGCCTGGCCCGGCAGCACGTGGGCGATCCAGCAGGACTGGGTGTTCTGGGTCGCCCCCATCCTCGGCGCGATCCTCGCGGCCCTGCTCGAGCGAGCGTTGCGGCCGACGCCCGGATCCCACTAGCCGCCCGCGAGCGCGCGACCGCCCGCGCTCACCGAACCGTCGAGCGGGCGGACCGAAGGTCGAAGCGATCGGCCTCCATCACCTTGTTCCACGCGCGAACGAAGTCGGCCACGAACTTCCCCGAAGCGTCGGCGGCGCCGTAGACCTCGGCAAGAGCTCGCAGCTCGGAGTTCGAGCCGAAGATGAGGTCGACCCGGGTGCCGGTCCAACGTCGCTCGCCGCTCGCGCGGTCGCGACCTTCGAACAGATTCTCGTCGGACGTGGGCGTCCACTCCGTGCGCATGTCCAGGAGGTTCACGAAGAAATCGTTGGTCAGCGCCCCGACTCGCTTCGTGAAGACCCCGTGCGGCGACTGGGCGAAGTTCGCGCCGAGCACCCGCAGCCCTCCCGTCAGGACGGTCATCTCGGGGGCGGTCAGGGTCAGCAACTGGGCCCGGTCGACCAGCAGCTCCTCGGCCGGCACGGCGAACGAGGTCCGAAGGTAGTTGCGGAACCCATCCGCGACCGGTTCGAGGTATCCGAACGACTCGACATCGGTCTGCTCCTGGGACGCGTCCGCGCGGCCGGGCGCGAACGGAACCGTCACGTCGTGACCGCCCTGTTTCGCGGCCTGCTCGACCGCGGCGCCCCCTCCGAGCACGATC
>Ga0335073_10013799_pt1 | contig 11330 bp, 5 predicted proteins | sample Lox_Sample_22_FD_207093 | JGI IMG/M metagenome (GOLD analysis project Ga0335073, IMG submission 207093) | Soil microbial communities from Loxahatchee National Wildlife Refuge, Florida, United States - Lox_Sample_2.2 | ecosystem: Environmental > Terrestrial > Soil > Wetlands | place: USA: Florida... | reverse complement strand
TACTCCTTTTCAGTTCCGTTGTCGGCGACGACATAGATTTTGCGCTGTCCCTTGGAAACCTCGCCGAACTTGACCGTGCCATCGATCTCGCTGATGACCGCAGTTTCGTGCGGCTTGCGGGCTTCGAACAATTCCACCACGCGCGGCAGACCGCCGGTGATGTCCTTGGTTTTGGTAGTTTCACGCGGAATCTTGGCGAGCACATCGCCCGGATGCGCCGTGTCGCCATCCTGCACCATCAAGTGGGCGCGGGAAGGCATCAGGTAACGCTTGCTGGTCTTGCCCTTGATCACGATCGCGGGCTGGCGCTTCTCGTCGGGCGAATCCGCCACCACGTGCCGCGACAAGCCGGTGACCTCGTCGACTTCTTCGTGGAGCGTGACCCCTTCCTGCAGGTCTTTGAACTGCACTGTGCCGCCGATTTCGGTGAGGATGGCGAAGGTGTATGGGTCCCATTCCACAAGAATTTGGCCCATCTGCACGGGATCGCCTTCGTTCACTTTCAGTTTGGCGCCATACACTACAGCGTAGCGCTCGCGTTCGCGGCCTTTGTCGTCGAGCACAGCGATCGATCCCTGGCGGTTCATCACCACCAGGTCGCCGGCCTTCGACTTGACCGTCTGCAGGCCGATGAAGCGCACCGTGCCGTTGTTCTTGGCTTCCAGGCGCGACTGCTCGGAAACTCGCGATGCCGTACCGCCGATGTGGAAGGTACGCATGGTGAGCTGGGTTCCCGGCTCGCCGATGGACTGCGCCGCGATCACGCCCGTGGCTTCGCCCAGTTCGACCAGACGGCCAGAGGCCAGGTTGCGGCCGTAGCACATCACGCAAACCCCGCGTTTGGATTCGCAGGTGAGCACGGAGCGGATTTTCACCCTCTCAATGCCTGCCGACTGGATCGCGCCCGCGAGTTCCTCCGTGATTTCCTGATTGATATCAACCACCACGTTGCCGTCGTAGTCTTTGATCTTCTCGAGCGATACGCGGCCCACAATCCGGTCGCGCAGCGGCTCGATGATCTCGCCGGCTTCGACGATGCCTTGCACGTAGATACCGTCGACGGTGCCGCAATCGTATTCGCTGATGATCACGTCCTGCGCCACGTCGACGAGGCGGCGGGTAAGGTAACCGGAATCGGCCGTCTTGAGCGCCGTATCAGCCAGACCTTTGCGCGCGCCGTGGGTCGAGATGAAGTACTCCAGCACGGTCAGCCCTTCGCGGAAATTGGCCGTGATCGGAGACTCGATGATTTCGCCCGAAGGCTTGGCCATCAATCCGCGCATACCGGAAAGCTGGCGGATCTGCTGTTTCGAACCGCGGGCGCCGGAATCGGCCATCACGTAAATCGGGTTGATGGCGCCTTCCTTGTCCCGCCTTTGCATTTCGCCGAACATTTCGTCGGCAACTTTTTCCGTGATCGCCGACCAGATTTCAACGACCTTGTTGTAGCGCTCGCCGTTGGTGATAGCTCCGTCCAGGTACTGCTGCTGGACGCTCACCACCTGCTTATCGGCATCGCGGACGAGGACCTTCTTGCTATCGGGAATGACCATGTCATCGATGCCGATGGAGAGTCCTGCGCGGGTGGCGTAGCGGAAGCCAAGCTCTTTGACTTCATCGAGCATCTTGACCGTGGTTTCGAGGCCGTAACGCAGATAGCAGTAGGTCACCAGCTGTCCGATGCCCTTCTTTTTGAGCAAGCCGTTGATGTACGGCATGCCCTTGGGAAGGTGATCGTTCAGGATGGCGCGGCCGACCGTGGTATTGAGGAAGCTGCGGTCGTAGTTGACCGGGTCGGTGTGAATGATCTCCTGATCGTCGTATGCGGTCGTGAGATCGATCACTTCTCCGGTGTAGCGCAGCCGGATGGGCGTCAGCGTTTCGATCTCACCCGCCTGCAACGCCAGCACCACTTCTTCGATGTTGGCAAAGGCGCGGCCTTCACCTTTCGCGCCGGGTTTGCCTTTGGTCAGGTAGTACAAGCCAAGCACCATGTCCTGCGTGGGCACGGTGATCGGCTGACCGGAAGCCGGCGAAAGAATGTTGTGCGAAGAAAGCATGAGCACGCTGGCTTCGACCTGCGCCTCGGGAGACAGCGGAATGTGCACCGCCATCTGGTCGCCGTCGAAGTCCGCGTTAAACGCCGTGCAAACCAGCGGATGGATCTTGATCGCTTTGCCCTCCACCAGCACCGGCTCGAAGGCCTGAATGCCCAGACGGTGCAGCGTGGGCGCGCGGTTCAACAGTACCGGATGGTCTTTGATGACCTCTTCCAGAATGTCCCAAACGATGGGTTCCTGCTGCTCCACCATTTCTTTGGCCTGCTTGATGGTTGTGCAGTGCCCGGTCTGCTCGAGGCGGTGATAGATGAACGGCTTGAACAGTTCGAGCGCCATTTTCTTGGGCAGACCGCACTGGTGCAGCTTGAGTTCAGGGCCGACCACAATCACCGAGCGGCCGGAATAATCGACGCGCTTGCCGAGCAAGTTCTGGCGGAAGCGTCCCTGTTTGCCTTTCAGCGTATCGGAAAGCGACTTCAGTGGACGGTTGTTGGCGCCGCGCAGCACACGTCCGCGGCGGCCGTTGTCGAACAGCGCGTCTACCGCTTCCTGCAGCATGCGCTTTTCGTTGCGCACGATCACTTCCGGCGCGTGCAGGTCCATCAGCTTCTTCAACCGGTTGTTGCGGTTGATGACGCGGCGGTAGAGATCGTTAAGATCGGAAGTCGCAAAACGTCCGCCATCCAGCGGCACGAGAGGCCGCAGCTCCGGCGGAATCACTGGAATCACATCCAGAATCATCCAGTTCGGCTTGTTGCCGCTCTTGCGGAAAGCCTCGACCACTTTCAGGCGCTTAGCGTACTTGAGCTTCTTCTGCTGCGAGTTTTCATTCTTCATCTTCTCGCGCAGTTCGGTGGAGAGGGTATCGACTTCCACACGCTTGAGAAGTTCCTTGATGGCTTCCGCGCCCATCATGGCTTTGAAGCCGGCGGGTCGGTATTGCTGATCGAGTTCGCGGTACTTGGCTTCATCCTTGATGACCTCGCGCTCTTTCACCGGCGCATCGCCCGGCTCCACGACGACGTAGGCCTCGAAATAGAGCACCGACTCGAGGTCGCGCAAAGATATGTCGAGCAAGTGCCCGATGCGGCTGGGCAGTCCCTTGAAGAACCACACGTGCGAGCACGGCGAAGCCAGCTCGATGTGGCCGAGGCGCTCGCGGCGCACTTTGGAGAGCGTGACTTCCACGCCGCACTTGTCGCAGATCACTCCGCGGTGCTTCATGCGCTTGTATTTGCCGCAGAGACACTCCCAGTCGGTGACCGGGCCGAAGATGCGGGCGCAGAACAGCCCGTCGCGCTCCGGCTTGAAGGTTCGGTAGTTGATCGTTTCCGGTTTGGTGACCTCGCCATGCGACCAGCTGCGGATTTTTTCCGGAGAAGCCAGGCTGATGCGAATGGCATCAAAATCAGCAATCGGATTTGCCATGTCAAAAGGGCTCGAACGATACAAGGTGGTCCTCCACTTCCTGCGGCTGTTCGTCGCCGCTGGCGGCTCCGGTCATTTTTTGCGGCTGACAGATCCAGGAGCTTTTCCTGCCAGCCATTCTTTAAAACCTGTGTTCCCTCTGTGCTCTCTGTGTTTTTCTATGGTCGGCCTTTGAAACCTTTTCACCAAAGAGGACACAGAGGTTCAATCCGCCGCTGCCGAACTCGCCACCGGCTTTCTCTCGCCGGCTTTGATCAACTCCACATCCAGGCACAGCGACTGCAATTCGCGAATCAGAACGTTGAACGACTCGGGCACGCCCGGCTCCATGGCGGCTTCGCCTTTGACGATGGCCTCGTAGATCTTGGTGCGGCCATAAACGTCGTCGGACTTTGCCGTCAGCAGCTCCTGCAAGATGAACGCGGCGCCGTAAGCTTCGAGCGCCCAGACTTCCATTTCTCCGAAGCGCTGTCCGCCAAACTGCGCCTTGCCACCGAGTGGTTGCTGGGTGATCAGCGAATAGGGCCCGATGGAACGGGCGTGGATCTTGTCATCCACCAGGTGCGAGAGTTTCAGCATGTAGATGTAGCCGACCGTGACCGGCTGTTCGAACTTCTCTCCGGTCATGCCGTCGTACAGGAACGTCTTGCCAGAGGTCGGCAGTCCGGATTGCGCCAGCAGGGCTTTGATTTCGCCCTCACGCGCGCCATCAAACACCGGCGAGCCCATGAAGACGCCGCGCGTCAAAGTCGGCGCAACAATGGCCAGCTCTTCATCGCTGAACTCCGCGATGGTTTCCGCCAGCACGGAATCCTTGAACAGAGCTTTCAGTTCGCGCCGGACGAGTTCCTCTTTCGAGTTCTCGGCCAGAATCTGCGTGACTTTCTTGCCCAGTTCGTGGCCCGCCCAGCCCAGGTGGGTTTCGAGAATCTGGCCCACATTCATACGGCTGGGAACGCCAAGCGGGTTGAGCACGATTTCCACCGCCGTGCCATCTTCAAGGTAGGGCATGTCCTCATCCGGCAGAATGCGGGCAATCACGCCTTTATTGCCGTGACGGCCGGCCATCTTGTCGCCCACGCTCAGCTTGCGCTTCATGGCGATGTAAACCTTCACCAGCTTGATTACGCCCGGCGGCAGTTCATCGCCCTTGGTCAGTTTTTCTTTCTTCTCGTTGACGATCTTCTTGAGCACATCGATCTGGCGCGAGGTCATTTCCTCAATCTCGTCGATCTGCTCATTCACCCGCGGATCCTTGTCCGCATACTTGATGCGCTTCAGGTTGCGGGTGGAGATGCGCTCGATGGTGTCGCGGTCGAGCACGGCATCTTTTGTGAGCAGGCGCTTGTTGGTGCGCTCATCGTGCAGATCGGCGAGCACGACCTTGCTGCCCAGAATATTTTCCAGGCGCTTCAGTCGCTCGTCGGTAAGAATGCGAATCTCATCCGACAAGTTCTTCTCGAGCTTCGCGATCTGCGCCGCTTCGATGGCCTTGGCGCGCTCGTCTTTCTCCTGCCCCTTGCGGGAGAAGATTTTCACATCGACAATCACGCCTTCGATTCCCGGCGGGCAGTAGAGCGAAGCATCGCGCACGTCGCCGGCTTTTTCGCCGAAGATGGCGCGCAGCAGCTTTTCTTCCGGCGTGAGCTGGGTTTCGCCTTTGGGCGTGACCTTGCCCACCAGAATGTCGCCCTGCTTCACCGTGGCGCCGATGCGGATCACGCCGGCTTCATCGAGATTGCGCAGCATCGACTCGCTGACGTTGGGAATGTCGCGCGTCACTTCTTCCGGCCCGAGCTTGGTGTCGCGCGATTCGATTTCAAACTCCTCGATGTGCACCGAGGTGTAGTAGTCCTCTTTCACCAGCTTTTCGGAAACCAGAATGGCGTCCTCAAAGTTGTAGCCGCGCCAGGGCATGAACGCGACCAGAACGTTGCGTCCCAGCGCCAGCTCGCCGTGATCGGTGCAAGGACCGTCGGCGATCACTTGTCCCTTCAGCACGCGCTGCCCTCGCTGCACCACCGGTTTCTGGTTGATGCAGGTGTTCTGGTTCGAGCGCTTGAATTTGGTGAGCTGATAGATATCGCTGCCCACTTCACGCGACAGCTGCCCGGGATGATGTTCGCCTTCGACGCGGACGATAATGCGCTCCGAGTCGACGGAATCAATCACACCATTGCGCCGCGCCAGAATTACCGCGCCGGAATCGCGGGCGGTCACACCTTCCATTCCCGTGCCCACGATGGGAGCTTCAGCGCGCAGCAAGGGCACCGACTGGCGTTGCATGTTCGCGCCCATCAGGGCGCGGTTCGCATCATCGTGCTCGAGGAACGGCACGAGCGATGCGGCAACCGAAACCAGCTGCTTCGGGCTGACGTCGATGTAGTCGACTTCATCGCGGTTCACCAGCACGAAGTTGCCGGCCTTGCGGGCATTCACCAGATCGCCCACGATGCGGCCCCTGTCGTCGAGTTCGATGTTGGCCTGCGCGATGACGTGGCGGTCTTCCTCCCATGCGGAAAGATAGAAGGAAAACGGCTCGACATCGGCCGGCTTTTTGCGCCGCTCTTTTAATTCGGCGTTGACTTTTTCCACCTCGTGCTTTTCCACGTGATCGCCGACTTTGTAGTCGCTGTCGCCGGCGTTCACGACGGTGACGAAATCGAGCACGCGGCCGGTCTTGACGCGCCGGTACGGCGACTCGATGAAACCGTAGTCGTTGATGCGCGCGTAGCAGCTCAACGACGAGATCAGTCCGATGTTCGGACCTTCCGGCGTCTCAATCGGGCAGATTCGTCCATAGTGCGTGGGATGCACGTCGCGCACTTCGAATCCTGCCCTTTCACGAGAAAGGCCGCCCGGCCCAAGCGCCGACAAACGGCGCTTGTGCGTGATTTCCGAGAGCGGATTGGTCTGGTCCATGAACTGGGAAAGCTGCGAAGAGCCGAAGAACTCGCGGATCGCCGCCATCACCGGCTTGGCATTCACCAGGTCGTGCGGCATGGCCGTGGACATTTCCTGGTACACGGACATCTTTTCTTTGATCGCCCGCTCCATGCGCACCAGGCCGATGCGGAACTGGTTTTCCAGCAGTTCGCCCACCGCGCGCACGCGACGGTTGCCCAGGTGATCGATGTCATCGACTGCACCGATATTCTTGCGCAGCTTGAGCAGGTAGCGGATGGTGGCGTAGAAATCCTCCGGCTCGAGCGTGCGGTTGTCGAGTTTGGTCGCGTCCTGGTTCTCGAACAGCTTGATGTTGAACTTCAGCCGGCCCACGCGCGAGAAGTCATACTTGCGCGGGTCAAAGAACATGCCGTGGAACAATGCCGTCGCCGTGTCGAGCGTCGGCGGATCGCCCGGCCGCAGCTTGCGGTAGATTTCGATCAACGCTTCCGAGGGAGTCGTGATCGAATCGCGCTTCAAGGTCTGACTGATGACTGTGCCGACGTCGTCGCGCTCGGGGAAGAACAGGCCCAGCTCGACCACGCCGGAATCGAGGATCTTGGAGAGCTTGTCGGCGGTCAGCTCGGAATTGGCTTCGAGCAGAACTTCGCCGCTGGTGGTATCGACCACGTCACTCGCCACCCACGCGCCTTCGAGATCTGTGATATCGACTTCGATCTCGCTGATCTTCGCCTTCTGAATGTCCTTCAAAACCGCCGCGTTAATCTTGCGTCCCGAGTGAACGATCTCGTCCCCGGACTTGCTCTTAATGCTGTGGGCCAGCTTCATCCCGACCAGGTTCGTCGGCTTGTCGGCTGCCGGATCGACCGTCCAGAAGAGTTTCTTGTCGCGAATCACCAGGCGATCGACGGTGTAGAACGTCCGCAGAATGTCTTCGCTGGAACGCAAACCCAGCGCGCGCAGGAAGATCGTGCCCAGGAATTTCCGCTTGCGGTCAATGCGGACATAGAGCACGTTCTTCTGGTCGTATTCGAATTCCACCCACGAGCCGCGATAAGGAATGATCTTGCCCAGGAAATAGGTGCGGTTGTTGGCAGTTTCGAAAAATACGCCGGGCGAGCGGTGCAACTGGCTCACAATCACGCGCTCGGTGCCGTTCACGATGAACGTTCCGTTCTGCGTCATCAGCGGAACGTCGCCAAAGAACACTTCCTGTTCCTTGATGTCGCGGATGGAGCGGTTACCGGTCTCGGCATCCTTTTCATAGATGGTCAGGCGCATCGTGACCTTGAGCGGCGCAGAGTAGGTCATGCCACGCTCTTCGCACTCGGCCACGTCATATTTCAACTGCAAACCGACCGGATCGCCGCACTTGTTGCAGAAATCGGGCGTGTTGGCGTTGTATGTGCCGCACTTCTGGCAGAGCACATCGCCGGGGTGAAAAGGGTCGGTGATGACCGTCGATCCGCAGTTCTTGCAAGTCGTGCGCAGGTGGTGCAGCCCTTTCAGGTGGCCGCACTTGCACTCCCAGTTGCCGATCGCGTAGTCGACAAACTCGAGCTGCGAGACGTTGCGGAAGTCGGTGATGGGAAACACCGACTGAAAGACCGACTGCAAGCCCGCGTCATCGCGCTCGCTGGGCAGGCGGTCCATTTGCAGAAAGCGGTCATAGGAGCGCTTTTGCACTTCGATCAGATTCGGAATCTGGATCGTCGCGGGAATTTTGGAAAAATCAAAACGTTTACGGAAGATATTGTTCGTCGCCATTCAGATAACTCCCAACTTTCGAGCGCAGCCTGGGGCTGCGGAAACCTGCGGAATGTACGGACGCGGCGGACGCGCCAGGGTGCTTAACAATGCAAGAAATCCCGACAAATGCGTACGCGCCCGCAGGGACATGAATCCCCGCAGGCGCCAAATGCGGCGCTTGGCCTGAGTTGAATTGTGTCTTTCCGCGCCAGTTCTTAGGCCTGTTCCCGTCCCGCTGCCCGCAGGACAGTTCGCCAACCATGTGAGGGCCCTGCTCCGCTTCCCTGAGCCGTTGGAGTGAAGGGCCTCTCGAAACCCGATGATAGGGAAGCGGTGATACATAGATGCTACCACCGCCGCCCACGCTTCATCAATCAGATCGCTCAACCGATTCGGGCTTGCATTCCCGAATTTGCCGCCAGGACCGGACTACTTCACCTCGACCGTGGCCCCGGCTTCTGTGAACTTCTTCTTGATGGTCTCGGCTTCTTCCTTGGAAACGCCCTCTTTCACGTTCTTGGGCGCACCATCGACCAGGTCCTTGGCTTCCTTCAAGCCGAGGCTGGTGACTTCCCGGACAGCCTTGATTACATTGATCTTATTGGCCCCGACTTCCTTCAGGACCACGGTGAATTCGGTCTTTTCCTCGGCCGGAGCCGCGCCGCCAGCTGCCGCGCCACCGCCGGCTACCACCACCGGGGCCGCCGCCGCTGCCGAGACGCCAAGCCGCGTCTCGAGCTTCTTGACCAGCTCCGAGGCTTCCAGCAGGGTCAAGCCTGCTATGGAATCTTCCAACTGCTGCAAGTCCGCCATGTCTGTTTCTCCAATTCGTTAGTTATCAGTTTTGCTTTTGCTTCATTTCGCTCGCTTCACTTGGTTTGCTTCATTTCGTTATCGGCGGGCCAGGTTTCCAGTGCGTCCAGGTCCGTCTCCGCCACGCCAGACAACGTGATGGATCGAACCGCGCAACCCCTGGCTTCAGATAACCAAATCTTTTCCGTGTGGCGCGGACGCCCTTGCCCGCAAACCTGCGGCGCTTCGCTCCGCCTGGACAGCCGAGGGCGGCTGTCCCCACATGAGCGGTTACGCTTCCTTAAACTTCTTCTGCTCCACGCCCTGGCCGACGACCACGGCCAGATTGCGCCCGACTGCATTGACCGTCGTCACCAGCCGCTGCGCCGGCGAGTTCAGCAGGAACAGGAGCTTCGCGTAAATTTCTTCCTTCGCAGGCATGGTGGCCAGCGATTCGATCTCCTTGATCGAGACCACACGGCCTTCGACCACTCCCGCCTTGAAGGTAAGCTCGGGATTGTCCTTGGCGTACTTCGCCAGCGCTTTAGCCAGCGCCACCGGATCACCCTGGGTGTAGGCGATCGAGGTCACACCCGAGAGGTTCTTCAGCACCTCTTCAACCTTCGTGCCCTTGGCCGCGCGCTCCGCCAGCGTGTTCTTCACCACGCGATATTTTGCGCCCGAGCCGCGGACGGTCTTGCGCAACTCGTAGTCCTGCGCCACGGTGAGCTTGCTGTAGGTGGCCACGATGGCCGTGGAGACGTTCCGCAACTCTCCGGTCAGCTGTTCAACCTGCTCGTTTTTCTTTGCTCTGGTAACCGCCATAAGATCTCGATCCCTTCAACTACTTGTGTGGGGACAGCCGCCCTCAGCTGTCCCGATTACGCCTTTGCCGCCGCCTCGGCCGCCGTGGTATCGATCTGAATTCCCGGCCCCATCGTCGAACTCAAATAGCAGCCCTTGATGTACTTTCCCTTGGCCACCGAGGGCTTGGCCTTGATCACGCTGGTGATCAGCACCGAGGCATTCTCAATCAGCTTTTCCGGGGGAAACGAAATCTTGCCGACCGGGACGTGCACCAGCGCCGTCTTGTCGGTGCGGAATTCGACTTTGCCGGCTTTCACTTCCTGCACAGCCTTGGCAACGTCGAAGGTAACCGTGCCCGTTTTCGGGTTCGGCATCAGTCCCTTGGGGCCAAGCACTTTGCCCAGACGTCCGACGGACTTCATGACGTCCGGCGTGGCGATCAACGCGTCAAAGTCGGTCCAGTTTTCCTTGTTGATCTTCTCAACCATCTCTTCGCCGCCGACAAAGTCCGCGCCCGCCTGCTCCGCTTCCTTGACCTTTTCGCCCGTCGCAATCACCAGCACGCGCTTCGATTTGCCCAAACCATTCGGCAGGACAACCGTTCCACGCACCATCTGGTCGGCGTGCTTGGGATCGACGCCCAGCCGCATGGTGATCTCTACCGTCTCATCAAACTTGGCGTATTTGACTTTTTGGAGCAGCGAAACCGCGTCTTTCAGCGGATAGGGATGTGCCTCCACTGCCGCTCGCGCCTTGGTGATGTTCTTGCCTGCTTTTTTCATTTCGTTTCCTTGTCTCCCACCGCTGAACGCTGAACTGATCAGCCGTGGTGCTTGTGACTCAGATCGATTCGATGGAGCGCCGGGCGTCCCCCCCGGCCGAACGGGCGAGACGCCCGTCCTCCATTTTCGTAACTACCCGACTACATCAATCCCCATCGACCGCGCCGTGCCGCGGACACTCTTGATCGCCGCGTCGACCGAGGCGGCATTCAAGTCCGGCATCTTCTGCTTGGCGATATCCTCCACCTGCTTCGCCGTGACTTTGCCGACCTTGTCTTTATTCGGCGTGCCCGATCCTTTGGCAATTCCGGCAGCCCGCTTCAGGAGAATCGAAGCAGGAGGCGTCTTGGTGATGAAAGTAAACGAGCGGTCACTGTAGACCGTCACCACCACCGGGATAATCAGCCCTTCCAGTTCTTTCTGGCTGGTGCGGGCGTTGAACTGCTTGCAGAACTCCATGATGTTGATCTGGGCCTGTCCCAGCGCCGGGCCGACCGGCGGCGCCGGGGTAGCCTTGCCCGCCGCCACCTGCAATTTCACAAATCCGGTTGCTTTCTTTGCCATCTCTCAATCCTTGTCTAGCTGCGTAGGAGCGGGTTAAAGACCCGGCGCTCCACAAGAACTATGCCACCTTCTCCACCTGATTGAATTCCAGCTCCACCGGGGTCGAGCGCCCGAAAATCGTGACCATCACTTTCAACGTTTCGCGGTCTTCGTTGACTTCGTCCACAATCCCCTGGAACGTAGCAAATGGCCCCTCGGTGATGCGCACGGTTTCATTCTTCTCAAACTTGACCTTGAGCTT
>Ga0335073_10013798_pt1 | contig 11330 bp, 8 predicted proteins | sample Lox_Sample_22_FD_207093 | JGI IMG/M metagenome (GOLD analysis project Ga0335073, IMG submission 207093) | Soil microbial communities from Loxahatchee National Wildlife Refuge, Florida, United States - Lox_Sample_2.2 | ecosystem: Environmental > Terrestrial > Soil > Wetlands | place: USA: Florida... | reverse complement strand
GGCCCGATGATGTGCAGCACCTGGACGCCCGCGGTGCGGATCCAGCCCGCGGCGGCCAGCACGGCCCGGTTCAGCGACCTGGCGCCCTGTGATCCGCCGGTCACCAGCAGCACGGGAAGGTCGGGCCTGAGGCCGAAATGCGCGCGGGCCTTATCTCCGAGCGCGAGCCGGTCAAGGGCGGCTATCTCGCGGCGGATCGGTATGCCGATGTAGGTGGCGTGCGCGAGCTTGGTGCCCGGCTGGCCGGTGAAGACGTGCCTGGTCAGCCGCACGCCGATCCGGTTGGCCAGGCCCGGCCGCGAGTTGGCCTCGTGGACCACGATCGGGATGCCGCGGCGCCGGGCGGCGAGGTAGGCGGGTGTGGCCACGTAACCGCCGAATCCGACGACCACGTCGGCCTGGGCGCGGTCCAGCGCGGCGGTCGTGACCCCGATGGCGGAGCCCAGCCGGGCGGGCACCGACAGCATCTGCGAGTCAAGCGAGCGCGGCCAGCGGACGGCGGGAATGAGCGCGAGGTCATAGCCGCGGAACGGCACCAGCCGGGTCTCCAGCCCGCGCTCGGTGCCCAGGCACGTGATCGGGATCCGCGGATCGGCGCGCCGCAGGGCATCGGCGAGGGCCAGCGCGGGCTCGATGTGGCCGGCTGTGCCGCCTCCTGCCAGAACGACGCTCAACCAGTCTCGCCTCCCTTGGTCGTCGTGCGGCCGACCCGGGCTCAGCTATGTTGCCGGGCCAGGCCAAGCCAGCTTAGGACTCGCAGCAACGGGCCGGGGCCCGCAGCGGCCAGCGCCTGGCTGGCCCCGGGCTCTCGCTTCGCGAACGACATCAGCATGCCGAGCGCGACCAAGGTCACCAGCAGCGACGACAGTCCGGCCGAGACGAGCGGCAGCGGCACCCCGGTGATCGGCAGGATCCCGATGACCGCGCACACGTTGACCAGGGCCTGCACCACGATCCAGGTGGTCGCGGCGGCCGCGGCCAGGCGCATGAAGGTGTCCGTCACGCGCCGGGCGATCCGCAGCCCGGCGTAGGCCAGCCCGCAGTAGAGGAACGTCACGCAGAGCGTGCCGACCAGCCCGAGTTCCTCGCCGATCACCGCGAAGATGAAGTCGGTGGTGGGCTCCGGCACCCATCCCCACTTCATCTTGCCCGCGCCGAGGCCCACGCCGAACCATCCGCCCGACCCCACCGCGGTCTGGCCCTCGTGCGACTGCCAGCCGACCGTCAGCACGTTGGCCTGCGGGTTGAAGAATCCGGTGATTCGCTGCAGCCGGTAGGGGGCCACGATGACCAGGACGACCATCGCGAAGCCCATCAGCCCGAGCATGCCCGCGACCAGCCGGACCGGTGACCCGATCACCCAGAGCAGGGCCAGGAAGATCACCAGCAGGATGAACGTGGTGCCGAGGTCATCGCCGAGCATGACCAGGAGGCTCAGGATCGCGGCCCCGGGCAGCAGCGGTATCAGCAGGTGGCGCCACTCGTTGAGCTGACCCGCCTTCTCCTTGCGGGCGAGCAGGTCGGCGCCCCACAGCACAAAGGCCAGCTTGGCGAACTCGGACGGCTGGACCTGGAAGCCCAGAATCCCGATCCAGCGCTCGCCGCCCAGGACGGTATGGCCGACCGCGAGCACCAGCAGCAGGCCGAGCACGGAGACCGCGACCATCGGGTAGGCGGCGGCCCGGAACACCACTGGCGACGACCTGGCCGCGACCCACATCAGCGGCAGCCCGATCGCCACGCCGAGCAGCTGCTTCTGGAACCCCCCGTACGGGGACCCGCCCTGCGCGATGGACTGGGCCGACGAGGTCGAAAGCACCATGACCAGACCGAGCGCGAGCAGCAGCATGGTGATGCCGAGGACCAGGTAGTAGGACGTGAGCGGCCGGTCAAGCAGCCGGAGGGGGGCGATCGCCCGGCCGCCCGCCCGCGCCTGCCGCTCGCGCTCGGGCGCCCGGTCCATCGTGCCGGCGCTCACGGCGCTTTCCGGTTCGCTCGCCCTTCACCCACGGCCCCACGACAGGCCCTGTCCCCGTTCACGCCGCAGCCACCGCCCCGTCCCCCTTCATGCCTCACTGCTGTTCCGCCAGCCGCCCGACCGCCTTCGCGAACGCGTCGCCACGCTCCGGGTAGTCACGGAACATGTCGAACGACTGCGCGGCCGGCGCCAGCAGCACGGTGTCGCCGGGCAGGGCCAGCCGGGCGGCCTCGGCCACAACGAGATCCATGGCTCCAGTGTCGGTGCGGTTGGCCTCCACGACCGGGACATCTGGCGCGTGTCGCGCCAATGACCTCCGGATCACCTCCCGGTCGGCCCCGAGCAGCACCGCGCCGCGCAGCCGCGGCCCGGCCGCGCCGACCAGCAGGTCGATGTCGGCGTCGGCGCCACGGAACAGGCCGCCCGCGATCCACACCACCGAGGGGTAGGCGGCGAGCGATGCCGCCGCTGCGTGCGGGTTGCTCGCCTTGGAGTCGTCGACGTAGTCCACGCCACCGATCCGGGCGACCAGGCTCATCCGGTGGGGTTCGGGCTCGAACGCGGCCAGCCCGGCCCTGACCTCGGCCGGCGGCACGCCGTAGGCCCGGGCCAGCGCCGCCGCGGCCAGCGCATCGGCCACGTTGTGCGGCACCGCCGGGCGCACGTCGTCAACGTCGGCCAGGACGACTCCGGCCGGATCGCCGAACGCCCGGTCAAGCAGGACATCGCCGGCCACGCCGAGCTCGCCCGGCCCGGGAGCGCCGAGCCGGAACGCCACCACCCGGGCCGGGCCCGGCGCGGCGGCGGCCAGCTCCCGCGAGCGGGCATCGTCCGCATTGCAGACGGCCACCGTGCCCGGCGCGTAGATCCGGCCCTTGGCCCGCGCGTAGGCCTCGAGATCGCCGTGCCAGTCGAGATGGTGCGCCGCGACGTTCAGCACCACGGCCGCGAACGGCCGCAGCGACTGGCTCCAGTGCAGCTGGAAGCTGGACAGCTCGACCGCCAGGACCTGGTAGGGCTCCGGCTCGGTGACCGCCTCGACGGCCGACAGGCCGACGTTGCCGGCGGCGACGCTGCGGTACCCGGCCGCTCGCAGCATGGCCGCGAGCATCCGCACGGTGGTGGTCTTGCCGTTGGTCCCGGTCACCGCCAGCCAGTCCTGCCTGGTCCCGTCGGCCAGCGCCGGGCGCAGCAGCCAGGCCAGCTCCACGTCGCCGATGACCGGGATACCGGCCGCCTCCGCGGCGGCGAGCAGCGGGGTGCCCGGCCGCCACCCGGGCGTGGTGACCACGAGCTCGGTGCCGGCCGGGAGCTGCGGGGCCGGGTCAAGCGCGACCGTGACGCCCAGCCCGGCCAGCTCGCGGGCGGCAGCGCGGTTGGCGTCGTTATCACGGCCGTCGACGGCGGTGACCTTGGCGCCGCGGGCCACCAGCGCCCGGGCCGCGGGCGGGCCGGAGACGCCCAGACCGTTGACGCAGACCCGCAGGCCAGCCAGGCGCTCCACGGTATTCATCCGCCTGGTAGCCAGGCGACGTAGAAGATGGCCAGGCCGAGCGCGATGAACAGGCCGGCGATCAGCCAGAACCTGACCACGATCGTGGTCTCGGCCCAGCCCAGCAGCTCGAAGTGGTGCTGCAGCGGGGCCATCTTGAACACCCGGCGCCCGGTTATCTTGTACGACCCCACCTGGATGATCACCGACAAGGTGATGATCAGGAACAGCCCGCCCAGGATCAGCAGCAGCAGCTGGGTCTTGGTGCACACGGCGAGCCCGGCGAGCACGCCGCCGAGCGCGAGCGAGCCGGTGTCGCCCATGAAGATACGGGCCGGCGGGGCGTTCCACCACAGGAAGCCGAAGCACGCGCCGAGAACCGTCCCGGCCACCACCGCGAGATCGAGCGGATCCCGCACCGGGTAGCACTGCGCGGACAGGAAGGCCGTGCAGGCGTTCTTGTACTGCCAGATCCCGACCAGCACGTACGCGGCCAGCACCAGGATCGTCGCGCCGGTGGCCAGCCCGTCCAGGCCGTCGGTCAGGTTCACCGCGTTCGACCATCCGGCGATCATCAGGACGATCCACAGCACGAACGGCAGCACCCCGATCGCGGGCCCGACGTCGCTCAGGAACGAGATGTGCGCATCGGCCGGGGTGATGTCGAACCCGTCCGGGTGGTGCAGCACCTCCACGGCGAAGATGGCGCCGACCACCGCCTGCCCGGCCAGCTTGGCGCCGCTGCGCAGGCCGAGGCTCCGCTGCTTATAGATCTTGATGAAGTCGTCGGCGAAGCCGACCGCGCCGAGGCCGGTCATCAGCGCCAGCACGAGCCCGCCCGACCAGGTCATCGGGTCCTTGGTCAGCTCGTGCCCGGTGACGTAGCCGATCAGCGAAGCGACCACGATGACCGCGCCGCCCATCGTGGGCGTGCCGCGCTTGGTCAGGTGCGCGGTCGGGCCGTCCTCCCTGATCTCCTGGCCGTAGCCACGTCTGGTCAAGATCCTGATGGCGAACGGCGTGCCGAACAGCGCCAGCACCATCGCGACGCCCGCCGAAACCAGGATGGTCCTCACAGCGGCAGCTCCCCGGTCAGCGCCAGCGCCACACGCTGCAGGTTAGCCGCTCGCGATGCCTTGACCAGCACCACGTCGCCCGGCCCGGCCAGCCGGCCGACCGCGGCCACCGCCGCCGCCGCGTCCGGCACCTGCAGCAGCTCGCCCCCCTGCCAGGCCGGATCCGCCTTGGCCCCGGCCAGCATCGGCGCGGCCTGCTCGCCCACCACGATCAGCCCGGCCAGGCCGGCCTGTGCGGCCTGGTGGCCCGCCTGCTCATGCAGCTCCTCGGCCTCGGCGCCCAGCTCGGTCATGTAACCCAGCACCGCGAACGCGCGACCGCGGCCGGCCATCGCGGCCACCGCCGACAGCGCCGCGCTAAGGGCCTCGGGATTGGCGTTGTACGCGTCGTTGACGACCGTCACCCCGTCCGGCCGCCTGGTCACCTCCATCCGCCACCTGCTGCGGGCGGTCGCCGCCGACAGCCCGGCCGCGACCTCGGCCACGCCCAGGCCAAGCTGGCTGGCCAGCGCGGCGGCGGCCAGTGCGTTGGCGACGTTGTGCTCGCCGTGCAGCCGCAGCTGCACCGGCGCCGACCCAGCCCCGGTGACCAGCGTGAAGCCGGGCCGGCCCGCCTGGTCGAGCACGACGCCGGTCGCGCGGTAGTCGGCGCCGGGGGCCCGGCCGAAGGTCACCACGCGCGCGGCCGTGCTCCCGGCCATGGCCAGCACCCGCGGGTCGTCGGCGCCCAGCACGGCCACGCCCTCGGCGGGCAGAGCCGCGGGCAGCTCCGACTTGGCCCGCGCAACGTCTTCGATGCTGCCGAACACGCCGGCGTGCGCGTGACCGACGCACAGCACCACACCGAAGCGCGGCGGCGAGATCCGGCACAGCGCGGCGATGTGCCCGGGGCCGCGCGCGGACATCTCGGCCACCAGGTACCTGGTCTCGCCGGTCAGCCGCAGCACGGTCAGCGGGTGACCTTGCTCGTTGTTGTAGGAGTTCTTCGGGGACACCGTCGGGCCCAGCGACTCGATGAGCTGAGCGGCGAGGTCTTTGGTGGTGGTCTTGCCCGCGGAGCCGGTGATCGCGGCGATGGTCAGGCCGGGCAGCCGGCTCACGACCGCCGTGGCCAGGGCGCCCAGCGCGGCAGGCACGTCGGGGACGATCAGCGCGGGCACGCCGACCGGCCGGGTGGCGAGCACGGCCGTCGCCCCGGCCGCGACCGCCGCGGCCGCGAAGTCATGCCCGTCGGCGCGGGTGCCGGGCAGCGCGGCGAACAGGCTGCCCGGACCGGCCTGGCGGGAGTCGATGATCACCGGCCCGGTCACCATCGCGCCCGGGTCTGCGACGAGGTCGGCCCGGGCCCCGGTGATCCCGGCTATCTGCGCGACGGACAGCGGGATCATAGATCCCCCAGGTCGGCATCGGCCCGCCCCGCGTCGGCCCGCCCGCCCGGCGCGGCCAGGCGGCGCGCCAGCGCTTCCGCGGTCACCTCGCGGTCATCGAACGGCAGGACCGACGAGCCCGTGTACTGGCCGCGCTCGTGCCCCTTACCTGCGACCAGCACAACGTCTCCCTTGGTCGCCCGGGTAATGGCCAGGCCGATCGCGGCCGCGCGGTCGGGCTCGATGATCACGTGCGCGCGGTCGCGGGCGGGGACGGTCAGCGCGCCGGCCAACATCTCGGCCAGTATGCCAAGAGGGTCCTCCGAGCGCGGGTTGTCGTTGGTGAAAACCGCCACATCGGCAAGTTCGGCGGCCGCGGCGCCCATCATCGGGCGCTTGGCCCGGTCCCGGTCGCCGCCGCAGCCCAGGACGATCGCGAGGTTCCCCAGCGTGACCGGCCGCAGCGCGTCAAGTACCGCCCGCACCGCGCCGGGTTTGTGCGAGTAATCAACGAATACGGTGAAATTCTGGCCCGCCTCGACCCGCTCAAGTCGGCCGGGCACGCCCGGGCACGCGGCCACTCCGGCCACCGCGGTGGCTATCCCCACTCCCGCCTCGACCAGCGCCACGATGGCGGCCAGCGCGTTGGCCACGTTAAACGGCCCGGGCAGGGCCACCGACGCGTCGGCCTCCACGCCACCGGGGCCGATGACCCGGAACGCGCTCCCGTCCGCTCCGCCACGCACGTCGGCCGCGCGCCAGTCCGCGGCGGGGTTCCCGGCCGCTGAGTAGGTGGTGAGCGGGATCTGCGGGGCCGCGGCGAGGATCCGTCCGTGCTCGTCGTCCAGGTTGACCACTCCGGCCCGGGCATAGGCCGGGGTGAACAGGGTGGCCTTGGCGGCGAAGTAGGCATCGACCGTCTCGTGGAAGTCCAGGTGGTCCTGGGACAGGTTGGTGAACAGCGCCACGTCGTAGGACGTCCCGGCGACGCGGCCGAGCGCCAGAGCGTGGCTGGAAACCTCCATGGCCGCCGCGGTCACCCCCCGCTCCGCCATGGTGGCGAGCAGCGCCTGCAGGTCGGTGGCCTCCGGAGTGGTCAGGCTGCTGTCGGCCGTGACGTCGCCGATGCGGGTCTGCACGCCGCCGATCAGGCCGGTCAGGTGGCCGGCCGCCCGCAGCCCGGACTCGAGCAGGTACGTCGTGGTGGTCTTGCCGCTGGTTCCCGTGACCCCGATCAGCGTCAGCCGACCCGACGGGTGGCCGTAGATCCAGGATGCGATCTCGCCGAGCCTCGATCGCGGGTCGCCGACCACGAACACCGGCAAACCGGACCGGATGGCCAGTTCCTTGCCCGTTGGATCGGTGAGGATCGCCGCCGCGCCCGCGTCGGCGGCCTGCGCGCAGAACCGCGCGCCGTGGTGCTGGCTCCCGGGCAGCGCGGCGTACAGGTCACCGGGCTGCACGCGGCGTGAGTCGTGTGTGATCCCGGTCACGCCACGGGAGGTGCCCGGAACGGACAGCGGGCGGGGGGCGTCCCGGCCGGCTGTCCTCACCCCGAGCAGCGCCGCCAGCCCCGCGAGCGGGCGCAAGGGGACACGGCGTGGGCGCAGATCCGCTGACACGGGCCGAGATTACCTCCGTTCACGGCGCCATGAGCCGGACGTAGGGACGCTTGGCTCCATCCGGCGGTATCTGCAGGGTCTGCAGCGCGAACTTTGCCACCTTGTAGAAAACCGGCCCGGCGATCTGATCGCCAAAGTAGCCGCCCCGCGTGGGGTCCTGGACGTTCACCGCCACCACGATCTGCGGGTCGGCCGCCGGAGCGATGCCGATGTAGCTCGACCCGTACTGGCACAGGCAGCGGTGACCCGGCGCGGCCTCCTGCGACGTGCCGGTCTTGGCGGCGATCGTGTACCCGGAGATCAAGCCCCACGGCTCACCGCCAGCGGCATCGACCAAGGGGACCTGCTGCAGGATCGCCATCAGCTCGCTGGCGGTCTTCGGCTCCAGCACCCGGGTCCGGCGCGACGCGGACGCGGGCGTGAACCGGCCGTCGCCGTTCGTGGTGCCGGCCACGATGGACGGCTGGACTCGCACCCCGCCGTTCGCGATCGTGGCGTAGACGCTGGCCATCTGCACCGCGTTCACGGCGACCCCCTGCCCGAAGGACAGGGTGTAGCGGGTGTCGCCGTACCATTGCGGGGTTCCGGGCCGGGGCAGGATCCCCGGGCTCTCCCCGGGCAGGTTCAGTCCGGTAGGCTCGCCGAGCCCGAACGCCCGGAGGTACTGGTACTGGATCTGCGGGCTGACGTGCTGCACGACCTGCACCATGCCGTCGTTGAGCGAGTTGGCGATGATCCCGGCGATCGTGTATCTCGCCGTCGGGTGGTAGTCGCCGTCGTGGAACGAGAAGCCGTCGACCACGATCTGGTCGGGCACCGTGTAGGTGCTCATCGGTGTCTGCCCGCCGCGCTCGAACGCGGCCGCGGCGGTGATCACCTTGGCCGTGCTGCCCGGCTGGAACACGTCCTGCACCGGGATGTCGGTGGTCGCGGCCACGCTGGCCGGGTCGGACGGATTGAACGTCGGGTACTGGGCGAGCGCCAGGATGCGGCCGGTGTGCGGTTGCATCACCACGACCGAGCAGTCCTTGGCCCGCGCCACCTTGACCTCGGCGGCGCACTGCTGCTCGGCGTACCACTGGATGTCGGCCTGGATGGTCAGCTGCAGGCTGCCGGCGGGCACCGGGTCGCGCAGGATCTGCTCGGTCTGCGGGATGGGCTGGGGATCCGCTCCCGGGCTCATCTCGACCTCTTCGCTGCCGTCCCGCCCGCTCAGCAGGGAGTTGTACTCCTGCTCGAGCCCGGCCACACCCTGCAGGTCACCCGCTGCGTCGGTGTCGGTGAAGCCGACCAGGTTGGCGGCGAGATCGCCGTTCGGGTACTCGCGGGAGTAGCTCGGGGTCTCGTCGACGCCCGGCAGCTGGAACCCGGTGATCCTCGCGCCGGTCGCGGCGGGGACGTTCCGCTTGAGCACCACATACTGAGGCGACGACGGATGATCGACCAGCCACTCGATGGCCGACGGGGCCATGCCGAGCGGGCCGGCCAGCGCGGCGGCGACCCGCGCCCGCTTGGCCCGCGGTATCTGGGCCGGGTCGGCATAGACCAAGTCGGTCTGCACCGTCATCGCCAGGACCGTGCCGTCGCTGCTGGTGATGGAGCCCCGCACGACCGGGATCGGAATCGGCTGCGGAGGCAGCATCTGCTGCTGCGCGAGAGCCCGGTAGTGCGCCCAGTGCAGGCCCTGCAGTTCCACCAGCCGGGCCGCGACCAGGGCTAGCACGAGCCCGAGACACACCAGCGAGATGTTCAGGCGCCGGACCGGTCCAGCCCGGCGAAGGCTTGGGCGGGCCGGAGGGAGCCGGGCCTGGCCGGGGCGGCCGGCATGGCCCTCGGCCCGGCCGCCACGGTCACCGGCCCGGCCGGCACCACCACCGGCCCAGTGGCGGCGATCATTGGCCTGGATCACACGCCCGGCGCTGCCGCCTGGCGGGCGGCCGGCCGCCGGCCGCGGCGACGCCGAGGGCTTCCTCCTGGCTCCATCGGCGTATCTCCGGCCGCCTTCGGGCCGCCTGCCGCCGCCTTCTCCGGGCCGCCGGTCGGCGCCAGGCCCGCGCGGCCCGGCCGGCGGTGCGAAGCCGCGGGCCGGGCCGCGCGGGTCCCGCCCCGGGCGTTCGTGACGGCTCCCGGGACCGTCGCCGGGCGTCACGGGGTGTACCCGGGCACGTTGTATGCTCCCCCGGCCCGGGACAGCGTGGTGTACGTGTGGCCGTTCCTCAGGTCAATGAAGTTGAGCACCGGCTGCATCCGCAGGCCAAGCCGGAGCGCCCGCTGCTCGATCGAGCTCGGCGACCGCTCGGCCGCCACCTGCCACTGCAGTTGCTGCACCCGCTGCGCGGCCGCCGCGTTGCTCTGCTGCAGGTTACTGATCTGGAACGAGGCCGCGGCCAGGGTGGTGTTGATCAGCAGCAGGCAGACCAGCCCGCCGCCGAGCAAACCAAGCACGAGCAAGATGAACGGAGTGCGCGCCGCGGACCGTCGCCCGGCGCCACGGGCATCCGGCGAAGTGCTCGCGGTCCGGGCCGCGCCGGAGCGAGCCGCCGCGCCTCCGGCGGGACCGGCCGGCCCGCTCGGCCTGGCCGTCGGCGTGAATGAATGGACCGTTGAGCGGGTTATAGGCCGCCTTAGGCTCCATTCATGCGACGCCGGTGGCGCAGACTCCGCCTCTGGCGGCTTCTGTGGGCGACGGACGGGGCGGGCCGGCGCACGGGTGGGTCGGGCGGGCGCCGAGGAGCCGGCGGGCGCCGAGGAGCGGGCGGGCGCACGGGTGGGCTGGGCGGGCGCGGAGGGGCCAGCAGGCGCCGAGGCACGCGCAGGCGCGGAAGAGCGGAGCAGGCGGCCGGGGCGAACCGGACGCGCCTGGCCCCCCTGGCGCCCCTGCGGCGGCTTGGCTGGCGCGGCTTGACCAGGATTCCTGGGACCCGTTCTGACCTTAGTATTCATTCGGCGCTGTCCGTTCTGGAGTTTCATGCCGCTAGTACTCGCTCGGCGGCGCGCAGGCGCGCCGACGCGGCTCGCGGGTTGTCCGCCACTTCCACGGCCGTGGGGCGCTCGGCGCCCCGGGTGAGGAGCCGGAACCGAGGCCGCCCGGCCTCGAGCTGAACCGGCAGGCCGGGCGGCGTCGTATCCGCCGCGCTGGCCGCGAGCGCCTGCTTGACCATGCGGTCCTCGAGCGAGTGATAGGCCAGCACCACGATCCGGCCGCCGACCGCCACCGCGTCGAGCGCCGCGGGCAGGGCCAGCCGCAGCGCCTCGAGTTCGCCGTTCACCTCGATCCGCAGCGCCTGGAAGGTGCGCTTCGCCGGGTTGCCCCCAGTGCGCCTGGCCGGAGCCGGGATCGAGTCGCGCACGATCTCGGACAGGCGCATGGTTGACGTGAGCGGCGCGGCCGACCGCTCCCTGACCACGGCGTCCGCGATGCGCCGGGCATAGCGCTCTTCGCCGTACTCGCGCAGCACCTGGGCCAGCCGGCGGGATAGGTGTTGACTACGTCGGCCGCGGTCAGCGGCGCCGACCGGTCCATCCGCATGTCCAGCGGCGCGTCGTAGGAATAGGCGAACCCGCGGTCCGGGTCATCGAGCTGCGGGGAGGAAACCCCTAGGTCGAACAGCACGCCGTGCACGCTCGGCTGGCCGAGCGCGGCCAGGATCTCGCCGATCGCGTCGTACCTGGCGTGGACCAGCGTGACCCGGCCGCCATACGGCGCCAGGATCCGGCGCGACTCCTCGATCGCGGCCTCGTCAGCGTCCACGCCGATCAGGGTCAGCCCGGGATGCTGGCTCAGCAGCGCGCTGG
>Ga0335073_10013797_pt1 | contig 11331 bp, 8 predicted proteins | sample Lox_Sample_22_FD_207093 | JGI IMG/M metagenome (GOLD analysis project Ga0335073, IMG submission 207093) | Soil microbial communities from Loxahatchee National Wildlife Refuge, Florida, United States - Lox_Sample_2.2 | ecosystem: Environmental > Terrestrial > Soil > Wetlands | place: USA: Florida... | reverse complement strand
TCGCCTTCGGCGTAAACGAGCCCTGGCTCGGTGACGATCACACGGCCCTCGCGGCACAGCCAGGCCAGCTGGTCCTCGGTCAGCTTCTCGAACAGGAACAGCTTTCGTAGCTCGTCCGCGCTGCACATCGCCGAGCCGGGTGCAGCTGCCGGCGAGGCCGAGTCCGCTGCTGGCGCGCTCACAGTTTCTCCAGGTATCGGTGCACGAGCATGACTGCCATCGCACCTTCGCCGACCGCGGATGCCACTCGCTTGGCCGAGTCTGCCCTGACGTCCCCGGCCACGAAGACCCCCGGCACGCTGGCTTCCAGGTGATACGGCGGCCGGTCCAGCGGCCAGCCGCCTGGCAGCTGGCCGTCGACCAGCAGGTCCGGTCCGGTCAGCACGAATCCGCGGGGATCGCGCCTGATCACGCCGTCGAGCCAGTCGGTCAGCGGCGCCGCGCCGATGAAAACGAACAGGTATTGCGCAGGGACCGTCTCGGTCGTGTCACTCTCGCTGTCGCGCAGCGTGAGCTGCTCCAGGTGATCGGTGCCGTGCGCCTCGACCACCTCGGTGCAGGTCCGCACCTTGATCCGCGAGGTGCTCTCGACCTGCTCGATCAGGTAGTGCGACATCGAGCTGACCAGCGACTTGCCGCGGACCAGGATCGTCACGGACCGTGCGCGCTTAGCCAGGTACACCGCTGCCTGGCCGGCCGAGTTAGCGCCGCCGACCACGTAGATGTCCTCGTCCGCGCAGCTCGTCGCCTCTGTCAGCGCAGAGCCGTAGAAGACGCCCCGCCCGGTCAGCTCGGCCAGGCCCGGCGCCGTGAGCTGCCGGTACGTCACCCCGGTGGCAAGGATGACAGTATGCGCGCTGATCGCGGTCCCGTCGGCGAACCGGACCGTCCGCGCCGACCCATTCACCTCCAGGCCGACCACTTCGCGCGTGGTCAGGACCTCGGCACCGAACTTCTGCGCCTGCCGCCTGGCGCGGTCGGTTAGCTGCGCGCCGGAGACACCGTCGGGGAAGCCGAGGTAGTTCTCGATGCGTGAGCTCTGGCCCGCCTGACCGCCGGTCGCGGTGCGCTCGACCAGGACCGTCCGCAGGCCCTCGGATGCGCCGTAGACGGCCGCGCCGAGGCCGGCCGGGCCACCGCCGATCACGATGAGGTCATAGAAGTCAGTGGACGGGTTCGTCATCAGGCCGACGTGACTCGCCAGCTCGGGCTCCGACGGCGCGACCAGCGCGACGCCGTCCGGCGCGATCACAACCGGCAGCGTCTCACCGTCGGCTTCAGCGGCCTCGAGCAGGCGGCGTCCCTCTGGCTCGTCGGCCGAGTACCAGCGATAGGGCACCTGGTTACGGGCGAGGAACTCACGAACCTCGGACGACCGCGCTGACCAGCGGTGCCCGACGATCTTCGTCTCGGCCACTGGCCGGTGATCCGACGACAGCCATGCCTCAAGCAGTGAGTCCACGACCGGATACAGCTTCTCTTCCGGCGGATCCCACGGCTTGAGCAGGTAGTAGTCAAGGTCGACGACATTGATGGCATCGATGGCCGCGCCGGTGTCGGCGTAGGCGGTCAGCAGCGCGCGCCGTGCGCCAGGGTAGATGTCCATCGCGCGCTCGAGAAACTCGATCCCGTTCAGGTGCGGCATCCGGTAGTCGGCCAGGATCATCGCGACCAGGTCGCCGCGCAGCTTCATCTGCCGGAGGGCCTCGAGCGCTTCCTCGCCAGACTCCGCACGCACGATCCGGTGCTGCTCGCCATACCGGCGGCGCAAGTCACGCGCCACCGCACGTGACACATCCGGGTCGTCGTCGACGGTCACGATGGCTGGCCGCGGCCGTGCCGCGGGCGCCGCGGCGGATTGCGGACCTGGCGAGGACTCGTGATCGTGTGGCGGTGCGTCTTCCATGCGCTCATCGTAGGTTCCGGTTGCGCCTCCGCGGACCAGCGGTCCGCTCAGGGCGGACAAGCTCCCATAAGCGATAAGCCGGTAACACCGGTTATGCGGATCGCCGAGTTGACGCATATCAGCTAGGGGGGCAGCGTAGGAATCAGGGGGCTTAGCACGAGGGGGGAGACCAGTGACGCAACGCAAGGCGCCCATCACGACGACCGACGCGGGCGCGCCAGCCGAGAGTGACGAGCTTTCGCTGACCCTGGGCCCCGATGGCCCGGTCCTGCTTCAGGATCACTACCTGCTGGAGCAGATGGCGAACTTCAACCGGGAGCGGATTCCGGAGCGGCAGCCGCACGCCAAGGGCGGCGGGGCGTTCGGGCACTTCGAGGTGACCAACGACGTCAGCGCGTACACCAGGGCCGTCGTGTTTCAGCCAGGGACCAGAACGAACACGCTGATCCGGTTCTCCACCGTCGCGGGGGAGCGGGGGAGCCCGGACACCTGGCGCGACCCGCGGGGGTTCGCCCTGAAGTTCTATACCTCGGACGGCAATTACGACATGGTCGGCAACAACACGCCGGTCTTCTTCATCCGGGACCCGCTAAAGTTCCAGCACTTCATCCGCAGCCAGAAGCGGCGCGCCGACAACAACCTGCGCGACCACGACATGCAGTGGGACTTCTGGACGCTGTCTCCGGAGTCCGCGCATCAGGTGACCTGGCTGATGGGCGACCGCGGGATCCCGAAGAGCTGGCGCCAGATGAACGGCTACAGCTCGCACGCTTACATGTGGATCAACGCCGCGGGCGAGAAGTTCTGGGTGAAGTACCACTTCAAGACCGACCAGGGCGTCGACTTCCTCACCCAGGAGGCGGCGGACCGGATCGCCGCCACCGACGGGGACTACCACCAGCGCGACCTGTACGAGGCGATCAAGCGCGGTGACTACCCGAGCTGGACGCTGAAGATGCAGATCATGCCGTTCGAGGCGGCCCGGAATTACCGGTTCAACCCGTTCGACCTGACCAAGGTGTGGCCGCATGGCGACTACCCGCTGATCGACGTCGGCAGGCTGACCCTGGACCGGAACGTGACCGACTATCACACCGAGATCGAGCAGGCCGCGTTCGAGCCGAACAACCTCATCCCTGGCGTCAATCTCAGCCCGGACAAGATGCTGCTGGCACGGGGGTTCGCCTACGCCGATGCGCACCGCGCCAGGCTGGGCGTGAACTACAAGCAGATCCCGGTGAACGCGCCCGTCGCCGAGGTGCACAGCTACAGCAAGGATGGCGTCATGCGGATGCGCAACGTCTCCGACCCGGTGTATGCCCCGAACTCGAAGGGCGGCCCGCATGCCGACAGCGAGCGCTACCCGCCGGTCGGCTGGCACGCCGACGGGAACATGGTGCGCTCGGCCTACACGCTGCACCCCGAGGACGACGACTGGGGCCAGCCCGGCACGCTGGTCCGCGAGGTTCTCGACGATGCCGCACGGGACCGGCTGGTGAGTAATATCGCCGGCCATCTGCTCGACGGCGTGACCGAGCCAGTGCTGCTTCGTGCCTTCGAGTACTGGCGCAACGTGGACAAGCACCTCGGTGACCGGGTCGAGCACGCGGTCCGGGCCCAGCAGGGCTAGCCGCTTCTCCCGCGGTGCGGAGCCGGCGATCAGGCGGGAAGCGCCACTGGCGCCGCGCCGTAGATTTCGGACGCCCGCCAGCAGTACCACGCCACGATGCTCCGGTACGGGTGGTACTGCTCCCCGAGAGCGTCAAGCTCCTTGGCGGTAGGCGTCGGGATGCCCCAGGCCAGCCCGTAGCCGCGGCGGACGGCCAGGTCGCCGGTCGGCCAGATGTCCAGCCGCCGCAGCTGGAAGAGCAGGAACATCTCGGCCGTCCACTTGCCGACGCCGCGGACGCTGGTCAGGCGGGCGACGACCTCCTCGTCGCTCTCCCGCGCCAGCTGGCGGGGGTCTAGCTTCACGGTCCCGTCGAGCACCTTCGCAGCCAGGTCGCGAAGGGATGCAACCTTCGCCGCCGACAGGCCGACAGAGCGCAAGGTCTCGTCGGACAGGGCGATGAGTCGCTCCGCGGTGACGGATCCGTCGAGTGCGGTGATCAGCCGGCCGTGGATGGCCCGCGCCGCAGGACCGGCTAGCTGCTGGTAGGTAATGGCGCGGACCAGGGTCTCGAAGTGCGTCCCGGCAGGTGCCGGGAATCGGGGCGGGCCCGCGTCGGCCACGAGCCTGGCCACGACCGGGTCGCGCTCCGCAAGCAGCGCCGCGGCTGCCCGCGGGCTCAGCTTCCGCGGGCGCTGCGCTGGTTCACTGGTCACGATGCGGGCTCCCTCCGGCTGGCGAACGCTGGAGCGAGTTAACCAGCGGCAGCGCCGTTTGTATTCCGGCGAGAAGCGTTATCGCAGGACGACATTAGACCGGTAAAATGGCAGAAATCCCGATGCGGTCGCCTCGCCTGAGGCGGCCGGTTTCGTGCCCGGCCCGGGGAGCACGGATGACATTCGCCGGAAGCAACGCCCACGTCTTCCCGTACATGGAGACGGCAGGCCTTCATCCGACCGGGCAGCGGATCTACCTGAACGAAGCAAGGTTTCCGGGGCCGGTACCTAAGGCATGGCCGATGATCACCGGCAATCCCGCGCATGCCTGCGTATCGATCCGGCCGGATCTGAGTCGCGCTGGGCTAATCGCCGCTGGCCAGTGACTCCAGCGAGACGCTGGGGTCGGCCAGGGCCGCCCGGTCGACCGGCCGGCCAGACCGCACCAGAGCCTGGACCGCGTCGTTGACATCCCAGACGTTAACGTTCATCCCGGCCAGCACGCGCCCGCCGCCACCTAGCCAGAAGGCGATGAACTCGCGGCCTGGCACGTCGCCGCGGAACACAAGCTCGTCGTAGTCACCAGGCTCGACGTAGCCGGAATACTCCATGCCCAGGTCGTACTGATCGCTGAAGAAATACGGCACCCGGTCGTAGCTGACGGCCTGGCCGAGCATCGCCCGCGCTGCAGCCGGCGGCTGGTTCAGCGCGTTGGCCCAGTGCTCGACGCGGATGTGCTTGCCGATCAGCGGATGGAAGGCGCTGGCCACGTCGCCAGCCGCATAGATGTCCGGATGAGACGAGCACAGCGCGGCATCCACCAGGACGCCACCGTCCACGTCAAGCCCGGCAGCCACCGCCAGCTCGGTATTCGGCGCAGCGCCGATTCCGACCACGATGGCGTCGGCCGGGATATCGCTGCCGTCGGCGAGGCGGACACCGCCGGCACGCTCGCCGTCGCCCGTGATCTCGGTCAGGTGCGCGCCGAAGCGCAGCTCCACGCCGTGCTCGCGATGCAGGTCGGCGAAAACGCGGGCGACCTCGGGGCCGAGCACGCGCAGCAACGGCAGCTGCTCCATCTCCACCACCGTCACATCGACGGCTGCCAGCCGCGCGGCCGCCGCTACCTCAAGTCCGATCCACCCGGCCCCGACGACCACGATGCGAGATGCCGTCTGGAGCACAGCTTTGATCCGGTCACTGTCGCCGACGGTCCGCAGGTAGTGGATGCCCTCAAGATGACTGCCAGGCACGGCCAGTCTGCGGGGCGAGGAGCCCGTCGTCAGCAGCAGCTTGGCGTAGCTGCCCTGACTGCCATCGCTCATCGTGACCCGGTGTGCGGCGCGGTCGATGGCGGTGACGGCAACCCCCAGGCGGAGGTCGATGCCCGTGTCGGCATACCACTGCCGGGGATGGGCGTAGATCTTCTCCCGCTCGGACTTGCCCTGCAGGTAGTCCTTGGACAGCGGCGGCCGCTCGTACGGCAGCTCGCTCTCCTGGCCGATGAGGACGACAGGGCCGTCGAAGCCTTCCGAGCGCAGTGTCTCGGCGGCTCGCGCACCAGCCAGGCTGGCTCCGACAATCAGGTAAGGCTCGATGCTCACCGTCGCATCATGACACCTCGGTCACACGCCGGCGTGCTGGACGCTTGGCTCGAACACGAGCCGGCCGTCGTGGGCGTCGACGGTGACATCCTGGCCAGGCTCGATCTGGCCGTCCAGCAGCATGCGCGACAGCGGATTGTCGACCTCGCGCTGGATCGTCCGCCGCATCGGCCGGGCGCCGAACTCAGGCTGATGACCGTGCTCGGCGACCCAGTCAATGGCAGCAGGCGTGAAGTGCACGATCACGTGCTGGGCATGCAGCTTGCGGCGGGTCTCCTCGAGCATCAGCCTGGTGATCTGCCGCAGCTCTTCCTGGTCGAGCTCGCGGAAAACGATGGTCTCATCGATCCGGTTCAGGAACTCGGGCCGGAACGACTCCCGTAGCCGCCGCATCAGCTGCTCTTGCAGCGCCTGCTCCTGCCCGGCGTCGGAGCTTGCGGCATCGCCGGTGAAGCCGAGCGCGGTCCCGCGCCTGGTGATCAGGTCGGAACCCAGGTTGCTGGTCATGATCAGGACCGTGTTCTTGAAATCGACGGTCCGGCCCTGCCCGTCGGTCAGCCGGCCATCCTCCAGGACCTGGAGCAGAATGTTGAAGACATCGGGATGCGCCTTCTCGATCTCGTCGAGCAGCACGATCGAGTACGGGCGCCGTCGCACTGCCTCGGTGAGCTGGCCCGCTTCCTCATAACCGACGTAGCCGGGCGGTGCGCCGACGAGACGGCTGACCGTGTGCCGCTCCTGGAACTCGCTCATGTCGATGCGGATCATCCGGTCGTCGGAGCCGAACAGCGCGTCCGCCAGCGCGCGGGCCAGCTCCGTCTTGCCGACCCCGGTAGGGCCGAGGAACAGGAAGCTCCCGACCGGGCGCTGCGGGTCGCCGAGCCCCGCGCGAGACCGGCGGATCGCCTCGGCCACCGCCCTGACCGCTTCGTCCTGCCCGACGAGGCGCTCATGCAGGAACCGCTCGAGCCGGAGCAGTCGCTCCTTCTCCTCTTCGGTGAGCTGCTGAACGGGCACGCCGGTGGCGCGTGAGATCACCTCGGCAATGTCGTTGACCGTGACCTCGGGGACCGCCGTTTCCTCTCTAGTGAGCTCCTTGACCTGTCGCTGCACCTCGCTGATCTGATCGCGCAGCCGGGACGCATGCTCGTACTGCTCGCTGGCTACCGCCTGGTCCTTGTCCCGATGCAGTTCCTCCGCCCGCCGCTCCAGATCGCGCAGCTCCCTGCCGGGCGTCTTGAGCCGCAGCCGGACTCGAGCGCCGGCCTGATCGATCAGGTCGATGGCCTTGTCGGGCAGGAAGCGGTCGGTGATGTAGCGATCCGACAGCTCTACCGCGGCATCCAGCGCCTCGTCGGTGTAGCGGACCTGATGATGGGCCTCGTACCGGTCGCTCAGGCCGCGCAGGATGGCGAGCGCATCATCGATGGTCGGCTCGGGAACAAGGATTGGCTGGAACCGCCGGGCCAGGGCCGCGTCTTTCTCGATGCTCTTGCGGTACTCATCAAGAGTGGTCGCGCCGATGATGTGCAACTCGCCGCGGGCGAGCGCGGGCTTCAGCATGTTGCTGGCGTCCATGCCGCCTTCGGCGCCGCTGCCTGCCCCCACGACGGTGTGCAGCTCGTCGATGAAGACGATCAGCTCGTCGGCATGTTCGGAGATCTCGTCGATGATCCTGCGCAGGCGCTCCTCGAAGTCGCCGCGGTAGCGGGTGCCGGCCACGACCGCGGACAGCTCGAGCTGGACGACCCGCTTGCCGGCCAGTGTCTGCGGCACGTCATCCGCCACGATGCGCTGAGCGATGCCCTCGACGATTGCCGTCTTGCCAACACCGGCCTCCCCGATCAGCACCGGGTTGTTCTTTCCGCGCCTGGAGAGCACTTCGATGGTCTGCTCAATCTCGCTGTCGCGGCCGATGACGGGGTCGACCCGCCCTTCGCGGGCCATCGCAGTCAGGTCGCGGCCAAACTCGTCCAGCGTGGGCGTCACCGGGCGGCCGTGGCCAGGCCGGCCACCCGACCCGGACACGCCGTGCCCGGCCAGAGCCGCCTGAAGTGCTTCGGGAGTCACGCGGGCCCCGGACAGCATCCGGCCCGCACCCGACTCGGGATTGACGGCGAGGGCGAGCATGATGTGCTCGGGGCCGATGTAGGTAGAGCCAAGCGCGCGGGAGATCTGATGCGCGTCGAGCAGAGCACGCTTGGCGCCCGGCGTCAGCTGGGGTGGCTCGCCGCTGCTCGGCCCGGCGGATTCCTGCCTCTCGATGCCGCGGGTGATGCCATCCGGGTCGGCCCCGGCTCGGATCAGCAGCTGGCGGGTGGGCTCCAGCTTGGCCGCAGCCCAGAGCAGGTGCTCGGTATCCAGGTCTGCCCGGCCGTGCTGGGCCGCGTGCGCTGCGGCAGCGCCGATGAGCTCGCGGGCCGGCCCGCTCATCAGCCGTGTGATGTCCACGCGATGGCCCGGGCGGGACGGTCCGGCACCGGCCCCGTAGATACGGGCCAGAAAGTCGTCGAACGGGCTGGAACCGGCGTCCTCGGGGCCGTAAAAGCCGCTGCCCATCGCAAGCCTCCCCCTGATTGCCTCGCGTCGCGTGCCTAGCCCGAGGCCTACCCGCGATAGCTGACCCGACCCTCACCAAATCTGGCCGGTGGCCGGGATGCCTGGCCCGTGGGCATTCCAGGCGAATTAGGCGGTCTCCCTGACCACGGTCGTCGGGTCCTTGTCGCGGCGCAGGCCTTCGAAGCGCGGGTGGCGCAGCTGACCGGCCCTGGTCCACTCACTGAAGGCGACCTGGCCAACGAGCCGGGGCTCGACCCAGTGCACGCCCGTCCGAGGGAGATTGCCGCGGTCGAAGGCCGGACGCGAGCGCTCCAGGCCCCGCAGGGTCTGGGCCAGAGCTGTCAGGGTCGCGTCATCGAAGCCGGTGCCAACTTTCCCGGCGTACACCAGCCCGCCGTCGCTGTCGTAGTAGCCGATGAGCAGCGCCCCGAACCCGGTTCGCGAGCCCTTCGGGTCGGTATAGCCGGCGATAACGAACTCCTGGTTCGCCTGGCATTTGAACTTCAGCCAGTCCCGCGACCGCCCGGACCGGTACGGCGAGTCACCCCGCTTGACCACCAGGCCTTCCCACCCCTTGGCGCACGCCTCGGCCAAGTACGCCTCGCCGTCGCGCCTGCGGTGCGTTGTGAACCGGATCGGGCCCTCGAACGACAGCAGCGGCCGCAGCGCCTGCTTTCGCCCGTCGAGTGGCAGCTGCCGGAGGTCGCGGCCGTCCGCCCACAGGACGTCGAACACGTAGTAGAACACCGGGACGTCCGCGCGCAGCGCGTCACTTGGATGCCGGACGCCGAGCCGCTGCTGCAGCAGGCTGAAGCTTGTCTGTTCGCCTGCGAACGCGACCACCTCGCCGTCGATGATGAAGTCTGCGCACTCCTGCGCCAGCAGGCGCGCTGCCAGCTCCGGATACGTGTCGTTGACGACCTTCTGGTTACGGGTCATGAGCCGCACCTGGTCGCCTGACCGGTAGGCCAGGCACCGTTCCCCATCGAACTTGCGCTCATACAGCCAGGCCGGATCGCTGAACCTGTCGCCAGTAAGCGTGGCCAGCTCGGGCTCCACCCAGGCTGGCTGGCCAGCAGCGGCCGTCATACCTCTAGTTCCGCGGCGAGGTCCTCATCCACGATCAGCACGATCTTGCCCCTGGTGTGCCCCTGCGCCACTTTGCGGTGCGCCTGCGCGGCATCGGTCAGGAAGTACCTGGCCTCGACCTCAACGGACAGGCTTCCGTCGTCGAACCACGGGGCCATCCGGATCAGTCGGCTGCCGCGTGGCTGGCCGTCATACGGCTGCCAGTGCACGTGCTGCGCGGCAGGAAGCTCGGCGTGCACGGGGGTCGCGATGGTGGCGCCCTCGCGTGCGGCACGGGCGGCGCCCTCGAGCGTCGGCGCAGCGCAGGCGAGGACCTTGTCAGGCCCGCCGTCGGTCGCGTCCCGGACCTTCTCGGGCCAGTCGGGCTGATTGTGGTCGATGACCACGGCAGCGCCGAGCTTGTGCACGAAGTCGTGGTTGTGCGGGCTGGCCGTTGCCACGACGGCCGCTCCCAGCGCCCGCGCGAGCTGGACAGCCAGGTGGCCTAGGCCGCCTGCCGCCGCGGTTATCAGCACATGGTCGCCCGCACCGACCGCGAGGACGTCGGTCAGCCCCTGCTCGGCGGTTAGCGCGTCTATCGGCGCGGCGGCCGCGTCGACGATCGACAGGCCCGCCGGGATCGGTGCGAGCTGCTCAATCGGGCAGGTCACGTACTCCGCGTAGCACCCGGACAGGCCCGGATAACCGTAGACCGGCGCACCGTCGTCAAATGCGGCATCCGCACCGGTATCGCCGACGATCACCCCGGCGAACTCGCCGCCCGGTATATAGGGCATCGGGCCCGTCCAGGCGCCCCGGCGCATGAGTACGTCCCATGGCCCGACTCCGGCCGCCTGAACCCGGATCAGTGCCTCGCCCTCGGCAGGCTCGGGCAGGTCCACGTCGGCGGGGTGCGCGGCCTCAGGGTCATTACCGAGGCGCTCCACGATCATTGCCCGCATTCCGGCTCCCTTTGGCTGAGGCTTCCTGGCTGCGCGCAGTCCTCCGGCGAGTTTACGGGCCCCTCGTCAGCCGCCCTCAGATCGGCTGCCGTCCGCTAGACCAGGGACTCCAGGGTCGCTCGGGCGCCGCGCCGCTGCAGCGACGTGAGCGCCGACCGGTACGCGGCGGCGAAGCGCGCGTCGTCGATCAGGTCGCCGAGCACCTCACGGTTCGCCATGAACGCGTCGGGGTCCGTGCGCTGCTTCTGAGCGAGCCGCATCAGGCTGTCCCTGACTCGGTCGACGACCTCGATCGGCTGACCTTGCTCGTCGACGCCTTCCGCATAGCGCGCCCAGCTCGCGACGACCGCAGCCGATCGCCTGATCTCGCCCCCGGTCGCGAGCTGCTGGCGGACCACGGGCAGCAGCCACTTCGGGATGCGGTCCGAGCTCTGGGCGCACAAGCGTGCGATGGTGTCACGCACGTGCTGATTGCTGAACCGCTCAATCAGCGTGCGCTTGTACTCGCCAAGGTCGACGCCCGGCACGGCGGGCAGGGTCGGGGTGGCTTCGTCGTCCATGTAGCCGAGCAGGAAGTCCCGGAATAGCGGATCCCGGGCGGCCTCGTGCACCAGCCGGTACCCGCAGAGGTAGCCGAAATAGCACAGGGCCTGGTGACTGGCGTTCAGTAGCCGCAGCTTCATCAGCTCGTAGGGTTCAACGTGATCTACAATCTGGACGCCGGCGGCTGCGTATGACGGCCGCCCGGCGGTGAAGGTGTCCTGCAGGACCCACTGCGTGAACGGCTCGCAGACAACCGGCCACTGGTCGTCGATCCCGAATCGCTCCCGGATCTCGGCCCGGTCGGCGTCGGTCGTCGCCGGGGTGATGCGGTCGACCATCGAATCGGGAAACCGGACCTCGCTGT
>Ga0335073_10013796_pt1 | contig 11332 bp, 7 predicted proteins | sample Lox_Sample_22_FD_207093 | JGI IMG/M metagenome (GOLD analysis project Ga0335073, IMG submission 207093) | Soil microbial communities from Loxahatchee National Wildlife Refuge, Florida, United States - Lox_Sample_2.2 | ecosystem: Environmental > Terrestrial > Soil > Wetlands | place: USA: Florida... | reverse complement strand
GCGGCGCACACTGTGGCGCACGACCCCAAGACCGACGAAACCCCCGAAAACACGGGGGTTCTGAAGTACCGCTACCGGGATTCGAAGCCAGCCTCTGAGGAGTGACGTTGGGCTTATTGCCCTGCAAATCGATCGGTTCTCGGGTTAGCGTGCACCGCTGCTGAGGGGCGTATAACCGCCTTCGATCGGGGTCGACTGTGGCGCGACTGTGGCGCGGCAAGGTCAGCGCGCCCCGAAGGGACCGCGAGCTGGTTGGCGCATTGCTCGCCTTCCAGAAGACGGCCTAGCCCGGCGACGAGCCGGCTTTAGCTTGCTTGAAACGCGAGCGGTTGCGGCAGTTTGACGGTTAGGCGTTCGCAGGGGCGTGGGATCAGGCCAGGACCGTCGCAGAGCTGGGGCTGGGCAGCGAGTTCGCAAGCTCCCGGCGCGATTTGATCCCGAGCTTGGTGAACACGTGACGGAGGTGCCACTCCACGGTCCGTGGACTGAGGAACAGCCGCGCTCCGATCTCGGGGTTTGAGAGCCCGTCGCGGGCGAGCTCGGCGATCTGTCGCTCCTGAGCCGTCAGATCATCACGCACCTCGGGGGTGAGCGCACGTACGTGCTCGCCGGTCGCCTTCAGCTCCGTCCGTGCACGCTCGGCGAACGCCTCCATTCCGATCGACGTGAACTGCTCGTGCGCGGCGCGCAGCTGGGCGCGCGCGTCGACACGACGGTTCTCGCGGTGCAGCCACTCGCCGTAGAGCAGGTGAGCACGGGCGAGTTCGGGACGAAGTTGGGTGCGGCTCAAACGCTCGATCGCCTCGCGATAGAAATCCTCGGCCTCGCCTTCGCTCAGCAGCGCCCGCGACCGCGCGAACACCCCCAGACCCCAATCGCTCTCGCCGATGCTCGTCGCCTCGGCCAACCGCTCGAGCCCCTCAAGAGCAAGAGGTGTCCTCTTAGTCCTGGTGGCCGCCTCGATCAACTCAGAAAGCGCAGACGCCGAGATGAACAACTCGGGCGCTTCATCGCTGGCGCGCTGGGCCTCCACCACCGCCTGCTCGTAGTAGCCAAGTCCGTTGTATAGGACGGACGATGCCCACTGGCACCACTGGATCCCGAGGCCCTGTCCTGCAGCGGATGCGTTCCGCATCTCCACCTCGATCAGCGCGGACGCTTCAGCTTCGTTCCCTCGCAACCCGGCGAGCAGCAGGGTCGCGTACTGGGCGTAGCGAGTTCCGGTCGCGGCTGCGATCGCGTCAGCCTCGGCGATCAGGGAGCGAGCTGTTGCAAAGTCGCCGCGCCAGGTCAGGTTCACGCCCAGCCCATGTAAGAACGTCGGCGCAACGGAGAGGAAGCCCGCGTCGCGGACCGCCTGTAACTGCCGGACAAGAACCTGATGCCAGCTCTCATCGTCCCAAAGCATGAATGCGGCGATCACGGCGTGCCATCCCCACCGCAGTCCTTCTGCCATGTCGATCTCGCCGTACGCAAATACGCTCAATGCCCGCCTCAGCCTCGACGCCGCTGCGGCGCGTCCTTCAGTGACCAGGACGGAGAAAGCGTCGAGCAGCAGATCGCTTGGGCGTAGCGCCGGGCCCGGCCGTAGCGCTGAGAGGGCGGCACGGGAGACGTTCGCCAGCGACCCGGCGGCGAGGAACTGGCCGGCGTACATTGCGGCGGCCCAAGCGTCCAAATAGGTCTCGCGGGCAAGTGCTGGATTCAGCGGCTCGAATCGCTCGGCGGCGTTCAGGAGCAGCGCCGGAGCGTCGCCGCCGAGGCTTGAGGCGAACTCGATTTGGCCGCGCAACAGCTCAACCTGAGCGCGCCCGAGCTCATCCAGTCGCCCTTCCTCTGCGGTCGCCAACAGCCGCAGCGCCTCCTTGAACGAGCCGGCCTGAAGATGCGCCTGCGCGGCGGCGAGTGCCCGCCGGGCCCGCCGCCCGCGGTCGAGCGTGAGCGCGACCGACCGCTTCAAGAACGCCGCCGTAGCAGCAACGCCGCCACGAGCTTCAGCCCGACCCGCCGAGCGCTCGAGCTCCGCGGCCACCTCCTCGTCGGGCCCGCTCGTCGCCGCGGCCAGATGCCACGCCCGACGATCCGGATCGACGTTCCGATCAGTCGCCTCCGCCAGAGCCAAATGCACCGCGCTGAGATCATCCACCGTTGCCGACCGATACACGGCAGAACGCACCAGCGGATGGCGGAAGATCACCCGCTCCCCGATCGCCACCAGCCCCTCGCGCTCCGCCTGGTCGGCGGCCCCGGGCTCGATCCCGAGTTGGTCTGCTGCACGCCAGAGTAAAAGGGGGTCGCCGACCGGCTCAGCCGCTGCGATCAGGAGCAAACGCCTGGCACCGTCAGAAAGCGTCTCGAGGCGGCGGATAAAGCTCTCCTCGATCCGCCCGGGCAGGGCTTGCGTATCCAAGAGCCCAAACCCGACAGCCAGCTGCGTCGCCGTCAGCCCGCGCGGCAACTCGAGCAACGCCAACGGATTCCCCCGCGTCTCCGCGATGATTCGCTCCCGCACCCGCCTATCCAGCACGAACCGCACCGCCGTCCCCAAGAGCCCACCGGCATCCCCGTTGCGCAGGCCCCGGACCTCCAGTCCGGAGATTGGCTGCAGCTCTTGGCCGGGCTCGCGCGCGGCGAACACAATGCCCACCGCCTCCGCGAGCAGGCGGCGCGCCACGAAGGCCAGCGTCAGAGCGGAAGCCCGATCGAGCCACTGCGCGTCATCGACGACGCACAGCAACGGCCGTTCCTCGGCGACCTTGGACAACAGGCTGAGCACCGCCAGGCCCACGAGGAAGCGATCCGCCGGTGCGCCCGCGCTCAACCCGAACACGATCTCCAACGCCTCACGCTGCGGATCTGGAAGCCCCGCGAGCCGACTGAGGATCGGCCCGCACAGCTGGTGCAAGCTGGCGTACGCCAATTCCAGCTCCGATTCCATCCCCACGGCCCGCAGCACCGTGATATCCGACGCCGACGCGATCAGATACTCAAGCAGCGCCGTCTTCCCGATCCCGGCCTCACCTCTCAACACCAACGACCGACCCTCACCCCGGCGGACATCAGCCACGAATCCGTCCAGTAGGCCGCACTCGTCTGCCCGCCCCCACAGGGGAGCTGGCCCCCCGGCGCTGGTAAGACGGCTCTCCATAAGCCCACACTGATCCTATAGAAGCCGGCGACCCAAAAAGCCCGCTCGCCACTGGTTGCGCAGTCTGAGCGACAGCTTTCTCCGGGCCCCTGAGATCCCACGGGGACCGGTTCCTAGCTGGAGCTGGGCAGGGCTTTCGCCAGATCCCGGCGCGAGCGGACGCCTAGCTTGACGAATACGTGGCGCAGGTGCCATTCCACCGTACGTGGGCTCAGGAAGAGCCGGGCTCCGATCTCGGGGTTTGACAGCCCGTCGCGGGCGAGTTCGGCGATCTGTCGCTCCTGCGCGGTGAGGTCGTCGCGCGTCTCGATCGTGCGGGGGCGGACGTGCTCGCCGGTTGCCTGTAGCTCCGTGCGTGCACGCTCGGCGAACGCTTCCATCCCGATGTTCGTGAATAACTCGTGCGCAGTGCGGAGCTGGGCGCGTGCGTCGACACGCCGGTTCTCGCGGCGCAGCCACTCGCCATAGAGCAGATACGCCCGGGCGAGGTCGGGACGAAGCCGGGTGCGGCTCAGCCGGTCGATCGCCTCGCGATAGGCATCCTCGGCGTCCTCGCCTTCGCTGAGCAGCGCCCGCGAGCGGGCCAGGACACCCAACCCCCAGTCGCTGTCGCCGATGCTTGCCGCCTCGATCAGCCGCTCCAGCGCTGCGCCCGCCACCCGCGTCTTCCCGGTCCTCGCGGCCGCCTCTATCAACTCAGGAAGCGCCCACACCGAGAGAAACAGCTCGGGCGCCTCCTCGGCCGCTTGCTGAGCGTCCGACCGAGCCTGCTCGTAGCGGCCAAGACCGTTGCACAGAATCGCGGATACCCATTGGCACCATTGGATCGCGACGCCCTGACGGGCAGCTGACGCGTTGCTCGCCTCGACTTCGATCAGCGCTTGAGCGTCGGCGGTTCCCCGCAAGCCGGCGAGAGCTACGGCCGCAAAGCGGGCGAGACGAGTCCCTGTCGCCTCCGCGACCGTGTCACCCTCCGCGATCAGCGAACCAGCCGTCGCAAAATCGCCACGCAGGACCGGGAGAATTCCCAGCGACTGGAGATAGATCGGCAGATGGACGAGCAAGCCCGCATCGCGCAGCGACTGCAACTGGCGGGCGAGCATCATACGCCAGCTCTCGTCGTCCCAGAGCATGATCGCGGCGACCGACGCCAGCCATCCCCAACGCAGTCCTTCCGCCATGTCGACCTCGCCGTACGCAAATACGCTCAATGCCCGGCTCAGCCTCGCCGCCGCCGCGAGTCGTCCTTCGACGGCCAGAACGGAGAACCCGTCTAGCACCAAGTCGCTCGGGCGCGGAGTGCGGGGGGCTTGGGGGGCGGAGATGGCGGCCCAGCAGATCTCACGCAGAGTTCCAGCAGGCGCGAACCGACCGGCGAACCATGCAGCGATCCAGGCGTCCAGGTAGGTCTCGCGCGCGAGCGCTGGATCCAGCAATTCAAGCCGCCGGGCCGCCTTCAACAGCATCAGCGCCGGAGCCTCGCCGCCCCAGGCTGAAGCAAACGCAATCTGACCACGCAACAGCTCCACCCGAGCACGCCCCAGCGCGTCCAGCGACCCAGCCTCCGCGGTGGTCAACACCTGCAGAGCCTCATCGAACGAGCCGGCCTGAAGATGCGCCTGCGCGGCGGCGAGTGCCCGCCGGGCGCGCCGCGCAGGGTCGAGCGTGAGCGCGACCGATCGCCTCAGGAACGCCGCCGCCGCGACCATGCCGCCGCGGGCCTGCGCCCGATCGGCCGACCGCTCCAGTTCCGCGGCGACCTCCTCGTCGGGTCGCGCCGCCGCCGCGCCCAGATGCCACGCCCGACGATCAGGATCGACCTCCCGATCGGTCACCTCCGCCAGCGCCAAATGCGCGGCCCTGCGATCTTCCGCCACGGCTGACCCATACACCGCGGAGCGCACCAGCGGGTGACGGAAGATCACCCGCTCGTCGATCGCCAGCAAACCCTCCTTTTGGGCGTGAGCGGCGACCCCAGGCTCGATGCCGAGTCGCGCTGCCGCTTCCCAGAGCAAAACGGGATCGCCCACCGGGTCAGCCGCCGCGACCAGCAACAAACGCCTTCCATCCTCAGACAGCGACTCCAGACGGCGCATAAAGCTCTCCTCGATCCGCCCGGAAAGCGCCCGCGCATCCACCAGCCCAAACCCGACCGCCAACTCGTTCGCCGTCAACCCGCGCGGCAGCTCGAGCAACGCCAACGGATTCCCCCGCGTCTCCGCGATGATCCGCTCGCGGACTCGCCGGTCCAAGATGAACCGCACCGCTGCCCCCACCAGCGCGCGAGCGTCGCCATTACTTAGGCCGCGTACGTCCAGCCCGGAGAGTTTTCGTAGCTCGTCGCCGGGCTCGCGTGCGGCAAACACGATCCCCACCGGCTCCGCCAACAGGCGACGGGCCGCAAACGCAAGCGTCACGGCCGATGCCTGATCCAGCCACTGCGCGTCATCGACGACGCACAACAAGGGACGCTCCTCGGCCACCTCGGCCAACAGGTTGAGTAGCCCTAAGCCCAACAGGAACCGATCCGGCGGTGGGCCCGCGGTCATGCCGAACACGACCCGCAACGCCTCTCGCTGCGGCAGCGGGAGCCCCTCAAGCCGATCGAGCAGCGGCGCGCACAGCTGGTGCAGGCTCGCGTACGCCAGCTCCATCTCAGACTCGACGCCCGCCGCCCGTAGAACGGTCACGTCCGACGCCGACTCAATCAGGTAGCGCAGCAGTGCTGTTTTGCCGATCCCGGCCTCACCCCGCAGCACCAACGACCGACCTTCACCCCGCCGGACATCGGCCAACAAACCATCCAACAGGGCGCACTCACTCACTCGCCCGCGCAAGGCTCCGTGCCGCCCGGCTGCGGCAACACCAGTCTCCATAGCCCGTACCGATCCTATACAACCCAGCTAGCCCGAGCAGCCTCCGGAGCCCGCAATAGCCCGTCGCGTCGGATTGCCGCCAGCCCTGCCGCGCCGAGCTGGTGGCGCGCGATCGGTGCGCTCTCAAGGCACGAATCTCCGCAGAACTGCCAGGGGCAACCGCGTTCCCGCTCGACCCTAAAAGGAGCGACCTACGCTGCGGGACGCTGAACGGTTCCGGGGCCGGGCCTGGAGGGTCCGGCGTGGTCACGATGAGCCCGCTACCGCCTACGTGCCAAGCAGTCGAATGGCTCTGCCACGTAACCGATGAGGTTGGCAGCGGGCAGGGACCGTCTGGTCATGGCCACCGCGAACGCGTCAGCGTCGACCTCGACACCGAGGTCGCAGCGTTCTCGGCAAACACGCGGCAGAGGCGCATGCCACCGAGGGTGAGAACATCGACCGCGCCGTCCGCGCGTAGGACCTGCGAGCACTCCTCCGCCGCCTCCAGGCAGCAAGCGAGTTTGACGACGCTCAAGCGATGGCGCTCGCACGCGAGGAACTGAGGGCTGCGCGCTCGGCTCGACTGGGCGATGCTTGACTCCGCGTCGGTCACGGACGCGAAGGTGGCCCCGTGCGACCTACTGCAACGGGCCCAGCGCACTGCCGAGCCGTGCCGAGATTCTGTCGACGGTGTCCGCGCTCGGGTTGGCGTCGCCAACCTCAAACTCCGCGATCTGCGCCGCCGTCATCTCGAGTAGGCCCGCCAGCTCCTGCTGCGAGAGGTCGTGCTCGGCGCGGTAGTGAACCATTGCAACGGCGGCAGCGCGTCCAAGCGCGGTGCGCTCCCACTCGGCCCGGAACTCCGAGTCGACGCGAAGCTGTTCGGTGATGAGCTCGTCGTTCGTTCGTAGCGCTGTGTTGCCTGCGAGCAGCGCCTGCATAGCCGCGGCGTGGGCCTCCCGCTCTCCCCTGGTCGTGAACAGCAGCTCCCGTGCCTGCTCATCCGCCGTCTTCTCGCCCATGGTCGCAGCGTAGCGCGGCACGGTCCGCGACTGCGTGCCTACGACGCGAGTACCGGCCCTAGAGGGCCAGAGATGGGTCGCGCTCCCACCCGGGCCAAGCTTCATCGAAAAGCTTGGTCACTTCGTCAAAGTCGAGCGCGATCAGATCGACCGCTGCCAAGACGTCCTCGGCCGAGCCTTCCGGGAAGAACCACTGAGACAACTCGATGTCTCCGACTTCGTATGCAGGTTCCAGCGCCGTCGTGCCTTCGAGCACCACAAGCGCTCGCTCGATGATGTCGCGGTCTGGCCCATGCGCCGGATACTCGCGCAGGTTGCGGATCGTCTGCTCGATGAACATGGGGGTAGTCCTCAGCCGACGCCAGGCCGATCGAGCACCTGCCAGTTCGTGGGCGGCTTCTCAGCCTCGCGTACCGAAACGATCTGCGCGGCGTTGACGATGACATCCTGGCCGTTAGCGTCATTCCAACGGAGAAAGCCCTTCGGAACGGGATTGCCCGTCGCGTCGGTGCTGCTGTTTTGGAGGTTCAAGGCGTCCGCGACGCCGCGAATGTAGCGCTCCGCGTCGCCAACGAGAAAGATGTGCTGATGGTCCGACAGAGTGACAAGAGTTCCCACGGGAAGCTGCTCCTTCGAGTCCGGCCGTTTGCGTTGCGACAGGCCATCGTAGGCATGGCCGCGGACGGAACGATTGGGACCGATGCTCATGAAGACCGCGCACGAGCGAGCACCCGGGCGCAGATGCCGATAACCCCGCCCCCGGCGGCAGTGAGCGGATGGCCGAGCGCGACCATTGCGACGGCAAAGCCCTCTGATGCGACGAACGTGCCGAGCAACACGCTGCGCTCGATCCGAACAAGTTTCATCAAGCGCACTTCCTCGCGGAGTCGTTCGCGCTCGATCTGCTCGACGGTCCGGAGCCGCCTTTCGGTCCCACTTCTTCTCTTGTTTCGTGATTGCACTGCGGGTCCGTGTCGCGCGCTGCCAGCCCCTCCTGGCTGAAGCTCGCGCGCTGTGACGGTCGCCTGTGCCTCTCGACGAAACAGCTTTGGATCGGAGATGCGCCGCGCCAGGTCGGCACGCTTGATCTCTCCGGCCCGAACTCCACACCTACGTAACTCACGTAACTGCTCACATGACTGCCGCTGAATCGCGCCAACGGTCCAGCGTGCCGTTCGGGCTATCACCCATCAGCGGGATGGCATCGCGGACAATGCGCCCGTGATCCTTTGCTTCTGGGCTGCGGATCACGGTACCGAACCGCGTGGACGTAAACAACACCGGCCCAAGCTGGCCGCCCCGGGGGGGTCGACTGTGGCGCGGCTGTGGCGCAAATCGTCAGCCGGCGCTCTCGCCTTCCTCGGTTGGCGGTGGCGTTTGTTCCGACGCTGGACGACGCACAACGGAACACTTACCCTCGACCGTGGCTTCTATCGTCTCGATTCCCTGGATTGGGTGAGGTGGAGTTACGAGACTCGCGATGGCGCGCGTCTCGTTCGTCACGGTGGCCCGTTGCTCGTCGCTGCTGAGCGCGTCCACAACGCGTTCGCGAACGCAGTCCCAGACCGAGACGTCTTGTGACGGTGGCGGCCCAGTCAGCATGATTTGATCAATCCGCCCATGATTCGTTGAGACGTTGAGAACACCGTCGAGGCCGCCGTGGCTGTACGACCCGATTCCTGCTGACTGCGCCCACGCCCCGACCTCTGACACCACATCCGTGATCACGACTTCTTCGCGCGTCGCCGCCCAATCGCAGATCTCGTCGAGACTGAGCATGGTCTGACCGTTCGATGCGACCTTCAGCGGGCCAGGATGTCCGCCTAGTTCGAGTACAACCGAGGCCTGCCCGGGCTGCAGAATTGGCCATTCCTCCTGGGCGAGCCGCGGAGCTTGATCGGTCGCCCAAGCCGCGGCTTGCTCGCGAGCGAGTTGCGCATGCCCTTGGTTCCTCGCCGCGTCGACACCAGTGGCCTCAAGCACACCAGCAACCTGTCCGGAGCTAGCGACTCGCAGCCCGCCGGACGCGAATACTCCGTGGCCATGGCCCGAGTGCAGGGCTATCCTGCCCACGACTCGGCCCTCTGCATCGGTGATTGGGCGTAGCGCACGACCAAGGCGGAGAGCGTCTTCATCTGTGACATCGACCTGCGAGCAGCGCCGCACCAGCGCAGCACCATCAATCGTCAGCCAGTCGTTAGCCGCGACCAACGAATGGATGGCGCCATCGCCAGCGTCCAGCCACAGGTTGACTGCGAGCGCCGGGCACAGGCGGTAGCAAATGTTCGCGAGTTGCGTGACCCTGTCCGAGTCGCCGAGGTGGGCGCCACCGAGCGGGCCCCGGACTGGCCACACTTGCACGATCGTGCCGGTGGTGGCCATGCGCTCGCTTGCATCCGCGCGCCGCAGCAGCGGGCGCCCTGCCAAACCGTGCGCGAATTCGAGGACCCACGTGTCTGAAGCACTTGCACCGCGAGCGCGTGATGAAACCCTCACTCGATCTGCCCACATGAAGACGCTAAAGAAGCCGATCCCGAACTGGCCGGTCGGCCTGAACCGCGTTGAGGCAAGGCCTGGTGCGACCACGGGGAGCTCAGGTGAATCCCAGAGCGATCGGCCAAAGTCGAGGAGGGCTCCGCTCAGGACTCGCGGGGGCATCCCCATGCCCTCGTCGGAGATCTCGACCCAGCCACCGGAGGTATCGGAGCCGCAGCGCAACACCACGCGACTCTGGTGCTCGGACTCAAGGCTCTGCCGGGCGAGCTCAGCGTCGCTCGCATTTTGAATCAGCTCTCGGATCGGCACAACGTCCGCTTGGTAGCCGTAGAGAGCCCGACCACCCAACTTCGCGATAAGCCGCGAGACGTCGCTGACTTCGACCCGTGCATCAATCGGAACCCATCCTTGGATTCGCACAAACTCAGCCAACCGGGCGGGATCGTCCACCGCTCGAACCGATCGAGCGTCAAATCGAGGGAGCTGAGAATCCGTCATCAACACATCAGCGTCGCGCAACTCGCGGTCGGCGACACGAAGCGCGTCACAGCACAGCCACCAAGCGTCTGCCTCGTCTGGCCCGAAGGGCGCCGTAGAGGTAAACACCAGTCGCTCTCCATGTAGCTGGGGTTGCGTCAGCCGTTGCTGGAAATCCCAGTGGAGTTGTGCCACCGGACCGAGGATGCGCCCGAGCCTTGACCAGGTCGGTGCGCGGTCGGCGCTCAAGTGGATAGCGTCGGCGCAGCGGAGGATGCATGCCAAAAGAACGGGTCGGACCGTCCACGCGCTCGGTGTCCCGGAAATAGCGCCCATCGGCGGGGGCAACCGATCCTGAAGCTCATCTACCGCCCACCAGTGAGACGCGGCGACCTGACCGATCACGTGACCGTAGCCGCGTCGCAGGTCATCGGATGCGATCAAATAGAGCTGCTCACCGGACTCGGTCCACGATATGGCGCCTAGGGACTCCGCCTGCTCAGCGTGACGCTGTCGCAGGACCGCTTGATCTGCGGAAAGGCGCTGTTCAGGACTTGCGTGCTCGAAATCTTCTGCGCTCGGAGCGCGACCGAGGTGCGCACGCAGGGTCATACCGAGTTCATCAGACCACGCTGGAAGCGTGCGAAGTTCCGCACGGCCGCCCGGATAAGCAGCTACCGCTAGACCAAGGTCATGAATCAAGATCGCTGCGCCGAGGACGAATACCTCGGCCGGCGTCAGAACTGCAGCCCCGCCTACGACCAGATCCGCCGCGCCCCACAACGCGTCCAAATGAGACCTGTCGTGAACGGTGAACTCAGGCAAGTCGGCGTCAATGCGACTGGCGAGTTTTGATGCGCGGCTACGCATCGCCCGCAACTCGGCGCGCAGATGCTCCCTCACCTCAGCGTCGGCGTCGTCAGCCGTGCTTCCTAACGGTGCCCACAGCGCAACATCAGGACTCCAGCTCATGGTCTCCAATCTTGGTCAGTACGCTCGTCGTTGCGACTAGAACACTCTGTTCGATTTGAGCAGAGCTGACACCCGCTACCTGGCAGCCGGGGGTTACGGCAGGAGCTTCGACAGGTGACGAAGGACAACTCGGCTTGCCTCGCTGAAGCTCGGAGCGTCGGGAGCGACGGCACGGACCGCCGCATCGTATTCAGCCGCCATCTCGGCGATATTGCCCTCGATGCGTTGTCTTTGATCGCCCCGTTTAACGAGCTCGAACTTCTTGGCGACTAGGCGTGGAACTCGGGTGTAGTCGATCGTTTCCCGTTCAAGGATCATCGCGATGTCGGACAAATCGGTTGGTCGGACGCGTTGAGCCA
>Ga0335073_10013795_pt1 | contig 11332 bp, 9 predicted proteins | sample Lox_Sample_22_FD_207093 | JGI IMG/M metagenome (GOLD analysis project Ga0335073, IMG submission 207093) | Soil microbial communities from Loxahatchee National Wildlife Refuge, Florida, United States - Lox_Sample_2.2 | ecosystem: Environmental > Terrestrial > Soil > Wetlands | place: USA: Florida... | reverse complement strand
ATACGACGCCGCATATTCACGTAACCGTTACCGGCATTTTCTCCAACACCAATCCGACCTGCCCCTATCGCGGCGCCGGCCGGCCGGAAGCCTCCTACTGTATCGAACGCATCATCGACATTGCGGCTCATCAGGCGGAAATCGAGCCGGCCGAGCTGCGCCGACGCAATATGATCCCGCCCGCGGCCCTGCCGTACCGGACCGGGCTGGTCTTCACTTATGACAGCGGCGCCTTCGAGAAGACCCTCGACATGGCGCTTGAGCTTGCGGACTGGCCGGGCGTGGCGGCGCGCCGGGCAGCGGCGGCGGCGCGCGGCAAGCTCTATGGCGCCGGCCTGGCGAGCGTCATCGAAATCGCTGGCGGACCGGCCGATCTGCCGTTCGAGGAAGCCGTCGAAATTCGTTTCGATCCAACCGGACATGCGGCGGTGCTTGCGGGCACGCATTCGCATGGGCAAGGCCATGAGACGATGTACCGGCAATTCGCCGCGCATGCTTTGGGTTTGGCGCCCGAGCATGTTCGGGTCTTCTACGGCGATACGGATCTCGTCTTTCATGGCCGCGGCACGTTCGGCTCGCGCTCGGCGAGCGTTGGCGGCGCCGCCTTCCTCGGCGCCGCGCAAAAGATCATCGACAAGGGCAGGCTCATCGCTGCTCATCTGCTCGAGGCCTCCGCCCTCGATATCGAATTTGCCGATGGCCGCTTTACCGTGACGGGCACCGATCGCTCGATCGAACTCGTCGAGGTCGCCAAGGCCGCCTTCGTCCCGCAACGCATGCCGCGCGAAGTCGAGCTGGGCCTCGATGCGCGCGCCGTCGTGACGCCGCCGGGACCGACCTTCCCCAATGGCTGCCATGTCTGTGAAGTCGAGATCGACCCCGAGACGGGTGTCGCCAGCATCGTGCGCTATGCCGTCGTCGACGATGTCGGCAAGGTGGTCAACCCTCTGCTGTTGAAGGGCCAGATCCATGGCGGCGTTGCCCAGGGCGCCGGCCAGGCATTGTGCGAGGCCCTGATCTACGACCGCGGTAGCGGCCAGCTGCTGACCGGTTCGTTCATGGACTATTGCATGCCGCGCGCCACCGACCTGCCGATGCTCGCGGTTGCCAGCAACGAGGTGCCGGCAAAAACCAATCCGCTCGGCATCAAAGGCGCCGGGGAGGCCGGTACGGTCGGCGCGCTGCCGGCGGTGATGAACGCCGTCAACGACGCGCTCCTCCCCCTCGGCGTTCGACATTTTGACATGCCGGCGACGCCGGAGCGGCTTTGGCGTGCGATCCGTGCCGCTGAAACGAAAAAAGCCCCTCCCCCGTGACGGGGGAGGGGCTGAGGAAACTCGGTTCGCTGTTGCAAAGGCTGATCAGGCCGCTTTATCGACCAGGCGACGTGGTTCGTTCCTCATTTGCGGACGGTGTTGTAGCTTGGTGAAAACCGGCTCCGGGAGGATTGGCCATGGCCGATGCCATCGCGCTTACCGTCAACGGCGAGACCTACCGGCTCAGCGTGCCTCCCAAGACCCCGCTGCTTTATGTGTTGCGCAACGATCTCGAGCTCAATGGCGCGAAATTCGGCTGCGGCGTTGGACAATGCGGCGCCTGTACTGTTCTGGTCGGAAGTCACGCCGTGCGCTCTTGCGCCTTTCCGGTCGATGCTGCGCGGGAAAAGCCGATCACGACTATTGAAGGACTGGGCAACCCGGAAAAGCTGCACCCGCTGCAGCAAGCCTTCATCGACGAGCAAGCTGTCCAATGCGGATACTGCATCAACGGGATGGTAATGACGGCCGCTGCGCTGCTGATGCGTGATCCACACCCGAATGACGCCGCAATTCGCCAGGAACTCGCCACAAATCTATGCCGCTGCGGCGCGCACTCACGCATTCTCCGCGCCATCGCGCGGGCGGGAGGGGAGATGGCCCAATGACGACGCCCGCCGTCAGCCGGCGGCGCTTCAATCAATCCGTCGGTGCCCTCACTATCGCGTTTTCGATGACGCCTCTTGCTCGTGCGGCTGAACCGATGACGCTACCGGAAAGCATGGCCAGAAACCGCAGGCTGGACGTTTGGCTGCGGATCAATCAGGACGGCACCATCACGGTCTTCACGGGCAAGGTTGAGCTCGGCCAAGGCATCCTTACGGCACTACGGCAGATCGCCGCTGATGAACTCGACATCGCGCCGGCCAGGATCAAGATGATTTCCGGGGACACGGCGCAAACGCCCGATGAGGGCTTCACATCTGGCAGCCAGTCGATCGAACACAGTGGCGCCGCCATACGCAGTGCCTGCGCCGAGGCGCGCACGATCTTGCTGGGGCTGGCTGCCGAAAAGCTTGGCGTCACGCCCGACCAGCTCACTGTCGTGGACGGCGCCGTCAGCTCGGGCAACCGGCGCCTGAGCTACTGGGAACTTGGCGTCGCGGCGCATCTTCACCGTCAAGCGAGCGCAAACGCGGCGCCGAGATCCACGGATCACCATCGGCTTATCGGCAAGAGCCTGGCGCGGCTCGACATTCCCGCCAAGGTCACGGGCGGCGCCAGCTTCGTCCAAGACATGAGACTGCCCGGTCTGCTGTTCGGCCGTATTTTGCGACCGCCCAGCTATAACGCCGCGCTCGTCTCCTGCGACGAAGCGCGGGTCCGCAAATTGCCCGGAGTGGTGACGGTGGTGCGCGACGGACGCTTTCTTGGGGTAGTTGCCGAGCGCGAAGAGCAGGCCATCGCCGCGCGCCAGGAACTTGTGCGGGCGGCCAGCTGGCGCGACGCCCCATCTCCGCCGGCCTTCCCGGACATTTACGCCTATCTGAAATCCCTGCCCGCCGAGGACTACGTCATCAGCCGCAAAGGCGGCGACACGCCGCCATCCACGGTCACGAGCTCGCACAGCGCCGCCTATACGCGACCGTACACGGCTCACGCGTCGATCGGCCCTTCCTGCGCCTTGGCTCGGTTCGAGAACGGGCGTCTCACTGTCTGGACGCAGTCGCAGGGGGTTTTCCCGCTGCGCAACGATCTCGCCAAAGCCCTCGATATGGATGTCGCCAAGATCCGCTGCATCCATGCTCAGGGATCGGGATGCTACGGCCATAACGGGGCTGACGATGTCGCCCTCGACGCCGCGTTGCTGGCGCGCGCCAGCAACGGCCGGCCGGTCAAGGTGCAATGGATGCGCGATGATGAGTTCGGCTGGGAACCCAACGGACCTGCGATGATCGTCGAGCTCCATGCCAGCCTCGGCGAGGCTGGCGAGATCGTCGGCTGGACGCATGACGTCTGGAGCAGCACCCACACAACGCGGCCTCAAGCGGAAGGCTGCAATCTCGTGGCCGCGTGGCATCTGGCGCGGCCGAAATCTCCGGCGCCCCCCACGATAATCCCTCAACCTGCCGGCGGTGGCGATCGCAATGCCGTCCCGCTCTACGACTTTCCTCGACAGAGGGTGACGCATCACTTCATTCGACAATCGCCGATCCGCGTGTCGGCGCTGCGCTCATTGGGCGCCTATGCGAATATATTCGCCATCGAGACCTTCATGGACGATCTGGCCAAGGCGGCGCGGGTCGACCCCGTCGAGTTCCGCATGCGTCACCTTGACGACGACCGCGCCTTCGCGGTGATGAAGGCAGCCGCCAGCTATGCCGGGTGGCAGCCCGGTCTTCCCGGGGGCACCGGCCGTGGTCGAGGGTTCGGCTTCGCTCAATACAAGAACCTCGCCGCATACCTGGCCGTCGTCGTCGAGGTCGAGATCAACCGCCGGACTGGCGACGTCCATGTCCGCAAGGTCACAGCAGCGATCGATGCCGGTGAAACTGTCAATCCCGACGGTCTGATCAATCAGACCGAAGGCGGGATCATCCAGGCGATCAGCTGGACGCTGAAAGAACAGGTGCGGTTTGCCGCCGATCGGGTAACGTCGCGCGATTGGAACGATTATCCCATCATCACGTTCCCGGACGTTCCCGAGATCAACGTCATCATACTCGATCATCCCGGCGAGAAATCTCTTGGCGCCGGCGAGGCGGCGCAAGGGCCGACCGCCGCCGCCATTGGCAATGCGATTGCGCATGCGACCGGCGTGAGGCTGCGCGACCTGCCGCTCACGCCCGACCGTATCAAGGGCGTCTTTGGTTAAGGAGATCTCGATGCAAGACACGATCGCAATGGGCGGTGGCGAAACGCAGCTTACCAACGCGCCGATGAGCGAAGACGAACGGCGGCTTCGGACCGAGCTCGCCGCCTGTTATCGCCTCGCGCAGCGATATGGCTGGGACGAACTGATTTACAATCACATCTCGGCACGTGTGCCCGGCCCCGACCATCATTTTCTCATCAACCCGTTCGGCTTGGCCTTCGAAGAAGTCGCGGCCTCTAACCTCGTCAAGGTCGACCTGGACGGCCGTATCATCGGAGACTCCAAATTCCCCATCAACGCCGCAGGCTTCACCATCCACAGCGCCATCCATGCGGCACGACCCGACGCAGGATGTGTCATCCACCTCCACACCGAAGCGGGCATGGCTCTCTCGATGCTCGAGGAGGGTCTGCTACCGCTGACACAGACGGCCATGTTCTTTCAGGGGCGGATCGCTTTTCACGATTATGAGGGGATTGCGCTCGATCTGGACGAGCGTGAGCGGCTGGTTCGCGATCTCGGCGACAAATCGGTGATGATTCTGCGTAATCACGGCACGCTGGTGGCGTCGAAGACCGTCGGGGAGGCCTTCGTGACGATGTTTCTATTGGAGAAAGCCGCCCGCGCACAGCTGCAAGCAATGGCTTGCGGCGGCCGCCTCGCCCAACCATCGCCCAAGGCAGTCGATGTCACGGCTCAGTTTGCCAAAAGCGCCGGAGGCGCGGCCGAATACGCGTGGCAGGCGATGCTGCGCCGGTTGGATCGCGAGGATACGAGCTATCGGAACTGACGCGCCTCCTACAGGAGAAAGACGCCCTTCCCCGCTGTCTGCTGATCGAACAACCGATAAGCTTTCTCGGCATCGCCGAGCTGCCAGTGATGCGTGAAAAGTCGGTCGACATCGATCTTGCGGTCGGTAATGAAGCGCGCGCATTCGGCTTGTCCGATGCTGGAGAATGTCCAGGAGGCGACGACGGTGAGTTGCTTGCGCAACAGATCCGTGCTGACGTCGAGTGTCATCGAATTGCGCTCCCCGACCAGGCAGCAGACGCCCCACACCTTGGTGCTTCGAACGGCTGCGACCCGCCCTTCCGGCGCGCCCGAGGTGTCGAGCGTGAAGTCCGCGCCGTCGCCATGCGTCAGATCCCTGATGGCTCCGACCACATCATTCGCGCCCGGATCGACGGTTGCATCGGCGCCGAACTCCCTGGCTCGGCTCAACCGCTCGTGGCCGATGTCTACGGCAATGACGCGCGCTCCCATTGCTGCGGCAAGCTGCGTCGCAGAGAGACCAACCGGGCCTTGGCCAAAGATCGCAATCGTGTCGTTGCCGGAAAGCTGCATGCGGCGCAATGCGCCATAGGCGGTGCCGGTGCCGCAGGAGATCGCCGCTCCCGCTGCGAAGCTCAGCTCATCCGGCAACGGCACGAGCGTGAAAGCCGGAACCTTCAGATAGCGCGCATGCCCGCCATGAGCGTTATTGCCGTAGACGGTGATCGGCTCGCGCTGACAAAGCTGCGACCAGCCGGAACGGCAGTGGTTGCAAGCGGTGCAGCCTTTGTAGTGATGCACCATCACCCGTTGGCCGATCCGCGCATGCTTCTCGCTCACGCCGGCGCCGATCGCCGCGACAATACCGCACGGCTCATGCCCTGCGATGACGGGATTGGGGTTGACCGGAAGGCCGCCCACCGACACCCCGCCCTTGGGTCGGCGATACTGGTGAAGATCGCTGCCGCACATGCCCGAGGCTTTCATCTCGAGCACCACCTCGCCGGGCCCCGGCGCCGGGTCCGGAAATTCCATCATTTCGATTTCTCGGTCGCCGCTGAAGACGATGCCGCGCATGACGCCTCCTGTCGTTTCCCCCGCTCCGACCCTACGCCCTTTCCCCATGCCGGGGTAGTGGCGCTAGCCCGCGGTAGGGTCCAGGAACCCGCTGATGGCAGCGAGAAACGCCTGCGGCTGCTCGAGAGGTGGGCAGTGACCGCAGCCCCGCAACAGGAGGAACTTGGCCCCGCTGATCCCTTCGGCGAGCTCCCGCGCGAGATCGACGGGCGTCGCCGCATCGAACTCGCCGACCAGCACCAGCGTGGGATTGGCGATGCGCGCCAGCTGAGCGCTGAGATCGACCTGCTCCAAAGCGCGGCAGGCCGAGATAAAGGTCTCCGGGTTGAAGCGCAGGAGCACGGTACGGCGTTCTACCGTCGCTTCGGGATGGGCGGCCAGGTAGGCGTCATGAAAGATGCGCCGCGCCGCAATGTCGGCGACCGCCCCCATGCCGCCGGCAGCAACCTTCTCGGCCATAACGGCAAAGGCGGACCTTGCCGCGGCCGGAAATCGTGCGGCGGTATCGACCAGCAGCAGCTTGTCGAAGAGCGTGCCATGCCGAGCCGCCAGTGCGATCGCGACGAACCCGCCAAAGCCATTGCCCAGCACGGCGCTGTTCGCAGACAGCCGTAGGGCGGGCAATGCGTCGGCGATCCGATCGGCATAGTCCTCGACGGTGGGACCCGCCGGACTCGACCCGTCGAAGCCCGGCAGCGCGACAAGGTGCACGCGACGCTTTTGGGTCAAATTCGGGATAACGCCATCGAAAGCCGTGCGATCGATCAGCAGGGAGTGCAGCAGCACGAGGTCCGGCCCCTCACCAGCCGTCGTGATCTCGACCCCGCCGCCCGCGACCTCGATCCGCGCCATGCCCTCTTCTCTGCCGGCTGCCTTTCTGCGGCAGATGTAGCACTTGCCGTCCCCCCTGTCTTGCCGCTTCTCCTTGCGATCAACGCCGGGATAGGCTACTGGCGAGGCTTGACTGGAGGGCCTGCGGAACGAGATGCGATCGATCGCGATGGCAGCGGTGACGGGTGCGGCTCGGGCGCCGGAGCTTGCGGTGATCGTGCCCACGTTCAATGAGCGGGACAATGTTGGCGTGGTATTCGAGCTCGTCGCCGCGGCGCTCGACGGTCTCGACTGGGAGATGGTTTTCGTCGATGATGATTCCGCCGACGGTACCGCGGAGATCGTCCGCAGCATTGCTCGGCACGATCCGCGCGTGCGCTGCATCCAGCGCATCGGTCGTCGGGGCTTGTCGACGGCCTGCATCGAGGGGGTACTGGCCACCGCCTCTCCCTATATCGCCGTCATGGACGCCGATCTGCAGCACGACGAGCGATTGCTGCCGCGGATGCTCGAGGTGCTGAAGCAGCAGGACTACGACCTCGTTGTCGGCTCGCGTTACGTCGAGGGCGGCGGTATCGGAGGCTGGGACGATCGCCGGGCTGGCCTCAGCAATCTCGCCACGAAGCTCTCGCGCATCGTGTGCAAGAGCGAGATCGCCGATCCCATGAGCGGCTTCTTCATGATGCGACGTGGCGTCTTCGAGCACGCCATGCGCAATTTGTCAGGACAAGGCTTCAAGATACTTCTTGATCTGCTGGCTTCATCGCGGGAAGGACTCCGCATCAAGGAACTGCCCTATCAGTTCAGGCCGCGGCGCCACGGCACGAGCAAGCTCGACACTTTGGTGGCTTGGGAGTTCGGCATGCTCCTGGCCGACAAGCTGGTTGGCCGCTTCGTGCCTGTTCGCTTCGCCCTCTTCGCTTTTATCGGTGTGCTCGGCCTTGGCGTGCATCTTGCCGTGCTCCGCGCCGCTCTCGCGGCCCCCTCCTTCGATTTTGCCAAGGCACAGGCGACTGCGACCTTCGTCGCGATGACGTCGAACTTCTTCCTCAACAATGTCTTCACTTACCGCGATCAGCGGCTGAGAGGTTGGCGGTTGCTCCGCGGCCTATTCTCGTTCTACCTGATCTGCGCCGTGGGGGCAGTCGGCAATGTCGGCATCGCGACCTATGTCTTTGCCGCCGACAATGTATGGTGGCTGGCCGGGATCGCCGGCGCGATCGTCGGGTCCGTCTGGAATTATGCGGTCTCTTCGGTCTTCACCTGGCGCCGCCGCTGAGCCTATTGCTGACGGCCCGCGCGCAAGACGTAACGGTCGCCGGCCAGCCGCTCGAACACGACATCGATCATTGGGTGGTTGACCGGGCCGTTTTCCGAATCGGGAACGAGGTTCTGCTCGGAGACATAGGCTTCATAGGGCCCGCCCTGCGCATTCTGCGCGAGGAGATGATAGAACGGCTGGTCCTTCGAGGGACGGCGGTCGGCCGGAATCGATTGGTACCATTCTTCCGTGTTGCTGAAAACGGGATCGACGTCGAAGATCACGCCGCGGAAGGGATAGAGCCGGTGACGCACAATTTGCCCCACGGAGAATTTGGCCTCGCGGCGAACGCGCTCTTTGCTCAACGACGGGCCTCTTTGGCTTCGCGCCTGGCGGCGCGACGCCCCTCTATAGGGAGTGGAGGGGCTTTCCTCAAGGCGCTGCCGCGGGCTCGACAAGGCGCTTCGGCCGCTCCACCATGCCGCCAAGGTAGCCGAAGGCCGAACGCGATGATATTGCCGCTCGCCGGGATCAAAGTTGTAGAGATCGGGCAGAATCTAGCCGGCCCTTATGCGGGCGAGGTCCTGGCGACTCTCGGGGCTGATGTCGTCAAGGTCGAGCGCCCCGAAGGCGATGACGCGCGGAGCTGGGGCCCGCCCTTCTGGCAAGGTGCCGCAGCGATCTTTCAGACGGTGAATCGCAACAAGCGCAGTATTACTCTCGATCTCAGGGATGCGGCTTGCAGCGCCTGGCTCAAGGACTATCTCGCAGAAGTCGATGTGCTCCTGCACAACATGCGCCCTGGAGCCATGGAAGAACTCGGCCTTGGCGGCGCGGCGCTCACCGCGCAGCATCCGCGACTGGTCTATGCCTCGCTGTCGGCATTCGGCCACAAAGGGCCGCGGCGCCTCAATCCAGGTTACGAGCCGATGGTGCAGGCTTTCGCCGGCATCTTCAGCATGAATGGCGCGGAAGACGCGCCGCCGACTCGGGTCGGAGTGCCGATTCTCGACATGGGAACGGGCCTTTGGCTAGCTCTGGGCTGCATCGCGGCGCTGCTGCGCCGCGCACGCACCGGGCGCGGCGGCATTGTCGACGCTTCGCTTTTTGAGACGGCACTTGCGTGGCTTACCGTGCCCTTTGCCAGCTTCGCCGTGACCGGCGAGGTTCCAAAACGCCATCGCACGGGCAGCCGCCGGCTCGTGGTCTTTGAGGCCTTTGAGACGTCCGACGGTGAAGTCATCATCGCTGCGGCCAATGACCGCCTGTTCCAGAAGCTGGCGCGCGCTCTCGGCAGGCCCGACTGGATCGCGGATGAGCGCTTCAAGACCAATCCGCTGAGGCTCGCCAACAAGGCTGCGCTCGTTCCGCAGATTCAAGCAATCATCCGCCAGGCGAGTTCGGCCCATTGGGTCGAGCACCTCGAAGCCGCCGGCGTGCCCTGCGCGCCGGTTCAGGACCTCGCCGACGTCGTCGTCGAACCGCAGACCGCGGCTCTCGGCATGATCGAGAAGCTGCCCGGAGCCGAGCTTGGTCTGATCGGCCTGCCGCTCTCCTTCGACGGAGAGCGCCCGCCCATGCGGCAGCGGGCGCCGCACCTCGGAGAGCATAATGACGAACTCCTGATCCCGTCGGATGCGCCACTGCCAGGCAACAAGGCTTAGGCGAGCCGTATCGGGTCGCGCGCCATGAAGGGGTGGTTTTGGCGCCCGGGGATGCAGCGGCGCGCGCCGTCCTTATCAAGAGAGATTGAGCACGGTCAGGAGCCGAGGGTGAACGGCGGCGAGACGGGCGGGTCGCCGATCAGTCTGCCGGTTGACCCGCCCATCCCCAGCGTAGAGTTCGGCAACAAGCGTCAAGCCCTGCCATGGCTTGCGATCCTCGCAGCGGCCTTGCTGCACGGCGCCGTCCTGCTTTGGCTCATCATCGACTGGTCCCATCCGGTAGTGGCGCAGGCGCCCGATGTCGTCCCGGTCAAGATCGTCTTTGCACCGCCGCCGCCGCCACCGGCGCCACCACCGCCTCCACCGCCTCCTGCCGCAGCAGCTCCGGCGCCAAAACCGACCGCACCGCTCGCTTACCGCGAATCCGGCCCCGACCAGCGGACGACCGCGCCGCCGACCGCGGAAGAGGCGGCGCCCGACGCTGCGGCGCCACCGCCGCCCGCGCCCGATCAGCCAAATCCGGAGCCAAAGCCGCCGGCACCGCCCCCAGAGAAGCCCACTCCCTCCCCTCAAGAGCCGGCGAGCACAGAGGAGAACACGAAGCCGCAGCCTCAAAAACAGGTCGCGCGGCTCGAACCGCAAAAGAAAGAGGCGCAGAAGTCGCGTGCGCCGCACCCCACCGCGCTACGACATCTTAATGTGGAGCCCGGCGAGCGCCAGGAGAGGGGCGATCCCTACCTCAATGCACTTCACGCGCTGATCGAGCGGCACCGCGTCTATCCGCGCATCATCGGTCCTTTCGGATTGCCCGTTGACGGAACTGCTGTCTACGACGTCGCGCTCGACCGCTCCGGCAAAATCATCGGCATGAAACTCGAGCAGTCGTCGGGCGTGGCTGGGCTCGATCTGGCGGTCGAAAACATGATCCGGAGCGCTTTGCCATTCCCGCCTCTGCCGCCTGATTATCCAGACGAGGTCGGAATCGTGGTAACGATTCGACTGTTCCCCCCGTCGTAAGCACCCTGCGACCCGGCGTTCAAGGGACCGGCGAGAGCTCGATGCGCTCACGATTCGTGCGCCGCTGCAGCAAGCAATCCTCGAGCTTCGATTCCTGGGCAAGCCCATCGGCAACCCAAAGCCCGATCAAGCCGAAAAGCAGCGCCACGGCCAGCTCCGCCACACTGGCGGTGAAGCGGTCCGAGCTCTTGACGTTCGCGCGCCGTCAGCAGGATGCGCCTTTTCGTCGCGCAATCTTGCCATAGATCGCGCAAACGGGCGAACGTGCGGAAGCCGACGGATCCGCATGCCGGTCTGCCAAGGACGCTTCCCAAAAAGACGACACAAGCATTTGACAATGAAGGATTTTCATCGGATGGGACGAAGCTTTCTCGCGGCCGGCGCCATGCCCGTGCGAAGCAGTTCGGCAACATCAATAACCATCTGGCAGAACGTCTGCGTGTCCATCTCCGATGCCGCAGCGCCTATGGCTTCGAGGACGTAGGCTCGACGCTTTTCATCAAGCGGTGACGCATCGGGATAAGGTGTGCTCTCCTCGCCGGCTTCCGTCACGGTAGCGCTCCGCTGCTTGCGATAGTCC
>Ga0335073_10013793_pt1 | contig 11333 bp, 6 predicted proteins | sample Lox_Sample_22_FD_207093 | JGI IMG/M metagenome (GOLD analysis project Ga0335073, IMG submission 207093) | Soil microbial communities from Loxahatchee National Wildlife Refuge, Florida, United States - Lox_Sample_2.2 | ecosystem: Environmental > Terrestrial > Soil > Wetlands | place: USA: Florida... | reverse complement strand
CCAGGGATATCGCCTCGGCGCGGCATTGCGAGATCGTCTTCGTGAGCGCCTCCGAAAAAGAGCGCCTTCCGGAAATTCTGCAGGGCCTCAGGGGCGCGAACGTCCTCGTCGTTGGCGATTTCCAAGGTTTCGCTGCCGGAGGCGGCGCGATCGAACTCACCCTGCAGGACAGCCGCATCCGATTCGCAATCAATCCGGGCGCCGCTGATAACGCGGGCCTCCGCATCAGCTCCAAGCTCCTTGCGCTCGCCACCATCGTGCACGGCACGGAAAGCGGGAAGAACTAAAATGCGCTCCCATCGCGATTTCTCGATTCGCCAGAAACTCACGGTCATCGTTCTCGTCACTTGCGGCGCCGCCATTTTCGTCGCCTGCCTGATGCTGGCCGCATACGACGTCATGGCCTTCCGGCGGCAGATTGCCGTCGATCTCTCGTCCACCGCGGGCATGATCGGATCCAATTCGACGGCGGCGCTCTCGTTCGGTGACGCGCACGCCGCGCGCGACACTCTGAGCTCCCTCGCCGCGCAGACGCACATCGTTTCGGCGGCCGTCTACGGCACGGATGGCTCTCTCTTCGCCGAATACACACGCCCGGGCGCCGATTCGCAGCTCATCCCGCGGCGCGCCGGGCCGGACGGAATCGTCTTCTCCCGCCACGACGTAGTCGTCCGCCTGCCGATCCGCCTCAACGGCGACCGCGTCGGCACGATTTACGTTCGATCCGATCTCGGCCAGCTCTACGCGCGCGCCAAGGACTTCCTCGAGATCGTGAACGTTGTCTTCCTGATCTGCCTCGTGACCGCGTACTTCCTCGCGAACCGCCTGCAGCGCCTGATCTCCGGGCCGATCGTCTCGCTGGCTCGGACCGCCGCCAGGGTCTCCACCCAAAACGATTATTCCCTGCGCGCGCAGAAGTCGGGCAGCGACGAAATTGGCTCGCTGGTCGACCGCTTCAACGACATGCTCGCCCAGATTCAGCAGCGCGATACCGCGCTGCAAGCCGCCCACGACCAGCTCGAGCTCCGCGTCGACGAACGCACCAAGGAACTGCTCACCCAGGTCGCCGAGCGCGAACAAGCCGAAAAGTGGCTCGCCGAGCGCACCAGCTTCCTCAACTCTCTCATCGAAAACACGCCCGTCGGCATCGCCGCCCTGAACGAGCATCATCACGTGCAGATGTGCAACCCGGCTTTCGAGCATCTCTTCCTGTACAAACGCGAGGACGTCCTCGGCAAACCGCTGTTTGAGCTGCTCGCGAGTCCCGAAGTTCAGGGTGAAGTCGAGGCCAATATCGCCAACCTGTGGGGCGGCGTCTCGACTCACCTCGTCACCCGGCGCCGGCGAGGCGACGGAACAATGGTCGACGTCGAAGCTTTCTCCGTGCCGCTGATGAACAACGCAAAGGTGATCGGCGGCCTCGTCCTCTATCAGGACATCACCGAGCGCAAGCGCGCCGAAGGCGCCCTGCTGCGCGCCAAGGAAGCCGCCGAGGCCGCCAGCCGCGCGAAAAGCGAATTCCTCGCCAACATGAGCCACGAAATCCGCACTCCGATGAACGGCATCATCGGAATGACCGAGCTGGCTCTCGACACCGAGTTGACGCCCGAACAGCGCGACTACCTCGGCATGGTCAAGACCTCCGCCGCCGCCCTCCTTACCGTGGTCAACGACATCCTGGATTTTTCCAAGATCGAAGCCGGGAAACTCGATCTCGATTTGACCGATTTCCCGCTCCAGCGCACCGTGGGCGAGACGCTCAAGGCTCTCGCGTTTCGCGCCCATCAGAAAAACATCGAGCTCCTTTGGCGCATGGCACCCGATGTGCCCAACTACGTGAAGGGCGACATGGGAAGGTTGCGGCAAATTCTCGTCAACCTCGTCGGCAACTCCGTGAAATTCACCGAGCACGGCGAAATCGTGGTCAGCGCGACCAAGGAATCCCAGGACGAGACCGGCGTGATGCTGCACTTTCAGGTGCGCGACACCGGCATCGGTATTCCGCGCGATAAACAGAAAATCATCTTCGACGCTTTCACGCAGGCCGACACTTCGTCCACGCGCAAGTACGGCGGCACTGGCCTCGGCCTCGCCATCACCTCGCGCCTCGTCACTCTCATGGGCGGAAAAGTGTGGGTCGAAAGCGAACTCGGAAGCGGCAGCACGTTCCATTTCATCTGCCATTTCGGATTCGCCGAAAGCGTTCCCCACCAGATCGAGGCAGCCGACCCCGAAGCCATTCGCGACCTGCCCGTGCTCGTCGTCGACGACAACCACACCAACCGCCTCATCCTGGCCGAAATGCTTTCCGCCTGGGGGATGAAGCCGGAGTGCGTCGACGGCGGTCCGAGCGCCCTGGCTGCCCTTCAGCGCGCGCTCGAAGAAAATCGTCCCTTCCGTCTCGTCGTCTGCGATATGCAAATGCCCGAAATGAACGGATGCTCCCTGAGCAGCCGTATTCTCGGCAATCCCTCGTTTAGCGCCCTGCCGATCATCATCCTGAGTTCCAGCGCCCAGACCGAGGAAGTCCGGCGCTGCCGCGAGATGGGCATCGCCGCTTACTTGATGAAGCCCGCGCAGCCGTCCGACCTGCTCGACGCGATCCTCGCCGCGTTTTCGACGCTGCCACAGGCGGAGCCTGCGCCCGTCGCTATCGGGAATAAAGCAGTCGTCGAGGCAAAACCGGCTTCCCTGAAAATCCTTCTCGCCGAGGACAACCCGGTCAATCAAAAACTCGCTATCGCTTTGCTCAATAAGCGCGGCCACTCCGTTACCGCGACCGGCAACGGGCAGGAAGCGATTGCCGCGCTCGAAACCGAGCCCCCGTTCGACGTCGTCCTGATGGACGTGCAAATGCCCGTCATGGACGGCTTCGAAGCGATTCGCTCCATCCGCGCCAAGGAACGCGTCACTGGCGCGCACATCCCCATCGTCGCCCTCACCGCTCACGCCATGAAGGGCGACCGAGAAAAGTGTCTCGCCGTCGGCGCCGACGATTACGTTTCGAAGCCCATTCGCATATCCGACCTTCTCGAAGCCGTGGATCGCGCCAGGGCTCTTAGAGTTGACGTTTCGCCGAACGCTGCATCTTTACCGGAGGCTCCCATGTCCGTTTCCACCAATGATTCCGCAACGCCTGTCTTCGATATTCGCGACGCTCTTCGCCGCGTGGAGGGTGATCAGGAACTGCTCGAAGAAATCGTCCGCATCTTTACCGCCGAGTGCGCGAACAACATGGAGGCGATCCGCAATGCGTTTACGGCCGGCGATGCCCGTCTGCTCGAACGCCTCGCTCATACGATCAAAGGCGCATCCGCCAATCTCAGCGCGGTCGCTCTCTCTCAGGCCTCCTTCAAGCTCGAGAAGCTCGCCGCTTCCGGCGATCTCCTGGGTGCGCCCGAATTGGTCGAAAAGATTCAGTACGAAATCGATCGGCTGCTGCCGGAATTGGCGTCCGTCTGCCAGAAAGTGGCCCACTAACCCGGAGTGGCCGTGTGCGAAGATCGACGATGATCGATGAACTCACAATCCCGCTTCGCATCCTCGTTGCCGACGACGATCCGCTGGCTCGGTCGATGCTCCATGCCTTCCTGACCCAATGGGGCTACCAGGTGATCGCCGTCAACGACGGCTTGGCTGCGGCCGCCGTTCTCGAAGGCCCCGATGCTCCCCCGCTGGCGCTCCTCGACTGGATGATGCCGGGGCTCGAAGGCCCCGAGGTCTGCCGCCGGGTGCGCGCGCTGCACGACCGCTCCTATGTCTACATGCTGGTGGTTACCTCGCGGGCCCATCGCGGCGATATGTTCAAAGCCCTCGAGGGCGGCGCCGATGACTATCTCACCAAGCCTTTCGATAGCGACGAGTTGCGCACCCGCCTTCTCGTCGGCCGCCGCATTCTCGATCTGCAGAACAAGCTCATCGCCGCACGCGAGGAACTCCGTTTCAAGGCCACCCACGACGCCCTCACCGGCATCGCCAACCGCGCCACCGCCCTCGAGGCCATCCACCGCGAGCGCTCGCGGCAAGTTCGCGAAGCCGGCTCCTTCGGCGTCGTCCTGCTCGACATCGACCACTTCAAGCGCGTGAACGACGGCTACGGCCACATGGCCGGCGACCTGGCTTTGAAGACCGTCGCTAAGCGCATCATGGCTTCCGTTCGCCCCTACGACACAGTCGGACGCTACGGCGGCGAGGAGTTTCTCGTCGTCGCGCCCCTTTCCGATGCGGCCGGCACGCTCTCCCTGGCCGAGCGCATCCGCCGCTGCGTCGAATCGGAGCCAATAGCAGCCGGCACCAGCCCGATCCGCCTCACCGTGAGTTGCGGAATCGCCATTTGCTACAGCGAGGCGCCGCTGGAAGCGGAGGCGCTCCTCTACCTGGCCGACGAAGCCCTCTACCGCGCCAAGGAAACGGGCCGCAACCGGTGCGAGATTGCCAACGTCGACCCAGTGCTGGTGCGGTCGTTGCGTTCCTCAAGCGACGAGATGATGCCGTGAGCATCAACGCATCTCCATACGCATGCGTATGGAGACCCGCCATCCACTCTCCCTTCTCATTTCTCGCGCAAATCCATTCGCCTCAGCTACTTTTTGGTGTAGAGTAGTCCTTCTATGTCGCAATCCTCGTCTCTTACTGCCGGAAAGGGCCAGGAAATGAATCCGACCAAGTCAGGGCCGGCGTCCGGCGATGCGCGCCGCGATACGCTCACCATCACCGATAATCGCAACGGCCGCCAATACGAAATCCCGATCAAGAACGACACGATTCGCGCGATCGACCTCCGCAAGATCAAGGTCAACGACGCCGACTTCGGGATGATGAGTTACGACCCGGCTTGCACCAACACCGCGACTTGCACCAGCAAAATCACCTTTATCGACGGCGACAAAGGCATCCTGCGCTACCGGGGCTATTCCATCGAGGAGCTCGCCGAAAAGAGCACCTATCCGGAAACCGCCTACCTGATTCTGCACGGCGAGTTGCCCACGCAGCCGCAGCTCCGCGACTGGAACTACCACATCACGCACCACACGTTCATTCACGAGAGCATCAAGAAATTTCTCGACGGCTTCCATTACGACGCCCACCCCATGGGCATGCTGATTTCCACCGTCGCGGCGCTCTCCACGTTCTACCCGGACGCGAAGGACATCTTCAATCCCGAGTCGCGCCGCAAGCAGACCTATCGCCTGATCGGCAAGATGCCGACGCTCGCCGCGTTCTCCTACCGGCATAGCCTCGGCATGCCGTTCGTCTATCCCGACAACGATCTCAGCTACGCCGGCAATTTCCTGAACATGCTCTTCCGCACCACCGAGCTGCAATACCGGCCCAATCCGACGCTCGAACGCGCGCTCGATATCCTGTTCATCCTGCACGCCGACCACGAGCAGAACTGCTCCTCGACCGCCATGCGCGGCGTCGGCAGCTCGCACGTCGACCCGTATTCGGCCATCGCCGCGGCCACCGCCGCTCTCTACGGCCCGCTCCACGGCGGCGCCAACGAGCAGGTGCTGCGCATGCTCGTCGAGATCGGCTCGGTCAACAACGTGCCCGCCTACGTGAAGAGCGTGAAGGCCGGCGAAAAGCTCCTGATGGGCTTCGGCCATCGCGTCTACAAGAACTACGATCCGCGCGCCCGCATCGTCAAGCGCATCGCCTACGAAGTCTTCGACGTCATGGGCCGCAACCCCCTCATCGACATCGCCCTCGAGTGCGAGCGCATCGCCCTCGAAGACGATTACTTCGTCACGCGCCGCCTCTATCCCAACGTCGATTTCTATACCGGCCTCATCTATCAGGCCATGGGCTTCCCCGTCACCATGTTCCCGGTCCTCTTCGCCATCCCGCGCACCTCCGGATGGATCGCCCAGTGGGAGGAGATGCTGCTCGACCAGGAACAGAAGATCATGCGCCCGCGCCAGGTGTATCTCGGCCACGATCTCCGCAGTTACATTCCCCCCGACCACCGCAGCTGATTTGACCGTTCCTGCTTGGCATTCGTTCTAATCTCATTTCGGCACATTTAGTGTGCCGCTCCGACCTGCTCACGCTTTTCCGGGACAGTGCCGATGTTCTCTCCGCTGGCTAGACGGATTGCGTTCGGCTCCCTCGTTCGCGTCCGGCAAAAGCGGGGGACGCGTGGAGATTCTGCGCAAACTCTTTGGTTCCGGCGACTTCATGCCTCACGGCATGTGCTACCTGTGGAACGCGCGCCTGATCTGCCTGCACGTCATCTCCGATTCGCTGATCGCTCTTTCCTATTTCACGATTCCTCTCACCCTTCTCTGGTTCATTCGCAAGCGCAAGAGCGTCCCGTTTAGCTGGATGTTCGGCCTGTCCGGGCTCTTCATCGTCGCCTGCGGAACAACGCACCTTATGGAGGTCTGGAATCTGTGGCACGCCGATTATTGGCTCTCCGGCATCATCAAAGCGATCACCGCAGCCGCGTCCGTCGCGACGGCGATTCTGCTCTTCCGCGTCGTTCCTGAAGCCCTCGAAATCCCGGATACGAGCCAGTGGATAAAAGCGAATGCCGCCCTCCAGGAAGAAGCCCACAAGCGCCGCGACGCCGAAGCCGATCTCCGCATCCGCGAAGCAAACTACCGCGAGCAAGCGGAACTCCTCGACCTGACGCACGACGCGATTTTCGTGCGTGACATGGAGAGCCGGATTCTCTTTTGGAATCGCGGAGCGGAGCAGCTTTACGGCTGGAGCAAACTCGAGGTGCGAGGCAAGACCTCTCACGAACTGCTCGCGACCGTTTTCCCGCAGCCCCTGCCCGAGATCGAAGCGCAGATTTTCGAAAAAGGCCGGTGGGAGGGCGAGTTGATTCACACTCGCCGCGATGGCAGCAGAATTGTCGTGTCGAGCCGCTGGGCCTTGCGCGGCGGAGCCGACGGCCAACCCGTCTCAATCTTGGAATCCAATCGCGACGTCACACGTCGCCGCGAAGAAGAAGAAAAGTTTCGCAACCTTCTCGAATCAGCTCCGGACGCCATGGTGATCGTCGATGGCGAAGGCAAAATCCAGCTCGTCAACGCGCAAACCGAACGCCTCTTCGGATACTCGCGCGAGGATCTGATCGATCAACCCGTCGAGATGCTCATGCCCCAGCGTTTTCAGCGCCAGCATGTCGCGCACCGCGGCCTTTACTCCGGATCCCCGCGCCCGCGCGAAATGGGCGTGGGCCTCGAACTCTCCGGACGTCGCAAAGACGGCACCGAGTTCCCCGTCGAAATCAGCCTAAGCCCGATCAGGACGAAGGGCGGCGTTCTCATTTCCAGCGCGATTCGCAACGTCAGCGAGCGTCGCCAGGACGAAGAGAAGATTCGCCACCTCAACTCGGCACTGAGCGACCGGGTCTCCGAACTGAATGCCTCCAACAAGGAGCTCGAGTCCTTCAGTTACTCCGTTTCCCACGATCTCCGCGCCCCCCTTCGCCATATCGACGGATTCGCGCGCATCCTCAAGGAGGAACACGCCGCCACCCTTTCTCCCGAAGGGATTCGCTACCTCGATCGCGTCCTCGAAGCCGCAAATCACATGGGCCGCCTCGTCGACGACCTGCTGGCTCTCGCGCGCATCGGCCGCCGCGAAATCGCAAGGCAAAGAGTGCATCTCGAAAACGTCGTCCGCGAAGTCATCGCCGAACTTCCCCCGGAACCATCCGAGCGCGACATCGAGTGGATGATCGAGCCCCTGGCCCACGCCAACTGCGATCCCGGCCTGGTGAAAATCGTCCTCTCGAACCTTCTCTCGAACGCCGCGAAATTCACCCGCACGCGCGAGAAGGCCGTGATCGAGGTGGGCGAATGCGAGAGCCGCGGCGTCGCCGCGTATTTTGTTCGCGACAACGGGGTCGGCTTTGACCCGAAATATGCCGACAAGCTCTTTGGTGCCTTCCAGCGCCTTCACCGGCAGGAAGATTTCGAGGGAACGGGCATCGGCCTCGCCACGGTACAAAGGATTGTCCGGCGCCATGGCGGCGACATCTGGGTCGAATCGCAGCCGGGTGCCGGCGCCACCTTCTTTTTCACCCTCGGCCCGCAGACCGAGGAAGAGATTCACGATCGACCGACGGAGGTAAGCCTTGGCTGAATCCAAGAAAGTCGAAATTCTCCTTGTCGAGGACAACCTCGACGATGCGGAACTGACCCTGCACGCCCTTAAAAAGAACAAGCTCGCCAGTGAAATACAGCTGGTACGCGACGGCGCCGAAGCCCTTGATTTCCTCTTCTGTCGCGGGCCGTTTGTGGGCCGCCGGATCGATGCCGGTCCGCGCCTGGTCCTTCTCGACCTCAAGCTACCCAAGGTCGACGGCCTACAGGTTCTCGAGGCGGTCAAGGGAGACCCGCGCACGAAAGCCATTCCGATTATCGTTCTCACCTCGTCGAAAGAAGAAACCGACCTGGTGAAAAGCTACAGGCTCGGCGTGAATAGTTATATCCAGAAACCCGTCAACTTCGGGGCATTTCAGGAAGTCGTCCAGCAGCTCGGTTTGTACTGGCTCATCCTCAATAGCAAACCACCTGACGCCGCATTTGCCGGATAACAGAAAACGGGAAAACACGAGGCCCACGATGTCCGACCCCAATTCCAAATCGCATTCTGTCGCCGCGAAACCGCTCCGTCTCTTGATCGTCGACGACGATTCCGCCGACATCGAGCTCTGCCTGCGAAATCTCAAGAAGTCCGATCTCGATTTCGAGGCCGTCACCGTCACCACGCGCGCCGATTTCGTCCGAAAGCTGCGCGAACAAGAGGTCGATGTCGTTCTCTCCGACTACCGCATGAAAGGCTGGACGGGCGTGGACGCCATGTCGATCGTCGAGGAGATTCGCCCGCACACGCCGCTCATCTTGCTGAGCGGAACCTTGGGCGAAGAGCACGCCGTCGAATGCATCAAGTCCGGCGTCACCGACTACGTCTTGAAGGATCAGATGGCCCGCTTACCGGTGGCGATTCGCCGCGCCCAGGAGGAGAGGGATCTGCGTCAAGCCGAAATTGCCGCCGTGCGCGCCCTCAGGGAAAGCGAGGAGCGCTATCGTATCCTCGTCGAAAATGCCCCCGAAGCGATTGTCGTCGTGGACGGCAAGACGGCGACGTTCGTCGATTGCAATGAAAACGCCCTGCGACTGTTTGGACTCTCGAAAGCGCAACTGCTCAAGAGTAGTCCCGCCAATCTGAGCGCTCCGCGTCAGTTTGACGGCGAGCCTTCGGACGCCGCTGCGCGACGGATGCTCGGTCTGGCGCTGTCCGGCGAAACGCAGCGTTTCGAGTGGCTCTGCCGCAACGCCCGCGGGCGGGAAGTTCCGTGCGACGTGAGCCTCGTGCGGCTGCCGCCGGCCAATAGCGGCCTCGTCCGCGGCAGCCTGGTGGATATCACCGAGCGCAAGACTGCCGAGGCTGCGTTGCGGCAGAGCGAGGCGCGCTATCGCGGTCTCGTCAACAACTCCACGTACGGAATCTATTGGGTCAGCGAGGAGGGCAAGCTTCTGGACGCCAATCCCGCTCTCGCGCGGATGCTAGGCTACAGTTCCGTCCACGAGCTCCTTGCGCTGCGCCACTCGCGCGAGCTCTACGCCAAGCCGGAGGACCGCGAAAAGATCTATGGCGAATATCTCCTGAACGGCCGCGTTCACGCCACCGTCGAGTGGAAGCGAAAAAACTCCACAATTATCACCGTCCGCCTCAACGGCTGGCAGGCCACCGATCCCGAGCGCGGCAAACCGTGTCTCGAAGTCATCGTCGAGGACGTCACCGAGCACATCGCTCTTGAAAAGCAGCTCGTCCAGGCTCAGAAATTCGAAGCCATCGGGCAGCTTGCCGGCGGCATCGCGCACGATTTCAACAACATGATCGGAGGGATTCTCGGCTGGGCCGACATGGGCCTCGAAGAAACGTCCCTCGCCCCCCGGCTCCACCGCTATTTCGACAAAGTTCGCCAGCAGGGCGTCCGCGCCGCTGCCCTCACGCGCCAACTGCTCGCCTTTGCCCGCCGCCAGATCCTCGAGCCGCGCAATATCGACATGAATCAAGCCGTCGTCGAAACGGTTAGCCTTCTCGAAAAAGTCATCGGCAGCAACATCAGGGTCGAGGCCAATCTCGCGCCCGACCTTGCCGTCGTCCGCGCCGACCCCGTGCAGGTGGAGCAGGTGCTCATGAACCTCTGCATCAACGCGCGCGATGCGATGCCCAACGGCGGCTCGCTCACCGTCGACACGTCCAACGTCGTCATCGACGAGGAGTTTTGCGTCCTCCAGCCGCTCGCTCATCCCGGCCAGTACATCATGCTCGCCGTCACCGACAGCGGTATGGGCATGGATCCGGCCACCCTCGACCACATCTTCGAGCCGTTTTTCACCACCAAGGAAATGGGCAAGGGAACCGGCCTCGGCCTGGCCACCGTCTACGGCATCGTTCGCCAGCATGGCGGCTTCCTCCACGTGATTTCTCAGCCCGGAGCCGGCAGCACCTTCCGCGTCTATTTGCCGGTCAGCACCGTCAGCGAGCATCGTCCTTCTGCTGTGGACGATACAAAGCCCGTGGACGGCGGCTCGGAAACCATTCTCGTGGTTGAGGATCATGAAGGACTGCGCGAGCTCGCCTATGAGACGCTGGCTAATCTCGGTTACTCCGTTTTGCTCGCCGCCGATGGCCAAGCCGCCATTGAGGAATTTCGCTCCCATCGCGACGAAATTGATCTTGCCCTCCTCGACGTCGTTCTGCCGAAGCTCAGCGGACCCGAGGTTTACACCCGCATCTCCGCGGACAAGCCCGATCTCTCCGTCATTTTTGCCACGGGCTACAGCCCCGACATCGCCCTTCTCCAGAAAGTGCAGGCCAAGGGATTCCCGGTCCTGCAAAAGCCCTACTCCCCCCGGGACTTAGCGCGAAAGGTTCGCGAAAATCTTGACCGCCGCCACCGTTTGACGCCTCACGATTAGGGTTGACACGTCTTTCGCGCGTGTGATAAGCGTGAAGCATACGTGGCACCGGTTTAAACACCGGTTTGCCGAGCACCCAGGCGCGGAACACCAAAATTCCTGAGCTGGGTGTCGTCGGCAACAAACCCCACCCACCCCGGGAGGTGGAAAGCTTCGGCTTTCAACCTCCCGTTTTATTTTCCGCGCAAGCTGAGGCCTTATGCTATTGATCCCACAATTCTTAGCCTGTCATCGCCAAGAATTTCGAGGCAATTCGCTACATCTGTAGTGTTTCGTTGGAGCGCCCGGCGGGGCAACAGAACATGGGCCAGCGGGGAGGCGCTGGCCACGCGGCCAGGGACCGAGCACATCCCTGACAGACTGGACCGGAGACATTCCTGACAC
>Ga0335073_10013792_pt1 | contig 11333 bp, 8 predicted proteins | sample Lox_Sample_22_FD_207093 | JGI IMG/M metagenome (GOLD analysis project Ga0335073, IMG submission 207093) | Soil microbial communities from Loxahatchee National Wildlife Refuge, Florida, United States - Lox_Sample_2.2 | ecosystem: Environmental > Terrestrial > Soil > Wetlands | place: USA: Florida... | reverse complement strand
CCGCAAACGCGAAACGTATATCATCCCTGGTTATCGGTGCGGCCGGAAAGAGGCGCTGCAGCGAACGCCACAGATAGTCGATCTCGTCGCTCGACGGCCGAACCCGTGCGGGATCGTTTCGATCCGGAACTTCCGTCGTGCCCACCAGTAGCTGATCGTTCCAGGGAATGACGAAGATCGGCCGTCCATCTACCGCTTCGGTGTAGACGGCAGCCTCAGGAGCGCCCGCGAACTTCGGCAGCACAATGTGCGAGCCACGGACTCCACCAATCATCGGATGCGTCGTCGCGATAGCCGAACTCTGGCAAACCTGGTCCGCCCACGGTCCGCTGGCGTTGATGATCCAGGTTGCCTCAACCCGCTCTTCTTTTTCGCTCAAGCCATCGCGCAGGCGCGCGCCCACCGCCCGTCCCTGCCGCAGTTCAACGGTTAGCGCCTGGGTGTGATTGCGGGCGGTACCGCCGGCGGCCATCATTTCGCTCAACCACTCCACCACCAGCCGTTCGGGAAACTCGCATTGCGCATCTTCAAAACTGAAGATGGAGAACTTCCGCCCGGCGTCGAGCAACCGTTCGAGCGATGCCTGTTCGCTCTGCCCGCTGCGCGAGGCCCCGCCCATTCTTCGATAGAGCCACAATCCGGCGCGTATCGCCAGCGCGCTGCGACGGCTCTTTCCGTCAAGGGCGAGCAAGAACTCCAGCGGACGCACCAGGTTCGGCCGCTCCCGCACCAGCCGTCGCCGCTCGCGCAACGACTCGCGCACCTGGGCGAAATCGCCCTGCTCCAGGTAACGCAATCCGCCATGGATAATCCGCGTAGAGCGGCTGGTAGTGCCCGAGGCAAAATCAAGCTGTTCCACCAGCAGAGTGCGCCGCCCCGCGCGGACACACTCCCGCGCGATGGCGACACCGTTGATTCCGCCGCCAATCACCAGCGCCTCAAAACGTTCACCGTCGAGTGATGGCCGCAATGTCATTTCGCGGAGTAGAAGCCGAACCATATTACGCGCTCAAAGGGCGCAACTATACCGGGGCCGGTTCCGTCCCTTATTGCCGCCGTCCGCTCGCCTCATTTACAGTGATTGCTTCCATGTCCACCACCGGCGAACGTTTCGAGCGTGCGGTCTCTATTATGGCCCGCCTGCGCGCGCCCGGCGGTTGCCCCTGGGACCGCGAGCAAACCTTTGACTCCATCAAGCCCTATACCCTCGAAGAAACTTATGAAGTCCTCGAGGCCATTGACAACCGCGACTGGCATGAACTCCCCGGCGAGCTCGGCGATCTGCTGCTTCAGGTTTTGTTCTATTCCGAGATGGCCAAAGAGCAGGGAACGTTCTCCGTCGACGATGTTCTCGATCGCCTGTCCACCAAACTCGTAGATCGCCATCCCCATGTCTTCGGCGACGTGAAGGCCGAAACCTCTTCCGAGGTCCTCCGCAACTGGGAAGCCCTGAAAGCCGAAGAAAAAAAGAAAGCTCGTGAAGCCCAGCCGGAACAAAAGTCGCCCCACCCCGAATCTGTTCTAGGTGGTGTTTCTACTGCCATGCCCGCCTTGCTCGAAGCCCACAAACTCAGCGCGCGCGCCGCCCGGGTTGGTTTCGACTGGCCTAATATAACCGGCCTGTTCGACAAGCTGCGCGAGGAGACGGAAGAACTGAAACAGCAACTCGCCGAGTATCCGGCGCCCGGCCCGCAGCCTCAGGGAAAGGGCATCGCCGGCTCCGGCCGGCCCCAGATCGGCGAGCAGCTACGTCAGCGCCTTGAACAAGAAGTCGGAGATTTGTTCTTTACCCTGGTTAACCTTGCGCGCTATCTTTCTCTGGATTCAGAATCGGCGCTGAAACAAACCAATCGCAAATTTCGGCGTCGCTTTCAGTGGATGGAAGAACGGCTGCGAGCGTCGCAGCGCGCTCCCGGGCAGGCTTCGATGGAAGAGTTGGAGTCACTTTGGCAACAAGCCAAACAGCAGGAGTCCGGCCAGCAGTGAGCGCCCCGTCGATCCTGCTTCGCAACTGCGACAGCCTGGACGAGCTGAACGCCTGCGTAGCCCTGCAAAAGGAAGTTTGGGGTTTCACAGACATCGAGCTGGTTCCTTTGCGCATCTTTGTGGTCGCGCAAAAAGTTGGCGGGCAGGTGATCGGCGCATTCGAAGCCGGTGAGTTGGTCGGCTTCGCCTTTGCCATCCCCGGTGTCCGCGGCCGCCACAGTTACCTGTACTCCCACATGCTCGCGGTGCGAAAACAATACCGCAATGCCGGCCTGGGCCGCCGCCTGAAACTTTTTCAGCGTGACGACGCCTTGTCTCGCGGCTTCGACCTGATGGAGTGGACCTTCGACCCGCTCGAGATCAAGAACGCCTACCTCAATATCGAGAAGCTGGGAGCCATCGCACGCCGTTACAACGTCAACCAGTATGGCATTACGTCGTCCCCGTTGCAGGGCGGGCTTCCGACCGATCGCCTGGTCGCCGAATGGTGGCTGAAGTCGAAGCGTGTGGAGATCTTGCTGCAAGCCGGGAGCAATCCGGCTTTTGAAGTGATGAAGACAGTTTCCGTCCCGGCCCAGATCTATGAATGGAAATCCCGGCCCGAAACCCGCGGTCGCGCGCAGGAAATCCAGGATCGGAATCGCGCGCAATTTCAGCACGCATTTGCCGATGGCCTGTCGGTCCTTGGTTACGATCGCGATGCTGCCGGCAGCGGCAGTTTTCTTCTAGGGCGTTGGGAGGAGTCGTAGGCAGCTCTACTTATGAAAATCGAAGCCATCACGCTCCGCGAAATCCACATGCCACTGGTTCATTTTTTTGAGACCAGCTTCGGCCGTACCTACGCCCGCAGGATCTTCCTCATTACCGCCCACTGTGAGGGAGTCAACGGCTGGGGAGAATGCACCGCCGGAGAGGATCCCTTCTATAGCCCGGAATGGCTGGAAACCGCCTGGCCCACCATCAAGCACTACCTCGCTCCTGCAGTGCTGGGCAAGACTCTGCCCTCCGCCCGCGAATCGGTTCCTTTAATGGAGAGAGTGCGCGGCCATCGCATGGCCAAAGCCGCCGTCGAGAATGCGCTCTGGGATGCCGAGGCCCGGCAAAAACAACAGCCCCTCTGGAAGCTGCTCGGCGGCAAACAACAGGAAATCGCCTGCGGAGTCTCCATCGGCATCCAGGATTCGGCGGAACAACTCCTCGACAAGATTCAAACCGAGCTGGCGGCGGGCTATCGCCGCATCAAGCTCAAAGTGAAACCGGGTTGGGATCTCAAGATACTGGAGCGCGTCCGCTCCCGCTGGCCCGACATCGTCTTGAGCTGTGATGCCAACTCCGCCTACCGCCTCGACGAAACCGAGCATCTTCGGAAGTTTGACCAGTTCAATCTCCTCATGCTCGAGCAACCGCTCTGGGACGACGACATCTACAACCACTCCCGGCTGCAGCAACAGTTGCGCACTTCCATCTGCCTCGACGAAGCCATTCACCACGCTCGCGACGCCGCACAAGCCATCGAAACCGGAGCTTGCCGCATTATCAATATCAAAGTCGGACGAGTCGGCGGTTTCAGCGAAGCCAAGAAAATCCACGATCTCTGCGCTTCGCAGAATATTCCGGTCTGGTGCGGCGGCATGCTCGAATCCGGCATCGGCCGCGCTCACAATATTGCTCTGTCGACTTTGCCAAATTTCCGTCTCCCCGGAGACGTCTCCGCGTCCAAACGTTATTGGAAAGAAGATGTCATCGACCCCGAAGTCGAGGTTACTCCCCAGGGCACCATCATCCTCCGCGATGAACCCGGCACCGGCTATCGCATACGCGAAGACCTGATCGAAAAGCTCACAGTACGAAAAGAAACCCTGTCTGCATCGGCAGGAAACACGTAGGTCGGGGCAGCCGGGCCACGCCCAGCAGTTGGTTCGTTTATTGCTTCAGGTTCTCCGCCGACTCCTGAGCCTCCTTCTTGAGCAGATCCACACCTTGTGCGAAGCTCAAATCCGGCGCCACACGGAAATCAGACAAAATTTCAGTCGAGTTGATACTGATTTTCTTGAACCACAACACCCGCCCGGTAAAATTCAACTTCATCCGGGTAACTTCCCAATCGTCGTCGGCAACGTCCCCTTGAACCACCAGAAAATGGCCGCCCTTATCCAGATGGCCGAGAATGCCCCAGCCAAACCCCACATCCCTAAACAGTGTGCCATCGATCTCCGCAATGCGGTGTTCCTTCGCATCGATCAGCACATACCCCTGCATCCCGGTAAGTACCTGCTCGGTGTGGGTCGGCGGATCGTACTCGGGGTTAGGGCGAAACTTCAGCCGCACCAGTTCGCTGCCGGCTTTTCCCATCCCCGCTTTTCCCGGCTCCATCCCATCGAACTCAAATAAGAACGCCTCCGGCAACGCCTTCACGATTCGCGTGGTTCGCTCCGCATCATCGTGCTCCGCTCTCTGTTTTTTCTTTAATTCCTGGGGATCATTCACCAATCCATCCAGACGCTCCAGCTCCGCCTGACGCTGCTGGGCGTCCAGCGGCTTGCCATTGACCGCGATCAACATTCCGGCCGTGCCCTCGCGGGTCTCCACCACCAGCTTGGTGCGCGAGCCGCTGGGCGTCTCTTGATAGTCCCGGAACATCGACCGGATTCCAGCCCTATTTGACTGGTTCTCATTCTCTACGGTCTTTCGCACCAACTCCGTCGGCGACTCGGGCAGCGCCGTTTGCGCACACAGCACCGGCCGGCCCGCGATCGCCAGCCCCATCATCAGAAGGGTGAGCAGCCTCATCCTGTGTACTGTGTGCACCGCTGGGTCCTCCCTGGTATTGCGGTCAGCCATGGAGTTGCGTACGCCTGCGATTTCTCGATTCTAAGCGCATTCTAAGGATTCTCCGCTCTCCCGTGCCCTTAACTGGTAGAATCCGTATTCTCACAAGCATTCTTGCCGAGGATTCATCCAGGGAGGTCAGGGCAATGGAAGCGCAGAAGACGCCAGAGTTCGCGCACATCGGTAAATCCGTCATTATCAAGGGCGAACTATCCGGAAGTGAGGATCTTTACGTCGATGGTGTAGTTGAAGGGACTATCCAGATGCAGAACAACAACCTGGTCATCGGCCCGAACGGCCAGGTGCGGGCCAGTATTCAGGCTAAGGGCGTAGCCGTGCAGGGGAAAGTTGAAGGCAACATCCGCGCTACCGAGCGCACCGAGTTGCGCAAGTCGGCCTCGGTTGTTGGTGACATCTTTACTCAACGAATCGCCATTGAGGAAGGCGCCTACTTCAAAGGGAAAGTAGACATCCAGAGGGAAGCTCCCAAACCTGCCGTGGTTTCTGCCGCTAAGCCGGAGACCCATGTGGAAGGAAAACCGGCCATTAGCACCGGCGTGGCCACAGCAGCGGCTTCCGGTACCGTTGTAACCAAGTGATCACAATTTTTTGCCCGCGTTGAGCCAACCCGTCGCGCTATGATTAAGGTGCGGGGGTTTGTAGCCGGGCCCAGACGTAACCATGGCCTCCGTCACGCACAGCTTCATGAAACTCTTTCGTGGTTCGCCAACCGACGCCGTCGAAGGTCTTAAAACCACCCATTCGCCACAGCGCCTCACCCGCCGTTCCAGCGGCCTGGCAGAACTTTCGCGCGCCTTCAAATCGGAAGAACCGTTGTGCATCCTGGATATCGGTTACACCTCTGCCGCCAACATCCGTTATCTGACGGAGCGCGGTCACAAAGTTTACAGCGAGGATCTTCTCGAAGCTTCCACCGATCCCACGCTCGCGGTCAGCGACGAGCGTGGCCAGACAATTCTCGACAGCAAACGCTTCCTTGCCGAGAACCTGGTCTTCTCCGCAGCCCAGTTCGATATGGTGTTGTGCTGGAATCTGGCGGATTATCTGGATGAAAGCCTGGTCAAGCCGGTGGTTGCCCGTTTGTGGACAACTCTCAAGCCTGGCGGCATGTTGCTCGCCTTCTTTCATACTCACGAAGCCGGGCCTGACGCGCCCTGTTATCGCTACCACATGGTGAGCGGCGACACCCTCGAAATGCAGCACATCGAAGCCCGTCGCGATCAGCGAAAAGGACCCGGTCGCGGTGGACACGCCGCCAAGAGCGGCTTCCGTTTGCAACGCGTCTTTAACAATCGCCACATCGAAAACCTCTTCCGCGACTTCACTTCCATAAAATTTTTCCTCACCCGCGACAACGTCCGCGAAGTCCTGGTCGTCCGCTGACGCGTTCCGGGTTGTCATTACTGCCTTTCGCAGGCGCGTAAGCGCCGGGAAAGTGTCGAGGAATCTGCCTCTCGGGCCCACCATCTGCCGAACGTCCAGATGGCCATCCCATGCTAGACTTCCCTCAAGCGGCTACCGATGAGGATTCTGACCCGCTACATCCTGCGCGAAGTGACGTCTCACGCTTTGATCGGCGTGACCGTTTTTACCTTCGTCCTCTTTACCCGCGATCTGGGCCAAATCCTCGAACTGGTGGTGAGGAATAGCGCACCCTTACCCAGTGTCGCGCAGGTATTTTTCTTTATCCTGCCCATCGCCTTCACCATCAGCATCCCTGCCGGGGTTCTGGTCGGTATTCTGATCGGCTTAAGCCGTCTCGCCGCCGACAGCGAGATCACGGCCATGCGGGCTAGCGGCATCGGCGTCTGGAGCTTCCTGCGCATTGTTTCGATCTTCGCAGTTGGAGCCTGGCTGCTGGCGCTGTTTAACGGCATATATCTTGCCCCAGAGTCCCAGGCTGCGATGGCGCGGCTGCAGGACCGCCTGAAATCTTCGCAAGCATCGTTCGAGATTCAGCCGCGGGTGTTCTATGAAGGCTTCCCGCAGCAGGTCCTGTATGTGCAAAACGTTAAGGCGGCCCAGGGCGCGGCCATCTGGAAGGGAGTTTTTATCGCTGACACCAGCGTGCCTTCAGCTCCCCGCATCACCTTGGCCGAGCAGGGAATTCTGGTGAGCGAAGGGCCGAGCACTTTGCACTTGCATCTCACCAATGGTTCTACCCACGAGATTGACCCCAAAGATCCCGATCACTACCAGATCTCAACTTTCGAGCAAACCGATCTCCCCATTCCCGTGCCCCAGGCGGAGAATAAAGAACAGGAAAATGCCCCCGTCTCGCAGTTGAGCACCGGCGAGTTGTGGCGGCAGGCCAGAGATCCGAAAAACCCGCAAGCCCGCTGGGAATGGATCGAGTTTCATCGCCGCCTCGCCTTGCCCACTTCATGCCTGGTGCTCGCCTTGGTGGGCATTCCGTTGGGCTTGTCCTCCAAGAAGGGCGGCAAGTCGAGCGGTTTCGTGCTCACCATTCTGCTGGTATTTGCTTACTACTCGGCATCGCTGGTGGGCATCTCGCTGGCTCGCCAGGGAAGGTTGTCACCGGGCGTGGGAGTTTGGTTGGCCAATCTGGTGTTTTTCCTGGGCGGCGCATTTCTCCTGTGGCGAGCCGAGCGCCGGCCAGTGGATCTCTCCCGCCTGCGTGAGCTGTGGAGACCGTTGAAAATAGAGGGACGCGATGGCAGCATCCGATCGCGTTTCGGCCGCGCTGACGACGCCTTCCAGCGCGCTTCCACCCGCCGCCGCGTCTTGCGCGCCCGCTTCCCCATGATTCTGGACGATTACGTCCTGCGCGACTTTGCCATGAATCTCGCGCTGGTGCTCGCCAGCTTCCTGCTCCTGCTCTTGATCTTCACTCTCTTCGAGTTGCTGGGAGATATTCTGCGCAATCAGATCTCTCCCGTCATCGTCGGTGAATACCTGCTCAATGTTTCCCCCTATTTCCTCTATAACATTGCGCCTTTGAGCATCCTCTTGGCAGTACTGATCACTCTGGGGCTGATGCAGCGCACCAACGAGATCACCGCCATCAAAGCTACCGGCATCAGTATCTACCGCATTGTCACCCCGCTCCTGGTAGCGTGCGCCATGCTGGCCGTTGGCCTGTTTTTCTCCGATCAGCTCTACCTGCCTCACGCCAATAAGCGGCAAGACGCGCTGCGCAACTTAATCAAGGGCAAGCCGGCCCAGACTTACCTGAACCCCGACCGCAAATGGATTTTCGGAGAACACTCCGATATCTACTACTACCAGCTCTTCGACTCCGAGCAAGACCAGTTCGGCAGGCTTTCGGTTTTCGAATTCAATCCTGGCACCTTTCAACTCTCGCGGCGAATCTACGCCGAACGCGCGCAGTGGGACGAACAGCTGCAACGCTGGGTCTGCACCCAGGGCTGGCAGCGTGATCTGCGCGGAGCCGCCATCGCCGACTATCGCAGATTCGAGGTCGCTACCTTCCCCGGTCTAAGCGAACCCCCGACCTACTTCAAGAAGGAGGTCAAACAATCTTCAGAGATGAATTATCAGGAGCTGCGCCGCTACATTCGTGACCTTCAGCAGAGCGGCTTCGACGTGGTGCGGCTGCGGGTGCAGCTGGAAAAGAAGTTTGCTTTTCCGATGATCACTCTGGTCATGGCCGTGCTCGCCATTCCGTTTTCGCTCGCCGCGGGCCGGCGGGGCACCGTAACCGGTATCGCAACCGCGGTAGGGATCGCCGTGATCTACTGGACCGTCTCCGGTCTTTTCGAAGCCATGGGAAATATCAGCCAGCTTCCGCCATTTCTCGCCGCCTGGTCCCCGGATTTGATTTTCGCCCTCCTGGGCGGCTACATGATTCTGAAGGTTCCAACCTGACCACGTAGGTAACCGACTCGCGTAGGCCCAGACGTCCCGTCTCGGCAATCGCTTCGAGCTCGATAGGCTTCTAGTTAGCTGCGATCGCCGCCGGATTTACCGTAGTCGTAATAGCCTGCCCCAGCGGGGTTAGCACTCCGGTCGTAGTATTGAGTGTAAACGCCGATATTGTCGAATCCCCCAGGTTGGTTACGTAGACGTAGTCCGTGGGGTTGGTCAGCGTATTCCCCACGTCGCTCCCCGTCGTCCCCGCGACGACTACCATCGAAGTCGGCGTCTGTCCCGTGGAAACGCTGGGAGTCGAGAGCTGGCTGAGCACCCCAGTCCCTGTGGCGTAGGTATATTCCGAGATCTGGTTCGACTGTTTATTGAGCACGTACAGGAAGTGAAACGAGGGGTCGGCGGCGATTGCGATTGGTCCCAGCCCGGCGGGAAACGGAGAACCCTGGACCGGGGTCAGAGTCCCGTCCGGTTTATTGGGATTGGCGCAGGACGTGACTACCTGATCGCAAATCATAAAAGCGGATACACTGTCGGAAACCGGTGAAGAATTGGCCACGTACAGGAAGCCTCCGCCGGGAATAATGGCCAATCCTGCCGGAGCCGTGCCTACGATATAGGGGGGCGTGGCAAATTGGGTCAGCGCACCCGACGAGCCGATGCTGAACCCGGTAACGGTGCCACTGTAATTGTTGGCCACGTACAGAAACTTGCCGGTGGCGCTTACCACCACTGCAACCGGACCGCTCCCGCTGACGTCTGCGGGCAATTCCGTCTTGAAAGGCGATCCCTTCACTGCAGTGAGCGTCGTTCCGTTAATCGAAAAGACCGAAATCGTGCCCGGTTGCGCGCCGCTGCCGGTCAGATTCAGCGTTCCCTGGTTAGCGACGAAAAGGAATTTTCCCGTCGGATCCACCGCCATTCCCATTGGCGTGGCACCGCTCTTCGTGGTGCTGCTGACCGGGGTCAACCCGCCGCCGGAACCAATGGAGTACACCGAGATGCTCTGGGACGCGCGGTTATCCACAAACAACGTGCTCAGTGTGGGATTTACCGCAATGGTGAAAGGGAAGCTGCCCGTGCTTGCCGGAGATCCAACCTGCGAAATGCCTCCCGAACTGAGGGTCACCTCGTATGTCCACAGAGAGTTGTCCCCCTGAGTCGTGAACCATAGGACGGCACTACCGGTTCCTGTCGCAGTCAAGCTGCGACTGCTGCACGCCGTCAGACCGCAAAGTGCTAGACCTAAACAACACACCACGAAGCGGCACTTCATCCCTGTTCTTTCTCCCGGTTATGTTCGAAATCTGAGATCGTCCGCCAAGGCAGACCTGGAGTTACCCTCATTTGTGTATCAGGAATGCAGGCTAAAGAGCAAACTAGGCAAGGAGTAAGAACCGAGTGCAGGCACAGGAGTTGCCCAAGGGAGCCAATGTACGCGCCGGCGTCACGCCGTGCCTCCCCTCCGTCGCAGTTCGCAGAGCGGCGAGGTTCGCGATTGGCATTTGCGGCGGCCTCAGGAAGGCTCGCTTGAAACCTCAGCCGGCAGGGCTCCTAGGTCCTGGCCCGCGCCTTCAACCGACGCCAGCGGCAGCCGCAATTCGACCATCAGGCCACCCTGCGGACGGTTGGCGGCGCGTATGCTGCCGCCATGGAGCGACACCGCCCGTTCGGTGATCGCAAGCCCCAGCCCCACCCCGCCGGTTTCGCGGCCACGCGCATCGTCGATGCGGTAAAAGGGCCGGAAAAGCTTTTCCAGCGAATCTTCCGGGACTCCCGGTCCTGAATCCGTCACCCGCACCACCGACTCCGGGCCCGCGGGACCGTGCCCGGCCTCTAGCCGCACCTGGACGCTGGTGCTTGGCTGGGTATATCGGATCGCATTGCGCACTACGTTCTCGATGGCGCTATGCAGCAGGCTCACGCTGCCATTTACTACGCAATGGTCGACGATGATTACTTCTACCTCGCAGCGCCGGTTCTGCGCTTCAAAAGCCGCGTCCCGGGCAATCTCCTGAATCAGCGTTTCGAGATGCACCGGAGAAGCCTGAATCGATTCGTCCCCGCCCTCCAGGCGCGCAATCGTCAACAACCGCTGAATCATCTCGTTCAGCCGCCCTGCCTCCCGATCGATGCGCTCGAGCGCGCTGCCCGCGCCCGGTCCACTGCGTTGTCGCGCCAGCTCCAGCGCGACATTCATGCGGGCCAGCGGCGAACGCAGCTCGTGAGAAATATCGGTCAGCAGCCGGCGTTGAGCGTTCACCAGTTTTTGCAGACGCTCGGCCATAAGATCGAAGTCGCGCATCAGCTCGGCCATTTCGTCGTGCCGCCGGGACTGCGGAACGCCCGCCCGGGCCGACAGATCACCACCCGCCAATTTCTGCGTTGCGGTGCGCAGCTGCCGGATCGGCGAAGTGAGATAGCGCGCCAGAATGTAGCAAACCAGGCCGGAAGAAATGATCCCGATCAGGATTCCCAGGCCGGGCACGCCGTGAGGTCCGATCACGACATTTTCTTCCGGGGGCAGCTCAGTAATCAGGGTGTACTGATGTCCGTCCGGGCCAGTGGCGGACGCTCGTAAAAACTGCATGGGTCCGAATCGGCCCCAGAAAGTGTCGGCGGTGTGCATCTTGCCGTTCTGGGCGCGG
>Ga0335073_10013790_pt1 | contig 11334 bp, 8 predicted proteins | sample Lox_Sample_22_FD_207093 | JGI IMG/M metagenome (GOLD analysis project Ga0335073, IMG submission 207093) | Soil microbial communities from Loxahatchee National Wildlife Refuge, Florida, United States - Lox_Sample_2.2 | ecosystem: Environmental > Terrestrial > Soil > Wetlands | place: USA: Florida... | reverse complement strand
GTTCGCAGCCGCACCGAGTAACTGATCACGCCGTACAAACCGAGCGCCGCCAGCAACAGCGCGAGTCCGGCAAATGTGGTCAGCAGCAGAACTACAAAGCGCCGCCCGATGAGCGACTCGTCCACGCGCTGCTCCATGGTTTTCAAGTCATAGGTGGGAATACTGGAATCGACCGAGCGGACGGCTGCAGCAACATCGTTCGCCAAGTCCCCGGGCGATCGCGAACTGCGCACCACCAGAGAAGCCGACGAGAGGTAATCCAACTGGGCAATCGGGAAATAGTAGAAGCCCTCGTTGGTGTCAGACTCCAGCGACGAGGCGCGGGCGTGGGCCACAACTCCCACGATGGTGAACCACGGCCCTTTCACGCGGTCGTCGTTGGTGATGTGCTCGCCGATAGGATTCTTGCCCGGCCAATACTGGCGCGCCAGCGTCGTATCGATGATGGCCACTCGCTCGGTTCCTGCGCGATCGTCGGCAGTGAAGTCGCGGCCCATGAGCAGCGGAATGCGGAGCGTCGCGAAGTAGTCCGGCGAAATCGCTCGTACATTGCCGTGCGGTCCTGGATCGTTGGGACCCGCGGGACTGCCCTGGATGAAGAAGCTTGCGGTGCCGCCTTCATCGCTGAACGGAAGTGAATCCGCGAAGGCTGCATTCTTCACGCCGGGAATGGACTCCAGACGCGGTTGCAATGCGGAATAAAACGCCGCCTGTTTCTGGTCGTTCTGGTAAACCGCCGCCGGCAGTGAGATGCGGGCGCAGAGCAGATGCTCCGGGTCGAAGCCGGTCTCGACTTTTTCCAGTGCGCGCAGGCTGCTCAACAGCAGCCCGGCGCCGACGATTAGCAGCAGCGAAAGTGCTATCTGGACCACGACCAGGGTCGAGCGGGCGCGCTGGCTGGTTGTTCCCGACGTGCCCGAGCGCCCGCTTTCCTGTAATGCACTGAACCAACCGGGTTGCGAGCGGTTCCATGCCGGCGCTACGCCGCACAGCAAGGAGCAAAGAGCTGCGATAGCGGTGACGAAGATGAGAACAGGACCGGTGAACGACGCCTGAATCTGCGATCCCAGAATGGACGGCAATCCGCGCACCAGCAAAGGCGCTGCCAGGAAAGCCACCACGAAGCCGAGTCCAACACCGGCAGCGGTGAGAACCATGCTCTCCAGTAACGCCTGACGAACCAGGTTGGCACGCGATGCGCCCAGCGCCACTCTCACCGCGAGTTCCCGCTGGCGAGCCGAGGCGCGCGCCAGCTGCAAACCGGCGATGTTGGCGCACGCGATCAGCAGCACCATGGCCACGGCCATCAGCAAAATCACCAGCGGTTTGCGCAGCCCGCCGCCGGTCATCTCCGTAAGCGGAAGAGCAAACATTCCCCAGCCGCTGGCCCGGCCGAAGCTCTTGCCGCCTTCCGAGTTGATATTCTCCTGCGCTTTGCGGTCGAGATAGGCGTTGACCTGATTGAGCGAGACACCCGGACGCAACCTGGCTACACCGAAAAGATTCTCGTCGTAACGGTACTTGGGGTCGTGATACTGGCCGACGGGCAAGGCAAGCGGCACCCATAGCTCGACTTCATTCGGCCAGTTGAAGCGTGGCCCCATGACGCCAACGATGCGATAAGCTTGCTGATCCAGCATCAACGTTCGGCCGACGATGTTCGGGGCCGCGCCAAACAACCTTTGCCAGGTGCGATAGGAAAGTACCGCGACCTGACCTGCTCCGGCCTGATCTTCCTCGGGCGTAAACACCCGGCCAAGGTAAGGACGACTCTGAAACACCTCGAAGTATCCAGCGCTGACTTTGGCGGCGTGCAGCAGTTCGGGATTGGCGTTGTCGCGGCTGAAATTGAAGCTGGCGCTGCGCATGGCCGCGGCCGCGGCGAAGAGGTTATGACCGGCCGCGGCGTCGCCGAAGTCGGGCGCGGAGATGACGATGTTGCTCAAGTCAGGCATTGCGCGGTAGCGCGCGCGCAGCGCCACCAGTCCGTCGGGATGCGGAATGCCGCTGGGATTCAGCAGCACGGCATTGGTCACCGAAAATACCGCGATATTGGCGCCGATGCCGACGGCCAGCGTCAGAATCGACACCAGCGCGAAGCCGGGCGACTTGCTGAGTTGACGAAAGACGTAACGAAGCTCGTTCATAAGAAAGTTGTCAGCGGCCCGTCGTCACTAGCTGCAATGCTGACTCCAGACTTTCGGCTGAGATATCAGCAACTTGCCGACGCAAGCTCGCGCCAACGTGTCCGGCTTCGCGAGCCGGCGTTCGCTTCTGGACAGAGATACGGAAATCCTGCGCGGGCGGTTCTGCCATCTTCCGCCAAGTGTCGTAGCCTCAAGCATATGTAGGCAACGTAAGTAGATCTTTGCTCTTCTAATCGTTCTTACGGCCGACGAGTTGGCCTATCTGGTGATGCAGACATCGCAGTTCCAACCCCAAATTCTTTCGCACATGCAGCCGCCGGCCAGCGATCGGGCGGTGATCGAGAAGCAGCTCCGGCAGCTAGGCGACTGGTTCCACAACATCGATCTCTGTGGAGTTCCGACTGCCCCGAACCACTTTCTGGGCGACTTTCCCAACGTGAAGTGGCGGCACATTGCCGGCTCCCTGCCGCAAGACCTCTCCGGCGCCGAGGTGCTCGACATCGGCTGCAACGGCGGGTTTTATTCCATCGAGATGAAAAGACGCGGGGCGGAGCGGGTACTCGGGATCGACGTTGACGACCGTTACCTGGATCAGGCGCGCTTTGCCGCCCAGACACTCGGACTGGAAATCGAGTTCGAGAAGCGTTCCGTCTACGAGGTGGACCGGATCGACGGCCAGTTCGACTACGTGTTTTTTATGGGCGTCTTCTATCACTTGCGCTATCCGGTGTTTGCCCTCGACCAGGTGGTAAAGAAGATCCGACCCGAAGGGCGGCTGGTTTTTCAGTCCATGCTGCGTGGCTCCAGTGAGGTCCAGCAGTGGGCGGAGAATTACCGGTTCTGGGAAACCGAGCAGTTCCGCCATCCGGCCTATCCGGCGATGTATTTTGTGGAGAACAGCTACGCCAACGATCAAACGAACTGGTGGATCCCCAACCGGGCAGCGGCTGAGGCTGTGCTGCGCAGCTCCGGTCTGGAAATCCTGGACCATCCCGAAGCCGAGACCTGGATCTGCACACCGCGCAACGTCGTGCGCGAAGGCGAGTACATCCTCGATCTGGAGATGGGCGGAAGGCTGTAACCGACCGCGAGGAAAGATAGTTCATGGTAGAAGCCGTAATGCTTTGGAACGAGCCGAACAACCTGTCCCATTGGGATTTCAAGATCGATCCCGAGTGGAAAATGTTTTCGGAGATGGCCAGGGCTGCGGCTCGCGCCATTCGCGCCATCAATCCCGAGCTCAAGATCGTTCTCGGCGGCATCTCTCCCATCGATCCTCATTTCGTCGAGCTTCTAACGGCCCACGGCGTCATCGACGAGGTCGATGTGGTTGCGGTCCATGGCTTTCCCCTGGACTGGAACCACTGGAAGATCGACGAGTGGCCAAAGAAGATTGCCGAAGTCCGCGCGGTCACGCGGAAGCCGGTCTGGGTCTCCGAGGCCGGGGCATCGTCGTTCGGCGCCGAGGAGGTGCAGGTGTTCGGGCTGAAGCGTACCGCCGAGCTGCTGCTGGGGGAAGTGGAGCGGCTGCACTGGTATAGCCTGCACGACCTTCCAGCGGCGTGGACGGCGACCACCCGCCACAAAGAAGCCGAAGGCAGCGCTTATTACCGCCATTACTACATGGGACTGCTGCGCGAGGATGGCTCGGCGAAGCCCGCGGCCGAGCATTTTCCGCGTGGCATGGGGGTGTGTCAGTGGTTTCACTTTGAGGACCATCGCCTGGAATCTTCCGTGGAGTGGCTGCACAGACTGGGCGCGCGCTATGTGCGCACCGGAATCAGTTGGGCGGACTGGTTTCGTCCCGGGGCAGAGCAGTGGTTCGACCAGCAGATGAATGCGCTGGACGAGTTCGCCGTCACCATGACGCTGTGCTTCACGCCCGAGCACCTTGGCATCGAGCGGCATTATGCCAGCCCGCCGCGCAATCCGCACGACTTCGCTGATTTTGCCGCCTGGGCGGTGGAACGCTACGCGCCGCCCCGCAGCCGCTTTCTACACTGCGAATCGCGCGCGCAGGGCGCGCCGAATTTTCCGCAGCCGCTTATGGATCTTAGTGTGGGGGCGCGATAGATGGGAAAGCGCATTTTGATTACCGGCGGAGCCGGCTTTGTCGGATCGCATGTGGCGGATGCTCTCGTGCGACAAGGGCATGAAGTTCGCATCTTCGACAATCTGACGCCGCAGGTTCATCACCATGGCTGGCCGGATTACCTGGCCAACGACCTTGAATTGATGCGTGGCGATATGCGCGACGCCGACGCGGTGCTGCGCGCCGTCGCCGGCAGGGATGTGATCTTCCATTTTGCTGCCGCCGTCGGTGTTGGCCAGTCGATGTACGAGATCTCCCAGTACATGGGCTCGAACACACAAGGCACAGCCAACCTGCTCCAGGCCGTGCTCGACACCAAACTGAGGATTGAGAAGCTCGTCGTCGCCTCCTCAATGTCGATTTACGGAGAAGGGAAGTACGTCTGCGGCAAATGCGGCGAAGTAGCTCCGCCTCCGCGCAGCACCCAGCAATTAAAGGCGAAGCAGTGGGAGATGCTGTGTCCAGTTTGCGCGCATGTGCTCAAGCCGATCGCAACTGACGAATCGAAACCGTTGCAATGCACTTCGATTTACGCCCTAAGCAAAAAAGATCAGGAGGAGATGACGCTGCTGTTTGGCCGAACTTATGGAGTGCCGGTGATTGCGCTGCGGTACTTCAACATTTACGGGACGCGGCAGGCGCTGTCGAACCCCTATACCGGCGTCGCAGCGATCTTCGCCTCGCGCCTGCTGAACCGGCGCGCGCCCCTGGTATTCGAAGATGCGCGGCAGGTGCGCGATTTCGTCAGCGTGCATGACGTGGTGCAGGCCAACCTGCTCGCCATCGAGCGCAGCGAAGGCGCCGGCATGGCGTTGAACATAGGCTCGGGACACCCGATCGCGATTGGCGACGTCGCGCGGCAACTGACGTGCTGCCTGGGAGTGGCGATTCCGGCCGAGATTACGGGCAAATACCGCGCGGGCGACATTCGTCACTGCTTTGCGGACATCTCGGCGGCGCGCCGCGTGCTCGGCTATAAGCCGCGCTATCGCTTTGCCGATGGCATCGTGGAGCTGGTGGATTGGTTGCGCTCGCAAACCCCGGTAGATCGTGCGGCACAGATGGTGCACGAGTTGACGGCGTACGGATTGACGGCGTGAGTTCTTCCGCACGCCGGAAAGGCAGATTCTTCGCGGGCTCAACCACCCCAACTAGCGCAAAAGCGGCGCTGGTCGGGGGCCCCGGTGAAGCCCGCTCGGAAAGACAAAATTAGGGCGGTTGTGATGGCGCAGCTAAAGCTGCGCCCCTTCAAAGCATATGCGGGTTCTAATCACAGCGGATACGGTCGGCGGCATCTGGACCTATGCCCGCGAGCTGGTCACAGGGCTGGTACGGCGCGGCCTGGAGGTCACGCTGGTCAGCTTCGGACATGTTCCCGAGCCGCGCCAATTGGCCTGGACCGAAAGCCTGCGCAACCTGGACTTCCGCCCCACCGCCTTTCGCCTGGAATGGATGCAGGATTCGGCCGACGACATCGCGGCCTCCTCAGAGTATCTGCTCAGCGTCATTCGCGAGACGCGTCCCGATGTTCTGCACCTCAACCAGTTTTGCTACGGAACGCTGGACGTCGACATTCCAAAAATCGTGGCGGCGCATAGCGACGTGGTGAGCTGGTGGATCGCGGTGCATGGCGAGGAACCGCCAAAATCAGGTTGGACCGACTGGTATCGGGAGATGATGCAACAAGGCTTGGATGGGGCGACGACCGTGATCGCGCCATCGCGTTGGATGTTGTCGCAGATCGAAAGCTGCTACGGCCAGCGCCGACAGAGCCGTGTCATCTACAACGGCCGCAGCCCGCAATCATTTAATCCGCATGGCGATAAGGAGGACATGGTCCTCACCGTCGGCCGCCTGTGGGACGCGGGAAAGCAGGTTTCGCTGCTGACGCGATACGATTGCGGATGGCCGGTGGTGATCGCCGGCGAGACCCAGCATCCCGATGAAGCCTACTGCGGCGACGGCGCCCGGATCGTCTGCGAAGGCACACTGGAACTCAAGGGCAAGCAAAATCCGGAACAATTGCGGGCGTTGTTTTCACGAGCACCGGTTTATGCCGCCACCTCGCGATACGAGCCCTTCGGACTGGCCCTGGTCGAGGCCGCGCTGTCGCGGTGTGCGATCGTCGCCAACGACATCCCCAGCTTTCGCGAGCTGTGGGGCGAGACCGCCTGTTACTTCCAGACCAACGACGCCGCCGGCCTTCGGGATGCGATTGCAGAATTGCGCGGCAACAAAGTATTGCGGCGCCAATACGCCGAGTTGGCCTACCAGCGGGCACGACGGCGCTACACTGCCGACCGCATGGTCGATGAATACCTCGAAGCCTACGCGAGCATCACCGCCCCCAGGACGGTGGCGGCATGAGCGACAGAATCAGCTTTCGCATTTTCGCCCACTCCTGGCTCTCCGACTGGAACCACGGCAACGCGCATTTCCTGCGTGGGCTAGCCCGCGAACTGATTCGCATGGGACATGAGGTCCGCTGTTACGAGGAGCTGGGCTCGTGGTCGCTGACCAATCTGATGAAAGAAGGCGAGATTGCCAACGACACCATCGAACAGTTTCGCCGCGAATTTCCTGAGCTGGATGTTCGCTTCTTTCAGCGGGACGCGACGTTGCTGACGACCCTGGAGCGCGAGCTGCGCGATGCCGACATCGTGATGGTGCACGAGTGGACCGAGCCGGCGGTGGCGGACGCGATCCTGTCGTTCAAGGACTGTTTTGGTTTTTGCGCTCTGTTTCACGATACTCACCACCGCGCCTACACCAACGCGCGCGCGATCCTGCAATTTCCTTTGCGCCGGTTCGACGGCGTGCTCGCCTTCGGCGAACCCATCCGGCGAATCTATCGCGACGGCTTCGGGGTACCGCGCGTGTGGACCTTCCACGAAGCTGCGGACGTATCGCATTTCCATCCGCTCGACGCCGAGCACGAATTCGATCTGCTGTGGATCGGCAACTGGGGCGACGAGGAGCGCACCCAGGAGCTGATGGAATTTTTCGTCGCGCCGGTTGCGGAGCTGCGCGGCTGCAAAGCGGTCGCTTACGGTGTGCGTTATCCCGAAGAGGGCCGGTGCTTGTTGTCGAAAGCAGGAATCGAATATCGCGGCTATCTGCCGAGCTTGATGGCGCCCGACGTCTACGCGCGTACTGCGCTTTCGTTGCACGTGCCGCGCCGTCAATACACCAACGGCTTGAGCGGCATCCCAACCATCCGCGTATTCGAAGCGCTGGCTTGCGGCGCCGCGCTGGTTTGCGCGCCATGGCAGGATGTTGAGTATTTGTTCCGGCCGGCAGAGGACTACGTTGTCGTTGGCTCGGGACACGAGATGAAAGCAAAACTTAAAGAACTATTGCACGACGAAGCTGCGCGCCGCCAGATCGGCGCCAATGGCCGCCAGACCGTCCTGCAGCGACATACTTGCGCGCATCGCGCACAGCAGTTGGTCGAGATTTGTGGGGAGTTGAATTCATGAGGCTCTTTGTCTTCGGTTCCAGCCTGACGTCTTCCTATTGGAATGGAGCGGCAACTTATTACCGTGGCATTTATAAAAACCTGGCGGAGCTTGGATTTCACGTCACCTTTGCGGAGCCGGACGCCTATGGCCGGCAGCAGCGTCGCGATGATGACGATTTCAGTTACGCGGAGGTGATCGTCTACGATTCGCCGCGCGACATTCCTGCGCTGCTCAGCCATGCCTGCGATGCCGACTTGGTGATCAAGCACAGCGGCGTCGGAGTTGACGATTCGCTGCTGGAGGAGCGGGTGCTGGAGTGCAAGTCCTCGACCACCCAGGTTGCGTTCTGGGACGTGGACGCGCCCGCGACGCTGGCCGGCGTTGAGGCCAATGTGCTGCATCCCTTCCGCGCACTAATCCCGGAGTACGACTACATCTTTACCTACGGTGGAGGGCCGCCCATCGTCGAGCACTACGAAAGGCTGGGAGCGCGGGCGTGCCATCCCATCTACAATGCGCTCGATCCGAAGGCGCACCATCCCGTTCCGCCTGATCCGGACAAGGCGTGCGACCTGGTCTTCGTCGGCAACCGCTTGCCCGACCGCGAGCGCAGGGTGGAAGAGTTTTTTCTCGCCGCGGCGGAGCAGGCGACGGAGTTCCGGTTCGCGCTCGGCGGCGAAGGCTGGGGCAACAAGCCGCTGCCGAAGAATGTCCGCTGGATGGGCCACGTCGGCACTAAAGATCACAACGCCGTGAACTGTTCGGCGCGCATGGTGCTCAACCTGAATCGTGAGTCAATGGTACAGGTGGGCTACTCGCCGCCCACACGAGTTTTCGAAGCTGCGGGCGCGGGCGCCTGCGTCATTACGGATTACTGGGAAGGAATCGATAGCTTCTTTGAGCCGGGCTGCGAAATTCTGGTGGCGCGCAATGCCGGCGACATCGTGGACCTGTTGCGCACGGTTGATGCGAAGCTGGCGCGCGAGATGGGAGACGCCATGCACCGCCGTGCAGTTCTGGAACACACCTATGCCTTGCGGGCTTTGCAGGTGCGAGAGATTCTGCGCAACTCCAGCGGGGAAGTGTTCGCCTGGCGCAGCCGCGCATTGCAGCAGCCGGCGTGAAAGAAGGGATTAGAGGCTAGGTTTCAGAGGCTAGTCTAAAGCGTAGTGGCCAACAAATGACCTCTCATCCCTAACCTCTGATCCCTGGCCCCTTGTTTTCTTATGAAGCTCGTCGTCTTCGGATTATCGATCACTTCCACCTGGGGCAACGGCCACGGTACGACCTACCGTGCGCTGCTGCAGGCGCTGCACGCACGGGGACACAAGATTGTCTTCTTCGAGAAGGACGTCGAGTGGTACGCCTCCAATCGCGACCTGCCTGAGCCGAATTTTTGCGATGTACATCTGTATCGCGACTGGAAAGAGGTCTTGCCGCACGCCCGCCAGCAACTTAATGAGGCCGAGGTGGCCATTGTCGGCTCCTACTTTCCCGACGGCATTGCCGCCATCGACGAGATGCTCGATGCCGACACGCCGGTGAAGGCCTTCTACGACATCGACACCCCGATCACGGTTTCAGCACTACACGAACGGGGAGCAGCCGATTACATCGCACAACGACAGATTCCTCTTCTCGACATTTACTTCAGCTTTACCGGCGGGCCGATGCTGCGGGAGATCGAGCAGGAATTTGGCGCGCCCTGCGCCGTTCCACTGTATTGCTCTTTTGACCCGCACCAATATCGCCGCCTCAAGCCGAACCCGAAATTCGCCTGTGACGTGAGCTACATGGGGACCTACGCCTCCGACCGCCAGCCGAAGCTGGAGCAGTTGTTGTGCCGCCCCGCGCGGCAGCTTGGCCGCCGTCGATTTATCGTAGCTGGATCGCAGTATCCCAAAATGCTGCGCTGGCCGGAAAACGTTCAGCGCATCGATCACCTTAGTGCGCAGTGGCATCCCGATTTTTATTCGTCGTCAAAATTCACCCTCAATGTGACGCGGCGCGAGATGTGCGTGGCTGGCTACTCTCCATCGGTCCGGCTCTTCGAGGCTGCGGCCTGCGGCGCCACCATCATTTCCGATACCTGGCCCGGCCTCGACAGCTTCTTCGTTCCTGAGAAGGAGATTCTTCTGGCAGCAGACGCGGAAGCGGTGGTGGACTACCTCAGCGAGCTTACGAGCGAAGAGGTGCGCCACATAGGCGAGCGCGCCAGGTCTCGTGTTTTAGCCGAGCACACCAGCACGCATCGCGCCGCACAACTGGAGTGCGCGGTCGAACAGATCTTGGCAGTCCCGCAACTGACTAGCGCCGACAATCAGTAGCTGCTCCGCAAGTTCCAACAGAAACAGTCCGGGACTAGCGATCCAAGCTGCAATGTAGGCCTGCGTTTTTTCCAGAGACCGAATTCCAGCACTGCCCGGGCAGAATATAACGCCGCTCGGGCATCTCAATGTCTGAGTTCGTTCTCCAGCTAGCCAGCACATCATCCGACCGTTTTCTTGCAAAGGAAGCTGCATGAGAGTTGCCCTTATATCTCCTCCCTTTCTTCCAGTTCCGCCCAAGCGATATGGCGGGACGGAATTGTTCATCGCGCAACTGGCGGAAGGGCTGAAGGGTTCCGGCGTCGATGTCGTGGTCTATACCAATGGCGAATCGACCGTGGACGTTGAAACCCGCTGGTTATATAAGAAGGCACAATGGCCGTTACGCGGCGAGGTTTTCGACATTCTCCAGGATTTCAATCATGCCTCCTGGGCCATCTGCGACGCCGCTGCCGAGTGCGACCTCATCCATCTCAACAGCGTCCCCGCCCTGATGTTTGCCCGTTTTGTTCGCCGCAGCCAATTCGTCTACACCATGCATCACGTGCATGAAGATTTTCTAAGCGAGCTATATCGTTCGTTCTCCAAGGTTGAGTTTGTTACCATCAGCGACTTTCAGCGCGAGCATGAAACCCTGCCGCGCATGCGGACCATCCATCACGGCATCGATCTGAGCTCGTACCGGCTGCAACGCCGGAAACAGGAGTATCTTTCTTTTCTGGGGCGAATCGCGCCCATCAAGGGCACTCATATTGCCATCGAGATCGCGAAGAAGAGTGGCATCCCGCTGAAAATTGCCGGTGAGGTGCAGCCGATTTTTCAGGACTACTTCGACACGAAAATTAAGCCGCATGTTGACGGCAAATTCATCGAATACCTGGGCGAGGCCAACCTCGTCGCCAAGAACGAACTCCTGGGAAATTCCATGGCGATGCTATTTCCCATTCAGTGGAACGAGCCTTTCGGGCTGGTGATGATTGAGGCGATGGCCTGTGGGACTCCGGTTTTGGCGCTGCCCGGCGGCGCCGTAGAAGAAGTGGTTTGCAATGGGATTTCCGGCGTGACTTGCGCATCCGTCGATGAAATGGTCGCGTGCACAAAGGCCCTGCCTGGTGTCTTCAAGCCGGCCAACGTGCGCCAATATTGTCAGCAGTATTTTTCGCTCGACAGAATGGTTGCCCATTACCTGGCGCTCTACCAGGAGATGGTCACCGGGGAGAGTCCGGTTGCAAAGGCCGCGGCCCGCATGCCCATGGTAGCTTGTGGAGGGTGAGCACGTATCTGACGATTCCGTACGAAGAGCTGGT
>Ga0335073_10013789_pt1 | contig 11334 bp, 10 predicted proteins | sample Lox_Sample_22_FD_207093 | JGI IMG/M metagenome (GOLD analysis project Ga0335073, IMG submission 207093) | Soil microbial communities from Loxahatchee National Wildlife Refuge, Florida, United States - Lox_Sample_2.2 | ecosystem: Environmental > Terrestrial > Soil > Wetlands | place: USA... | reverse complement strand
CAGCTTACTGGTCATCGGCATGGACAACCTGGTGGGCCGCAAAAAGGCCTTCGTGAATTTTGGCCGCGGGCCGCTGCTCCAGGGCTGGCACGCGTCCCTCCCCAAGGGCACCACGGTTATCGAGCTGCTGGAGAACGTCGAGCCGGATGCGGAGGTCCTGGAAGCCTGCCGCAAGCTGCGCCAGCAGGGCTACCGGTTGGCGTTGGACGACTTTGTGTTCCGCCCCGAGTACGAAGCTCTGCTGGATGTCGCCGATCTCATCAAAATCGAGGTGAACGGCGCCACGCGAGCCGAGCAGCAAAAGCTGGTGCGCTACTGTCAATCGCGCGGAATGGACATGCTGGCCGAAAAGGTGGAAACTCCCGAAGAATTCGAATGGGCGCGCCAGGCCGGCTATAATTATTTTCAGGGTTACTTTTTCGCCCGCCCCGCGGTGATGCGCGCGCGGCAGATCCCGGCGCAAAAACTGCATTGCCTGCGTTTGCTGCAGGAGGCGCAGCGGCCGGAGCTGGATTTCGACCGGTTGGAAAAGCTCATTCTGGCCGATGTCTCCCTTTCCTATCAGCTTCTGCGCTACGTCAACTCGGCTTTGTTCGGGCTGCGCAACCAGATCCGTTCCATCCCCCAGGCGCTGATGTTCTTCGGAGAGAATGAACTGCGTAAGTGGATCGCTCTCGCCACGCTGACCCGGGCGGCCGACGACAAACCCGGCGAGCTGATCCTGCATTCCCTGGTTCGCGCCCGGTTTTGCGAGGCTGTGGCGCGATTGTTGCACCTGGGCCTGGAGGAATCCGCGTTCCTGATGGGCCTGTTCTCTCTATTGGATGCTTTGGTGGACCGGCCGCTGGAGGACACTCTGGCGGAAGTCAACGTCGCGCCCGAGATTACCGCCGTGCTCACCGGCAAGGCTCCCGCCGCCACTCCGCTGGCCAGAATTTACGCGCTCGCCCGAACCTATGAAGTAGGGGACTGGGATCAGGTGGAAACCCTCGCGTGCGGTCTCGGCGCCCGCGCCGAACAGCTGGGCGATGCCTACTGCCAGGCGCTGCACTGGGCCGGCGAAGTGCTGGAACAGGGCACTTCTCAACGCCCCTAAACTCTGCCCAGACAATCTTAGGAGTCCGCCAGCGCGGCTACCAGCGCCCCTTTCGCGGAGGCATGCAGCGGATCCGCCGCCATCCGGATGTCGTGAGTCGCAATCGGAAGCTCCGCTTCGAGCAGCATCTTTTCGAAACGCCCCAGAAATCCCGCCGGAAGCGCCGTTCCGCCGCTGAGCACGATCGGCAGCGGCCGGTTGGACTTGAAGAGGGTCCGTGAATTCGCGAAGCCCTGCTTCATGCCTCCCACTAGCGACTGGATCATCTCGTCGTAGTACACGCTCAGAACCTGCTGCAGTTTGTCGGCGAAGAATCCGTTGAAGTGGAACGATTCCTCCTTCGCCATGCGCACCCGGTTGGCCCGTTCGCCGGTAATCACCGCCGTGTTGGTGTCGATGTAATCGCCTGCCTTGGGAATCGAGAAACTGAGAACCGGCACGGACAAATACGCCACGCATACGTTGCATAATCCTCCGCCGCAGCTGATGCCGATGCCGGTGTAGTTGGAACTTTCCAGCTCCGAATAGATCACCGCCAGACCTTCGTTGATGCTCTTCACGTCGTAGCCCAAATCGGTGAGAATCTGCCGCAGGGTGGCTTCGTGGTACGTGAGATTCTCCTCGGCCCCCAGCGGCGCCGCGGGGACGGTAAAACACGCTTTGCGCCGGTCGTGCGCCGGCGGCACCAGCGACGCGACAATTTTGCGCAGCATCGCCAAGCTCTCCGGCTCGGCCGGATTCAGCACGCCGCGATCCATGGTCCGGCGTGTCTCCACGTTCAGCAGGTCGGCGAACCGGTCCGATTCGTTGCCGTGCACGACGATTTCCGAACCGGTCAGCGTATGCGGCACCTGCTCCTTTTTCAGCACGTCTCCGGTGATCTTGGAGTAGGGGATGGTGACGAAGGCGTTCAGTTGTGTCTGGTAGCGAAACTCGTCGCCCTCGCGGTGCGCCAGGCAGATGCGGCTGGTGCCCACATCCAATCCCAAGGCGGAAGTATTGACTCTGGATTCAGTTCCCATGATTGTGTTCCTCAGCGTCGCTCGCGGCTTTGAGCGTCGCGATAATCTGTTGATATTTTTCCCGTAGAATCGGCCGGTAGCGCGAAAGCGCAACGCCATGCGCGATCGCGTCGCCACGCAACTGGTCCTCGGCGAGCACCAGCCCTTCCCAGATGCGGACGCCTGTGGCGTGCACGAACACCGGGTCGTAGTCGAAGCCGAACGCATAGATGCTGGGCGATGGAGTGGCGTAGTTGTCGCGCAGGCCGACATCGGCGAAGGGAAAGTTGCCCGCCCAATCGGTGTGATAGCCCACCAGCCAGCGGTCCGGATTGACGGACACCTGGGCGTGGGTTACGCAGTTGGCTTCCGGAATTTTATACTTCGCGCGCAGCATCTCCGTCAACACGCGCGCTGCGTGAATCTGCGCCGGATTGGCCGACGGCTGGTCGTCCTGCCGCAACGTCTGCGTTTCGAACGCGATTCCCAGGAAGCTGCTGTTCAGGTTGACGTAGACAACGTTGCGATCCGCCCAAATCGAGAATCCAGCGTGATTCGCCACATCCGACTCCGCTACCAGCCGGTACACGCGCCCGAAGCGGTCAATCAGAAAGTGGTAGCTGCGGTTCTTCTGCACGTAAGTCAGAACGTTTTGCCCGACGCGTTGCAACCTGGCGTTCTGGTCCGAATCGAAATCCACCAGGTCGCTCTCGGTGGTGTGATAGACAATCCCGGCCGGATCGGTTCGCCATTCCGGGTGGGTGGCGTCGATCGCGCCGCGGGGGTAAACCGGATAGGGCGTCCGTTTCTGATTGGACACGGCGTACTCGTCCTCGATGCGTAAGCCGTTGCTGTAGACTTCATAGCTCGCCGTCTTTTCCACCAGCCAGACATTGGTAAAGATGTCCACGCTGTCGGACGGCGCGGGCGGAATCTCGCCGATTTGCGACGGCGCGTTCCTCGTGCTGGATGCCTTGAACCCGGGGATCAGCAGGCCGCCCAAAAGCAAGATCGCCGTGAGAATCGGGAATTTTCGCGACCGGCCGGCCCGCAGGGCAGAACCCGCGTGGCGCTGCAAGTAGCGCAGGCGCTCGATGGGATCCTGGATCCGCTTCGCCTTGCGCTCCAGCCGGTCTCGAGAAAGGAGAGGCACGCAGCTATACACCCGTACTACTTGATCGGCTGAGCGGTACGAAAACCTTATAGTGCCTAGGGGGATAGACCGGGCAATCTCGGGTAAACCGCTGGATCGTCCACGCGGGCTAACGCGGCTTGCCGGCCGAAACGCCGCTTTGGACCGCCGCGAGATGCTGCTGCACCCGGCTATTCTTCCGGCCGTAGCCAAAGTAGATGAACATGCCGATGATGAGCCAAACTACCAGCCGCAGCCACGCCCCCGCCGCCAGACCGCTCATCAGCCCCAACGAAACCACAATGCCGAGAATCGGCACTGCGGGCACCCATGGCGTCTTGAACGGGCGAGGCAAGTCCGGTCGCCGCACCCGCAGCACCCAGACGCCGGCGCAGACGATGACGAAGGCGAGCAGGGTGCCGATGCTGGTCAGATCGTTCAAAACATCGATCGGAAGCACCGCCGGCAGAATCGCCACGAAAACACCAACGATGATGGACGAAATCCAGGGAGTGTGGAATCGCGGATGAACCGCGCCGGCCCAGCGCGGCAGCAGCCCGTCGCGCGACATGGAGAAGAACACTCGGGACTGGCCCAGCAGCATCACCAGCATCACCGTGCTCAGGCCCATAATGGTTCCGATCAGCACCAGAAACTCGCCCCAGCGCACGCCCGTTTCCGCGATGCCCAGTGCGATCGGCGCGCCGACATTCAGCCGCGTATAGCTGACCACGCCCGTGAGCACCCCGGCCGTGACGATATAGAGGACGGTGCACAGCGTGAGCGATCCCAGAATGCCTACCGGCATGTCTTTCTGTGGATTCTTGGCTTCCTGCGCCGCGGTCGAAACGGCGTCGAATCCGATGTAGGCGAAGAAGATCTTGCCCGCGCCGCGCAGCACACCCGACCAGCCGTATTGTCCGAACTCGCCCTGGTTGGGGGGAACGAACGGCGTCCAGTTGGCTTTGGCCTGCGGCAGATGCTGCAACAAAAACGCGCCCGCGACCGCGATGAAAATCAGGACTGTGCCTACCTTAACGAACACAATGACGCTATTGATGGTCGCGGATTCCTGGATGCCGATGACGAGAATCGTTGTCACGATGGCGATCGCAAGAAAAGCCACCAGGTTGAACACGGCCGTGGCGTGCGGAAGACCCGTCGCGTTGATTCCCGTGGGCAGAGAGGATGCCGGTTGCCATAAGCCCTTGTAAAGAACCAGCGTCTTGCCGGGAGTGTCGATCAGTTGCGGCGGCAGTTCAATGCCCAGCCGCGCCAGCAGCTGCACGATGTTAGCGCTCCAGCCCGAAGCGACGGTTGCGGCGCCGAAAGCATATTCCAGAATCAGGTCCCACCCGATGATCCAAGCGAAAATCTCGCCTAACGTCGCGTAACCGTACGTGTAAGCCGATCCAGCGATCGGAATCAGCGACGCGAATTCGGCGTAACATAAGCCCGCGAACGCGCAGCCCAGTCCCGCCAGAGTAAAGGAAAGCACGATGGCCGGCCCGGAATTCTGCGCCGCCACCGAACCCGTAAGCACGAAGATACCCGTGCCGATGATGGCCCCGATGCCCAGCGCCACCAGGTTCGTCGGCCCCAGGACGCGCCGCAGCGCATGTTCCCCCGATTCGCTCGCCTCATCGCGAATCATCTCCAGAGGCTTTTTGGCAAGAAGATCAGGCATCGTTTGTCAGAAGCGTAACACAAACGCAACTGACGTTACCCGCCCGCGATGGCCCGAATCACGAACAAGGCTCTACGCCCGACGCACCACGCAGTTCAGCAACTCGAGCGAGGTGTTTTTCATCTCGGTCTTAAAGATTTCCGCTTGGTTACTGAAATACCGGTAGCTCCAGTACGCAGGAATAGCCACAAGGAGACTCAAAGCCGTCGGGACAAGTGCCTCCGATAACCCTTGCGTCACAGCGAAGTAAAATGCGAGTGGAGATCCCGAAAATCCCCGAAAGGCATCGACGATTTGCAGCAGCGTGGCGAAGATGCCGAGAAACGGCGCTATCGATGCGATAGTCGCCAGGTGCCATAAGCGTTTCTGTAAGCCCAGGTGCACCCGTGCCCCTGAGCGCTCCATCGCCAATTCGGCAACCTTCATTACGTTGGGATTGGATGACATTGTGACCGCTCGATATTCATTAGACCACTTACTACCCGCCGGCGATGGCCCCGACAACGTAGAAAGGCTCGGCCCCCGACGCCACTGCTTCCGGCAGCGGCGCGTCCGGCGATTCGTGCGACAAATCCTCCTGGCACGCGAAGAATCGCACGAACGGCCGCCGCTGCTGGGTCACATGATCGCGCAGTGTCCCGCACAGCATCGGATAGCGCGCTTCCAGAGCGTCAAGGACCGACCGCTGCGTGACCGGCCCCGCCACTTCCACAGTCACTTCACTCGCCCCTATCTTGGCCAGCGTCCGCAGATGAGCCGGAAGCGCGACACGGATCATGGCAGCGTTTGCACTTCCACGGAAAGCACGGCCGGAAGATGCTCGGCGATGGGCGCCCAGTTGTCGCCCGCGTCATTGGAAGCGTAGACCTGCCCGCCGGTCGTTCCGAAATACACGCCGCACTGGTCCAGGGAATCGACGGACATCGCGTCGCGCAGCACGTTCACGTAGCAGTCGCCCTGCGGCAGGCCTTTGGTCATAGGCTCCCAGTCATTGCCGCCCGTCCGGCTGCGATAGACCTGCAACTTGCCGTCCATCGGAAAGTGTTGCGAGTCGCTTTTGATCGGAACTACATAGATAGTCTCCGGCTCGTGCGCATGAACGTCGATGACAAACCCGAAGTCGGTCGGCAGATTGCCGCTCACTTCATGCCATGCATCGCCGGCGTTATCGCTGCGCATCACATCCCAGTGCTTTTGCATGAACAGCGTGTCCGGCCGCGATGGATGTAGCGCGACATGATGGACGCAGTGTCCGATTTCAGCGTCCTGATCGGGCAAGTACGGCGATCGCAAGCCTTTGTTGATCGGCTTCCACGTCACGCCGCCATCGTCGGTGCGAAATGCGCCCGCGGCCGAAATGGCGATATACATCCGCTGCGGATTTTTCGGATCGAGCAGGATCGTGTGCAGGCACATGCCGCCGGCGCCCGGCTGCCACTTCGGCCCGGTACCGTGACCGCGCAGCCCGGGTAGCTCATGCCAACTCTTGGCGCCGTCGGTGGTCTTGAAGATGGCCGCGTCTTCCACCCCGGCGTACACCGTGTCCGGATCGGTGAGCGACGGCTCCAGATGCCAGACCCGCTTGAACTCCCAGGGATGCTGCGTGCCGTCATACCATTGGTGTGTGGTGAGCGGTTTCCCGGTTTCCGCTGTGGCGTCGTAGACGAACTTGTTGCTCCCGCCCTTCGGCATTTCGCCCGGCTTGGGAATTTCCTCGCCGCCCGGTGTTTCCCACGTTTTGCCGCCGTCGCTGGAGCGCTGGAGCACCTGTCCGAACCAGCCGCTCGTCTGCGACGCATAGATCCGGTTGGGATCGGCGGGTGATCCCTTCATGTGGTAAATCTCCCAGCCCGCGAAGTGCGGACCGCTGATCTCCCATTGCTGGCGCTTCGCGTCCGACTCCAGAATGAACGCGCCCTTGTGCGTCCCCACCAGTACTCGTACTCTGCTCATCCCCTCGCTCCTTTACTTGAATCTTGGCAGCAGCGGCGTTGAATCATGGTCTCGCCACCGCCGCCGCGTTTCCGCCAGGACCTGGTCGCGATCCTGCTCCATGTGATCGATCAGGGCGCAAGGCGCGCCTGTCTTCTCGTGCCGCGCGGCCCAAATCAGCAGCTCCAGCAGAACCGGCGCCAGATCGATCCCTTTCTCCGTCAGCCGGTAGTTCACCCTGCGCCGGTCGGACTTCTCCGCCTCAGCCGTGATGATCCCGGCTGCTCCGAGCTTCTCCAAACGGTCCGCCAGGATGTTCGTGGCGATGCCTTCGCCCGATTGCTGGAACTCCTTGAACGTCCGGTACCCGCGCACCATCAGGTCGCGAATGATCAGCAGCGACCAACGGTCTCCGAACATCTCCAGCGAGATACTCACCGGGCATCCGGACCGGCGTTTAGATTTCAACAGTCGATCCTAGCAGGATCACTTGCGGAATACAAGTGACATTTTAATGACGAACTTAACCGGCTGGCGCGGTGGCTCAGGCGCGTTACTTGGCCGTGGCGCAGGTGAAATTCGCCGCGTCGTCGATACTCCCCGACCCTTTGTAGCGCGCCACCTGCGGATACGGGCACAGCGGCCGCGTGCGATCCACCTTGCCCCGCATGCCGTGCGAGGCGATCATCTCGCTCGGAGCCTTTCCGTTCTCAACCCAGTTTTCCAGTGCGGTGACCGAATCGAAAAGGTTCGGACCTTCGCCGCCGCCGCAGAGATCCATGCCCGGCGCCATGAACAGGCGGATGGAACTGGAAGCCTTAGCCGCGCCGCCCATCTTGTCCAGCACGCTGGTGTAGTAATTGATGCTGTTTTCCGGCGCGATCAGTGGGTCGGTCCAGCCGTGGTACATCAGCAGCTTGCCGCCGTGGCCGAAGAACGGCTTCAAGTTGGGATCGGTCGCGGTGATGATCCCGTGGTCCACTTTTTCGGCCAGCGCGATGCCCTTGTCGAAATCAAAGGTCCGCCAGTCCCAGTTGGCATCGTGATAGACGATGTTGCGAAACTCGGCCATGCCGATCTCGGAAGGCTCCTTGCCGCCGGCCATGAGCATCCAGCCCAGCTCGCTGCCGGGCTCCAGGCCAGGAAAGAAGGGCACGCCGGTCCGCGGATTCGTGGCGGGCGCGTAGATCTTCTTCACCGACTCCACCTGCGCCGCCGTCAGGCAAGTGGGCGCGTCTTCGCCCTTGCACTCCAGTTCTTTGGGATCGAAGTGGCAGCGGCGCGGATCGTCGATCAATCCGTCTTTCAGGCCATCGGTGGCGTCGCAGGCGGCGATCGCAGCTTTGTGAATCAGCGGATACTTCGCCGGCGGAATGAAGCTGGCGGGATCCTTGTGCGTGATCGCGCCGACGTAGACGGTGTCCGCGGTCAGATGCGTCCAATAGTTGGCGGGCGCACCGGCGATGATTCCGTCATAGTCGGCGGGGTACTTCTGCGCCTCTTTCAAACCCTGCTTGCCGCCCGACGAGCAACCGTTCCAGTAGGAGTAGCGTGGGGCCTTATCGTAGAAAGCTTTCGTGATGGCCTTGCCCTGGACCGTCATCTCATGCACGGCGCGGTAGCCGAAGTCGACCACTTTCTCCGGATGACCGAGCGCGAAGCTGCCATCCAGAGCGTTGCCTTCGTGCCCGGTGTCGGTGCTCGCGGTCGCGTAACCACGCTGGAGCGCCTGCATCAGCGCGGGATAACTGATGGAGCCGGTCCAGCCGCCGTTGCCTACGCCTTGAAACTTGCCGTTCCAGCCGTCGACGGGCAGCCAGACTTCGATCTTGATATCGGAATCCTTGCTGGGCCGGATGGTCGCGGCGACGCGGCAGAAAGCGGGCAGGCTCTTGGGCGACACGGGCAACGGAAAGGGGCCTTGCGGCGGGAGCTTGAGTTCGCCGGCGGCGACGGTCTGCGCCATGGTGATCGTGGTGTCCGGCAGCGCCAGTGACGCCAGGCTTTCGCAGGTGGCGGCGGACAGAACGGTGGCGCAACCAAGCGCGACACCGATTGACAGGGCGGAAAGGCGGTTCGTCATATCGAACCGATTATATTGCGTGCGCCGAAACAGCGGGGAAGTGGCTCAGAAATTCTTCCGACGCGATGGTCCAGCCGAAGTAGTTCTCTATGTTGAACAGCGTCGCTTCCTGCATCGCCGGAGGCCCGGCGGCCATCGTGCCGTCGGTGATCAGGATCGGCCAGTAATCCAGAAAATAGGCGTGCCGCAGCGTGGATTCCACGCAAACGTTGGTGGCGATTCCGGTAAAGAACAGATACCGGATGCCGCGCGATCGCAGTTCCTCATCCAAACAGGTGCGCGCGAAGCCGCTATACAGCGTCTTCACGATCACGATATCGCCCGGCTGCGGCGCCAGTTCGTCCACGATGGCGAAGTCCCAGGTACCCTCGGTGACCAGCGTTCCTTTCAACTCCGGCCGGCAACGCATGAGCCGGATGCCCAGCTCCTTGTGCCAGTTGGGCGATTCCGGGCCGCCGCTATTGCTCAAATCGGGCTTGTAGCCCACCTGCAGATAAACGATCGGCATGCCCACCCGGCGAGCCGCATCCAGAATGCCCGCAATGCTGCGCACCACGGCGGGCGCTCCGGAGATATCGTAGCCCGCGATATCCAACATCCCGCCCTTGCTGGCAAAGGCGTTTTGCATGTCCACGACAACCAGCGCGGACTTGGCGAGATCAATTTCGACTGGCTCGGGTTTTGCCTGTAAAGTCGGCATGCGGCGCTCGTCCGCACACCACTCTACTACACCGAAACCGCCTCTTTCACCGGCATGCCCGCCATCAGCTTGCGCTTCTCCTGCTGCAGCCCGTGCACGGCCATCAACGCGCCGATCGGGTGCGCGCCGACGTTCACCAAAGGATCGGCGTCGCGCGCCGGCTGGTCGGTGTCCAGGTGCCGGAACTCGAAGGTCTCGCACAGCGCGTCGGCCTGCTGCCGGTTCAAGCCGTACTCGGAGGCCACGGAGCGAATGTCCTGAAAGCCGCGCAGCCGCAGGCTGGCTTTGAACCGCAGGTCATAGAGCACCTTGTTCAGCTTGTAGGCCGCCAACGGCGGGTGATTGTAGAAGTGATAAGGATGGTTGTGGAACGTGTAGGGCTGCGGGTCATCGGCGTTCAGCTTCTCGCCCGGCAAAAAGCGCACCACGGCATGGCCATGATGCGACGTCGGCTGATAGGAGAGCAGTTGCAGGTGCTGCGGGCCGATAGCGCCCAAGGCCGCCGCCCAGGGCAGCATTTCGGTGTTGCCCACTTCGTCCAGCTGCTCGGCCGACAAGTTGATGAACGAAGCCGCGTGGCTGTTTTCCAGCTCGTGCAGGCACCAGCGGTCGAAATCGTAGGCGGGTTTGTAATATTTCCAGGTGCCCGGATAATGCGACATGCCGCCCGAGGCCAGCACCGCCACGCGCTCGGGCCGCGACTCCACAATCTCCGCGATCGCCCGGCCCAGCATGGCGCAGCGCCGCGCGCTCGGCAAGGGCGGCAAATAAGTATTGATGAACACCGGAACTACCGGAATCGCGCGATTCTCCAGCACCCACTCGAAAATGGCCGCGAAGGAGTGGCCCAGATCGGCCTCCTGCGAGTAAGCCATATCGAAGTCCCGCGCGACCAGGTTCTCCAGCAGCGCTTCGGCCAGCTCCTGGTGAATCGCCGGATTCCAAGTCTTGCCGGCGAAGGCCGCCGTCGCCCGGTCGCTCGACATCACCGCGAACGTCGGCACGGTACGCAAGAAAAACGTCTCCATGTGATCGCTGGCGAAGATGAGCAGGGCGTCCGGTCTGGTGTCGTCCAGCGTCTGGCCGAGCTGGCGCATGGCCCCGATGCCCGCGTCCAGCTGTCTGGGATCTTCCTCCGGCGGCCGGGTGAAAAGCTGCGGCGCGTGCATGGTCGCCATGGCGGCAACGATTTTTCCCATCGGTTCCTCCCTTACGGATACAGTCGTGGCGCCGAGGGAGTAGCACCCAGGAATCCAAATTGGAAGTTATTGCCGCCGCTCTACTTACGGGGAGAGACGCGGATACCTGTGGGATATCCCCCACCCTACTTCCGGGGGAAAAACCGGTCGCCTTCCGACCAGTGTTGAACCATCGCGGTGACCTCGCCTTTGGAACCCCGCACGAACTCCACGCCGGTTCCTTCCATGGTGAAGCTGGTTTCCGAGTGCGCCACGAGCGGGATCTTCCCGTACCCCGGATCGATCATCAGGCGTCCGTCTTCCAGCGAGACGGCAATGCCCTTTGCAAGCGTGGGCGATGCGTACGTACCCACATATTTCGCCAGCACCTCCGGCGAAACCGGAAACTCGTCGCCGCTCTTGCCCACCAGATGCTGCTTGTCGCGCTCATTCTCGCAGATATACTCAATCAACTCGCCGTCCGGGACCAGATCCAGCTGGAGCGAAAGGGTCCACGGCCGGGTG
>Ga0335073_10013788_pt1 | contig 11335 bp, 6 predicted proteins | sample Lox_Sample_22_FD_207093 | JGI IMG/M metagenome (GOLD analysis project Ga0335073, IMG submission 207093) | Soil microbial communities from Loxahatchee National Wildlife Refuge, Florida, United States - Lox_Sample_2.2 | ecosystem: Environmental > Terrestrial > Soil > Wetlands | place: USA: Florida... | reverse complement strand
CAACCAGCGAGGCCCGATGACTCGCTACGAGACCGCCCGTTTCCAGGAAGCGCTTGGCGCGCAATTCATCCCGCGAAGCGGACAATGCGCGAAGGAGCGCGGCGGCTCTCGGCTCGCTGCGCTCGAGCGCGGCAAGCCAGGTACGCTGCTCCTCGAGTGTCATCTCGATCGATTGGTCCAGGAGCAGGATGAGGCGCGATAGTTCCTCCCCGCTCAGATCCCTGAGGGACACCCCAGAAGCCGACGAGTTATCCACGGCCACCCCTTCTTGAGGCCATCTTAGCATCGCGCTCCCGCAGTCCCGGCTCTCGCCTGTCCGGTTTTACCCTCCGTTTCCGATTACTTCGGTGGAGGCCGAACTCGCGAAGCGTAGACCCCAAAAAGTCTGTTCGCCGCAGCGCACCACGCGCCCGGCCGCATCGCACAGTGAGGTCTCCGCACAGCAACCGCCACCGGTTTGCCCGGGGGCATCAACCCAAGGAGAAAGCAATGTCGAGGATCGAAGACCGCAATAACGCGCAATCGAAGAAGTCGCAGTCCCTGCGCCTGGACAAGCAGACGATCCGCACGCTCACCGGCGCGGAACTGAAGCTCGTGGCCGGGGCTGCAACACTGTGCCTCAAGGGCAGTGGAATTATCTGCACCCTTCCCACAACGCGGCTGTTCTGATGGGCGCCCAGGGCCGGATGGAGAGGCGCGGGCTGCAAGGCCGCGACCTGCGTCGCCTCCCTCCGGCCTTGGCACGCTATCGGCCCGGCGGTGTGGCGATGCGCAGCGGATCCGCCGAGTCTCGTTTCGTTTCGATCAATCTCGGAGCGGCCGGTATCGCATACGCGCTTTACCGCCTCGGGCGGTCTCGCGGTGAGCATCAACTGCTCATGCAGGCGAGCAGCTGGGTGCAAAAGGCATTCGCACTCTCCTCTAGCGACAAAGCGTATTACGAAGCTGAGCTGGAACTCACGCCCGAGACGGTCGGGCGGGTTTCGCTCTTTCATTCGGCTTCTGGTCTGCATTGCGTGGACACGCTGGTGCGCCTCGCTCTGGGGGATCTCGATGGAGCCGCTCGAGCGGCCAAGGCATTCATCGCGCGATCGCGCGGTCCGTGTGATAACCCCGACCTGACCCTCGGCGCAGCAAGTCTGCTGCTGGGGTGCGCAGAGATCGTGGAGTCGGCCGGTACTCCTCCGCTGCTCGATGTGACTCTGCTGCGGAAAAGGGGAGATGAGCTCGCTGAGCTGTTAGCGACAATTCTCCAGTCGGAATCGATTGCCACGTCCAACCGCATCCGATTTCTTGGCGTGGCGCACGGCTGGGCAGGGCTCTTGTTCGCCCTCCTGCGGTGGACACGCGCGGCGCGTGGAGGTGTGCAATCGCTACTTGCGGCAAAGTTGGACGAGCTCGCGGACCTGGCCATGCCGTACGAGGGCGGATTGTGCTGGCCCATGCACAACAACTCGCTCTCGCTCATGACGGGGTGGTGCCACGGCACGGCTGGATACACGATGTTATTCGCGCTGGCTCACGAGCTGCTGCGTGCGCCACGGTACGCCGAGGTGGCGGCGCTTGCCGCCGACAGCGCCTGGGACATCAGAACGTCGGCCGGCTCCCTGTGTTGCGGCAATGCCGGTATCGGTTATGCGTTTCTCGCCGCGTACCGGCTGACCAACGCGCCAGTCTGGCTCGACCGGGCGCGCCTGGCAGCGCAGCGCGCACGGCACGATAGATTGACATTCATCCACCGCGATTCTCTGTACAGGGGTGTGCTCGGGGTCGCTCTGTTCGCAAGCGAGCTTGACCGTCCCGCCGCGGCAGCAATGCCGCTCTTCGAGCCCGTCCGGTTCGAAGATGAGGTAAGCGCATGAGCCACGCATCGAGCTACGATGCGCCACCCCTGTTCCGCGCCGTCGCCGTCGAGGCTTCAGCCGGCACGCAGATGGGCGAGGCGCTGTGCACACACTGGCGCGGTGTGGCGCTCTTCACGCTGCTTGCCTTCCTGTTGATCGCCGCTCTGGTCGCATTCGCCGCAATGACCGAATACTCGCCCGTCCACCGCGTTCCATCCTATGTCGATCCTCGTGGAGGCCTCGTGCGCTTGAGCGCGCCCACGAGCGGACACGTTCGCGAGCTGGCGGTCGAGCAGGGCGCATTGGTGCGACGAGGAGCGCTCCTCGCTGTGCTCGACAGCGATCCCCTGCGAGCGGACGGCGGTAGCGAGCACGGAGCGCTGCGACTTCGGCTCGAAGAGGAGCGGGCGACGATTGGCCGCGAAGTGGGAGCCGCCCGGCAAGAGGCGGATGCCAACCAGAGGTTGATAGATCGGAAGCTGCACGGCCTCAAGGCCGAGCGCGACGCGCTCGGTGCGCAGATTCAGGCGAGCGATGCACTGCTGAGCAGCCTGAAGGCTCAGAGCGAGCGCATCGCCGTCGTGGCCGCACAGGGCTACGTGAGCAAACAGCAGGCCGCGCAAAAAATGGATGAGGTGATGTCTCAACAGAGTAGGGTTGCCGAATTGCGCTCGGGCTTGGCCCAGGTCGATCTGGAAGTGGCCACTACGGAAGCCGAGCGCGGAGTGGTCGCAGCCAAGCTGCAAGGCCTCATCGAGAATCAACGCCGTTCAAGCGGCGAGCTCGAGCGCATGATCGTGCAGAGCGACTCGGAGGCGGAACAGGCGATTCGCGCCCCGGTGGACGGGGTAGTGTCAACGGCCTTGATCGCCAGCGGGCAATCGGTCGCCGCGGGCCAGGCGCTGTTCACGATTGCGCCGGCCGGCCCCCCGTTGATCGTGCGGTTACTGGTGCCCGCGCGGGCCGCGGCCTCGGTGAAAGCCGGCCTCGGCGTGAAGGTGGTGTTCCAGGCCTATCCGCAGGAGAAGTTCGGGCAATTCGACGCCCGCATCGAGACCGTCAACGACACACCGTCGCTGCCGTCCGAGATCGAGCACGTGTATGCCCTTTCGGAGCCGGTGTTCATGGCGGAGGCATCGCTGCCGGCGCAGTTGCGCGCGCCGGACGGTCAGCTACTAAAGATCAAGGCTGGAATGCTGGCCGACGCCCTGGTGCCTATCGAGCGTCGCACGGTACTCGAGTGGTTGTTCGAGCCGCTGCTGCGCGGCTTTCACGAAAGCGCGGACCGCTCGGGCGATGCGTCGGTCCTCGGCTCGGGAGCGCAATGATGCTCGATCTGCATCCATTTGGCGCGCGGCGGATTCCATTCGTCACGGCCTCGGAACAGAACGAATGCGGTCTCGCATGTCTCGCTGCGGTCAGCGAGTATCTGCGCGGCGCCCTGGGACTCGTCGAGATCCGCGAGCTTGCCGGACATAGCGGCCGCGGCGAGACGCTGCTCCAGATCCGCGATCTGGCCGAGCAGATGGGATTGAATGCGCGTGGTGTGCGTGTCGAGCTGGAGGGTTTGAAGCTCATCCGCAAACCGGCGATCCTGCATTGGGACATGAACCACTTCGTTGTCCTGGAACGCACCACCCGGCGGGGAATCGTGATCATGGACCCGGCGAGCGGGCGTATGGAGGTTCCCTGGGCCGAGGCGGACAAGGCGTTCACCGGAGTTGCACTGGAGCTTGCGGCCTCGCCGCGCTGGAAGATGCGCTCGTATCGAGCCCGAAAGGTGTCAGTGCTCGATTTCGTGGGCCCTTTCTCGATGTGGCGCACCGACGTGACGCTGATCGTCCTGCTGTCGCTCCTGATGGAGACCCTGGTGCTCGTCGCACCCATCCAGATGCGAATGTCGATCGACACCGCGGTAGCGGCGGCCGACGGGCGACTGGTCTGGGTGCTCGGAATCGCATTCGGAATCGTCGTGCTGATCCAGGCATCGGTATCTTTGATTCGATCCTGGGCGACCGCAGTCTTTGGTGCGCGCTTTGGGTTCGAGCTGCAGGACCGGTTTGTGCGTGCCTTGCATGGCAAGCCGGCCAAGTTTTTCTTGAAGCACCACACCGGCGACATCCTCAGTCGCAGCCGCTCGGTGTCTACGATCCAGGCGCTGGTCACCGCGCAGCTGATCCAGGCATTGCTGGATGCCGTGATGTCGACGCTGATGGTGGTGGTCATGTTCATTGCGGTTCCTGTGATGGCGACGGCCGTGCTGGTGTTTGCGCTGCTGAACGTTCTGGCGACGGCCGCGCTACGCCCGGCGGCTGCGGACAATTCCCGCCGCGCGCTCAGGGTCGCCGCGCAGTCGGACTCCGTATTTCTGGAGAACGCGCGCGCCGCGCGCGCGATCAAGCTGTTCGGCAAGGAAACCGTGCGCGCCAGCGTTTGGCGCAATCGCTTCGTCGAGCTGACCAACCTCCAGCTGGGAGCCGCCCGCCTCACGATGTATTCGAGCGAGGCGGCGCGGCTCACGACGGGCCTGGGCAATGTGGCGCTGATCTCGATCGGAACCTTCCTCGTCCTGGGCGGATCGATCACGCTCGGGACGATGATGATGTTTTTCGTCTTCAACACGTTTTTCGTCGAGCGCCTCGACAGCTGCGTCAATTACCTGATGGAGCTGCGCCGGGTCCAGACACACGCCGAGCGTATCGATGAGGTGATTGCAGAGGAAAGGGCGGTAGAGGGCGATAAGGCCTGCGCGCCCTTCGTCCCTCGTGAGAGCGCCCGGATCGAAGTGCGGGATGTGTGGTTCCGGTACGGCACCGACACGCCTTGGGTCCTGAAAGGGGTCAACCTGCGAATCGAACCAGGCGAGTCGGTCGCGATCACGGGACCCTCCGGCTGCGGAAAGTCCACTCTGCTCGGCGTCATGCTTGGACTGCTCGAGCCCAATCAGGGTGAAGTGCTGGTCAACGGGCGCAACCTGAAGACGATCTCCGCGGCCGACTACGCGAAGCTGATCGGTGTCGTGATGCAGGACGACACTTTGTTCAACGGCACGGTGGCCGACAACATCTCCTTCTTCGATGCGCCGGTTGATATGAGCCGCGTGAAGGCCGCAGCTGTGACGGCCAATATCGCGTGCGAGATCGATGCGATGCCGATGAGGTACTACTCGATGCTCGCCGAAGGCGCGACGGACATCTCGGGCGGCCAGAAGCAGCGCCTGTTCATCGCCCGCGCGCTCTATCATGAGCCCAAGGTGCTGTTTCTCGACGAGGCTACGAGTCAGCTCGACACGGCGAGCGAACACCTGGTCACTCAGGCGATTCGTGCCATGAAGATCACCCGGATCCTGGTGGCACACCGCAAGGAGACGATCGCCGCGGCGGACCGCGTCTTCGCGTTGGCGCCCTCGCTCGACGCGGTTGCACGGGCCGAAGCGGCGGCCTGACCGATGGGCCACATTCCCGATCCTGCCTCGATCGAACGCCGCTTCGCCCCGGCGGACTTCTTCCTGCTCCGATCCGCCACCCTTCCGATCGATCGACTGGGCGCGCTGGGTGATGTCGGCACGGCCGAGCCGGAGGACCGCGGGTCATCTGCAGGCGTCCGCGACGCTTTGAGCACTGCACTCAAGGCATGGGTCCGCGATCCGCTCGTACAGGCCGCAATCTATCTGGCCTCGCCCTCGCTCAGCGAGCGGTTAACCGAGTGGCACGGCCAGCCCTCGGACGCCGCCTTCGAGGCCCTACGCGCGGCGCTTTTTCGCTACTTCGTCCGGATGACGAGCCGGGCAACGCCCTTCGGCCTCTTCGGTTCAATCTCCGTCGGCCGCATCGGGAGCGGCGCATTCGAAATCGGCCCAAGCGATGCGCTTCACCGGCACACTTGGCTCGACCTCGGGTATGTCCACCCTCTGGTTGCAAACGCCGTCGCCAGTCGCGAAGTGCGAATGGCGCTGAGCTACTTGCCCAACTCCACGCTGATCAAGACCGCAGACGGCTGGCGATACGTGGAGGAGACGGTCGAGGGGGACCAACGCCGCCGCGATCTGGTGCGCGTGGGGAGCTCGGACATTCTCGACCGGGTGCTCAGCTCCGCGTCACAGGCCCTCGGCTTCGACGCTCTGGTCGACGTGATCGGCAGTGCAGCAGGCGACGTGGACCGGGCGGATGCGATCGAGTTTCTTCACCAGCTCATCGATGGCGGGCTGTTGACGCCCACGCTGGCCCCCCCGCTCACCGGGCCGGATCCGGTCCAGCACTTGATCCAAATGTCGAGTGATTCCCCCGCGCTCTCGCAATTCCACACGGATCTGCAGCAGGCGGCCCGGAGTCTGCAGGAGATCGATCGGCAGGGCGTAGAATCATTATGCGCGGCGTACAGAACGGCGACTCCCCACCTGCTGAGCCTGCTCGACGGCGCTGACCAAAAGCACCTGTTCCACGTCGATCTACGCCGCGATGCGCCCGAGCTGGGGCTGCCGGCGTCCCTGTGCACGGAGATCTTGCGGGCAGTTGAGGTGTTGCGCCGGATCACTTCGCCCCCCTGGCCCCAGGGTCCACTCGCGGAGTTCCGCCGGCGCTTCACGGAGCGCTACGGAGACCGCGACGTGCCCTTGATGGAGGCACTCGATGAGGACTCGGGCATCGGTTTCGAGATCGATCCCGGTAGCCGCCGCAATGAGCATCTTCTCGCGGAGTTCCAGTTTGACGGTGTCGCAGACCGGCGACCTCCGATGAGCGAGCAGCGGCGCACGCGCCGCCTGCTTGACCTGCTCGAGCGCGCATGGTCGCAGCGGCAGATGCAAATCCGCTTGAGCGACGAGGACATCGGCGAGCTTGCCAGCGAAAGCGCAGGGCCGCTGCCTGATCTCTTCACCGTGACCGGCTCCCTGGCCTCGTCGGAGCTCTTGCGGAGCGGCACCGGCAAGAACCCATGCTTCGTGATGCAAACCGTCACCTCCGGAGCGGGCCTGCTCGGCCGCTTCTGCCGCTCAGATGAAAAGCTGCAGCAGCACGTAAAGGCCCTGCTTCGAAGCGAGGAGTCGCTGCAGCCGGAGGCGATCTTCGCCGAGCTGGTGCATCTTCCCGACGACCGGCTCGGTAACCTGGTGTGCCGTCCGGCGCTGCGGACCAAGGATCTGCCTTGCCTGGGTCAGTCCGGCCTCGGGCGAGCCCATCAGATCGCGGTTGCCGACCTGACCGTCCGTGTGGATGGCGAGCGCATGGTGCTGTGGTCGGAAGAGCTACGACGCGAGATCCTTCCGCGACTGACGTGTGCGCATAACGTGAGTGCGCCGAATGCAAGCATCTATCGCTTCCTTGCCGCGCTTGCGTATCAGGATGGAGTTTCGTGCCTGGCCTTCGGGTGGGGACCGTTTGCCAACTCACGATTCCTCCCGCGCGTCGTCTTCGCTAACGTCGTGCTCTCACCGGCCTCCTGGCGCATCGACAAGCCCACACTCACCGCCTGGCTAAGCCTCGCCAGCGAGAAACGGTACCGTGAAATACACGCTTGGCGCGCGCGCGAAGGCATCCCGCGCTGGGTACAGGTCGGTCAAGGCGATCACCTGCTGTCGCTCGACTTGCACAATCCCTGGTGCGTAGACGCGCTGGCCGAGGATCTGCATCGAAGTCGTACGGATCGGGTGTCGGAGCTGCTGCCCGCGCCCGACGACGTCTGCCTGCAGAGCCCCGAAGGACGGCACGCCCACGAGGTGATGATCCCGTTCGTGAGAGGCGCCTGCGTTCGCACGATTCGCACGGCACGGCCGAGGTTCCACGAGCAAGCCGATCTGCGGAGGTTCACGCCCGGCAGCACCTGGCTGTACGCGAAGCTGTACGGTAGCGCGCTTGCGACCGAGACTGTGCTGCTCTCGAACCTGCATCCACTGATCCAGAACTGGCGGGCCGCCGGCCACATCGATCGCTGGCATTTCATCCGCTACCGCGACAGCGACGATCACCTGCGCGTGCGGCTGCACGGTGCCCCCGATGCGCTGCGCACCGAGGTGCGGCCGGCGCTGGAGCGGCTGTTCGAGCAGGTCGGTCGAGGCAGTGCGATCTGGCGCTGTCAGTTCGACACGTACGAACGCGAAGTCACCCGCTATGGCGGCCCCGAGGCGATAGAGCTGGCCGAGAAAGTGTTCGACATCGACAGCGAGACTGTCGTCGGGTTGCTCCGGACGGCGCCATCTGGCGCTTCACCCGATTGGCGCTGGCTGCTGTCGGCATGGTTCGTCGATGCGTACTACGAGCAATTCTGGCCCGATCTGGAAGGCCGTGAACGCCTCGCGAAATGCATCGATGCGGCGTTCCGTCGCGAGTTCCGCGTCGATGCCCGGTTCGAAGGGCAGGTCAGCCAGCGCTTCAGAAAGGAGAAGCCTCTGCTCGAAGCGCTCTTCGGGATCCGCGATCGCTTCCCGGAGCAGTTGCGATGGGCGCAGGATGGCATGGATGCATTCAAACGCAGGTATTCGCCTTGCGCGGCGCAGTTCCGCTCGCTGGCGCAGCAGGACCGTTTGACCACGTCGTTGGAAGATCTCGGCGTCTCGCTCGCGCACATGCATGTGAACCGGATGATGCTTTCCAATCCGCGCGAGCATGAGCTCATCATCCACGGGTTCCTGCACCGCACTTGCAGAGGGCGCCTGGCTCGCCGGAGCGTGCGCGCTACGCAGGAACCTTTGGTCGCGGCGGAGGAGGCCCCCGCTCAGGGTGACGCGCGCGCCTGAAGGAGCGCGCGTGCTCGTTGGGTCGGCGCCGCGCTGGCGCCCGCCGTTGGCTCGAGCTCTGCAAGCGCGACCGCGGCATGATCGCGCATCGCTGCGGCTCTTCCCATACGCAGGTCCACGAGCGCTTGGCTCACCAGCGCCTGTCCGAGCCATGCGCTGTGTGGCAGGCCTCGCATCTCCTTGCGCGCTCGCTGCACGGCGAGCTCTGCACGCTGCGTCGCATCGGAGTTACCCAGCTCGGCGGCCACTGTGGCGACGAGATCGAGCGCAACGTTCTCGTAGCTCGAGTGATTCTTGTGGCGCGCGAAGAGCGCAAGCGCATCGTCCAGTCGAACCTCGGCACGCCGCAGCTCACCCCTCGCGATCAGAAGCTGCGCGTCGAGCACATCCAGGGTCCCGAATATCTCATGGCCAGGCGGATAGATCGATTGCAGGATCTCGCGCCCCTCGCCGAGCTCCGTCGCGCATTCGGGCAAACGACCCAGCGCGCAGTCGACCTGGCCTAAGTAGATATGGCCGTAACCTATGCCCCGTCGTTCCTTCAACTCGACGGCGATTCTCAACGATCGCTCGATGTGGTCTCGAGCCTCGTCCGGGGCTCCGAGATCGATCAGAAGTTTGCCGTAGTTGGACTCGTAGGCCGCGGGCAGGGCTCGGCCGGGGACGTCGTCAGTGATACTGATTGCCCGGCGATATTGGTCAGCCGCCTTCTGCCACTGTCCCGCCTTGGCGAGGGCGATGGCAAACTCGTTCAAAATCGCGGAGAGGGCCGTGCTGTCGCCTCGCCCGGCGAGGACGAACTGCTGCACTGCTCGCTCGTACATGGGGATGGCGAGATCGAATCGGCTGTCGGCCACATGCACAGCCGCCAGGCCCGCGCTCACTTGAGCTGCCAGTACGCGCTGTCCCGCCCGTGGCGGATCGAGCAGCGCGAGCGATTCCTGTCCGTTCGCAAGCGAACCCGACATGTCGCCGAGGTCGTGGAGGATATCGCTGCGGCTGTACAAGCACCCGGCGAGCTCGTCCCTCACGTCCGCAACAGGCGCGCTGCGCAGGCGGAGGATCGCCCGGTCCACGAGCGCCTTGGCATCCTGCAGATTTCCGCTCTGTCCGCTCGCACTGGCGATGTCACAGTCGATGCTGGTCGCCAGGATCGGGTCCCCAGCGCGAACCGCCGAGGCTCGCGCCGCCTTGAGCACGCGAGTGGCAGACTCGGCGTCCGAGAGATCGCCGTAGCTCGAGCCGATCGTGCGCAGGAGGCGGGCCCGCAAACGCGCATCGTCCGCGAACTGCCTTTCTACGGCGCGCTCCCCGCGGGCCAGGAGCTCCGATGCGCGAAAGGCGCGGGCGGGGTTCTCCTGCAGCAGGAATCCCAGGAATCCCGTGGTTGCCTCGCTGTAGGAAAGCTGGTCGAGCGCGCGTGCCCTCGCGGCGAGCGCCTCGCGGGCGTTCGCCTCCGCGTGATGGGCCTGGACGAGCGCCGTCACGGCGCCGATGGTGACCGCCAGCAACGCCAGGGACGCGCCCGCGACGGCGGCGCGGTTACGGCGGACGAACTTGCCGAATCGATAGACGACCGAGGCCTTCGCCGCGCTCACCGGCTCGTGGGCGAGATAGCGCTTCAGATCGTCGGCGAACGCGGCGGCCGAGCTGTAGCGCTCGCCGGGGTCGCGCCGGATCGCCTTGAGAATGACGTTGTCGAGGTCCCCCTTCAGCGCTCCGGGCGGCCGGCCCTGCGCACTTGCTGCAACCGAGGGCGGCCTGACCCTGCCCTCGAGTACGGCGCGCATGAGCTCGATCTTCGATGACGAGGAGGGCTGGAACGCCCGCACGCCGGCGAGGAGCTCGTAGAGGATGATCCCGATCGCATAGACGTCCGTGGCGGTGGTGATCGGCGCATTCTCGAGCTGCTCCGGCGCCGCGAACAGCGGCGTGAGCATCGCGCCGGCTGCGCGGGTTGCCTCGCTCCCACCGAGGTCTTGATCGAGGAGTCGTGCGATGCCGAAGTCGAGCAGCTTCACCGTTCCGGACGGCATCACCAGAATGTTGTCGGGTTTCAAGTCGCGATGCACGACGAGATTTGCGTGCGCGTGCGCGACGGCCTCCAGCACCTCGATCATGAGACGGATGCGCTCGTGAAGGCCGAGCGCCATGCGCTCACAGTAAGCGTCGATCCGCTCGCCTTCGACGTACTCGAGCAACAGATAGGGTTGCGTTCCATCGAGTACGCCGGCATCGAGCAGCCGAGCGATGTTGGGATGGTTGAGCCTTGCGAGCGCGTTGCACTCGACCTGGAAGCGCTGCGTCCCGGCCGTGTTGAGCCACGCAGCGTGGAGGAACTTGACGGCCACGAAGCCGCTATAGCGCCCGTCGGCCCGCCGCGCGCGCCACACACTGCCCATGCCCCCGCGCCCGAGCTCGGCGTCGATCACGTACGAGCCGACCGCTCGCCCGATGAGCGATCCAGCAAGCTCCTGCGCCCGGGCGAGGAGAGGTGGTCCCTCGAGAAAAGCCTGAAAGTTAGGGCTATTGCGGGCGGTGATGGCCGCGCGAATGCGCTCGGCCGTCTGGGGGTGCTCGCGCCCTATCTCCACGAGCCATTCCTCACGCGCGGCCGGATCGAGATCGAGTGCGCGATCGAGGAGCTCATCGAAGGGGCGGCCCGCACTGCTCATCGGCCCTCGTCAGAGCCGCTCGTGCAGGTCGAGGAACAAGAGGGTGCGAGCCTTCTCCCAATCGCGTTGGACGGTGCGAATGGATG
>Ga0335073_10013787_pt1 | contig 11335 bp, 9 predicted proteins | sample Lox_Sample_22_FD_207093 | JGI IMG/M metagenome (GOLD analysis project Ga0335073, IMG submission 207093) | Soil microbial communities from Loxahatchee National Wildlife Refuge, Florida, United States - Lox_Sample_2.2 | ecosystem: Environmental > Terrestrial > Soil > Wetlands | place: USA: Florida... | reverse complement strand
CCTGTATTGCCGGGTCGCTCGATGTCAGGCTCACTTTCGTGGGCGTTGCCACCGCAACATCGAGCAAGATCATGCCAGAACCCTGCGTCGGCGGAACTGGATCTTCGAGCAGGGCGAACTGGAAAGCAGGCGCGACGATATTCGGAAGGATATTGTAGGTGGATCTGTATCCATTCAGTTCGAAAAGATCAGATCGACCTGTTCCCATCAAGTCAGCCGCATATGCCGTGACAAGCGTCTTGCGGAAATCGAAAATCTCGTAGGTAGGAGTGAAGGTCCCATCGCCATTGCCTAGCAAGAACTGAACGAATGTGTCGGCGTTGGCCCCACCAGTATAGTTTTCGCCGTACTGCTGGAACGCTGCTATGTCCAGGTTGCCGTCACCGTTAAAGTCGGCAACCATTGGAGTGTACTTGCCAAAGATAGGCGAGTACGGTTGCTCGGGAAATGCGCCGCCGCCGACATACGGAGTATATGTATTGGTCAATAGGAACGTACCATCGGGTTCACCAATGTAGATTGAGAACTGGGCCGGGGTTGGCGCTCCTCCAAGTGGTGAAACATAAGGGACTGCCATGCTGACAATGTCGGCATATCCGTCGCCATTCAAATCAGCGACGGTCATCGGGCCGATGTTCGGAATCAGAAGCTTTCCCGCTTGAAATGTACCGTCGCCATTGCCCAGAAACTCATAAAGGTTGGCCTCGCCGAGGAAGCCCCCGTTCCCTTCTAGGAGAACCAGTAAATCAAGCTTTCCGTCGCGATTAAAATCTCCGACGTAGACCGCCACAGGATTCGGCTCAGTTGCGCTCCCGAAGTTTTGTGCAGACCCAGTTTGAAACGTTCCGTCGCCGTTTCCCAGAAAGACTGCTATGCCGTTTAGGGGCTGATTATTTATTCCATGACCGGCGGCTACAAAGTCGAGTTTGCCATCGCCGTTGAAGTCCCCAACCCCGAGTACACCATTGGCATTGGTCGAATTGGTTTCGGTGACAGGGCCGAAGTGCCCATTTCCAGAATTGGGCACAAATGAATAAGAGTTTGGTTTGGAATTGTAGTTTTCCGAAATGACAAGAAAATCCGGCTTCCCGGTATTGCGAAAGTCCGCGAGCACCCAGTCGCCAAACAGGAAGTTGAGCGCATCGGAGCGAATCGGTGCGGACAGATTTCCGCTGCCGTCATTCAACAGGACCGTTAGCTGGTAGTAATTGTCCGTGCCGGAAGGTGGCTCCCACTCCAGGAACGCGACATCCGTCGTCCCGTTCCCATCTACGTCTGCCATCAAAGCACCCGACATTGGCGCGTTTACCGCACCGCCTCCCTCGTACCCAATCCAATTGCCATTGGGCGATCCGAATCCCCCCAACCCGTCGTTTAGAAATACCGAGACAGAGTCGTTGTCCTGGTTAGCAGTAACCGCGTCGGGAAAGCCGTTCCCGCGAAAGTCGCCAACCGCCAGGGAATACGACGAACTGTCGCCGCGGTAGACTTTGGGGTAGCTGAAATTTCCCTTCCCATCTCCTTCGAGAACGCAAATCTGGTCTCCCGCTTCCGTGCCGTACTGCGCGAGGTCATTCACGAACACACCAGAGGCGACGACATCCAGATTGCCATCGCCGTTTACGTCTGCAGCGGCAATACCGTAGACCACGTCGCCAATCCCAGACATCCCCGGATTGGTGGTATTGAAGGTGCCATCGCCATTGCCGTCGTACACCCATAGCGCCCCGAACGCGTCCGCGAAGATCACATCTGTTTTCCCGTCCCCATTCGCATCGAATAAGACACTCCCTAGAAGCTCGGCTTCGTAGCTCTGAGCTACGACCTCCCCAGCCGTGAAAGTTCCATTCCCGTTATTGAGGTACACCTGAATGGAAATGTCTGGTTGCGCCGAACTTAGTACCAGATCAGGAAGTCCGTCTGCGTTTAAGTCACTGCTCGAAGCCCAGAAAATCTCCGGAGTGTACCCGTCCAGGGGGGTGATGATTGGCGATCCGAACATCCCGTTCCCCAACCCCGGCAGCATGGCGATGTAAACGTTCGAGTTGTCGTCGTCCATCGGGGCAACAATGTCCAGTTTGCCGTCGTGATTGAAGTCGCTGACCAATAAGAATGTCGCCGAATCGGGCAGCGCAACCACGCTCTCGACGAATGTCCCGTCTCCGTTGTTGAGAAAGATGCCTACACTGTTGCTGTCGGACTCCGCAACGATCAGGTCCGTTCTGCCAATACCGCGAAGGTCTCCCGCGGCAATCCAGACGGGCGATTGGCCCAGCGTTACCGGCACGATGACCGGCAAATTGAATGTCCCATCGCCTTTGCCGAAGTAGAGCCATAAGGTGTTGTCCCCGCCGTTGGCGACAACGAAATCGAGCTTCCCGTCACCGTTAAAATCTCCGCTGGCAATGGCGCTAGGAATGTAGCCGGTGGGCAACGAAGGGCGAAGAAGGATGCCGGGAAGGGCAGACGGAACGAACTGCGCTGACCGACTGGTGTTGAGAGCCGCTGCGCGTGCCGCGTTTTTCAGAAGTTCCGCGCGTGCAACGCTCGCCCTGGGACGAGAGAAATGAGCCAGGTAGTCCGAACGGTATTTGCCGGGATAATTCCAGCCCTTGAACCGCATCGGCTTAGCACGGCTGGCCCGGATTTTCTGCTTAGACCCGGTCGCATTGTTCAGCACTCGCCCAGAGAGCTGTTGGTAGCTGCGATAGGACTGCTGAGCTTCACTAGTGGGAAGCAGAAGAAGCCCAAGCACAAGTAGTAGGAGGGTGCGCGATTTGGAAATTCCTAGTCTCATCGTTGCCGGTTATCTGGCCTATTCTTTGCACCAATCATACTCAGCTTTGTACGGAAAGCGGGGAGCAGGTCAGTACGGTGCAGACAACCACTTCATACACCTACGACGCACTCAACCGGCTGACTGAAAAGAGCTATACCAGTCCCTATTCATCAATCGTGCTCTTCGGATACGATGGTGTGGCTTTGACCGGATGCCCAGGACCAACACCTCCCACAATTTCAGGAGCGACGAACCTTGTGGGCCGAAGGTCGGCAATGTGCGCTGGCTACAGCGCGTCCGCATGGAGTTTCGACGCGATGGGTCGACCACTGACGGAGGCCCGCACGAATAAGGGTTCGTCAGCCAAAGAGTACAACGTCAAGTACAGCTATTTTCTCAACGGAGCACTCAACACTCTCACCTACCCAAGCGGAGACGTAGTCACGTACACTGTAGGCGGCGCTGGGCGGGCCACCCAAGTGAGCGACTCGAATAACAGCTTCGTCGGCTATTCGGGTAATACTGCCACGTATGCTCCCACTGGCAGTCTCGCCACCATGACAAACGGTTATACGGCCTCCTTCGCAGGCATCGTGACCTCGAATTTTTACAACGTTCGCTTGCAGCCCCTTCTGCTATCGGCGTTGGTCTCGGGCAATGCGATATTCAGCCTGTGCTATGACTTCCATCTTGGTATAGCGATCTCAACCAAGCACTGCAGCTTTAGTGCGTACGCAACCGGCGATAACGGCAATGTGTTTCAAGTCCTCAATAATGTTGACTCAACTCGCAGTGCGGCCTTCATCTATGACCCACTGAATCGGATCGCGCAAGCGTACACGGTGAACACAAACAGCACGAAGTGCTGGGGCGAGACGTATTCGGCGACGGCAACCGCCCCCGGCGTACTTCCGCCCACTCCCGGCATCGATACTTGGGGCAATCTCATCAGCCGCTCCGGCGTGTCTGGGATGGGAGGCTGCCAGACCGAAGGGCTGAGTGCCAGCGCCACCAATCTAAATCAGCTTGGCGGCATCGGTGTCCTGTACGACGCAGCTGGGAACGTGACCAACGACGGCAGCGGCAATGTGCCAACCTACGACGACGAAAACCGAATTTCCACAAATCAAGGTTACACGTATTACTACGATGGTAACGGCGCTCGGATGGAGAAGACAACTGGAAGCACGGGGACCATGTATTGGCCGGACCCCAGTGGTGAGAATTTGGCCGAAACCAGCCTGACAGGCACAATCAACGAGGAATACATATTCTTCAACGGCCAACGTATCGCCCGCATAGACCGCCCCAGCGGAACGGTGAATTATTATTTTTCAAACCACCTTGAATCGACGAGCGTGATTACCGATGCCATTGGCGACGTCGAAGAGCAGATAGACTACTTGCCATACGGCGGTATCGCTTACAGCAGCGGCAGCGACCCCAACCACTACAAGTTCACTGGCAAAGAACGGGACAGCGAATCCAATCTCGACAGCTTCGGCAAACGCTACTACGCAAGCACGATGGGCCGGTGGATGTCGCCGGACCTTGTGAATGTCACTGAAGATCGTCTTTTGAGTCCGTCGTCTACGCTCAATAAGTATGCCTATGCCGCGGACAATCCCCTTAAATACATTGATCCAGACGGGCAAGACGTTACGTATTTCTATGATCAAGGAGGCGTCGCGGGACATGCGATCCTCTTTGCCTACAACCAAGCAACAGGTGATTCTGCAATCGAGAGCTTTGGTCCGGCCCATCATTTGCCGATAGATCAAGGCGTGTCGATGTTTGAAATGAAGGACTTCACGTCCGCTGATAATCTGCGCCAGAACCTCACGTCTCTGACGATTCAGACGACGCCTGAGCTTGCCCAGCAAGTTATCGACTACATCCGAGCGAACCCAGATCCAGCGCTGTGGATTGCGCCAGGGCCGAACTGCAGCAGCGAGGTGTGGAAGATTTTGCAGAAGTTCAAGCTGGGACAGAAGGCTAGTTCCCTTGACGGTAGTCCGGGGCAGCTTCCCAGGAACGTTTGGCAGACCTTGATTCACCAATACAACCCGAGCCAGCAGGGAATCACGCCAAAGAACGGTCAGGACTACGGGAATCCCCGGTGCGGCGGCAACTCCTGCATGTTCAACTTGATGTGGCTGAGTCTCCCGCAATCTCAGCCTAAGGAGGTCGTCACGCACAAGATCTGTTACGCCGATGACAACGGGAAGCAGACTTGCCAGTAGCTCGGGCTGGGTGAATGAAGGGCAACTTTCGCTGCCGGATGGGACTGAGGGGAAAAAGCGATGAAAAAGATGACTGTAGCAGCGTGGATAGGTCTCGTCTTTCTGCTCACGGCCTTGGTCGGGACATTCTGGTACTGGGAGGGCGAAAATTTTAGTGACGGCGCGGTTTCTGGGACATATATCCATCAACTTAACGGGGAAACATCGACCTTGGTTCTCAAACCAGACCGCAGCTTCCAGCAGGAGTTGGATGTTGCAGGGACTGTGAGACGTGCCGAAGGTAGTTGGAGAGTCTCCGGCGAGGGCCACATCGCTTTCTCAGGCGAGTTCCTGAAAGTGTCGGGCGAAGAGATGAGTCCTGCCGGGCAGGCCTACGGACAAATTGAAAACTGGTTTGGAGTAGTCTCGATCACGCTTGCTCCAAATCCAGATGGCCCCAGGTTCCATAAGAAGTTGTTTCGCTGATACATGTACGACTGCATTCCACACCTTGCGCATTTTGTGCACAAGTTCACTGGCAAAGAACGCGACTCCGAATCCGGCTTGGACAACTTTGGGGCCAGGTATTTCACCAGCAGCCTTGGACGCTTTATGACTCCAGATTGGGCTGCGAGGCCAACGGCAGTGCCTTATGCACTGTTTGGCGATCCACAATCCCTGAACCTGTACATCTACGTTCGCAACGATCCGGTCACGAGTGCCGATGCAGACGGTCACGCTACCGACTGCCCAGAGGCCCAGAGTTGCAACACGAATGCTCGGGACACGCAAACTAGCGGCAACGAGGTCGATTCTTACAACGGAAAAAGTAAGGCGCAAAATACGTCTGAACAGCAACAAGCAACCTCGGCGAGCATTAACCGCTTAGTGAATGATCTTGATACGCTGACAAAACCCGTACAGCCCCTTGCGAATGCAATCCAACAGTTGCCGGACGTTGATGTAAACGCCTCAGCCACTGTGCTCGGAGTGACGAAATCTACAGATGGCTCTACTTCCCTGACTCCAGCGGTTGTCGGCGCGAGCGTAGATATCAAAGCCACACTCGTGAAGAATCCAAGTCTAGAGATCGGCGATGCAGAGGTCGGTCTTAGTAAGCACACTGCCGTCAACGGTTCGTTGGTGCTTAACGCGGACGGCAAGCCGCGCCTCGGAAGCGTAGGTGGTTCGGTGGGAGCTGCGTGGCCCGAAGCTGGCAGAGTGTCCGGCAGCCTATCACTGGAGTCTGTCACAAGAGCGATCGATCATGCCGCAGCAGCCTTCAATCAATACATCATGAACCGGGCCTTCGGGTCAGGACCGTAGGCTGCTTTGTTGAGTAATGGTTCGGCGGGAAAAATGGAGAGTTCCGGTGCGGGGAAGCGCTCCGCAATAATCTACTGCGGCCTTGTTTTCATGGTGTCTTGGTCGCTCTGGATCGCCGCCAGCAACTTGGGCGACGCCACTACGGAAGTCAGCTTTCTGTTTTTCCACCTTGACCTTTCTCAAAAATCGGTGTTGGTCATGTTCGGCAACGTGGTTCCCGGCATCGTTGCCGTGATTATGAAACTGCTCGACGACGAGAGACCGTTGCGCAGTTTTCTTGTTCGCCTTTGGTCCCCGAAATCTCCAAAGTTTCTGTACGCCTTTGCCGTCGTTGCACCGCTAGCTGTTAACCTCACGATGTTTCTGGCCCAGGAAAACCTAAAGCTGAGTGCCCTCTCAAGCCTAGGTGTGGGTGACTTCGTCCGTCTTTTTTTCGTGAATATTTTGCTTGCGCCATTGTGGGAGGAGATCGGTTGGAGAGGCTATCTTCTGCCAGCCTTGTCGAAGCAAGCCGGTCTGGGGCGAGCGGCTTTAGGTGTTGGACTCATCTGGGGAAGTTGGCACTTCGTGCTCTACCACTCCGTGCTACGAGTGTCGATGTACTCATATCTCATCAGCTTCGGGGTCATCGTGGCAATGGCGGTTGTACTCGCCGTCTTGTACTCTGCGAGCGGCAACGGGTTGCTGCTGCCGATCCTGTTTCACACGTCTTGGAATGCGGCAACGAACTGGGTGATCGGGGCCGAGCCGAGGTACAACCTCGGTCCAATAATGGTCCAGGCCATCGCCATGTGGGTTCTCGCGGGGCTGGCGTGGTTTTGCTATCGTCGACTACGGGACGAGCCTTTGTCCCCTCTCGACGGCTCTTATCCGAGCCGCTAAGGAAGCGGAGTTTGGTCCCCAGTGGAGCCAAATAGAGATGTTCATGTACGGAATTATCGCGTTTCTCATCTTCGGAGTGGTCACCAACACCGCTTCCACCGTGATGAAAATGCAGGTCAACGACAGAGTCTCAGAAGACGAACGGTTCTCCTGGTGGTCTCGCAACTACGCTGAAGTAGGTCGGAAGCACCGAGAGCTCTTTCCCGACAGTCCGCTGCCTGACATTGCCCGGTACAGCGGCTGGGTCTGCCTTCTTCTGTTGGCCGCAGGAGTCCTAGTCTCGCTTCTCGAAAAGTAGGAATCAGAACCGCCGAGCAGAATACCTGCTGCTGGCGTTTGTAGGCAGCCAGGGCGAGCGATGCGGGAGCGGGTGAGGGTCAGGGGTAGGTGCTCCGGTTGCCGGGGTGTTCTGAGAATTTTTTTTAGCCGTGAGGCTGGGTGTTGGCCGCGCCGGGGTGTGGCGCAGCCTTGCCGTCTGCGGGTGCCGATCCGTTCCTGGTTGCGAGGGGTGAGGAGCCGCCCGATCCGCGCCCTGATCCGGGTCGGATTAGCGGTGCTTTCACGATATTTTTTCCGAAGAAACCAGAACTGAAAAAACCTCTTGACAGGTTTTTCGAGGAAGGCCGAAATCTGCCCTCAGCCGCGCGGCACGAGAAACCGACATACGCAGAACGTATATCGCTGCGTACGCCCACCACACGTAGCCCACGCGATCGCAGTCGTTCAGCACGAAATCAACGGGGACCGATGACCTTGCAGGCCTAAGCGAAAATCTCGTTCACTTTCTCCCGTACCTGCTGGCTCCGCGATGGCTTCAAATATCGCATCGTCGATTCCATATCCGAATGGCCCAGCCACTGCTGGACCGTGCGGAGATCGACACCTGCCCAGAGACATCGAGTAGCGAACGTGGCACGGAACTTGTGCAGCCAGAACTCGCGCTCATCGAGCTTCGCACGGCTTGCGACGGCTTTCAGGCAGTCGAGAAAGTCGAGCTTCGGATTGCACCCAGCGGTCGGAAAAACCAGCCCACACGCTTTGTCGGACTTCGCCTTCCATGCTTTCAGCCTTTTCGCCAGCTTCGCGGGAATCGGAATCTCCCGTTCTTTGTAGGCTTTCGGTGTCCATCCTCGGTCGGGCTTATGAGTGACGCGGACAGTGGATGCCGCGAAGTTTACGTCCGACCAGTATGTGTACATGACTTCTTGTTCTCGCATTCCGGTCATCAGAAAGAATTCGAACCAAAGCCGCTCCTCGGCGTCGCAGGCTTTGAACAGCTTGTCCAGTTCTGCCTGCTCGTACATTTCAGGTTCTTCCTCCGTATAGCGGGGCCAATCATTCTTGCCCGCAAGGCCACGAATCCCATTCGCCTTCAAAAACGTCATCACGTTCTCGAATTTGTTATAGACGCTGCGCGGCGCCTGTTGCTTCTTGTCTCGCAGGAAGGCACAGAATTTCAGCAGATCGGTGCGATCGATGTCTTGCAAGTAGAGCTTGGGGCAGGACTCAGTGAAGTAGTTCAAAGCCGTCGTGTAGGCGGCGAGAGTCTTCGGCTTTTTGGTCAGCTCGGTCTCATCCAGGAAATCGGCGACGGCCTTGGCAATCGACCGGTGGCCGCTGTCTCCGTTTTCCGGAATTACGCTTACGCCGTTGTTGAGTGCATTGAGCTCGGCTTCCTTGCGCTGGCGCCGTGCTGCAGCATCTTGTGCGTCTTTGCCCACTGAGAGCCGGACAAGCCGCTTTCCCTCGTACCACGAAATGTAGTACGCCCCTTCGGAGTGTCGCTCTTCCTGGTCTTCGACCAAAACCACATCCGGCTTGATTCGCCCGTTGGCGGAAAGAGCCACTGGGCAATAGCGTGGACCTTTGCTGGTCTGGATTCGTTTGGTGAGATTGCACTGGCGGTTCACTGGCGATCCTCCACTTTGATATCAGTGTAGGTATCACCGGCTTGCAAGTGCTAGATAACAAAAGTAATGGCGGAGAGGGAGGGATTCGAACCCTCGGTACAGGTGTTAGCCCGTACAACGGTTTAGCAAGCTGGCGAATTCCACCACGCAAGGCCCTCATTCCAAAGCCCGGTCCTCCATCAGCAGTCCGTTTCGCAGACCGAATCCAAGTATTGACGATCTTGTAGTGACTTCCCTGTACCGACCAAACAGCCACGCTCCCGAAAGTATCGTGACACGATATTATCGCGGGCCATGAGAATGCAGAAGGGAAGTCTCCTGCTCCAACATGGCTCCTGGCACGTCAGGTTCTACCAAGGCGGGAAACGCCAAAGCAAGCGGCTGTGCCCTGAGGGCACGGAGCCGAAGACAGTCCGCCAGCTGGCGGCCACGCTCATGCTGGAGGTCAACTCGGGGAAGGTCGAGGCGATCGACCAGCGCAGGCCGGAGACGATGGTCTTCGACTTCTACTCCGAGACCTTCCTCCCTTGGGCCGAGGACAACCTCAAGCCCAGCTCCGTCCACGGCTACAAGAAGCTATGGGACGGGGTGCTGAAGGTCCACTTCGCGGGCAGGACGGTCCAGGGCTACAAGACCCATCACGGAAGCGAGTTCCTCTCCGGCCTCGCTCCGAGGATGACCCGCAACTCCCTCAGCCACGTGCGAAGCCTCTCCAGCTCCGTCTTCGGGCACGCGGTCAACCGAGGGATCATCGACAGGAACCCTTGGCGCGAGGTGAAGCTCCTCGCGAAGCCCAAGCCCTCGACGCCGACCGCGCACTACACGATGGAGGAGGCCAAAGAGAACTTGAGGCTGCTCGCGTCCGACACCAGGGCGCAGGTCGCCTTCGGCCTGTCGTTCTTCCTCGCGCTTCGTCCAGGCGAGCTGTCTGCGTTGAAGTGGGAGGATTTCAAGGAGGACTCCGTGACCGTCGCCAGAAGCTCTTGGCGAGGGATCGTCGGGCAGACTAAGACGGGCACTTCGTTCGAGGTGCCGCTCATCCCGCCCGCGAAGGAGCTGTTCGAGAGGTACGCCTTGGAGCGGTACGAGTCCAACGTGAAGGCGGGCATCTCGCCTCCGGCCCTTCGCGGGTGGCTCTTCCCGAACCCCAAGGGGTCGAGGCCGCTCGACATGAGCGCCTACGCGAACAGGGCGGTCAGGAGACTCCTGGGCACGCGGTACAAGGGCCTCTACTCGGCTAGGCGTGGAATGGCCACCGCGCTGGTGGAGACGACGGGCAACGTGGTCTCGGCGCAGGGCATGCTTCGACACGCGAACATGGCCACGACCCTCGCGTTCTACAAGAAGGAAACCCCTCAGGAGACCCTGAGGGGCATGGTCCAGCTGGCGGAGGAGTGGAAGAAGAAGGTCTAGTCCTCCACGTGGACGTTGACGACCTGCGGCCTCCTCATCGTCTCGGGGAACAGCTCGATCGTCCTGCCCTGCTTGGCCAGCGCGACCCTCCTGTCTCCCTCCGTCATCACGGCGACGTTGGACATCTGCAGCTCGTGACGCAGCGACTTCAGCTCGGTCACGATGAGGACCCTCAGCGCGTTCTTCTGCGACGGGGTCAGGCTCTTGACGAAGTCCTTGGCGTGTCTGCTCACTTGGCCTCCTTGCGGTACGTCGCCTTCAGGAAGCCGGATCGTTTCAGCTGGCTGATGTGCCACAGGACGCAGTCCTTGTTTTCCTTCCTCAAGAACCTGCAGATGGCCGCTGCGGTGATTGGGCCGTGCTTCTCCACTGTCCTCGTGACCTTGGACGACTGTCCCTTTCTCAGGTTTATCTTCTCGGTCGTCGTGTACACCCTCATGTTTTCCTCCAAGCGACCGGTTACGTTCTTGGCCGCATGAAAAAATCATGTCGGGAGACAGGGAAGTCGGGAGCGGCCCAGAGGTACGCTGCCGATACGCGCAACTTCAGGGGATAGGGACGGCGTCGAGGAAGGCAGCTACCCCACGAGGTCTTCCCCGGCCTCTCCACTAATGCGGCACTCGTCCTCTCTGCGGACCAGCTCCGCTAGGACCCCGAGGCTTTCGAACCTCGCGTTTGGGCACGCGGTACAAGGGCCTCTACTCGGCTAGGCGTGGAATGGCCACCGCGCTGGTGGAGACGACGGGCAACGTGGTCTCGGCGCAGGGCATGCTTCGACACGCGAACATGGCCACGACCCTCGC
>Ga0335073_10013785_pt1 | contig 11336 bp, 7 predicted proteins | sample Lox_Sample_22_FD_207093 | JGI IMG/M metagenome (GOLD analysis project Ga0335073, IMG submission 207093) | Soil microbial communities from Loxahatchee National Wildlife Refuge, Florida, United States - Lox_Sample_2.2 | ecosystem: Environmental > Terrestrial > Soil > Wetlands | place: USA: Florida... | reverse complement strand
GATCGGGTTAACGATCGGCGGATCGAGTTCCGCATATTTCGGCGCCGAGCCGTGCGTCGGCTCGAACACCGCAATCTCCTCGCCGATGTTGCCCGACGCAGCAAAACCGAGCCCACCAACCAGGCCCGCAAACGCGTCGCTGATCACGTCACCGAACAGATTGCTGGCGACGATCACGCCATAGTCTTCGGGGTTCTTGGTGAGCCACATCGTTTGCGCATCGATGTTGGTGGACCACAGCGGAATTTCGTTATATCGCCGCTGCACTTCCTTGGCGACCTCTTCCATCAGGCCAGAAGTTTCGCGCAGCACGTTGGGCTTTTCGCAAATCGTGACCGATTTGTAGCCGAAGTTGCGCGCGTGCCGAAACGCCGCCTCGCAGATGCGGCGCGCCGCCGGACGCGTAATGATGCGCACCGAAATCGCCAGGTCCTCGCCGGGAATATTTTCGAAGGGCTTGAACTTCGAGTGCGTGCCCAGCGCCTCGCGCACGCGTTGCGAAGGATTGCTCCACTCCACTCCGGAGTACAAGCCTTCCGTGTTTTGCCGGAAAACCACGACATCAATTTTGGGCTCCTCAAATCCGCCGCCGGGCTTCTTGCGGATGAAATTCAGGGGATTGCCGGGAAAAGACAGGCATGGCCGCATGCAGACATCGAGATTAAACTTCTGCCGCAGGGAAACAATCGGGCTGAAATATTGATGGCCCCTGCCCTTCAGCGTGGGGCTCAGTTCGGTTTCGGCGTCCTTCTTCGGCTTAGAGGTGATCGCGCCGAACAGGCCGACTTTGTGCTTTCGCAGCAGTTCGACCGTGCGCTGAGGCAAGGCATTGCCTTCTTCGATCCAGCACTCCCAGCCAATGTCCGCGTGAATGTAATCGGCCTCAAAGCCGACTGCGTCAAGCACGCGAATCGCCTCCGGCAGCACCTGATTGCCGATGCCGTCCCCCGGCATGGTCACGATGGTATGTTTTGCCATAACGCTCAACTCCAGATGAATGTGTCATCCCAACCGAGGACTTCAGTCCGAGCGGAGGGAGCTGCTTCTGCTTGGAGTGCGCAGAGACCCTCTTCTCAGACTGTGCGAACGATTGCAGAGACGGCCGGACAAGTTCCTACACATGTACCGCCTGCCTCCTCTTCGGCAGCTTTTGTCTGACCAGCTTCTCGATCCCTCCGGCAATCACCAGCGACTGCGGCACGACGCCCAGGGCCGGAAACGCGAGCTCCTTGCCGGCGTAGCGGAGCGTGCTGGCGGCGAAATCGACTTCGATCATGTCGCCCGGGATGATCGTCCTTTCCCGGCGCGCGATCGCATCCGCGAACCTCGTGCGCAGGCGCTTCACCAGCTCTGGTGTTTCCAGGCACAGGAAGCCATTGTTGAAGGCGTTGCGCAGATAGGTCTGCGAGAAGCTGCCCGCGATCACCAAGGGAATGCCCTTCGCCTGCAGCGCCGTCACGGCCTGCTCGCGGCTGGAGCCGGTCCCAAAGTTGAAGCCGCCGACTACGATGTCCCCGGCAGCCGTGCGCGCGGCAAACTGCGGATCATAGTTCTCCATCACTACGCGCGCCATCATCTCGGGCGTCATGTTTTCGCGATAGGTGTAGTCCTTGCCGTAAATGCCGTCGGTGTTCAGATTGTCTGGAGGCAGGAAGACCAACCGCCCCCGCACGCTCGCCGGAAATCCGGGTAGAATCTCGACCTTTTCGGGCGTCGGAGAGGATAGGTTGAACTCCTCGAGGCGATATGTCACATTGCGGGATGCAGCCTCCGTTGCTCCGCAGATGTGGCCCGCAACCGCCGACGCGGCCACGACCTGGGGGCTGGCAAGATAACACTGCGCGTCGCGCGACCCCATGCGTCCTTTGAAGTTGCGATTGCTGGCGGAGATACCGACCTCGCCCGGCTCAAGCAGTCCCGCGCCCAGGCCGATGCACGGCCCGCATCCAGAGGGCAGAGGCTGCGCGCCAGCGTCGAGCAGCACCTGCCAGATGCCGCGCTTCTCGGCTTGCACCTGCACCGCGCGGCTGGCCGCAGCAACATACAATTCCACGCCGTCGGTAACTTTCTTGCCGCGCAAGACTTGTGCCGCCGCCTCCAAGTCCTCCAAACGCGAGTTCACACAGGAGACGAGATAGGCCTTCTGGATGGCGACTTTCTGCTTTGCAATCTCTGCGACCGGCTGCATCACCTGCACAGTGTCGGGTCCCGAGACATGCGGCGTCACTTCGGCCAGGTCGAGCACGATCCGTGCGGCGTAAACCGCATCCCTATCGGGCAAGGGAGGATTCATGCGCCATCTCGCAATCTTCTCGTCCGGAATGCGAGTGACGCCCCGATCCCGCAACGCGCGACTGCGAGATTCGAGGTAAGCCAGCGTGACCTCATCCACCGGGAACCAGCCCACCAGCGCGCCCCACTCGGTAGACATGTTGGCGATGCTGAGGCGCGCATCCATGCTGAGCGAGGCCACGCCCGGGCCGGCAAACTGGACCGCCGCGTTCAGCGTTTCCTCGCGGTTGTAGAGGCCGCACAAGGTGATGATGACATCCTTGCCGGTCACGCCCGGCGACAGCTTGCCCTCCAGCACCACTTGCACGGTGCGCGGAATCTGCCACCAGAACTCGCCCGTCGCCCAGATGGCGGAAGCGTCCGTGCGCACGACCGGGGTGCCAATGGCGGCCAGCGCGCCGTACATATTGGAATGCGAATCGGAGGCGACCACGAACGTCCCCGGCAGCACGTAGCCCTGCTCCACCATGATCTGATGACCGATGCCCATGCCCGGCGGATAGAAGTCGATGTCATGCTCGCGCGCGAAGACTTCCATGCTGCGATACTTTGCCCGGTTGGACTCGTCCATGTTCTGGATGTCGTGGTCGGCAGTGAACACGAGCTGGGCGGGATCGTGCACGCGCGTGGCGCCGATCGCTTTGAATTTCTTCATCACCGCTGCGGTGTTGTCGTGGGTCATGACATGAAAGGGACGAATCGAGACGAAGTCGCCCGCTCGCAAGAGGCGGCCCGGGCCCTCGGTCATGTGCAACTGTGCGATCCTTTCGACGATGGTCTGGCCCATTTGTGATTACCTCTTCGCGACCCTCCTGTCCGCTTGGAACAGCTTCATCAGCTCGCTCACGCTCGGTTGCCTATCGAGGTTCCAGATCGCGTGGATCGCGCGGCGGCAGGCGTCGTGGGACATCACCGGCCCGGACAGCGCCTCGAATTTCTCTTCCAGGTCGCTATCGGTAAGCGGATTGCGCGGATCGCCCTTGGGATAGTCGAGCTGCTGCATGAACTCGCGCCCGTCAATCGTGTGAATGCGGACGATGACGCGCTGCAGCTCGGGAAAAACTTTCTCGATCTCGGGATCGGCGGTGACGACGATTTTCTTTAGCTGCTCGCGGATCAACCGATGGGCAAGTTTTTCCGGCGTGAACTGCACCGGCGTGACCTGGTGCTCGACGATGGCGGCAGCAATCACATACGGCAGCGAGTGGTCGGCGGTTTCTTTCGTGTGCGGATCGTATTTGCTGGGATCGCTCAGAATGTCGGCGCCCCGTGTGGTGGTGCGAATGTGCACTTTTGCGATGTCATTGGGCGCCAGATCGTGGTCCCTTACCAGCGCCAGTACCGCGGAGATGGGCGTGTGGGTCAGCGCTTCCGTGGGAAACGCCTTCATCCCACATTGTGTGATTCGCCAGGATTCGCCAAGTCCGTCTGTCAGGACATCCAGCCTCCATTGCGGGCCAAGGCAATGGGCCAGGCCCTCCTTGCCGTCGATGACGTGCTCGGGACCGGTGTAGCCTTTCTCAGCCAGCAGCGCAGCCAATATCCCACTCTGTGTGGCCAAAGGATCGACGGTGTTCTTCATCATGGTGAGCTTGCCGGCGGTGACCGCGCCCAGCGTCGCCCGCGCGCTGGCGCTGATGCCGATGGCGTGCTGAATCTGATCCGGCGTGAGGCGCAGCATGCGCCCGGCAACAATCGGCGAGACGAACGCTGTGAGCGTGGCATGGTGCCAGCCGCGCTCGCGAATGCCGGGGAAGGCGGCTTCGCACAGGCGCATCTCGAACTCATGGCCGAGCACCAGGCCGACAATGAGTTCGCGGCCATCGCTGCCGGCGCGCTCACAGCCGGCGATCGCGGCCGGGAAAATGTCGGAGGGGTGGCACGGGTCCTGCTTCCAGTAGATGTCGTTGTAATCCATGCAACGAATCATCAGCGCGTTGGCCAGCCCCGCCGAGACGGGGTCGATCCGTTTTCCGCTGCCGATCACGGTGGCTTTGCCGGGGCCGGCGATCTCATTCAGGACTTTCAGGGCAATGATCACGTCGTGCTGCCGATATCCGCCGAGCGCGCAGCCGATGCTGTCGAGCAGAAAGCGCTTAGCCTGATAGACCGCGTCGGGCGAAAGGTCCTCGAACTGCAAATGCGCCGCCCACTCCGACATTGTGGTAGTGATCGTGGGAGTGCGCCTGGTCGTGATCGGGGCGGTAGTCGTCGCCATGAAACCCTCCAGAATGCCGGGGCTGAAGCTGGCTGTGGACGCCGGCCTCAAGGCCGGCTCTACCCGTCATCTCGCCAAGTTCTTGAACGGCAGGAACGCCATGAAATCGGCGTGGTGCACGATGTAAGCCTCCGTCGTACGTTTCACCAGGTCGCCCTCGGCAGCGTGCGCAGCAATGATGTGGCAGACTGCGTCGGGCACGCCGCACTCCATCGCCAGCGCTACTCCGGTGAAGGGATGACGCAGCATTTCGCCGCGCCTGCTCTGCCGCGCTTTGCCTTCCACCGTCTCGTACTCCAGCAGCTTGCCGACATCGGCGAGAATGGCGCCGGCTATGACGGTGTCCATGTCGATGGGCAACGCGCGGCCCATAAATTCGATCATGCTCTCTGCCGCCTTGCACGCAATGTGCACGACGCACCGCTTGTGCTCCATGAACGTCGTCGGGCAGTTGGGCACGAGCAGCGTGAATGGGATGCGGTCCAGGTCGTCGGGCGTGAGCGGACTCAGCTCGAAAGCGCGTTGCCAGGTGCAGATAACCTGCTGGCGCAGCTCGGGCGAGCGAATCCACTCGATCTCGGGCCAGAGTTTGAGGACGGCATCACGCATGAAGACTTTCTCGTTAAAACAGCCCGCCGGCGCGTGTAGCCGGCATCGGCCGGACGCTATCTGGACGCGGGTCTGCAAGCCTGTTGACTCGGTATGGCAACCTGATATTCGTATCACCTGGCCGCGTCGAAGGACTATGACGTGCATCACATCGAGTGGCCAGCGTGAACGCCCCGGTGTGCCGGAAACGGGCGTCGGGCATGGTGAGGGAGGTGCAGATCGGACTAAACTAACTGTGATCGCGCTTGCGCGCCTTTTCTTGAATCAAGTTTGCTTGACGAGGTGCTGCGTAACGACGTTGCGGACCATCATACTCATCTTTGCCGCCTGTATCGCGGGCGGCTCCGCATTCGCCCAGGGTGGACCGCCATTTTATACCAACGATCCCGGCACTCCCGGCGCTAATAATTGGGAGATCAACGTCGGCTACATTCCCTTCTTCTATACCGATCAGTCGGTCAGCCACACGCCGGACCTGGATCTCAACTACGGCGTTGGCGACCGCATTCAACTCACATACGAAAACGCCTGGCTGCGGGTGCACGATCCCGCAGAGCCACCCAAGTATGGCCTCGGGCAATCCAATTTCGGGGTCAAGTGGCGCTTCTACGATGCCGGCGAGCAAGGCTGGTCGATTGCGACCTTTCCGCAAGGCTTCGTCAATAATCCGAATAATTCGGTCAGCCGCGGCATCACGCCGAAGAGTCAGGCGTTCCTGCTGCCCTTCGAATTCGCCAGGAAGCTCGGGCCGGTCGATCTAAACTTTGAGCTAGGCTACAACTTTGTTCACAACGGTCCGAGCGGCTGGCTGACCGGGCTAATTGCCGGCCACACCTTCAACCCCAGGTTCGAGATCGACGCCGAGTACTACAACATCAGCACCTACAACCCTTACCAGAGCCAGCCAACCATCGATGTAGGAGGCCGGTACCGCATTCACAATCCGATTGTGCTCCTGCTGATGGCGGGACGCGGCCTGGAGCACGCCGGCCCCACCCAGCCCTACTTTGTGGGATATTTTGGCGTGCAATTCCTGCTGCCCTCGCGGGCCTACAACGCCGACATTCCTCAGCAGGAGCCCAAACGTGAGCCCTGAAGGCTGCGGAGCCACGATGAACACGGCGGCGATGTTCCTGCGAGTTACATGCTCCAGGTAGCATGTTCCACCTGATTCGTGATTTCTTCTGGCGGCGTTTCGAGCGGGAAGCGCATGGGTTTACCAATCACTACCTTCAACTGGCCGGGACGCGCGATCTTGTGTCCTTTCTGCTTCATCTCCCAAAGACCGTCGATGCGCAACGGCAATACCGGCACGTTGAGTTTCGCCGCCAGCATGCCTAGCCCGGAGCGGAAAGGTGACGGCTTCCCATCGGGCGTGCGGGTGCCTTCCGGGTAGACCAGAACGCTGTAGCCGCGATCGATCGACTCGCCGGCGTAGGCGAAGCTCTCGCGCACGCCCGATTGCTGCGGCAGCGGAAACACATCGAACAGAGCTACCACAAGGTAGTATCCCACTTTGTAGGACAGGCGCAGAAACGGGTTCCACTCCTGCGGCGGGCGCCACATCTGCCACAGCAACTCGCCCAGCATACCGACCGCAAGCTTGCGGCGATAACGCGGCGGCAGCGCCCAAAGCGCAAACCCCACGTCGATATAGGTTACGTGGTTGCAACTGATGAGCAGCGGGCCATCGACACCGCGCAGGTTGTCGCGGCCAACGACCTTGGGATGCGCCATGACCAGCGTCGCCGGCCAGGTGAGCAGGTAGTAAATGAATTCGCGAATCCAGGTGATGGGCCAGCGCTGCGCCCATCGCGGATAACGGTATCCCATCTGTGGCGACTTCTGCGGCTCGCGCAGCAAATGCTCCAGATCGCCAACCGTATTGACCTTAGTAAAGTTCGCCTGGTCCAGATCGACCTGGTAGCGATCTTCCAACGCGCTCATCAGCTCGACACGGTCCATTGAGTTCAGGTTCAGATCACCTTCCAGCTTGGCATCGGGCGCGGGCGCGCCCATTCCAACGTTGCGGCCGGTGATGCGCGCAATCAGATCGGCCAGTGCGCTGTGCGAAGCAGGCGCGCCGCCATCGCCGGAAGCAAAATGCCGCTGGGCCGCTTCCTGGATCAGCGCGGTCTTTGGCTTTTGCGTCGGCGTGCGGGGAAAATCTTCGTCGGGCCAGACGTACCAGCGGCGAATCTGCTGATAATCGGCGAGGTGCTGGTTGGCACGCTTGATCACGTCCGCGGGATCCGAGCTCGCCGACGACCCCCGGCTTTGGACCCGCTGGGATGTTAGATCGGCCGAGTCGCGCAGCAGGAGCACGGCGCAGGCTTCCGCGTTGCCGCCCTTTTCCAGCCCGACGACCACGCAATCGCGGACCTCGGGCTGCCGGCGCAGCGCCAACTCCAGGTCGTCGGGATAGACGTTCATCCCCTCGCGGGTGACGATCACGTTCTTCTTGCGCCCCTTGAAATACAGGTTGCCTTCAGCGTCCAACTCGCCGATGTCGCCGGTGTGGAACCAACCTTCCTCGTTCAGAACCGGCTTCAGCGCTTTGCCTTGCCAGTAGCCGGCGGCGACGTTGGCGCCGCGCACCAGGATTTCGCCGCTCGGATCGAGCTTGATCTCGCGGCCTTCGAGCACCTTGCCGATCGAGCGCCGGCCGGTGTGAAAGGGATGGTTGAGCGAGACGAGCGAGGTCGTTTCGGTGAGCCCGTAGCCTTGAATGACGACGAAGCTCAACCGCCGCCAGAACTCTTCTGTCTCGGCGTCGAGCGCCGCGCCGCCGGAGATGAACGCCCAGAACTTCCAGCCGAAGCGATTGTGAGTGCGGCGAAAGCGCCGCCAGCGCCTCACGAAGTGCTCGTCTTTTGCGGCCGCAAACCTGCGCTGAAATTGCGAAAGCCTTCCCTCGCTTTCCACGTCGCGCAGGATCTTGTCTTTCAGCGACTCCATCAAACGCGGCACGGCTACGACCACCGACACGCGTTCACGTTTAATGACCTGAAGCACCTCGGAGGGATTGAGCGTGTCCTGGAAGATAACGGTGGCAGCCAGCAGTTGCGGGAGAAGGATGCCGAGGAACTGTCCAAAGACGTGGCTGAGGGGCAGTAGGTTCAGAAAGCGCAGGGGATGAAAGATGCGCTCGTACTTGAGATATTTGCCCATCTCGCGCTCCAGTGGCTCCAGGTTGGCCAGGACGTTGCCGTGCGAGATGACCACGCCACGCGGTTCGGCTGTGGTGCCGGAGGTGAAAACGATCTCGACGATGTCGTCGCGCGTGAGCGCGGGCGGTGTGAGTGGTGCGGGGGAACGAACGGCAATCTCGTCGCGCAAGGATTCGAGATGGAGCGAGGGAACGCCGGCAAGCCGGTTCGACGCCGAGCAGACGCACAGTTTGGCATCGACTTGCTCGGCGACCCGCTGCGCGAAGTCGGGCGTGGAGATCCTGTCGATGGGAACGACGATAGCGCCGCGCAAGAGGGATCCGAAAAACGCCACAACCCATTCAGCGCAATTTTCGCCCCAGATAAGGATCTTGTCGCCTTTCGCGATGCCGCGCGACTCCAGTTCGCGGGCGAAGCGATTGGCGTAAACCAGCACGTCGCCATAGCTCCAGCGCTGGGTACGATATCCGCGGCGATGCACATAGGCGACCTCGTGCGCGTGCCGCTGAAAGTTGTCCAGATATTCCAGGATGCTGCTGCGGGGCATCGGGAACAGTGTAACTGCAAGAAGCTGTCAGCTATTAGCCATCAGATGTGGGCTGCTCCGCCCGGACCAGGGCTGGAGGGTGTCGTCGGCCGAGCGCCGACGCAGTCGAGAGCCAAGCGCGCGACGCGGGCCTCAAGACCCGCGCTGCCGGCTACAGTTTACACTAGACCCGTCGTGCGTGTGGCCATCGATATCCGTCGCATCACCGAGTTCGGCGTGGGGACCTACACCCGCAACGCCATTCGCACGCTCGCGCGCCTTGACCACGATAACGAGTACTTTCTCATCGGCATTCCCGGCAAGCTGGGCGATATCGGGCAGCTCCCGCCAAATTTCATCACCGTCCCCGGCCAGCCGAACGAGTTCTCGCTCGCCAGTTACCTGGAGCTGCATCGCATCCTGAAAGACAATCGCTGCGACTTGCTGCACGTGCCGCATCTGTTCTGGAAGCCGCAAGGAATCCCGTGTCCCTACGTCGTCACCGTGCACGACCTCCTTGACCACATGTATCGCGTGAACAGCCACTCAGCGGTGAAGCGCAACCTGCATTTTCAGTTCACCAGGCGCGTCCTGCATCACGCGGTGCGGATTTTCGCTGTCTCGAATTTCTCCAAGGCCGATACGGTGCGCATCTTCCACGTTCCTCCCGAGAAGATCGAGGTCATCTACAACGCCATCGACGACCGCTTCCGTGTGGCACACACCAGCCAAGCCGAACGCCAGTTCATCGCCGAGCGCTATCAGGTGAACTGCCCGTTCCTGCTGTATGCCGGGCGCATCAGCCCGCACAAGAATGTGGTGCGCATCATTGAGGCCTTCGCGGTGCTCAAAGGTGAGCTGAGCAAGGAGGGCCGTTTCGAGGACCTGAAGCTCATCATCATCGGCGACGAAGTGTCGAAGCATCCCGACCTGCGCCGCGCCTGCGTCAAGGCCGGAGTGCAGAACGATGTTCGCTTTCTGGGATTCGTGCCCATCGACGTGCTGCGAATTTTCTACGACCAGGCGAAGATCTTCGTTTTTCCGTCGCTGTATGAAGGCTTCGGTCTGCCTCCGCTGGAGGCGATGGCGCAGGCCACGCCCGTGGTCACCAGCAACACGTCGTCGGTGCCGGAGGTGGTGGGCAATGCGGCGGTGATGGTCAATCCCGAAAATGTTTTCGAGATCATGCGCGCACTGCATCGCGTGCTGCTTGATCAGCCCCTGCGCGAGAAGCTGAAGGCCCGCGGCCTGCAGCAGGCGGAGAAGTTCTCGTGGGACGCGAGTGTCCGCCGGATGCTGGAAATCTACGGGGAAGTGGCCAAAAAGACGAGCTCTTAGCATGCCTCACGCATGGTTTAAGGTGCGCAACATCTTCCTCAGGTGGGTCAAATCGAGAGCTGCCGTTCGGTCCTAAATTGAACCCGCCTCCCCAAAAATCCCTTGATTCATGCAGCGTTTCGCGCGGGACATCGGTTGGCCCCCGGCGTGCTTCTAAGGGATTAGCCGCAGGGTATTCTCCTCCGGGCCGACTTATATGGGGATGTCCATGCCAGTGCGACCAGCAATTCTGTTTCTGATTGCCACCTTGCCGCTGGTTTGCTGCGCGCAGTCGGCTACTCTAAGTCTCGATCAGATCGTCACCCGTATGGAACAGGTCAGGGCGGCGGAGCGAGACCATAACCCGGCCTATACAGTCACGCGCGAATACCAACTCTCCGCCGAGGGGGCGCCACCAATCTCTGATGTAGTAGCCGAGGTCAGCTACGTTCCCCCTGCGGAGAAGGAATACGTCATCGTTAAGTCGGAGGGCAGCGAGCGCGGCGCAGGTATCGTGCGCAAAGTGCTGGACCACGAAGCCAGCATGGCAAGTCATTGGCAGCCACACGCGGTTAGCCCGGACAATTACGGGTTTGCGTTGCTTGGGCGCGAGAGCCTCGATGGTCGCGATTGCTACGTCCTGCAGCTTTCGCCGAAGCGGGTTGCGGTAGAACTGGTGCGCGGCAAGGCTTGGATTGACGCGAGCGATTTTCACATCCTTCGGGTAGCGGGCGAAACCGCAAAGAGCCCTTCCATCTGGCTGAAGAAACTGACCGTGACCATCGATTACGGGCAGGTGAACGGCGTGTGGCTTGAGACTTCAACTCAGGCCGTCGCCGATGTGCGCTTCGCCGGAATGCATGTGCTGACCTCGAGGGACCTTGACGTCCGCGCGGCAAGCCTGAGCGCTCGCGCAAGGAAGCCTCGCGTGCGGGCGCAGAATCGAGAGCACCTCGTGGCCGATACAGCCGCCTGGGTCGCGCGCTGAACTACCGTGGACAGTGTCTGGTGGCTGGGACCGACAAGGGATACCTATCCGCTTTCCTCAACGTGCCAGGCCGACGGCGAATGCCGCTAGAAACAGCAGGACAAGGGCCAGGCGCCAGCGTCGCCCTTCGGGCAAGGGCCCGCCGCCAGAAACACGAGGCGGTACCCAGAACAGCGCGACGACAGCCAGAATCAGCGCCGGCACCAATAGAAAAGC
>Ga0335073_10013784_pt1 | contig 11337 bp, 7 predicted proteins | sample Lox_Sample_22_FD_207093 | JGI IMG/M metagenome (GOLD analysis project Ga0335073, IMG submission 207093) | Soil microbial communities from Loxahatchee National Wildlife Refuge, Florida, United States - Lox_Sample_2.2 | ecosystem: Environmental > Terrestrial > Soil > Wetlands | place: USA: Florida... | reverse complement strand
AGCTGTGGAATGACGCCGATCAGGCCGAGCGCGGCGAGGGCGGCGAGGGCATCCTGCACGGCTCGGTGAAGGAGCTGCGCGAGGCGGTGGCCGTCGATCCGAAGCTCAACGTGCTCATCGTGCACGGCTGGAGCGATCTGTCATGCCCGTTCATGGCCTCCATCCTGATTGCCGACCAGATGCCGATCATGGGAGACCGGCAGCGGGTGCGCGTCAAGGAATACGTCGGCGGCCACATGTTTTACAGCCGCAGCGCCAGCCAGCAAGCGCTGCGCGCGGATGCTTTGAAGATGTATGCGGAGCACTGAGCAGCAGCCAGGAGCGTCCACAGCGCCTGATGGTGCGCATATTTCTGCCGCGGCCAAGTTGGTCGGCGCGGCGACTGCGTAGCCTCGAGAGGCCTAGGGGTGGTGAGCGGTGCCGCCGGCGTATTTCTTCTCGCCGGCCGTGACGCGTAACGTCAGGCGGTTCTGCCATGGCGGCAGCGGGCAGGTCGCGAATTCATTGAGCGCGCACGGCGGGTTGTAGGCCTTGTTGAAGTCCACCGGCACGGTGGCGCCCTGCGGGATCGGGATGTAGAGGAAGCGGCCGGCGCCGTAGGTCTCGTGACCGCTGGTGCCATCGGCGAACATGATGAACAGCTCCTGATCGCCGGGCTGCTCCAGCACCGTATCGAGCCGCCACTCGCGCCCGTCTCTCGCGAACACCACCGCACCCGGGGAGTCCATCTCGAGCTCCATGCCGAGCACGTTGATGATCCTGACGTGATGCACGGGCTGATAGCGCTCGAAGCGTGCGTTCACCACCCAGTCGGTGCTCACCGGGAAATATTCCAGACCGTGGAACCCGCGGCGATGGGGATTCTCCAGATCGCGCACGCGCACGCCGAGATTGCCGGCGCGCTCGATGACGAAGAAGCGCAGCGCGCCGCAGCTGAGGACGGTGGGCGCGCCGCTCGTGTCCGGGGCGAGCTCGAGCGTCGTGACCGGCACGCCTTCGTGGGTGATGCCGCTGCCGGGGCGCGCCACGAAGCGCACCTGCCGCCCGCTCAGCACGAAGGAGCCGGCCGTGGCGGCGAGCGCCGCGTTGTCGAGCACGAGGGCGTTGCCGGGCGCGCGGCCGAAGGTGTTCTCGCCGCTCTTCAGCCAGAAGAGCCCGGCGAGCGTCAGCCAGCCGTTGTCGCTCGTGAGGCTCGCGAGGCGCTCGCTGCGCCACTGCGCGATCGCCGCCTGCTCGCTCCTGAGCGCATCCGCGCTCGCGGCCGGCAGGTCCGCGACGGGCGCGAGCGGCGCTGCGAGCGCGAGCGCGAGCGCGAGTGCGCCGTGTGCGGATCTTCTCGTCATGGATGCTTGCCTCCCCCTCGGGGCTCCCATCATGCCATCAGGTCTCGCGCCCGAGGATCTCCTCGCGCACGTCGGCGATCTCCCGTGCGCGGGAGGGCGGGGCATGCTCGCAGCGCTCGCGGCGCGGGCAGCGGGTGCTGCGCGGGCAGATGATGCGCGCCGGCGTCGCGAGCGCATCGGCGATCCAGGCGATGTTGAGCACGTTGGCGAGCGCGCCGAGGGCGTGCGCGGCGTCCCTGGGGATGCGCGCCTCGCCGCGCCGCTGCAGGCACTCGCGCAGGATCGCCTCGACGGTCGCGGCGCTGTCGGCGCCGTTGGCCTCGAGCGCGGGCGCGAGGTCGACGCCCACCGAGAGGACGTGCGGGTTGCCGGCCATGTCGCGTACCCGGATCGAGTGGCAACAGTAAAGGTGCGAGCGGTCGCCGTCGCGCAGCACCGAGATCTGCGAGCCCGATTCGCCATGTGCGCCATCGATCATGCGGAACACCGCCCAGTTCGGACACGGATCGCTCACCTGCGCGAGGTTGCCCCACGGCAGCGGAATGCCGTTGCCGCGGTACACGGCACGCAGGTATCCGGGCGGATAGGCATCGAAGAAGTGCCAGTACGGGTAGGGCGAGACCTTGGTCATGCGGCGCATCACGACCGCGGGTGTCAGCTCGAGCTTCGCGCCGGCTTCGACCCGATGCTGCTCGCGGGTCAGGAAGCGCCGGAACGGCACGCGCGGCGCGAGCAGTGCGCCGGCGAAGAAGCTGCACTCGAAGTCCCGCCAGGCGTGCAGCACGTCCTGGGGCTCGAGGCCGGCGGCGCCGGAGCCCTCGGGACTGCCGCCCATCTCGCCTCCGGTTGCGTGCGCGGACTTGAGCCCGTCGCCGCCGTGCAGCACCTTGTGGGCGATGTGCGCGGCAAGATCGAACTTGAGCCGCGCCGGATCCGACTGCAGCGCGCGATTGGCGTAAACGATGCCGGGCGCCTCGAAGAAGGAGCGCACCATGCTGCGCACCTCGCGGTCCTTGTCGCGCGCCAGGACCGGCTTGCGGTCGAACCAGCGAATCTCGAGCCCGTGGCGCCTGGCGAGCCGCAGCAGGTCCTCGACGCCGAGCGGGAAGCGCCGCTCGCCGACGTTCTCGGCCGCCCGCTCGAGGTCCGGGAAATCGTTGCGCGACATCTCCTGGTGGGAGCGGATCAGAAGATGCGCGAACTGGCGGCCGCTGGTGCCGGTCTGGGCCAGCAGCTCCGGGATCGCCGCCTGCAGCAGGCTCTTTGAGAACAGGAACGCCGGCTCGAAGGGCATGCGGGCCACCGCGCCGGCCGGGCCCGCCGCCGGCGCTGGCTCGGGCTCGGCGCTCTCATCGAGGAACCAGGCGGCGGGACGCTGGAATACCGTCGCCAGCAGCTCCAGGAGCTCGGCGGAGGGCTTGCGCTTGCCGCTCTCGATCATGCTGAGGTAAGAGACCGAGGGGGCGAGGGCGGCGCTGCGCTGGATACAGCGGACCGAAAGCTCCTCGAGCGTCAGCCCGTTGCGCTTGCGCAGGGCGCGCAGCTTGGTGCCGAGGAAGTGGCCGCGTCGCATGAGTTCCGGCATATGTCTGCTCGTTTCACCTACATCTTGTGAAATTAACAGTGTGAAGTTTCTACAGTCAAATTCCCCATGGAGACCGGTATGCTGAAAGACATGGCCAGCAGCGCCCCCGAGCGGGTCTATTCCCGCGAGCAGAACGGATCCCGCGTGGAGATCGCGGGTGCGCAGGTCGAGCGCCAGGAGGAGGCGTTGACACCGCTCGCCCTGCAGCTGCTCGCGAGCCTGCACCGCCGCTTCAACCCGCGCCGCCTCGAGCTGCTCGCCGACCGCACCCGCCGCCAGCGGGAGTTCGATGCCGGCACACTGCCGCAGTTCCTGGCGAGCACCGCCGAGGTGCGTGCCGGGGACTGGCGCATCGCGCCGGTCCCGGCGGACCTCGCCGACCGGCGCGTCGAGATCACCGGTCCGGTCGACCGCAAGATGATCATCAACGCGCTGAACGCGCCGGTGAACGCGTTCATGGCCGACTTCGAGGACTCCCTGGCGCCCACCTGGGAGAACGTGGTCCGCGGCCAGGTGAATCTCGCCGACGCCGTCCGCCGCACCATCAGCTTCGAGGATGGCGCGACCGGCAAGGTTTACCGGCTCGCCGAGCGCACCGCGACTCTCATCGTGCGGCCGCGCGGCTGGCATCTGCCGGAGAAGCACGTACGCATCAACGGCGAGGCGGTATCGGGCGCGCTGTTCGACTTTGCGCTGTTCCTCGCCAACAACCACGAGGCGCTTGCGCGGCGCGGCACGGGGCCGTACCTCTACCTGCCGAAGATCGAGAGCCATCTCGAGGCGCGGCTGTGGAACGATGTGTTCCTCGCCGCCCAGGACGCCCTCGGCATGCCGCGCGGCACGATCAAGGCGACGGTGCTCATCGAGACCATTCTCGCGGCCTTCGAGATGGACGAGATCCTCTACGAGCTGCGCGAGCACTCCGCGGGACTCAACTGCGGCCGCTGGGACTACATCTTCAGCTTCATCAAGAAGTTCCGGAACCGGCCGGACTTCCTGCTGCCGGACCGGGCCGCGGTCACGATGGAGCGGCACTTCCTCAAGTCCTACGTCGACCTGCTGATCCGCACCTGCCACCGGCGCGGCGCGCACGCCATGGGCGGCATGGCGGCGCAGATCCCGATCCGCGACGACCCGCGGGCGAACGAGGCGGCGATGGCGCGCGTGCGGGCCGACAAGCTGCGCGAGGCGCGTGCCGGGCACGACGGCACCTGGATCGCGCACCCGGGGCTCGCCAGCATCGCCCGCGAGCCCTTCGATGAGGTGATGCGCGGCCCCAATCAGCTGAACGTGCTGCGCGAGGACGTGCACGTGAGCGCGCAGGACCTGGTGAGGATTCCCGACGGCGCGATCACGGAGGAGGGCCTGCGCAACTGCATCCGCGTGGGCGTCCAGTACCTCGAGTCCTGGCTGCGCGGCAACGGCTGCGTGCCGCTCTATCACCTGATGGAGGATGCAGCCACCGCCGAGATCTGTCGCGCGCAGCTGTGGCAGTGCCTGCGCCACGGCGCCCGCACCAGCGACGGGGCGCCCGTGACCGTCGCGCGCTTCGACCGGCTGATGAACGCCGAGCTCGACCGCATTCACGGCGAGGTCGGCGCGGCGCGCCTCAGCAGCGGGGTGTTCCCGAGCGCGGCGCGGCTGTTCGAGCAGATGATCAAGTCCGAGACCTTCGATGAGTTCCTGACGCTGCCGGCCTACGAGCTGCTGAGCTGATTCCGCTGCAACGGAGAGACGCATGAGCGAGAGCACCATCACGAGCCTCACCCGATCGCTGCCGAGTGCCGAGGAGCTGCGGCGCGCGTGGCGCGATGCGCCCCGCTGGCGCGGCATCGAGCGCGGCTATGACGCCGCCGACGTGGTGCGCCTGCGCGGCACCGTCCCGGTCGAGCACTCGATCGCCCGTCTGACCGCGGAGAAGCTCTGGCGGTATCTGCAGGAGAAGCCGTTCGTGAACGCGCTCGGGGCGCTCACCGGCAACCAGGCGATGCAGCAGGTGAAGGCGGGGCTCGATGCGATCTACCTCTCGGGCTGGCAGGTCGCGGGCGATGCCAACCTCGCCGGCGAGATGTATCCGGATCAGTCGCTCTATCCGGCCGACTCGGTGCCGGCGGTCGTGCGGCGCATCAACAACACGCTGCGCCGTGCGGATGAGATCCATCACGCCGAGGGCGATGACTCGATCGACTGGCTCAAGCCCATCGTGGCGGACGCCGAGGCCGGCTTCGGCGGTGTGCTGAATGCCTTCGAGCTGATGAAGCAGATGATCGATGCGGGCGCGGCCGGCGTGCATTTCGAGGACCAGCTGTCCTCGGCCAAGAAATGCGGCCACATGGGCGGCAAGGTGCTGGTGCCCACGCAGGAGGCGGTCGCCAAGCTGGTCGCGGCGCGTCTCGCCGCGGACGTGGCCAACGTGCCGACGGTACTGGTGGCGCGCACCGACGCGGAAGGCGCGACACTCATCACCTCCGATGTCGATGAGCGCGACCGGCCGTTCATCGATGCGGCGCAGGGGCGCACCGCCGAGGGCTTCTTCACGGTCAAGGCCGGCATGGCGGCGGCGATCGCGCGCGGGCGCGCCTACGCGCCGTACGTCGACCTCGTCTGGTGCGAGACCGCCAAGCCCGATCTCGCGGAGGCGCGTGAATTCGCCGAAGGGGTGCACGCGCAGTTTCCGGGCAAGCTGCTCGCCTACAACTGCTCGCCGTCCTTCAACTGGAAGAAGAAACTCGACGATGCCACCATCGCGAAATTCCAGCGCGAGCTCGCCGCGATGGGTTACCGCTTCCAGTTCATCACGCTCGCCGGCTTCCATGCGCTGAACTACTCGATGTTCGATCTGGCGCGTGCCTACAAGGCGCAGCAGATGACCGCCTACGTGGCTCTGCAGCAGGCCGAGTTCGCCGCCGAGAGCGCCGGATACACCGCGACCAAACACCAGCGCGAGGTGGGCGCGGGCTATTTCGATGCGGTGACGCAGGTCGTGAGCGGCGGCCAGTCCTCGATCACGGCGCTCGCCGGCAGCACCGAGGAGCAGCAGTTCACGAGCGCCGGGCCGGCGCGGCTCGAAAAGGCGGGCTAGCGGAAGCAAACTCCCCGCAGGTCCCGCCGCCACCGACCGCCCGGGGCTTTTCGGTTATGATCCCAGGGCAGCCGAGCGCCCAAAAAACATAACGCTGCGGGGGTCCTGCGATGGTCAGTCCGGGTTGGGCGGATATCACGTCCGCACGCAACGCAATTCCTGCGTGCCTGGCCCGCTGCCTCACCGCAGCGGTGTTGCTCGGCGCGGCCGCTCTCCACGGTTGCGGCGGGGGCGGCGGGAGCTCGCCCCCGGCGCCGCTCACCATCGCGCCGACCGCGGTGACTCTCGACGCCGGCATGTCGAAGACCTTCGTCGCTTCGGGCGGCACTGCGCCCTACACGTTCTCGCTCGACTCGGGCAGCGGGACGGTCACTTCATCCGGGACCTACTCCACAGCTGGCGCTGGCGGCGGCAGCGCCGACGTGCGCGTGACGGACTCGGGCGGACAGCACGCCGATGCGACCGTCACGATCGACGCGGCCCTCGCCTTTGCGCCGGGAGCGACCACGCTCGACGGGGGACAGACCCTCGCCCTCGCGGGAACCGGGGGCCAGGGACCCTACACCTACTCGGTGGTGTCGGGTCCTGGAACGGTGAACGCTTCGACCGGGCTCTTCACGGCGCCCGCGACCGCGGGGTCGACGGTGGTTCAGGTCACCGATGTCAATGGCGGCAGCGCCCAAATCACCATTACCAACAACGCGACACTTGGCATCTCTCCGGCGGCGGTGACTCTGGATGCAGGCATGTCGAAAGCCTTCATCGCCTCCGGCGGCACTCCGCCCTACACGTTCTCGCTGTTGTCGGGCACGGGAACGGTCACCGCGGCCGGGACCTATACGACGCCCGCAGCCCCCGGCACCGGCGACGTCCGGGTGACGGATGCGATCGGACAGCATGTCGATGCGATCGTGACGATCGACTCCGCCCTGGGCTTCGCGCCCGGCCCGACCGTGGTGGACGGTGGCCTGAACCTGAATTTGTCGGGAACCGGGGGGCAGGGGCCCTACACCTACGCGGTGGTGTCGGGTCCTGGAACGGTGAACCCTTCGACCGGTCTCTTCACGGCGCCCACGACCGCGGGGTCGACGGTGGTTCAGGTCACCGACGCCAATGGCGGTACCTCCCAGATCACCATCACCAATTACGCGACACTCGGGATCACGCCGTCCTCGATTACCGTCACGGCGGGTTCGGGTGAGACGCTGCAATTCAGCGGCACGGGTGGCTCCGGGAGCTACGCATACACTCTGGTATCCGGGCCCGGGACACTGAGTGCGACCGGCCTCTACACGGCCGCCAACGCCAGCGGCACCTCCGTCGTGCGCGTCACCGACAGCCTCGGGATCAGCGCGAGCGCGAGCGTGCGTACGCTGCGCATTCGCGTGAATGGACCGGTCGCGGCCGCAGTCACCGATGGCACGAGCTGGTACGTCGGCGGATCGTTTACCGCCGTCAACCCCTATTCCGCGCCGCGGCTGATCCTGGTCGACGCCACCAGCGGAAACCCGCAGCTCGGCTGCGACCTGCAGTCCGGATTCCTCAATGGGACCGTCTCGGCGATCGCTACCTCCGCGACTGCGATCTATGTCGGCGGACAGTTCGACCACTACCGCGGAATCCCCGCGAGTAACCTGGTGAAGATCGACCCGGTGACCTGCGCCCTCGATCCAGTCTTCAACCAGAGCGGCGGCCTCGGCGACGGGATGGCATCCGGGACGCAGGTCGGGGGCCTGCTGCTGTCCGGGAACTCGCTCTACGTCTCCGGTGCCTTCAACGTATACCGCGGGACCTCCGTCGGTGCGGTCATCAAGCTCGACGCGACCACAGGCAACCTGGATCCCAACTTCGCGCAGACGGCGGGGCAGGGATTTGCGGGGCCGCTGGCACTCTCGGGCAACAATCTTTATGTCGGCGGGTCCTTCGTGACGTACGACGGTGCCGCGGTCGCCCATCTCGCCAAGGTGGACGCGACCACGGGCCACGTCGACCCCACCTTCGGCGGCGGCTCGGCGTTCGACTCGGCGGTCTTTGCACTCGCCGTGTCGGGCAGCTCTCTCTATGCCGGCGGCGTATTCACGCATTACGGCTCGACGCCGGCCAACGTGGCAAAGCTCGACCTGGGCACCGGGGCGCTGGATCCGGTGTTCACGGCCGCGACCCTGGGCTACGACGGTGTCTACGCACTGGCCATTGCGGGGAGCGCGCTCTACATCGGCCGGCAGCCCAACGGGCAGACGATCTCCGGCGTACCACTCGCGAAGGTCGATGCGACCACCGGCGCGACCGATAACGCCTTCACCCAGCCCTACACCATCGATCAGCAGATCTCGACGATCGCCGTATCGAACGGCGCCATGTACATCGGCGGCTTTTTCCAGACCTATCGCGGCCAGGTCGTCCAGGGAGCGGCGAAGATCGATCCGACGACCGGCGCTCTCGACACGACTTTCACGCAGCCGACCGGTGTCAACGGTCAGGTTGCGGACATCGCGTTCTCGGGATCGAACGTCGTGATCGGTGGCCTGATCAGCACCTATCGCGGCACGCCCGCGCCGCACCTTGCGAAGTTCGACATCCAGACGGATACCCCCGATCCGACCTTCCTCGCCCTGGGCGGCGCCAACAGCCCGGTATCCGCCCTGACGCTCTTTAATGGCGCGCTGTACGCCGGCGGTGCCTTCACGACCTTGAACGGTACGGCTGCGAGCGGTGTGGCAAAGCTGGACCCGGCGAGCGGTGTCGTCGACACCGGCTTTGCACCCGGCGCGATACCTCAAGGGAACGTCATCCTGGCGTACGGCGGTGCCCTGTACGTGGGCGGACAGTCGAGCGCCGTCGTGCCAAGTGCGCTCGTGAAGGTCGATCCGGCGACTGCCGCCCTCGACCCGACGTTCGCCGCGAATGGCCCGGTCACGGGCCTCGTCGGGGCACTCGTGACGCTCGGCACCTCGCTGTACGTCGGTGGGCAGTTCTCGACCTATGGCTCCAACCCCGCGCTCAACCTGGCGAAAGTTGACGCGACCACCGGCGCTCTCGACCAGTCGTTCACCCAGGCGACCGGTATCAGCGGTGGCGTCGGCGGCGCGTACGTGAACGCGCTCGCCGCCACGGGATCCGCTGTGTACGTCGGCGGTGGCTTCGGGAGCTATCGGGGCACTGCCGTGCAGAACATCGCCAAGGTCGACGCCACGAGCGGCGCGCTCGACACGACCTTCACGCTGCCGAGCGGGTTCACCGCACCGAACAGCTGGCTCGCGACACTCCTCATCTCCGCAAGCTCGCTTTACGCGGGCGGTCAGTTCGCAACGTACCGAACTGCGGATGCGGAGAATCTCGCGAAGCTCGACGCGGTCTCGGGGGTACTCGACACCACCTTCACTCAGACGCCCGGCGTGTGCGATGCAGGTTACGGCCAGCCGCAGTGCGGCGGCTGGGTGACGGCCCTGGGCGTCGCTGGTTCGCGGCTCTACGTGGGCAGTTATGCCGCCTCGTCGTATCGCGGACAACCGGCTTACTACTTCTTTCCGGTAGACCTCACTAGCGGCGCCGCCCTGGACCCTTAGCTGCGATCAGGCAGGGACGTAGGTCAACCGGATGACCTCGGCGGTGATCCGATCGCTGCCCGCCAGGCGCAGCGGCGGCCGCGGGCCGGCGAAGAAGGGCTTGCCGTGACCGAGCACGACCGGGTGCAGGTAGAGTCGGTACTCATCGATCAGACCGAGATCGGTGAGGGCGCGCGCCAGCTCCGGCCCCGCCACGTCGATCTCGCCTGCGAGCTGCGTTTTCAGCCTGCGTATCGCCGGCTCGAGGTCATCGCCGATAAGCGTGGCGTTGGGGCCGACCGACTGCAACGAGCGCGATACGACCCACTTCGGTTGGCCGCGCCACGCGGCCGCGAACTCGTGTTCGTCCGCGCTCTCCACGTTGCGGTCATCGTCCCAGTAACGCATCACCTCGTACGTGCAGCGGCCGTACACGAGGCCCGCTACGCCCTGCATCTGCCCGATGAAGTGCCGGAAGAGCCCCGGGCTCGGCGCAAACCTCGTATGGTCGACGTAGCCGTCCAGGGACTGGTTGAATGCAAACACGAGCCTCGCCATGCGCGGTTCCCGCTGAGAATGGGATCGTTGCGGAAGTTATTACAGAATTCCTCCGACCGCATCCGTCGGGTGAGCGCATCCTGCAGTCCATTGGAAACTGTGTACGAGTCGCGCCGGCGGGAACAGAATGCGGCCCGAGGCGTACCAGGGGACTGCACATGAGGAGCGGTGACCACGCGATGCAGCGGCGGCGGCGGGTCTCAGCGCGCGCACGCGGCCTGGGGACGCTGCTGCTGACCGGCTCGATCGCCCTGGCCTCACTCGGCAGCGCCGCTCCAGCGAACGATGCGCTGCAGGCCTGGTTCCAGACGCGCACGCAGGCGCTCTTCGATGCCGTGGCAGCCGGCGACCGGGCGATCTGGGATCGAACGCTCGATGCCGGCTGCATTCTCACCTCGGAGGACGGCGAGGTGACGGACAAGGCGAAGTTTCTTGCCGAGCTGCGTCCGTTGCCGCCCGGGTTCCGGGGGAAGATCGTGATCCGCGATCTGACGGTGCGCGACCTGGGTGCCACCGCGGTGGTTCACTACTGGATGGATGAGTCCGAGACCATCTTCGCGCAGGAGCTCAGGACGCTCTACGTGGCGACCGATACCTATCGCCGCAGCGGCGATACCTGGAGGGCGGTGGCCATGCAGGTCACGGTGGTGCCGCGCGACCTGGAGTCGATCGCGACCGACACGAGTGCCTGGCCCGCCATGGTCGGCAGCTACCGATACCCGGGCGATGCGCAGCCGCGCTACCGCGTCTTCCTGCGCGACGGCAAGCTCTTTGGCGGTCGCGACGAGCAGACCGCCACCGCGCTCATTCCGCTCTCACCGCTCGTCTTTCACCAGCAGGGCAGCATTCACCTGATGGTGTTCGTGAAGGATGCGGCCGGGGAAATCGGCGAGCTGCGCGAGCTGCACAAATACAACGAGGTGCGGCTGGTGCGCGTCGCTCCGCGGCCTGCAGGGCCCTGAAGCGGCGGCCGTTCCCGGCTCCGGACCGGCGGGCTACTCGCTGGCGGCCTACCTGGCCGTCGGCATGATGAACTCGGGGCCCTTGGGCGTCGCCTCGGGCCAGCGCTCCATGATGGACTTCTGCCGCGTGTAGAAGCGCACGCCCTCTTCGCCGTAGGCATGCGTGTCGCCGAACAGGCTCCCCTTCCAGCCGCCGAAGCCATGCCAGGCCATCGGCACCGGAATCGGCACGTTGATGCCGACCATGCCGACCTGAATGCGC
>Ga0335073_10013783_pt1 | contig 11337 bp, 7 predicted proteins | sample Lox_Sample_22_FD_207093 | JGI IMG/M metagenome (GOLD analysis project Ga0335073, IMG submission 207093) | Soil microbial communities from Loxahatchee National Wildlife Refuge, Florida, United States - Lox_Sample_2.2 | ecosystem: Environmental > Terrestrial > Soil > Wetlands | place: USA: Florida... | reverse complement strand
GGCTTCTAAGCCATCGACCAGGACGGGTGGCCAAGCCAGTTCCCAGCCGGCCAGGGCGAGACCGAATCTCAACCCGGCTCCCACAGCGTTGAAGGCAAGGGCCACAACCGCCAGGAACGGAATTACAAGCAAAATGACCGCTTTTTGAAAAAAGTACACCATGAGGCAAGTTATGTGCCCAAGAGATCACATTGAGGAAACGTTAGTCAATCGATAAGCGCAAACGATTGCGTAGCGTCAATCCTTTTTTGCGGCTCTAGCGGTCGGTGCGTCCCACACGGGTGCACTCTATCCTTGTTTCACGTCCGTCGCCTTGTCATTTCGGAAGGTCACCGTCCATTTCTTGCCGTCAGCGTCGTACGTAACGGTCCTGTTGCCCTCAGTTTGCGGGTTATCGGTCTGGATCTTCTGACCCACCGCAAGCCGCGTCTGCAGTTCGTTCATGCCAGGTTTCACCTGGTGCGTATCGACAGCGGTCCAGACATCTTTGGGCCAACGGGTATAGATCGTGTGTGGATCATCGTAGAAAAATAGCAGGTCATCGTAATACTGCTCTTCAGGTCCGTCGATCGCCCCCACCGGCGTGGCATACGCCTGCCCGTCGTTGGGCAGCGTGAATACCACCAGCGCCTGTCGCTGACCGTGGCTGATGCCGTCGTCAACGTCGGCCGGTACGGCCGCTTTAATCGCCGTCTTTACATCCAGCTTTTGCAATGGAGGAATCAAACCGACGCGCTTTTTGAAGTCCACCTTCCCACCGGCATAAGCAAAGTACGGCATGGTGTATCCGTTCTTCATCCAGACGCTCTTGCCGTCCAACTCCTTCACGTCATCGAAGTGCGCGGGAAACTCCATGCGCACCACGGCGACGTCATCGGCAGTAAGTTGCTGCTCCTGGCCCTGATTCACGACCCCGGGATTCTGCCGCTTCCTCAAGACCGTATACGTGTAGATCGCCGCAACCACCAGCACAATTGCGGTGGGATAGACAAAAATCTTCCAGGGCTTCACTCCGCCTCCTTGCTCATCCGCTCGCAGCTTAGCCTGCCGCCGGTGTTTGGATGCTTGCAGGTCCCGTGGGCGATGGACGCAGCGCCTCGGCACTCAGTTCGTCGGCATGGCGCAGCGCTGGAAACAAACCGGCCCAAGTGCCGGCAACGGCCAGCGACGCCAATCCTCCATAGATCGTTGCTCGAACCGCACCCCACCATTGCGCCGTTACGCCGCTTTCAAACTCGCCCAGTTCGTTTGAGGCACCAATGAAGAGCGAGTTTACCGCGCTCACGCGCCCTCGCATTTCCACCGGTGTCGCCAGTTGCAGTAACGATCCGCGGATGATGACGCTGATCATGTCGGCCGCTCCGCTCACCGCCAGCGCCGCCAGCGAAAGCCATAGGCTCTTTGACATGCCGAAGATGACAGTTGCTACGCCAAAGATCGCGACGCACACAAACATCCGTTGGCCCGCCCTGCGGCTGATCGGGAAACGCGCTATCACCAGCGACATGGTGAGCGCTCCGATCGCCGGCGCCGCACGCAGTGCGCCGAGCCCGCGCGGGCCGGTGTGCAGAACCTCGTTTGCGAAGATCGGCATCAGCGCTACCGCACCACCCAGCAGCACCACAAACAAATCAAGCGACATCGATCCCAACAACAGGGGCGAGTGGCGCACATATTGGAACCCGGCCATGACCACTTTCAATGAAGCCGCGCGGTGTTCCATGCGGCCCGGACGAACATGCAGGCTCAGAATGAGCACCAGGAACCAGACCAGCGTCACCAGCGTGAAGGCATAGACGATGCCCGCGCCTTCAAGACCTAGCCGGCGCAGAACTGCAGCGAGCGGCAGCGTGAACAAAAGTCCGCCCAGCGCCGGCCCAGTGACATTGGCAAGCTGAAAGATAGCCCCACCCCAGGTCACAGCATTGACGAAGTGCTTTTCCGGCACGAGATGCGGAAGAAGCGCCGAGCTTGCAGGAGCCGAGAACGCGCGCCCCGTCCCGATCAGAAACAGGACGCCATAGATAAAGAGGACATGCTGCGTTCCCAGCGCCGCGAGCATGAGTAGCGTGAGCGAACAAAAAACCTGCAGGGAATAGCAGCAGAGAATGATACGTCGCCGGTCGAAGCGATCTGCAACGTGCCCGGCGGGAAGCAGAAAGAACAAGCCCGGAAGAAACAACGCCAGCCCGGTGTAACCCAGATCAATTGCACGGTGCGTAATCGAATACACCTGCCAGGCCACCGCGACCGCCTGCGCTTCGGCGCCAAGTATTACCGCGACCCGTGCCAGCTGATACCGCCGAAAATCGCGAAAGGCAAATGCCTCCAAGCCACGCCGCGGAGGCTTGGACGAAGGGGAATCCATCTCCTGCTTAGGGTAAACGGTCGAGATGACCCGGCGAAAGGATCTCCCCAACGCTCTTGCTTCGTTCAGGAATCTCGACGGCCTAGTATCCTGAGACTTGGAAGTTCCGCTCCAGCCCGGAAAACATCCCGTACCAAGCCGGAAAGCGGCCGCGGCCGTCGCTCTGTGCGGCGTTTGCGCCTTCCTCGAGGTCTACTGTACCCAGCCTCTACTCCCGCTGTTAGCGCGGCTCTTTCATGTTTCCAAAACCGGCGTAGGCATGACTGTCTCCGCAACCACGCTGGGCGTAGCTATCTCAGCTCCTCTGTTTGGCGCCCTGACTGAGCGCCTGGCGCGCAAACGCGTGATCGTGGTTTCGATGCTTGGGGTTTCGATTCCCACGCTGCTGGCGGCTACATCGACATCCCTTACGCAGCTCATCTTCTGGCGATTCCTGCAAGGCATCATGGTGCCGGGCATCATCGCCGTCGTCGTCACATACATCGGCGAGGAGTGGCCGCCGGAACGGATCGCTCTCATTATGAGCTTTTACGTTAGCGGCACCGCATTAGGCGGATTTCTAGGTCGCGTCTCAGCCGGCGTCCTCGCCGACTATTTCAATTGGCGCATTAGTTTTCTCGCGCTGGGCGTGGCGTCGCTGGCCGGCGCCGCGCTTGTGGCGGCATGGTTGCCTCATGGACACCGTCGCGCTGCCCACGATCAATCTGCAAATCGCCCATCATTCCTTTCTCAGGTGCAGACCCTCTTCAGAAACCGGCGTCTTGTCGCCACATTCGCTGTCGGCTTCAATGTGTTGTTTTCATTGGTGGGCGTGTTCACCTGGATTACGTTCTATCTGAGTGCTGCGCCGTTTTTGCTCTCTATCACGGCACTGAGTTCCCTTTTCTTTGTCTACCTGATCGGCTTGGTCGTCACTCCCGCCGCCGGATACCTGATCACCCGCGTCGGTCTCCGCGCCGGAATCAGCGGAGCGATTCTCTGCTCCACTGCTGGCGTGGCCCTCACGTTGGCCCATTCCTTATCGGTCGTCATCGTGGGACTCGCGGCGCTTTCGAGCGGCGTGTTCATCGCCCAGACCGCCTCCCAGAGTCACCTCCGTGTGGCCGCTCCGCCAGGCACTCGAGTCACCGCGGCCGGCATCTATTTCACCTGCTATTATCTTGGCGGCACTGCAGCTGGAGTGGTTCCAGGAGCGTTCTGGGCTTTCGGTAAATGGCCTGCCTGCGTTGGATTCATCATCTCCATGCAATTAATTGCGCTGGTAATCGCACTGCTGGGATGGCGCGCACCGGGGCTTCCACAACCCGCGACGTTCGCAAGTGCCGCATTATGAAGAGTCCACAACAATCTATGAACCGCACAGGCATCAAAACTCATCTATAGCTGAGTGGCGGATTCCGAAATAAAATCGTGAAACCGCGGCGATCGTTTCCCTTCGCTCCCCGCAACTGAAAAGAAGCAGCAAAATCATCAGGAGAGAGTTTTGCCCGAGTTGCAGACAGAACCCGCCGTACCGGAGGCAGCCGCCGGTGCGACGATCCAGAATCCCAATGCCTTTGAGCAAACGGCCTGGAAGCCGCGCGTAAATCCGTGGCTGATCGCGGCGACCGTCGCCCTGGCGGCCTTCATGGAGGTTCTCGATACCTCCATCGCCAACGTGGCTCTACCGCACATTGCCGGTAGCCTCGGAGCAAGCACCGATCAAAGTACTTGGGTTCTGACAAGCTATCTGGTATCCAATGCCATCGTCCTCCCACTGGGCGGCTGGGCATCGAGCCTGATGGGACGGCGCAACTTCTTTGTGTTCTGCATCACCGTTTTCACCATCGCGAGCTTCTTATGCGGCGCGGCGCCCACTCTGCCAATGCTCCTCGTCTTCCGTGTGATTCAAGGCGCAGGCGGCGGCGGCATGCAGCCGATGGCGCAGGCCATCATGGCCGACAGCTTTGAGCCGCACAAGCGCGGCCAGGCTTTCGCGCTCTACGGTTTGGTCGCGGTGCTCGCTCCCTCGATCGGTCCGACACTGGGCGGCTGGATCACCGACAATTACACTTGGCGCTGGATCTTCTTCATCAATATTCCGGTTGGCATCCTCGCGTTCATTCTCGTCACTCGCCTCGTCGACGATCCGCCATGGATCAAGCCTGATCGCTCCAGGCTGCGGAACATGGATTACATGGGCCTCGCTTTCCTCACCATTTCCATGGGCGGCATGCAGATCATGCTCGACAAGGGCGAAGAGAACGACTGGTTCGCCTCCAATTTCATCCGCTTCTTTGCTTTCCTGTTTGTCGCCGGCATAATCGGCCTGGTGGTTTGGGAGTGGCGCCAGAAGAATCCGCTCATTAACTTGAAGCTCTTCCGGTTTAAGAACTTCGCGATTTGTTGCTTCCTGATGATGCTGGTGGGAGGTGTGCTTAACGCAAATACCGTGCTTCAGCCGCAATTCATGCAACAGCTCCTGGGGTATACGGCAACAACAGCAGGCCTGGCTCTGACGGCGGGCGGCATCGCCCTTGTCATCGTGATGCCAATGGCCGGATTCGCCACCGGCAAAGTCTCGGCACGCACCTTGGCGGTCACCGGATTCATCATGTTCATCATCACTTTCCGATACGCCGCCTATGTTTCGAGCCTCGATATGAGCTTTGCCCAGGCATCGTGGCTTCGCGTCGTCCAGATGTTGCCATTGCCCTTCTGCTTCATCTCAATCACCAACGCTGCCTACGTCGGCATGCCGAAGGAAGAGAGCAACCAGGTCGCGGGCTTGATCAATTTTGTGCGCAATCTCGGGGGCAGCATCCTCATCGCTATCACCAATGCGCAGGTTACGAGCCGCGCCATGTGGCATCAGCAGCATCTACAAAGCTTCATGCAATCCGGATCCGACGCGTTCGCGCAGCATCAACAGGCTCTATCAGGCTTCTTGACCGGAACTTTTGGCGGAGCCAACAGCGGAGCAATGGCGCTCGCTTCTCTATACAACCAGCTCAATCAGCAGGCACAGATGCAGGGTTATCAGGACGTCTACATGGAACTCTCTTACATGTCGATCGGCCTGGTGCTGATGGCCTTCATGCTTAGCGCAAACCGGCCGGGCCAAGGAGCGGGCGGCGCCGCAGCGATGCATTGACGCATTGATGGAACAACTGCATCTCTCATGCAGAGAAATAAGCCGGCTTCAGATAGACAATGCTACGGCTGATAAATGACCCCAAAAACGAAAACGCCAGGAGACCTTGCGGCCCCTGGCGCTTCCCGGGTGATCTTATAGCTCATCGGATCATGCATCGACCTCTTCAGCCTGTCGATCGGCTGCGGGTTGGCCGCAAATCTCGATCTTCCTGCCCAGCCTGGGTTTCGCTTTCCGGGTTGCCCCGTATCGCGCTCCCTTTTTGCTGAGCCGGCGTCCGAGTCCTTGGGGTTGCCCCCGCGCTCTCGGGTCTTCGGCTGTGCCGGCGATGTTCCATTCAGGTTTCCCCGAACTTCCCATGCCTTCGACGGTGCCGGTTTCAGCAAGGTTCCAGGTTGCCCTAGTCGCTCTCGCTTTCCTCCTGCAGCGCCTGCGATACAGATCTCAGGTTGCCCCTTGTTCTGTACCTCCGGCTTTACCGGCGATGGATCGTCGAGTCGCCCCGATTCTCGCATCTTCGGCGGTGCCGGTTGTGAAAGCTCCGGGTTGCCCCTTCGCTTCGCGCCCCCGGTATCGCCGACGATCAGGCTCCGAGTTGCCCCGGTTCCTTATCCTCCGGCACCGGCTGATCACCGTCCGAGTCACCTCGGATCGCATGCCATCCGGTTCGCCTTGCTTGAACCTCCGGATCGCTCCGGCTGCTCTCGCCTGGCTTCGTCGTTCGACAGGTTTCCAAGTCGCCCTGGGTCCTTTGTCGTTCGGCGTTCGCTGATTCCGTTTGTCTCGAGTTGCCCCGAAACATCCTTCCTCAGCTGACCCGTATCTGCCATTCGCGGGTTGCGCCCGCTTGTGCATCTACGGCTCGGTCGATGATTACTCCCTGGCTGAATCGAACTTTGCATCCTCGACTTACGCCGCGGATGAATCTTCGGCTCCAATCAGGTACCAGCATTCCTGATCTGGTTTCCAGCGCACTCTCAATCTTTTTCCGTCCGTCCACAATCGGCCGATTATGAACTTCAAGCTAAAACCGTTACTTGCGCTTTTCGCCAGCCGGAGTTGCTGTTCCAATCAGCTACAGAGTCACCAGCTAGTTAGAGACAGTAGGCCTGATCGATCTGTGGATGCAAGTGCAAAACCCTAGTAGAATCTGTGGATTTCACCATTCATGGTGCATTCATAATTGATTTCCAAGCTTTAAGAGATCAACCCACCATGAATCGACTCATAGGCTCTCATCAAAGACCCTGCGGTGAAAGATAAGTGCAAGTTATCCTCTACTTACAAGCGCCAAGAAGCACGAAGTTTTGTGCGATTTCCCGATCCCCGTCTCCCCGATTGGCAAGGCGCGCGAGCGCAAAGCGGCATTTGCATTTACAAACGTCTGGTGTTTCAATCGTAAGCATTGAAACAGGGGTGCTCCACGGTGTGGGGCTGAGAAGATACCCTCGAACCCGATCCGGATAATACCGGCGTGGGAAGCTTTCTAAGCCGAGCTTTCGAAAGCCAGTTTGGCCAACTTCCTCCAGTCGCAGCGTCGTCGCTCTTGTTTCATGAAAGTAGGAACAAGTTATGCGCACGCACGCGTCGTTCTTTTGCAAACCTCGGCAGCATCCCAATCGTCGTGATGTGGTCGCCGGGCCCCGCCGCGTTTGCAGTGCTCGGATCTCCATACTCTTGGCTTGCATCCCGGGCTTTCTATTTTCACTCGGCGCTTTCGCGCAGACCACCCCGCCAGCGTCATCCCCACAAACAACGGCATCTGCTCAGCAAAGCCCGCAGGACTCATCGCAAAAGATGCCAGACCGCGTAACTACAACGGTGGTTGTGCATGGCGAGGTGAAAGACGACTACCTGTCCGACACGGGGTCGAATGCAAATTTGGATAACACTCCGATCTCAGAGACTCCGCTTTCTGTCGGCGAAGTGACCCGCGCGGTCTTGAACGACCAGATTTCTCGCCTGCTTTCCGACGTCATCAAGAACGATGCCTCCGTCGGCGAAGACTATGCGCCGGTGGGCTACTACGGCGATTACGAGATTCGCGGATTCCCCATCGACCTTGGCACGGGACTGCAGATCAACGGTATGGCCATTGCGGGCGAGCAGGATGTACCCCTCGAAAATAAGCAACGGGTGGAGATCATCAAAGGCATCGCCGGGCTGGAGAGCGGTGTTGCGTCGGCCGGCGGAGTGATTAACTACGCGACCAAAGAGCCCTATGCGGGCGTGCATCCTTCGATCGATCTCGCCACGGACCATCGCGGCTCGTCCTACGGTTCCACGGAGTTCCTTGTTCCCGGTGCGCATGGCAGTTCCGGTGTTCTGATCACCGCGGCGGCCGAAGACATTCGTACCTATGTTGAGGGCGCGAACGGCTGGCGCGGTATGGGCGCGGCCGACGGCAGATGGCAGCTCGGCTCGCGGACCATGCTGATGACCGACTTCGAATATCAGCACAAGGTGGAACGATCTGTAGCCGGATACCAGTTACTGGGCGGAACGGTTGTGCCGGCTCACACGTTTCCATCGGCAATGCTCGGTTTCCAATCGTGGTCGAAGCCGAATACCTTTGATACCTTCAACGCGGGTGCGCGCCTTCAACGCGATATCGCCGCCAACTGGAGTCTGCATCTCAGCGGATCCTACAGCCACTCGCTCATCGACGACAACGTGATCTGGCCCTATGGTGCAGCGCTCGATGCAAACGGAAATTCGCTCTGCCCGACCGCGCCGCTCTATTTCTTCTGCCCCGACGGCAGTTATGAAGTCTACGACTACCGCAGTCCCGGCGAATTGCGAATCGACGCTGTCGGCGAGGCCTTGCTGTTGGGTCACTTCACCACCGGGAGGGTCAGTCACGATGTGGTTGGCGGCGGTTCACTCTTCCATCGTTCCGTAGATCTTTCGCCGACAATTGTGTACACGCCGATCGGCGTTGAGAACATCTTCCAGCAGAATATCTCCTACACGCCCGAGAGCCCCTATCAGCAGGCTGGCCCAGCAACGCTCGCCGACTTCAATCACCAGGGCTCGGGCATTCTCCAGGAACGCGCGCATCTTCCGGGACGGATCGTCTTGCAGGCCGGTGGCCGGTTCGCAGACGTGACCGACTTCAATTACACGAATCCTCGTTCCCTCTGGCTGCCGCAATATGCGGTCACCTACGCACCAATTTCGAGCCTCACCCTCTACAGCAATTACGGCTCGCTTCTCTCGCTGGGACCCCAGGCTCCGTGGTGGGTCGATAACGCCAACGTGTTCCTGACTCCATTCATCACGAGGCAATCGGAGATTGGAGCGAAGTACGAACACGGGATTCTGTTGGCAGCCGACGTGTTCCGCATGCGCCAGCCGTTCTTCTATCCCAGGGTGATCGCAGGACCCGACGCGTTTTGCAATACAGGAAACCCAGGAGATCTCTGCTTTGAATCCGAGGGCCACGAGGTCCACGACGGCCTCGAATTGAACGCGCAGGGCAAAGCAGCACGTTGGATGCAGCTCAGTGCCTCGGCCACGGCCATGCAGGCTAAATCAAGCGACACGGGCACGCCGGCTTTCGACAACCAGCAGGTCATCAACGTTCCGCGATTTCACTCCACCTTCTTTGCCGATCTGCTCGTGCCGCACGCACGTGGTCTCCGCCTGATGCCTGGCTGGAGTTATACCAGCCGCAAGGAAGCCACGCGCGATGATCTGGTGAGCGTCGGCGGCTACAACCTGTTCAACCTCGGCGCGCGTTACACACCCGGTGGAGAAAACGGACGCCTCACCTTCCGAATGTATGCCGACAACATTCTCGACAAGCGCTATTGGAAAGATACTGGCGCCAGCTACGGCGACACATTCATTCACCTCGGCGCTCCGACGACCGTCAGGCTCGCCGCTCATTACAGTTTCTAGCAGAGATTAACTGGCGGACTGCACGTGAACGAAACAACAAACGCGAACGGAGCGAAATCGCACGGGCTGGACGGCTCACTGGTCGAGCCCGATTGGGCACCGCTGACTCTCGATGAAGTGCAAGTCGTCTTAGCGAACTTCCCCGTAGCCGGTAAGCCAACAGCGATCGTATCGACGAGTCCACGGCCGTTTTCCGCCGCCAGCGTTATCGAAACTGATCGCGAACGGGTCTTCGTCAAGCGGCATGCGCGCACAGTTCGTGACGCGCAGGGTTTGATCGAAGAGCACTGCTTCATGGCTCATCTGCTGGCGAACGGGATCAACGTTCCCCGCGTCCTGCCGACCGTTTCCGGCACAAGTGCATTCGAAACCCGCGGCTCAACCTACGAAGTGCACGCGATTCCCACCGGTTGCGACCTCTATCAGGAAGCGATTTCGTGGACACCTTTCCAGTCAGTTGAGCACGCCCGCTCGGCTGGCCAGATGCTTGCACGGATGCACGTTGCTGCGGGGCACTACGACGCACCCGGCAGGAGCGTGCGACCGCTAGTCGCCAGCTTCAGCATCTTCAAATCCCAGAATCCAGATGCCGCGCTTGAAGCTTATCTCAAGGCTCGTCCCTCGCTGGACCATGATGCGCGGACGCGCCGAGATGGCGAGACCGCTCTCGAACTGCTGGAGCCCTTTTACGAGAAACTGAAGCCGCTCTTGCCTTCCTTGCCATCGCTCTGGACACACAACGATCTGCACGCGTCGAATCTTTTCTGGAGCGATGCGACGCCCCATGCGCGCGCGACATCTGTTTTTGATTTCGGCCTCGCCGATCGTACCAACCCTGTTTATGACATCGCACAGGCTATCGAACGCAACATCGTGGAGTGGCTTGAATTGGCCCGCGATCCAAATACCGGCGATCACGTGGCCGTACACCTCGATCACCTATGGGCGTTGCTTGACGGCTATAAGAGTGTTCGTCCGCTTAGTCCGGCCGAAGCGGCAGCCCTGATACCTATGGTCGCGCTCGGTCATGCAGAATTCGCTCTTACCGAGGCAGACTACTTCCTCGACGTACTGCATTCACCGGAGAAAGCCCGGGTAGCAACCTCGGACTACCTCGTCGGCCATGCCAAATGGTTTCGCGGGCCGGGAGAAGGCAAGCTGCTTGCGCCCCTCCGGCGCTGGGCGGACACACGCGCGACGCGGGTGGTGCACGCATGATCATTTCTGCAATCGTTCACTATTTCGCCGCCAACTGGGTGGAACTTGCGGGCTTTATTACAACCGCAGTGGGTATCTGGCTCACCACGAAAAGACTATTGATCTGCTGGCCCGTTGTCCTAGCCGCCGATGTGCTTTATCTCGTTGTCTTCTACCGGGCGCAATTGTTCTCCGACGCACTCCTGCAGGTCTTCTTCATTGCTTTCACGCTTTATGGCTGGTGGCATTGGTGGCGCGGCGTCCGCGAGGAGGGTGAAGTTCGTGTCCTCCCGCTTTCGCTACCGAGCTTCCTCGTCGCGATAGGCGCCGGTATTGCAGGCAGTTACCTGCTCGGAGAGCTGGCCCTGCGCATGCATGCCGCGCTTCCACATCTCGATGCGACGCTCACCAGCTTCAGCCTTGTCGGAAGCTGGTGGCAGGCCCGCAAGCACATCGCGAACTGGTGGCTTTGGATAGTCGTTGACACAATTTATGTCGGTGAATACATCTACAAGAATCTCTGGCTGACCGCCGTCCTGTATGCCGGTCTAGTCGTTCTCGCCGTTCTCGGCCTGCGCGACTGGCGCAACGCCGCGCGCACTGCTCAAACCGCAGCCTGCACCACGTTGAGCAGCGGTTCGCCTGCCATATAGCGGCGCAGTTCATCAGCCGCAATCTTGAGCGAACGCCGTGCGAACTCCGGACTTGAGCCACCGACATGCGGCGTGATCAGCAG
>Ga0335073_10013782_pt1 | contig 11337 bp, 12 predicted proteins | sample Lox_Sample_22_FD_207093 | JGI IMG/M metagenome (GOLD analysis project Ga0335073, IMG submission 207093) | Soil microbial communities from Loxahatchee National Wildlife Refuge, Florida, United States - Lox_Sample_2.2 | ecosystem: Environmental > Terrestrial > Soil > Wetlands | place: USA... | reverse complement strand
TTGAACTCCACCACGAGGAAACCCCGCAATCGCCGCCCCAGCGCCGATCCGCTAACTCGCTATGAACGGGCCAGCCCCGGCAGGATCTCTCCCACCGGGGCTGTCACTGCATTCGGCAAAAGGACTCGTAAGCCGAATTCTGTTTATGCGGTCATTCCTCTAGGCGCCGCGTTGCCGCGGGCGCTCGTCAGCGACCTACCCGGAGGTTCCGGCACTTGCTCGAACCGCCTTGGCGCATCGGGCCGAGGCGCCGCGCCCGCCTGGCTCTTGGCTTTACCCGTCTCCGGGGGCGCATCCCTCCCTATTTGGTCTTGCTCCGTGTGGGGTTTACCTTGCCTCCGGCATTACTACCGGAGCGGTGCGCTCTTACCGCACCTTTTCACCCTTACCGGGCTGGCCCTCCAGGCGATAACCCTTCGGGCCAGACGCCCGTGCCCAAGCACGCGCACCCGGCGGTATCCTTTTCTGTGGCACTCTGCCGTCCACGGGCCTTCAAGCCCGCGTCCCGGACGTTATCCGGCACACCGCCCTGTGGAGTTCGGACTTTCCTCCCCCGGCAGGCGCGTTCGCGAACTGCCGGCAGCGACCGCCCGGTCCTCCTGCCAGATGTTAGTTTAACGCGAAATGCAATCTCCGGCGGGGAGCGGGACCGGCGGGCGGCCTGGCTCTTCACATGCGATCTGCTCTTTTGCGGCGCCAGGCCTTTATGCAGGCTGTTGAGCCCCGAAAATGGGGGCTACGAGGGTGGTTACCATCCCCACCATCTGCTCGGACGGGCAGCGGTTGGGCGTGCGCAGCCACTCTTTTGCGGCACCGAAGATGGCCCAGCTTACTGTGGCGGCGATCATCTCAGGGGGTACGGGGCTTTGGCCGGGGTGCTGCTTGATGCCCTCGAGGATCATACGGCGCACGACGGCTACGACGGCCGATTCCAGATGCGGCTCCATCTGGCCCGGGCGGTCGAGATCCATTCCCGGCGAGCCCTCGAGGTAGTCGCAGACGCCGAGGAAGATGGCCCGCAGCGCCCCGTCGCAGGAGCCGAATTCGACACCCCGCCCGGCTAGCAACTCGTGGAAGCGGTTGCCCACCATACACTCCAGAAGCGCGAACTTGTCGGTGTAGTGGTCGTAAAAGGTGGCGCGGTTGAGGGTGGCAGCATCGGCGATGTCCTGCACCGATATCTTCTCGAACTCCTTTTCTTCCAATAGCTTGCTCAATGCCTGCTGCAAAAGCTGCCGGGTGCGCCGGACGCGGGGGTCGAGAATTTGGCAAGGGGCATTGGTCATGGCTGCCTGTTGTTTAGATTACAGAATCTCTCCAGCGATCTCCTGAAAACGACAGATGTCGACTAATTTTGAATCAACATCTGTCGTTTAACCATCGATTGTTGTGAGGAGGATTACTTATGCCCACGCTGCTTCATATCGACTCCAGTCCGTTGGGAGAGGCTTCGATCTCCCGCCAACTAACGCGTGAGTTTGTGCGCCAGTGGAAGCAGGCGCACCCGGAGGGTCAGATCATCGCGCGAGACCTCACCGTGTCCAGCCTGGCCGTCATCGACGCCGAATGGATTGCCGCTGCCTACACGCCGGAAGAGGTCCGCACGGGGCGCCAGCGGCAGGTTCTCTCGCTGTCCGATGCGTTGATCGGCGAGCTTGAGGCAGCGGACGAGTATGTCTTCGGCGTTCCCATGCACAACTTCTCGATTCCCTCGACGCTCAAGCTGTGGATTGACCAGATTGCGCGCGCAGGGAAGACCTTTACGTATGACGCCGGCGGCGCTGCCGGCCTGCTGAAGGGCAAGAGGGCTACCTTTATTGCGGCTTCGGGCGCGGTGTACGAGGCGGGCACGCCGCTGGGGACGCTCAACTTTGTCGAGCCGTATCTGCGCTCGGCTTTTGGTTTTTTGGGCGTCACCGATGTAGTATTCATCAACGCTGGCGGGGCATCTGCGATCCGGACAGGGAAGGTGGACCGCGGAACCTTCCTCCAGCCGCACGTCGAATCGATCCGCGCCGCCGTCCAAGCGGCGTAAGACCCTACATTCTCATCTTTTCAACGCAAGGAGAAGCCCATGAAAATTGTTTCGATGATCGCCCGCTATCTGCTGGGCGTGATCTTCGCTTTCTTCGGCGCCAACCTCTTGTTCCCCTTCCTTCCCAATCCGCCTGTGCCGCCCGGCCCCGTAAAGGAATTCATGACCGTCATGGGAGGCACCCATTACCTGTACGTAGTGGGCTTTTTCCAGTTGGTTCCCGGCATCCTGCTCCTGATCAACCGCTATGTTCCCCTGGCCCTGACCATCCTGGCTGCTGAGATTGTGAATATCCTGACGACGCATATTCTTGTGATCCGTGCCCAACTTTTCCCTTTTCCGATCCTTGTGGTCATCCTCTGGCTGCTGGTCTTCTGGGATACTCGCTCGGCATTCGCCGGCATCCTGCGGGCACGCGTCGCGGATGGAGCGTGATCCGTCACCGGCTGGGGCTCGCTACAATTGAAGCAGGCTTGTGATCGAGTATCTCTATCTCGGACGAGTGGACTACGGCGAGTCGCTCCGCATCCAGCGTGAGCTGGTGGAGCTGCGCCGGCAGGAGCGCATCGGCAACACCCTGCTGCTGCTCGAACACCCGCCGGTGCTGACCCTGGGCCGCAACGCCAGCCGCGCCAACATCCTGGCCTCCGACCAGTTGCTGGCCAGCCGCGGCGTCACCCTCCACGAGATCGATCGCGGCGGCGACGTAACCTACCACGGTCCCGGCCAGCTCATCGGCTACCCCATCTTCGACCTGCGCAGCCTGCGCAACGCGAGCGGCGGCCGGCTGGGGCCGGTGGACTTTGTGCGCACGATGGAAGAGGCGCTGATCCGACTGTGCGGCGTCTACGGCGTGCCCGCGGCCCGCATCTGCGGCCTCACCGGCGTCTGGTGCCTTGCAGGCGGCAGCCTTTTGGATGAGTGCAGTGGCAGGATGACGGCGCCACCCCCAGGCGCCACCAAGGTCGCCGCCATCGGCATTCATGTCTCCCGGGGCATCACCTCCCACGGCTTCGCTTTCAACCTCGTTACCGACCTGAGCGGCTTCGCCCTCATCAATCCCTGCGGCATCGCCAACTGCCCGGTGACCACCCTCCAACGGGAGATGGCCGCCCAGGCCGCGCGCACCGGGGCAGCCCCGCCAGCGCTGCCCTCTCTCGAGGCTTTTGCCCACCAGGCGGCGCGGCTCTTCGGACAAGTCTTCAGCGAGCAGGTGCTCGCGGTCGAGAGCCTGGATGCGCTGCGGGCGCGCGTCAGTGCGCCGCAATTCCCGGCAGAAGACACGCCGCTTCAGATTCCGCCCGAGGTCGAGCGCCTGCACGGCGCACGCGAGCATCCCGTCCGCGCCTGACGGCCCGCTCCGGGCGATGAGACCAGCCCTTGGTGCGGGCCGCGAAGCACGGCCGCAATTTATAATCCCCGAGGAACCGGCCGCGCCGTTCCCACCCGTCAGGAGGGGGTTCCATGCCAACCGACGTACTGATGCCCCAGATGGGCGAGTCGATCATGGAGGGCACCATCGCCAAGTGGCTCAAGAAGCCCGGCGACGCGGTCGAGGTCGACGAGCCGCTGCTTGAGATCTCCACCGACAAGGTGGACGCCGAGATTCCCTCGCCCGTCGCCGGCATTCTCACCGAGATCCGGTTCGCCGAGGGCGTCACCGTGGATGTCAACACCGTCATCGCCATCATCGGCGACGCCAATGCCGCAGCGCCCAGCCCCGCGAAAGCGCCGCCACAGCCGGCTGCTGACGCTTCAATTCCGGCTCCCGCGCCAGGCGCCGCCAAACCGCCGTCTCCGGCTCCGCCTGCGCCTCAGCAAGCGGCGGCCGTGGAACCCGCTGTGCCCGCCGACCGCCGCGGCATCCGGTCTTCGCCGCTGGTGCGCCGCATCGCCCGCGAGCACCATGTCGAACTGGCCCGCGTCACCGGGAGCGGCTCCGCCGGCCGCATCACCAAAGACGACATCCTCGCCTACCTGAGCAAACGGTCCTCTCCTGAGGTAGATCTCCTCCAAAGCTCGGCCCCACCGCAGGTGCCGCCGGTCCCGCAGGCGCCTGCCCCACCCCAGGTGGTGCCAGCCGAGCCGGTTCCCATGACCCGCATGAGGGCCATCATTGCCGAGCGCATGGTCGAGAGCAAGCGCATCGCACCCCACGCCTACTCGGTCTATAAGGTGGACATGACGCGCATCGTGCGGCTGCGTGAGCGCCTCCGCGATGGCTTCGAGCAGCGCCACGGCGTAAAGCTCACCTATATGCCCTTCATCGCCGCCGCCGCCGTGCAGGCGCTGGGCCGGTTCCCCATCGTTAACGCTTCGCTGGAAGGCGCTTCGATCCGTTACCACCAGGGCGTCCATCTCGGCATCGCTGTGGCGCTCGAGTGGGGGTTGATCGTCCCCGTGGTCCGCGACGCCCAGGCACGGTCTTTCCCCGATCTGGCGCGCACCATCGCCGAACTCGCCGCGCGAGCGCGCACCAAAAAGCTCCAACCCGACGAGGTCGGCGGATCGACCTTCACCCTCACCAACTCCGGACTCTTTGGCGACGAATTCGGCACGCCCATCATCAACCAGCCCGAATCGGCAATCCTGGCCATCGGCGCCCTCAAAAAAGAGCCCGCAGTGCTCACCGACGCCGAGGGCAACGACGCCATTGCGATCCGCTCGATGCAGCACTTCTGCCTGGGGCTCGATCACCGCCTCATCGACGGCGCCGACGCAGGCAAGTTCATGACGGACTTCAAGAAGACCTTGGAAGGTTGGGATCGGGAGATCGGCTGAGCATCCCGGCTACTCGGCCCACCCCAGTCCATCCGTGACCTTCCCCGTAGCGATCAGCCGTGTCGTCTTCCATGTGGCCAGATCGATCTCGGCTACCTGGTTGCTCACGTCGCAGGAGACATAGGCCACCTTGCCGTCGGGGCGGATGAGGACCTCCTGCGGGCTGACACCCACCTTCACCGTCCGCGCCACCTTCATGGTCGTAAGGTCGATCACGTCGATGAGGTTCTTGTCGGGGATGGCCACCAGCAGCCAGCGGCCGTCGTGGGTCGGCGCGGCGCCGTAGCCCAGGCCGTCGAGGGCAATCCACCGCGCCACCTTGTCCGTGTGCGCGTCGATCACGGCCATCCGCGGCGCCGTCTGGTCGGCGGTGAAGACCCAGTGGTCGTCCATGGAGACGGAGATGCGCTGCACGTTGCCCGAGACGTGGATGACGGCGAGGGTCTTGCGGGCTTTCATGTCGAGGACCGAGACCGTGCCCGGGCCGACGTTGGCTGTGTAGCCGCGCAGGCCGTCGTGGCTGATGGCCAGCATGTGGCTCTCGGGCTGGTCCGTGGGGATGGCGCCGACGATCTTCAGCGTCTTGGGGTCGATCACCGTCACCGAGTGGTCGAGCTCGGTGGTGACGTAGAGCAGGCCGTCGGGGCCGAGGACCGCGCAGTGCGGGCGCACGCCGTGGCTGAACTCGATGGTATCGACGACCTTGTGCGCGGCCACGTCGATGACGACGATCTTGCGGCCGTCGGTGCCGGGCTTGCCCACGCCGGAGTTGCCGTAGATGGGGACAAAAGCCAGGCGGCCGTCGGGCGAGCCGGCAACTTCATGGCCGGTGATGCCGCCCTCGGCCACGTCGGCGACCACTTTGCCGGAGACGGGATCGACGATGCCGAGGCTCCGATCGCCCTTCTGCGCCACAAGCAGCCAGCCGTGCTGGGCAAGAGCGGAAGAAACACCAACAGACACAACCGCCATCAAACCAATCCATCGCAGAAAATGCAAGGCGACCTCCCCGGAACACGCACTGACTATACAGGAGAGATCGCCACGCAGTCAGCCTCACTCATGCGCCGCCCACGGATCGTAGGTTCCGAGGGTCCACGAGTATCCCTCGGGGTCTTTCACCGTAAACTCGCGGCTGCCGTAGTCCATATCCGTCGGAGGGCGCACCACGACCGCTCCCGCGGCTTGGGCGCGCGCAAACGCCGCGTCGGCATCCTTCACCACGATGTAGGCGCTGCGCGTCTCTACGCCGCCGAGTTCGGCCGGGGTCTTGAACCCGCGCCCATCGTCTTTCCATGACCCGAGCATGATCATCCCGCCGCCCAGCGTCAGCTCGGCGTGGGCGATGGTTCCATCGGGGTTGGCGTAGACGGCGTGGCGCTCAAAACCGAAGGCCTTCGACAGCCACTCGATGGCCGCCGGAGCATCGCGATAGCGCTGGGCAAACATGACGATCGACTTCGTGTGGCTCGGCATCTCTGACATAAAACCTCCTCGATTGCGAAACTCTCCGCGAAAGCTCCGCTCCTCTCACTTCACCCCAAAGCGCGCGCTGCATCTTGGAAGAATCGGAAGTCCCCGCAGCCTCTACACGCGCACATGGTTGGTCCACTGGGTACGTTGCGCCGAGTACGTGGTCGCATCCACGCCGGAAAAGGCGCGGAACTCGTTGGCAAAGTGGGACTGGTCGTAGAAGCCGCAGTCGAGCGAGAGTTCGGCCCAGGGCACGTCGCCGCCCGCGTGCAAAAGCTGAACCGCGCGCTGAAACCGCTGGAGGCGGCACCAGACCTTGGGCGTGAGGCCCACCGCTTCGCGAAAGACCTGCGAGAAGCGCCGCTCGCTCCAACCGGCGCCCCGCGCCGCGGCGCGCACGGTTGTGACCGATGGCGCCTGGGCGAAACGCGCCAGCGCGAACTGCACCGCGCCGTGGCGATGCCGGCCGGCAAGCGCCGGCGCGGCGGCGAGCCGGCCCGCGAGAAACTCCTCGAGGCAGCGCAGACGAGCGTGCACGGTGGGCAACTCGCGCAGCCGGTCGCGCAACTGCCGGGCCGCCGCGCCCCACACATCGTCAAGCGCAACCGAACGGTTGCTGAACAGATCGACTGGTCCGGGCGCGAAGGCCGCGAACCCGCCAGGCTCGAAGACCACGCCGATCAGGTGCGTCATGTCGCGGCAGGCCACGATCTCATAGGTAGAACGCGCGCCCACCACCAGCGCCGGCGCAGCCCGCACTTCGCCCCCGCCTTCGGGGCAGTCGTGGAGAAACTCGCAGTCGAGGTTGAGGATCGCCTGCACGCGGCCGGTGGGCAGCACGCGCTCGCGTGCGTGGCTGATCTCGGGGGCGTGCGCGTACCAGAGCTTATGAACAAGACCCCTGAGCGGCGCGGCGGGAAAGCGCTCGAGGTAAAGCATGGCGGCCTCACGGCATTTATAGCATGGCGCCGGCGCCGTTATCTCCGCTTATCCTTGCTCTATGGGCTTGCCCGCCGGCGACCGAGAGCTTGTGCAGATCGTCGATGCTTCGCTGGCCGCGGCCGCCAGCCGCGCCGGCCGGTGGCTCGCCTGCCGCATCGGTTGCACGCAGTGCTGCCACGGCGCTTTTGCTATCAACGCCCTCGACGCTGCCCGGCTGCGCGCCGGCATGGAAGCGCTCCGCCGTGCACAGCCTGACCTCGCCGCCGCAATTCGGAGCCGCGCCCAGGCCTGGGTGGCCGCATACGGAGGGGATTTTCCGGGCGACCCGCAGACAGGCCGGCTCGACGGCTCAGAGGCCGGCCGCGCCCGCTTTGAAAAGTTTGCCAACGACGCCCCGTGTCCGGCGCTCGACCCGGCTACCGGCCGCTGCGACGTCTACGCCTCGCGCCCCATGACCTGCCGCATCTTCGGTCCGCCGGTTCGCGCCGAGGCCCCGGACGGCGCCGCTCTGGGTTGCTGCGAGCTGTGCTTTGTTGGCGCTACCCCCGATGAGGTCGCCGCCTGCGAAATGCCTGTGCCCCACGAGATCGAAGCCGGACTGCTCCGGGAGATTGGTTCACACGCCGAAACCGTGGTCGCGTTCCCGCTGCTCGCATAAGCCGCGTTGCCGCCCCGCCGCGTTAAACTGGCCCTTGGAACCCCCCATGCAAACGCGTCCCTGCTGGGCCGAAATCCGCACCCAGGCCCTCGCGCAGAACTTCCGTTTCCTCGCCACACTCGCCGCGCCAGAGGCGGAACTTCTCGCCGTCGTGAAAGCGGACGCCTACGGCCACTCGCTCGCTCACTGCGTTCCCGCGCTCGCCGGCGCGGGAGCCGGCTGGTTAGGCGTCACCAGCGTTGAGGAGGGCATCGCCGTCCGCGCGCTCTGCCGCGATGCCCGCATCTTCGTTATAAGCGGCATCTTTCCCGGCCAGGCGGCCGCGGCCCTCGCCCATCGCCTCACGCCCGCCGTGTGGGAGCCCTGGCAACTCGACGAACTGCACTCCGCCGCCCGCGCTGCCGGTGCGCCGCCCGCGTCCGTCCCCGTTCACCTCGAGATCGACACCGGCATGAGCCGCCAGGGCGCCGCCCCCGCTTCGCTGGCCGCGCTCTTTCCGCGCCTTGCGCCGGTCTCGCCGCTGCGCCTCGAAGCTGTGATGACCCACCTCTTCGCCGCGGACGAGGCCAACGGCGAGGTCACCACCGCGCAACTGGCCCTTCTTGACGCGACCCTCGGCCGCATCGCCGCAGCCGGCCTCTTCGCCGAGTGGCTCAACGTCGGCAACTCCGCCGCGCTGGTGGCCGGCCAGGCCCGCACCATCGCCGACCTCGCCGCCACCCACGGCATGAAGGCCCTCCTGCGTCCCGGGCTCGCCATCTACGGCGTTGTGCCCGCATTCCAACCGGCCTTCGAAGTGGGGCCAGCGACGCTCACCGCCGCCCGCGCGGCGCTCCAGCCCGTTCTCGCCTGGAAATCGATGGTCGTGGGCGTCCGCTCCATCCCCGCCGGCGCCGTCGTTGGTTACAACGGCACATTCGTTGCCACCGAACCCATGCGCGTCGCCCTGGTGGCCGCAGGCTACGGTGACGGCCTCACGCGATCGCTTGGCAACCGCTTCAGCCTGCTCGTCCGCGGCCAGCGCGCGCCCATCGTCGGCCGCATCAGCATGGACCACACCGTCCTCGATGTCACGGAGATTCCCGGCGTCGAAGCCGGCGACGAAGTCGTCCTGATTGGCACCCAGGGCGAAGGGACCATCACCGCCTACGATCACGCGGCTGCCACAGACACGATTCCCTGGGAGATCTTTACGCGCATCGCCGTGCGCGTGCCGCGCGTCACGGTATAGGCGAGCCAGCGAGCTGAAGGTTTATAGCGCCGCTTGAGAGACGGCTTCCCCCACCGGCGGGCAGATCCCCGACGCGCACATCGTCGCCGCGATCATCGCCTCGGTCCCCATGCACGAGTTCAGCAGCATGTGGTAGAGCCGGCGCGAGCACCACTCCTGCTGGTAGAACTTGCGGATCACCGCCGCCCGCCGCCGGTCGAAGGCCGCCAGATGCTGCTCGGCGTGGCTCGCCTGCTCCGGAAACTGGCGCTGGAACCAGTCTTTCTTGGCGCTCTCGGTGGCATACACAAAGATGTGGAAGCAGCCCGGCTGGCCGGCCAGCGCGCAGGCCGACCCGCGCCCCACCAGCACACAGTTGCCCCGGGTCGCCGCCTCCCGTATCTCCTGCTTGATCAGCGTCAGCATCCGGTCCGAGTCGAAGACCTTATCGTCCGCCGGGCCTGCCGTTGAATACGACGTATCCTGCCAGAAGATCTTGCCGTAACGGTAGTACCAGGGGTCCAGCCGGTCGTCCAGCCGCGCCGCCATCTTCGGGTCCACGCCGGCGGCCCGCGCCGCCCCCGCCACCAGTTCCGAATCCAGCAGCCGCCACCCCAGCCGCTTCGCCAGATCGTGCGCAAACTCGCCGCCCCGCGATCCGTACTCCCTCTCCACTGTAATCACATTCACAGGCGCCAGACAGCCCATAGCCCAACACCTCCGCCGACTGGAGCATACAACGGAAACCGGCAAATGTTAAGTGGCTGCTGTCCCCACCCCGCCCTCAGCCTCGCTCCCATCCCGCACTCAAACGCCTGTGACCAAAGTCGCTGCGTCTTTCCCCCCCGCCGCACTACTCTCCAACCAGAAGGAAGGAAGAGATGGCCACTCAAATCGCAGAGCCGGTTCTGGTTCGCCGCGCGCGCAGGAAACTCGTCCGCCGCGCCGTGCCCGCCCGCTCTCAGCGCATCCGCCACATCGTCCAGGCAGCTTTTGCCTTGCTCAACGCCGCCATCGGCGTCCAGTTCTATCTCTGGGTACGCTACTTCGAGCGCGGCGGCCGCGGTCTTTACGTGCCGCGCCCGGCCGGGGTCGAGGGCTGGCTGCCGATCGCCGGCCTCATGAACTCGAAGTACCTCTTCTTCACAGGCCGCATCCCCGCCATCCATCCCGCCGCCATGTTTCTCTTCCTGGCGTTCGTCGCCATGAGCCTCCTGTTCAAGAAGGCCTTCTGCTCCTGGCTCTGCCCCGTCGGCACCTTCTCGGAGCTTCTCTGGAACCTCGGCCGCAGGCTCTTCCGCCGCAACCTGGCCCTCCCCCGCTGGCTCGACCTGCCCCTGCGCGGCCTCAAGTATCTGCTCCTCGGCTTCTTCCTGTTCGTCATCGGGGTCATGTCTGCCGACGCCCTGGCCGGCTTCATGTTCACGCCCTACGGCCTCATCGCCGACGTCAAGATGCTCAACTTCTTCCGCGATATGAGTCTCACCGCGGTCACCGTCGTCCTGCTGCTCGTCTTCGGCTCCATGCTGGTGCGCAACCTCTGGTGCCGCTATCTCTGCCCCTACGGCGCCCTCATGGGCCTGGCCTCCCTCCTCAGCCCCGTGAAGATTCGCCGCGACGAGGAGGCCTGCATCGGCTGCGGCAAGTGTTCCCGCGCCTGCCCCGCCGCGCTTCCCGTTGACCGTCTCGTCCAGATTCGCTCCGTGGAGTGCACCGCCTGCATGGCCTGCGTCGACGCTTGCGCGGCGGAGTATGCTTTGCAGTTCGCGCTGCCGCCCACGCGCGCTGCGGAGCGCGAAGGCCGCTGGCGCCATCGGGTCGTCGCGCCTCTCGCCGTCGCCGGCATCCTCGCCGGCATCTTCTTCGCAACGGTCCTGGTTGCCCGCGCCACGCATCACTGGCAAACCGAGGTTCCGCGCTCGATTTATCTGAATCTTGTGCCTCATGCCAACGACGTGGCGCATCCCGGCATGTAGCGCTGCGCTGGCGGCCGGAAAGACGGTCAGCCCCGGCCTGCACCGCATACCTTGACTATCTACACAATGTAGTGTAGATAATCTAGGCATGAACAAACCAGGAGACCTCGCGCAGGGAGCCCTCGACCTCCTCACCCTCAAAACCCTTTCGCTCGAAGCCATGCACGGCTGGGCCATGGCCAAGCGCATCCAGCAGGTTTCAAGCGAAGTTCTGCAGTTACAGCAGGGCTCGCTCTACCCAGCGCTGCACCGGCTCGAACAG
>Ga0335073_10013781_pt1 | contig 11338 bp, 10 predicted proteins | sample Lox_Sample_22_FD_207093 | JGI IMG/M metagenome (GOLD analysis project Ga0335073, IMG submission 207093) | Soil microbial communities from Loxahatchee National Wildlife Refuge, Florida, United States - Lox_Sample_2.2 | ecosystem: Environmental > Terrestrial > Soil > Wetlands | place: USA... | reverse complement strand
CGTGGCCGGGCAGCGGCTATCACCGCGCTGATGACCGGCCGCGCCTACCTCGGGTCGGCCAGGATCGCGGCGGCGATCGGCCCGTACGACCGTTACGCCGAGAACCGGGAGCCCCACAACGCGGTGATGCGGATGCACCGGGATGCGTCTTACGCGATCCCCAGCTCGGCCTGCTCGGACACCGAGTTGCTGTCGGCGGCGCGCCGGACATGGGAGGAGGCCGTTACGCTCGGGGAGCGCGCCGGCTACCGGAACGCGCAGGCGACGGTGCTCGCCCCCACCGGGACGATCTCTTTCCTGATGGACTGCGACACGACCGGTATCGAGCCCGACTTCTCGCTGGTCAAGTTCAAGGAGCTCGTCGGCGGCGGCCAGATGACGATCGTCAACAAGACGGTTCCGCTGGCGCTCCAGACGCTCGGCTACAACGATGAGCAGATCGAGCAGATCGTCGCGTACATCAACGAGCACGGGACGATCGTCGGCGCACCCGACCTCGACGAGGCGCACCTGCCCGTGTTCGACGTGGCGGTTGGCGAGCGCGCGATCTCCCACATGGGACACCTGAAGATGATGGGCGCCACCCAGCCGTTCCTGAGCGGCGCGATCTCGAAGACCGTGAACATGCCCCAGACCGCGACGGTCGAGGACATCGCCGAGGCGTACATGGAGGCGTGGCGGCTTGGGATCAAGGCCCTCGCGATCTACCGGGACGGATCGAAGACCGCGCAGGCGCTCCGGACCGAGGCCCAGAAGGATGCGTCGGAGACCAAGGAGGCCGAGATCCAGAAGGCGGTCGCCGAGGCTCTGGCCAAGGCTCCGGTCCGCCGGCGGATGCCGCGCGAGCGCCATTCGATCACCCACAAGTTCTCGATCGGCGGACACGAGGGATACATCACCGCCGGCATGTACGACGACGGGACCGTCGGCGAGATCTTCCTCACCGACATCGGCAAGGAGGGCTCGACGCTGCGCGGCATGATGAACTCGTTCGCGACGGCGATCTCGATCGCGCTGCAGACGGGAGTGCCGCTCGAGACGCTGGTGCGCAAGTTCAGCTACATGCGGTTCGAGCCCGAGGGCATGACCTCCAACCCGGAGATCCCGTTCGCGAAGTCGATGCCCGACTACATCATGCGCTGGCTCGCCTCGCGGTTCCTCGACGTCGACCTCCAGGAGGAGCTAGGGATCCTCACGCCGGCGGTGCGGGCACGGCAGGCCGCACAGGAGGCGGCGAGTTCACACATGAGCGACATCGCGTCGCCGCCGAGCGCCCCGGCGAAGCCCGGAAACGGCAACGGCCACAGCGGTCAGGCGTCCGCGCCACCGGCGCTTCCGGCCACGCCCGCGCCTCCGGCGCTACCGGCCACGTCCGCGCTGACCGACACACCGCCCGTGATCCCCACGATGCGCAGGGGCCTTGACCTCGGTCCGGCGTGCCAGCAGTGCGGCGGGATGATGCAGCGCACCGGCAGTTGCTACACGTGCTCGAGCTGCGGGTTCAACACCGGCTGCGGCTGATCCATTAGTCGCTCACCCAGGGCGACCAACATGTCCCGAAGCCCCGCCCCCGGCGGGGCTTCGTCGTTGTGCGAGAGATCTCGACGGTCGCGTCAAGCGAGTCTCGAGGTCACCGGATAGCGAGTCGACTACGCGGCGACTTGCAGGAGACGCCGGAGCGCCGCCATGTCGCCGTCGACGCGAACCGAGCCGGCCGCGATCGCGGCGTCGAGCCCAGCAGGATCGAGTAGGAGCCCGTTGAGAGTGCTCGGATCCGCGTGGAAACTGGCGTCGGCCGGGGCCGTGTCCTCCGGCTCGACCTCGACGCGGCCGCTCCGGTTAGCGACGGTCCATACACGGTCGTCGAGTTGTAAGCGGTAGGTCTCCGTCGGCGGGTCCGGATGAGCTCGCGCACTGCCGCGGAGGAAGAGCAGGACGGACGTCGCGGTGAGCGAACCGCCCTCCGGGGCTGGCTCAGCGCTGCCCCACGCCCCGAGGGCATCGAGGAGCGGCTCGAGCTCGCGCCCGCGCTCGGTGAGCTCGTACACCGAGGACCCGGCCGGGGGCGGAAGCGTGCGACGCCGCACCAGGCCGCGCCCTTCCAGCTCGCGAAGCCGATCGGTGAGCATGTTCGAGCTCACTCCCAGCAGCGCGCGACGCAAGTCGGAGAAGCGCTGCGGTCCGAGCAGCAGCTCGCGCACCACGAGCAGCGCCCACCGCTCGCCGATCGCGTCGAGCGCGCGGGCGATCGGGCACAGATCGCCGTAGCTGCGACTCGTAGACATCCTGGTGCAAGTCTACAACTTCATAGTTGTTTTTCGCAACCATGATCGATAGGCTCGTGTGCGATCCAGAAAGGAGCAGCAAATGGCACAGCCTGTCGTCCACTTCGAGATCATCGGCAGCGATCCGGCCCGCCTCCGCGACTTCTTCGGGGACCTGTTCGGGTGGGAGTTCGACACGAGCGGAACCGTCGCCACGGAGGTCTCTGAGCCGACCGATTACGGCTTCATCGAGTTGCTCACGGCCGAGGACGGCAGCGGGATCCGAGGCGGCATCGGCGGCGGCCAGGGCTACGACGCGCACGCGGTCTTCTATGTCGCGGTGCCGGATGTCGGCAAGGCGCTGAAGACGGCCAAGGCACTCGGCGGGCACCCCCAGATGGGTCCCATCACCGCGCCGAACGGGCTCGTCGTCGGCCACTTCAAGGACCCCGCGGGCAATCTGATCGGCCTCGCGGGCCCGGCCTGAGCGGGACCTGGTGCAAGGCGCGAGCGTGACTCCCGACTGACTGGGCTAGCTCACGCCGACGGCCGTCATCCGGCCGGTCGGTGTCTGCATGTAGCCGACGTGCACGTCCCCGCCGAGCTCGAGTCCGTGCGTGACGCTCGCGTGCCCACCGGTCTGGAAGGTCAGGATCCGCTCGAACGTGGTCTGCCCCTGGATCACGGGGAGCAGGAGGTGGTAGCGCTTGTAGACGTGGCTGGTGGCGTCCGGGGCACCGTCGTCGAGCCAGCCCGCGCCGCCGGCCGGGTCACCGCCGCCGCCACCGTCCGAGGTGCCGAAGAAGTGCCCGTCGATGTTCATGAAGATGTGGACGCCCGGATCGTCGTAGAGCGTCACCTCGGTGCCGCCGTGGCCCGCCCCGCGCGCGATCAGGTGCTCGCCGAGCAGCTGGGCGATGATGCCGGCGTCGTTCGGGACGCCGCTGGTGGGCTGCCAAACGCCCGCACCGGCGAGGACGGCCGCGACCGACCCTGAGCAGTCGAACCCGATCCGCTTGCCGTTGTAGCCCGGACCCTTGATCCCGATGCTGGCGATGCCCGCCTGTGCGTGGCCGCCCCCGTAGACGTACGGGAAGTCGCCCTCGGTGAGGAGGTTCGCCGCCGCAGTCAGCGCGTTCACCACTGACATCCGGCCCTCGGACGACTCGATCGCGAACGAGCCGCGAGCCACACCGATCACGGTGCCTGACGCATGCCCGGTGACGGGGGCCGGTGACGCAGCCAAAGCGGCCGGAGCGAGTACGAGCGCGCCGACTAGAGCGCAGCCGATGGATGCGAGACGCCTCATCGACAGCCTTCATCGGCTCGGGTGGCGGAAAAGCTTGAGGTCTGAACTCAGACCATGAACACGCAATGGCGCGTTACAGGCCCCGCGGATGGCGAACGACGAACCCCGAGAACTCGCCGCCACCGCGAGACCACCGCGTCCCACCCTCGGCCAGCGCCACCGTGTCGAACCGCCAGCCCGCCACTTCCATCCACACGTGGCCGGCGTTGGCGTAGATCGTCACCCACCGCCCCGGACCCGGGTCGCCCCAGTCCTCGAAATCCCCGGAGACCATCGGCGAGCTGACGAGACCGGCGGCGGCCAGCGCGTAGCTCACGGATCCCGAGCAGTCGTACCCGTCGGCGTGGAACGAGGCGTGGCCACCCCCGTAGATGTACGGGAGCGTGGCAATCGCGTTGCCGGCGGCGATGATCTCGGCCACGGCGGCCGGGGCGCCGGGCGGGGCCTGCACCATCCCGCCGGTGTCGACCGCGATCCCGCCGGCGACGTTCGCGTTTGCCGTGGCCGCAGCGCGGGCGGCCTCCGCTGCCGCCTTTGCTTCGAGCGACGCGAGGCGACCCTTCAGGGCATGGAGCTTCGACGAGGCGCGCCCACGCGCACCTTCCTCGGAGATCTGACGGCTGAGCAGCGCGGCCTGGAGCGCGGCGACGCCATTGCGCTGAGCCAGGACCTGCGCAGTCAGCGTCTGGTCGCGGCGCTCGAGCGTCTCGAGGAGCCGCGCCTGGCGCGCCACCGCCGCGCGCGTGGCACGCGTCCACCCGACGACCTGGGCGTTCTGCTGGGCGATCCGGTGCATGAAGTTGATCCGCTCGATCAGCTGGGTGAAGCCGTGCGCCTCAAGGATCACCGTGACGAGGTTCGGCGGGCTCTGCTCGTAGCTCGCCACCAAGTTCTCGGACAGGGCGTGGGTCGCGCGCTGAAGCTGGTTCTCGAGGTCCACCAGGTGGTTGCGCGCCGCGAGCAGCTGCCGCTGCACCGTGCGGAGTTGCGCCTCGCGAGTCGTGAGCCGGTCCTGGAGGACCGACAGGCGCTGATTGGCTTCGGCCAGGCCCTTGCTCGTCTGCTGGATCTGGGCGCTGTCGGCGGCGATCTGTGAGCTGAGCGAGGCGGCCGCCGACTTACCGGCCGCGATCTGGCTCTGCAGATCGCCCGCGCTGCTGCTCGTCAGGCCAGTTCCGAGCAGGACCGCGGCCACCAGGAGCGCGACGATCCCCGCGATTCGGGCACGTTCGTGGGCGGAGGGCATGCGGATGCGTATGGGCACGGCGAAGCGGGCGCGCGCGCCCGACACATCAGGCACCGCGTTTCTCGGTCAAAGCCCCCTGGACGGAAGCCCGGGGAACCTAGCAAGCCAAACCGCCACAGCGATGCCAGATCCTGCCTCTGCAACAAATCGTGCAAAACGCCTGCATTCCGCGCGATCCCCGGCGCGACGTTATGTCGCCATCAGCAGGATCCCCTAGACGACCAGCGGCGGTCACACGGCGGCTACGCGGGGTTTGATGCCCGGCTGCGAGGATCTGTGGCCGCATGCTCTCCGACGCCGAGACCTCGACGATCCGGCGGATGTGCGAAACGACGCTGCGCCAGAACTGGCGGGAGGGCGTCCGCGCGTCCGACCGGGTGGAGTTCGCCTACACCTGCCCGAGCCCGGGCCATTACCCGTGGCAGTGGTACTGGGACTCCTGCTTCACCGCGACCACATGGCGCCACTTCGACCGCGCAAGGTCACGCCGCGAGCTCGAGTCGCTCCTCGCCGCGCAGCGCGACGATGGGTTCATCGGCCACACGATCTTCTGGAACACGCCGCTTACCGGCCGCCGGCGATTCACGTACAACGTGACCTCGCCGACCGCATCGATGACCGCGAGTATCCAGCCTCCGGTGCTGGCGTGGGCATGGCGGATAGCGGTCGGCGACCCCTCGGCGGTACCCGCGATCGTTCGCCACTACGACTGGCTGAGCGCCAATCGCGACCTTGACGGCGACGGGTTGATCTGGATCGTGCAGCCCGATGAGTCCGGCCAAGATGCGTCTCCACAGTTCGACGCAATCTGGGGGCGGCACGCCCACGACCGGCCCCGGTTCATCCTGCTCGTCCGTCGCAATCGCCGGCTCGGATACGACCTCCGGCGGATCGCCGGCGCCGGCGGGCCGGTGTGCTGCGAGGTCGCGATGAACGTCCTGCACGGGCTGTCGCTGCTGGCGCTGGGCCGCCCGTCGCTGACGCCGACGATCATCGAGCGGATGTACGACGAGGCGACCGGGTTGTTCGCGCCGCTCGCGCGCCCGGCGCCGAAGCAGATGCCCTCGCGCACATGGGCGGCGCTCGCGCCGCTGGCTCTCCCGGACCTGCCCGAGGAGATCGGCCGCCGGCTCGTCGAGCAGCACCTGCTCGACGTCAACCGGTTCTGGCTGCCCGTGCCTCCCCCCTCGGTTCCGCCCACTGAGCCGAGCTTCTCGCTCCGAGACGACCACCGGCTGTGGATCCGGCGCTACTGGCGCGGACCGACGTGGATCAACGCCGCCTGGCTCGTGTGGCTTGGCCTCACCCGGCTCGGATACCGCGAGCACGCGCAGACGCTCGGCGACCGGATCATGTCCGCCATGCTCGCCAACGGGTTGCGCGAGTACTACGACCCCTACACCGGCCGCGGGATGGGCGCGGTCGACTTCGCCTGGTCGTCGCTCGTGATGGAGATGCTCGCGGTCGACGATCGGACCGCGGCCGCGAGCTATCTGAGCGTTTAGCCCGCCCGACGGAACTGGTTGATCGCTGAGAGATAGCGGCCGAATCCATCCTCGACCGCTTCCGGGCCGTCCTGCGGTAGCCAGAACACGATCCGGTCTACTCCGATCCCGGCGAGCCTTTCAATGCCAGCCGCATCGGGAGGAAAGCCGACCACTGTCACCGGGATCCGACCGCGGTCGATCTCAGAAACGCGGTTGTCGAGTTCCCCGATCCGCGCCGCCAGGTCCTCGTGGGACATGCGGTTGGGCATCCACTCGTCGCCGAACGCGAGCACCCGGTCGAGCACGCGGGCTCCGTTGCCGCCGATCATCACCGGCGGGTGCGGCTTCTGTGCGGGCTTCGGCCAGCACCAGATCCGATCGAAGTTCACGTACTTGCCCGAGTAGCTCGCTTCGTCCTCGGCCCAGATCGTCTTCATCGCCTCGATCCGCTCTCGCATCACGCCGAACCGCCGCGATGCGTCGGTCCCGTGATTGCCCATCTCCTCGACGTTCCAGCCCGCGCCGACACCGAACACGAACCGGCCGCCGGACAGGACGTCGACCGACGCCACCTCCTTGGCCGTCACAATCGGGTCGCGCTCGATCACCAGGCAGATCCCGGTCCCGATCAACAGCCGCTCGGTCGCCGCCGCGGCGGCCGTGCAGGCGACAAACGGGTCATACGTGCGCGCGTAATACCCCGGTAGCTCGTCGCCGCCCGGCCAGGCGCTCACGCGCGAGGCCGGAATGTGCGTGTGCTCGGGGAACAGCAAGCATTCGAAACCTCGTTCCTCAGCCATCCGGGCGATCTCGCCCGGCGTCTGGACGTCAAGCGTTGGGAAGATCGCCACGCCGAATTTCATCTCTCGTTCACCGTATAGGAGTTGGGCACCGCGCTACCGTAGTCCCCATGGCTACCGAACACGAAACCGACGTTGCGCGGACGGTTCAGCTCTCCGACCAGGAGTGGCGTGAGCGCCTGTCGCCCCAGCAGTACCAGATCCTGCGCCAGCACGGGACCGAGCGTCCGTTCACCGGCGAGTACGTCCACGTCAAGGACGACGGCACCTACCGCTGCGCCGGCTGCGGCGCCGAGCTGTTCAGCTCCGGCACCAAGTTCGATTCGGGGACCGGGTGGCCGAGCTTCTACGAGCCGGTTGTGGCGGAGAACGTCGAGCTCCGCGAGGACCGCAGCCTGTTCATGCGCCGGACCGAGGTCCTGTGCAAGAACTGCGGCGGGCACCTCGGACACGTGTTCAACGACGGCCCCGCGCCAACGGGGCTGCGCTACTGCATCAACTCGTGCGCGCTCGATCTCGACGCGAACCAGCCTTGAGCTAATCCGAGCGCTCGGTGGCCCGCCGTTCGCGCCGCTTCACGACGAGGTAGATCACGAGCGGCAGCACCAGCAGCACGACGAAGCCGACGATGCCGGCCTCCGCGAGCACGTGCGCGGCTGCCTGGCCACCGAAGTAGCCGACAAGCCCATACGTGACGCCCCAGGTGATCCCGCCGAGCGCGTTCCAGAAGAAGAACTGCTTGAAGGGCATCCGGTTGATCCCCGCGAGCCATGCGGTGGCGAACCGGACAAGCGCGATCCACCGTCCGATGAACACGGCCTTCGGGCCGTGGCGCTCGAAGAACCCGTCGCCGGCGCGGATTGCGCGGATCCGGTGGTGCATGAACGGCCCGGGCGCGGTGAATACGCTGCGGCCGAACCGGCGCCCGAGCAGATAGCCGATGTTGTCTCCGACGATCGCCGAGCACACACCGATCAGGATCACCAGCCAGATCTCGAGCTTGCCCTGGCTGGCTAACACCGCCGCCGCTACGAGCGCCGTCTCCCCGGGCGACGGGATCCCCATCGACTCGAGCCCGATGAGCGCCGGCAACAGATAGCCGAGGCTGTTGGACACGCCGAGGATCGCGGCGAGAGAGCCGACGACGATCGCCGCGAGACCCCCCATCACACCCAGCCGGCCGTCAGGCGGCTCCGCCCGGGTTCTCGAGCACGGCCAGGAGCGACAGTCCCGCGGGCATCGTCCGGCCGGAGGACAGCCATCGTGCTTCGAGCCGCAGGGGCCGCTCGAGCAGCGAGTTGAGCCAGTCCGGGCCGAGGGTCAGCTCGGGCTTGTAGTCCGCGTCGGGCTCGCGGAGCCGGCGGCGCTCGGCCAGGCGGACGGCGGCGGCCGGCGCCAGCAGCAGCCCGTTGAACGATGTCATCCGAACCACGCGCCAGCCGGAATCGCGCGCAGCGGCGCGCAGACGCGGCCGCGAGTAGCGGCGGTAGTGATGGTTGGCGACGTCGTGCGTCGACCACAGACCCTGGTAGGCCGGCACCGTCACCAGCAGGAACCCGCCGGGACTGCAAACACGGCGGAGCTCTCGAAGCGTCACGCGGTCGTCGGGCGTGTGCTCGATCACGTCCAGGCACGTGATCAGATCAAACCGGCCGTCCTCCCACGGAAGCTCCTCGAGCCGGCCGATCCGCACCTCGCCGCGGCCGCGGGCCCGCGCCACTTCGGCCGCGCCCGGGTCGAGCTCGATGCCGAACACGTCGCCGTAGGGGGTGAGCTCCTCGAGCGTCCGTCCCGAGCCACAACCCGCGTCGAGCACGGAGGCGCCCGCCGTGAGCGGCAACCGGTCGAGCTCGGCGCGAATGATCCGGCGTCGGCCGCGGTACCACCAATGGCGGTCGTCGAGCTCCAGCATCGCGTTCATCAAGCGTTCGTCCATAGATTCGAATCCTCTCGGAGCCCCCGTCTTTGACCCGGAGCCGGTCGGTCCCGCGCCGCCGGCCGCCTAGACCACGGCCAACGGCTCTTCCTCTTGGGCCTGCGCCACCGGGAGTCGCAGAGTGAACTTAGCGCCCGGAAGATCCGCGCGCTCTAGCACGAGCTCGCCGCCCATCCGATCCGCCAGCTCCCGCCCGATCGCGAGGCCGAGGCCGAATCCGGCGGTGCCGCCCGCGGCTCGCCCGCGTTGGAAGCGCTCGAAGATCAGGTCGCGCTCGTCCGGCGGCACCCCGGGACCTTCGTCGCGGACGGTGAGCGAGGCGTGCTCGCCGTTGCGCAGCTCGACCGTGATCTCGCCGCCCTGGGGGCTGACCCGCACCGCGTTGTCGAGCAGGATCCTGACGATTCGCGCGATCCCACCCGGATCACCGCGCGCCCACACCTGGCCGGCCGAGTCGTCCAGGGTCGAGACGATCCCGCGCTCCTCGGTCCCGAGCTCAAACTCCGCGAGCACGGCGCGGCTCAGCTCGCCGAGCTCGACGGGCTCAGAGCGCAGCTGCACCTGGGCGTCGAGCCGGCTCAGATCCAGCAGGTCCGCGGCCAGCCGAGACAGCCGGCGGGATTGGGTCCGGGCCCGCTCGAGCAGCGAGCGGGCATCATCGAGATCGGGATGGCCGCTGCCGAGATCGTCGTCCAGCAGCTCGAGCATCCCGTCGAGCGAGGCCAGCGGCGTGCGCAGCTCGTGCGAAGCCGTCGAGACGAACGCGCGGCGGGCCTCCTCCTGCTGCAGTAGCCGCTGCTGCATCTGCTCGAATGCGCGGGCAAGGTCCCCGACCTCGTCGCGCGCGCGCACAGCGGGGACTTCGACCGGCGGACCGTCATGCGCGAGCTCGGTGGCCGCCTCGCGGAGTCGGCGCAGCCGTCGAACGATCGTCGCCGACAGCGGGATCCCGAGGATGATCGTCAGAACCAGGCCCGCGAGCGCCGCGTACAGGAACGCCCGCCGGACCGTGGCCACGGCGTCGCTCAGCGTGTCGAGCGACTTGCGGATGACCAGGACCCAGCGCCCGGGAGGGCCCTTGCCCGATCCGGACGTGGTGAACGGGATCGCCGCTCGCACATACTGCGTGTCCCCGATCGAGCCGAAGGTGTAGTTGATCCGGCCCGTGCGGAAGGCCTCGGCGACGTCGTCGTAGGAATCGTCCCTCGCGCTCGCGGTGTCCGGCGTGACGACGAGCGGCTTTGCGTTGTGCCCGGAGATGTCCGGATAGCCGAGCAACGCCACCTTTGTGGCGCTGGTGTCGAATGCCAGCGTCTTCTCGCGGTTGACCACCTCGTCGTGGACGACCTGCCCCTCCTTGGCGAGCTTCTGCTCCTCCTGGATCGCTTTGGTCGGGTTGGGCCCGACGGCCGCCCCGCCGGACGTGGATCCGGTGCCGGGTCCCGATGTCGTCGGCGGCGTGATGTTGCGCGAGGACATCGCCCCGAGATCCAGGCTCTGGAAGGGGCGGATCGTCTTCTCGGTCGTCGCCTTCTTGAGCCCGACCTCGGTCTTGAGCGTCCGCAGCTCGGCGTTGCGCAGCGAGTTCTCCAGCGGCCCCAGCAGCGCCACCGCTGCCACGGCGAGCGTGGCCACGGTCGTTACCAGCACCGCACCGACGATCCGGCCCTGCAGACCGAACGCGCCGCGTCGCGATCGCGCCCGTCTTCCCACTAGAACCTCCCGAGCGACACCTACGGTCCCCGCAGTCTGTAACCGGCGCCGCGGACGGTGAGGATGTAGCGTGGCTTGTCGGCTTCGGGCTCGAGCTTCTCGCGGAGGTGCCGGATGTGAACGTCGATCGCGCGCGGATCGCGATAGGCGCTGTCACCCCAGATCGCGCGCAGCAGCTCCTGGCGGTTGAGCAGCCGCCCCGGATCGGCCATCAGCGCGTCGAGCAGCTCGAACTCCGAGAACGTCAACCGCACCGGACGGCCGTCCATCACTACCTCGCGCTGGGCGCGATCGAGGACGATAGGGCCGACCACGAGCACCTCGTCGCCCATCGCGCGCGTGCCGGCGCGCCGGAGCACTGCCCGGATCCGGCTGCGCAGCTCCGCGAGGCCGAACGGCTTGGTCACGTAGTCGTCTGCGCCGGCCTCGAGCCCGAGCACCGCGTCAGCCTCCGAGTCGAGCGCGGTAAGCATGATGATCGGGACCACGTTCCGCCGAGCCCGCAGCGTGCGGCACACCTCGTACCCGTCCGGACCCGGGCCAAGCGCGACATCTAGCAGGATGATGTCGAAGTGGTCCGTGC